>Ga0315553_10003713_pt1 | contig 11757 bp, 8 predicted proteins | sample SalMarSW160140MG_FD_203099 | JGI IMG/M metagenome (GOLD analysis project Ga0315553, IMG submission 203099) | Salt marsh sediment microbial communities from the Plum Island Ecosystem LTER, Massachusetts, United States - Salt Marsh Sediment SW1601-40 ... | reverse complement strand
GCATCGAAGTGTACTGCAATGCCGTTCCGCCCAAGACCGCTGGCCAGCGTCGGACAACCTGCCGCAGCTCATCGTGCGGGAGCAGCGTGCCCACGGCAAACATTGCCAGGGCAATCATCCACGACAACAAAGCCGAACTGGCCAGGAACGGATCGATGGGCCCCGGTAGCCAGCCGGGCCACGCACGTTCAACGGCTGGCCAGCACCAGGCCACGCCGCTCAGAGCCACGAGCCACAGAAGAAGCCACCGCTGGATCATGTTCCGAGCCGACCGTTGAAGTGGAAACGCAGTAAGTTGCTTCTGCCGGGCCAGTTACGGGTCTCTTCGCCTACCAGTCGCTTTAACGCGTCAGCTTTTGTGAAACGGCACACATCACCCGAAGGCCTGATTTACTATGCTTGAACAGTCGGGCGGTGATGCTGGTTGCGAGTTGAATCGCAATTGTTGTCCGATCGGTTGACTACTCCCCCGAGCCGGGTCAATAATAAGCATCCGTTGATCTTTCCTCCCTCCCCCAGATTCTGCTTGGCACCTGCCATGCCCGAATGAGAGGGGGAAAGCAATAACCGACACCTAGGTGCCGCACAAGTACGTACTCCATTTTCTTCCGCGACGAAAGGATCCAGGCAATGAAATCACGCGTTTGGCTGGTTGCTGCCGCCTCGTTGGTAATGTTGACCGCAACGATTTACGCAGCCGACAAGATCAAGCTAGAAGGAATCACCTGCCCCGTATCGGGCAAGGCCGCCAAGGACGGGACCGAGGTCGACTACAAGGGTGGCAAGGTCTTTTTCTGCTGCACGAATTGCCCCAAGGCTTTCACCGCGTCGCCGGAAAAATTTGCCGTGCAGGCAAACCATCAACTCGCCCAGACCGGCCAGGCCAAAGAGGTCAAGTGCCCGTTCACGGGTAAAGAACTGAACCCCGAGCAGACCATCAAGGTCGGCGGGGTCACGGTCGCGTTCTGCTGCGGCAATTGCAAGGGCAAGGCCTCGAAGCTCGAAGGCGAGGAAGCGCTGACCGCGATTTTCAGCGACAAGGTGTTCGACAAAGCCTTCAAGGTCGGCGAAGAGAAGAAAGAAGACAAGGAGTAAGGAACCTCCTAACCCGCCTGGATCGAAGCCCGCAACGAGCATCTGTTGCGCGACGCGGGTGAGCAACGAACTGCCCAAGGCGCCCGCTAAATCAGCGGGTGCCTTTTTTGCGCGCTGTCGCCTTTCCGGGTTTGGACTCCCGACTCTGGACTTCGCGAAAACTGGGGTTTGGCCAGGCTCGCCAATTTGCCATAATTCCCGGCTGTTTGCGAAGAAGGCATCGCCTCGTTCGGTCCACGCGAAGCCTGAAGCGCAAGCGAAGGACACGAAAGGCAAGTCCCCTTCGCTTCCGCTTCAGGCTTTGATACGCCTTCGCCGCACACCGATGCAAGGACGCACGGGTGAACATCTTCTTCTCCGCCGGAGAGCCGAGCGGCGATTTGCACGCCGCCAGCCTCATCGGCCAGTTGCGCCGTCTGCAACCCGACGTGGAGTGCGCCGGTTTGGGCGGACCGCGGATGCGCGAGGCCGGCTGCGAACTATTGCACGATATGACCGCGCTGTCGGTCATGCTGCTGGGTCGGGCCATCGCCAACGTACACCGGTTCTGGCGGCTGTATCGTCAGGCCGACGAGTACCTCCGCACCGAGCGCCCCGACGCCGTGGTGCTGATCGACTTTCCCGGGTTCAACTGGTGGGTTGCCCGGGCGGCGCGGCGGCACAACATCCCCGTGTTCTATTACGGCGTGCCGCAGCTTTGGGCGTGGGGCGCGTGGCGCGTCGGCAAGATGCGGCGGCTGGTCGACCACGCACTGTGCCAGCTCCCCTTCGAGGCCGAGTGGTATACCAATCGCGGTTGCCGCGCCACGTACGTGGGGCATCCGTACTTCGATCATCTACGGTCGCACCGGCTCGATGCCGACTTCTTGGCGAAGCAGAAGTCGGCCGGCGAGCCGCTGGTGACGATTCTGCCCGGCTCGCGCTCTCAGGAGGTGGCGAACAACCTGCCGTGGTTTCTCAAAGCGGCCGAGCGCGTGCGCCGCGAGGTGCCATCGGCGCGGTTTGCCATTGCCAGCTTCAATGAGCCGCAAGCGGAAAAAGCGCGGAAGATGGCCGCCGGCAGCGGCATCGCGGCCGAAGTACACGTGGGCCGCACGGCGGAATTGATTCACGCCAGTCGGTGTTGCCTGGCCTGTTCGGGCTCGGTGTCGCTCGAGCTGTTGTACCATGTCCGGCCGGCGGCCATTTTGTACTACGCCAATCCGCTCATGGCCTTTCTGGTGCTGCGCTTGCTCATCACGGTCAAGTACATCACGCTGGTGAATCTGCTGGCCGATGAGAATCCCTTCACCGATCATCCGGTACCGTTCGATCCGAAATCCGCCGGGGCCGAGAACGTTCCCTACCCCGAGTACCCCACCTGCCGCGATGAATCGGCGCGGCTGGCCAATCATGTGATCGAGTGGCTCACCGACGAGCAAGAGTACGCCCGCAAGACCGCGCAACTGTCCGCCCTGCGCGATTCCCTGGCGGTGTCGGGCGCATCGCAGACGGCGGCGCTGTACATCCAGCGCGAGCTGAGCGCGCTATCGGACACGGACCTCGATCTTCCCGCGGCCGCGTAAAATTTCGCTTTCCGTCGAACACTCGCGTGCGACGAGCCACTGCTCCGCAGGGCGCCCCGCCGCTTGCGGTTTCGCGCTCTGCTTCGCTTGCGCTTCCGGCTTGGATAGGTCGGATCATCGCCGCATCCGCCCCGCGCGATATGTTACAATTCGTGCGGATGGCGCGCTTCCGTTTTCGAAACCGTCCCGAACGAGCCCCTGTTTCCTGATCGAGACACCCCGTGTTCCTTGCCGAACCGCAGCAAACGCGATTCGACCTGCACTTTTCGCTGCTGGGCATCCCGGTGCGGGTGTCGCCGTTCTTCTGGGTGGCGGCGCTCGTCCTCGGTTTTAACCTGACAGGTGGCGAACCGCTGCGGATTGTGATGTGGATTGTTGCGGTGTTCGTTTCTCTGATGGTTCACGAGTTCGGCCACGCTTTGGCTTTTCGCGCCTGCGGCATTTCGGCCCGCGTAGTGCTGTACCACTTTGGCGGCCTGGCCATCCCCGAAGGAACAAGCTGGTGGGTAGGCGCCGGTCGCATGGCACCTCGGCAGCAGATCTTCATCTCCGCGGCCGGTCCTTTGGCTCAGCTTTCCCTCGCTGCGATTATTCTGGCGGCGGTGCGTGCGTCAGGGTACGTTGTCCCTGGGTTGTTCGCGTTCCTTCCGTACGAGGCGTTGTGGGGTAGTCCTCCGTATGCGCCCCTCCCCAACGATATCCTGAACGACCTGCTGTTTTACCTTGCGCTGCCGAGCGTCTTTTGGGCCCTGCTGAATCTGATTCCGGTTTATCCGCTCGACGGCGGGCAGATCAGCCGTGAGGTGTGCGTGCTGCTCGACCCGAATCGTGGCATCCGCAACTCGTTGATGCTGTCGATCGTGGCCGGCGCGCTGGCGGCAGCGTGGGGGCTGATGGGCGGCCAGCCCTTCATGGGCATCATGTTCGGCATGCTTGCTTTTTCGAGTTACCAGTTGCTACAGGCATACTCAGGTCGCGGCGGAGGTTTTGGAGGGGGAGGTTTTGGAGGGGGAGGGGGACCCTGGTGACGCGCGTGCTCTACGATGCGACCACCAGCGCCGCACACGCCGGCGATTCCCAGGTCGCACGGGCGACGCGCGAGCCGCGCGATTCCACCGCCGGCGAGCTGCCCGAGCGTCGCGTCGTCCTGCTGGGAGCCAGCAATCTGTTCGGCGGCATCCACACCGCAGTCGCCGCCGCCGAGGCGGCTTGGGGTCGGCCCCTCGACGTGATGGCCGCCCACGGATTCGGACGCGGCTACGCCGCCGATTCCTGGGTGCTGGGGCGCGAATTGCCGGCGCTCGTCACGTGCGGGCTATGGCGCGAATTATCGGCGCGGCCTCTGCTCCCCACGGCTGCGCTCATCACCGACGTGGGCAATGACCTCTTATACGGCGTGCCGGTGGGAAAAATCTCGCAGTGCGTCGAAGCGTGCCTGGCCCGGTTAGCGGCGGTGGCCGAGCGAATGGCGGTGACGCTGCTTCCGCTGGCCAGCATTTCGCGGCTCGATTCCCGTCGATTCGTGCTGCTGCGAACGATTCAGTTCCCTCGCTCGCGGCTGGCGTTTTCCGATGCCATGAAACAGGCCGCGGAGTTGAACGACCGCCTGATCGACCTTGCCAGGCGATACGGGGCCGAGCTCGTCGATCCGCCCAAGGACTGGTACGGAATCGACTCGATCCACATCCAATCGCGGATGCGGCGCCGGGCATGGGGCCAACTTCTCGCGCCGTGGCACGGCGGAAATCCGCTCGACTCGTCGAGTGGCGGACCCGGTCGACTCGTTTATCTGCAATCGAGGCGGCCCGAGTGGCGAAGGCTCTTCGGTATCGAGCAGCGCGGCCGCCAGCCGACGGCGACGCTTCCCGGTGGCACGCGGGTGTCGTTCTATTAAGAGCCTATCCGAAGACCGTCCCAGAGAAGGGGACAGGCACATCTTACTTCGCGGACCGCATGCAAGCGGCGCAATATCCAGTAGCTCCGCAAAATGAGCCAGTCCCCGACGGTTTTCGGCTAAGCTCTCCATCGGCGCGGGGGACCTACGCAGTGCATGCGAAGGTTCGCGCGGCCGTGTCGCGGACGCATGATGTGCTCGCCGCGCAACGTCGGCGCACTTTTTGCTGTGGCGAGTCGTTACACGGATGGAATCGGCGCGACGACTCACGAGCGAGCGTGCCCGCGCCGGTGCGACACCGCGCAACGGGGAACCGCGCGTAATTACCTCTTGACACCCTCGCCGAGAAATTGGAATTTTTTTGTGGAAAAGGTGTTGCACAAATCACGACAATTCGTACAACTAAAGCTATCGAGTAGCGGTTACCACGAGAACTTGTCGCTCTCGACGCAACGAAAGTTGTGGCCGACAAGTGCTCCACACGAAGTGGAGGAGTGGTTTTTTTAGGTGTCGGCGGGGTTGGCTCGAAGGCTGTAGGAAACCCGAAAGCCATGGAGACGGATCTCGCCGCGGACCCTGTTTTACGGAGGACGTACTGTGGCCAAGAAGAAAGCCAAGAAGAAAGCCAAGAAGGCAGCGAAGAAGGGCGGAAAGAAGAAATCCGCAAAGAAGAAGAAGTAGTGAGCGGCTCCAGGTAGCCATTCGTGGGGCCTAGCGCCGTCACGAATTCGACACGACGAGAAAGAGCCGCCGAGGCACGCAAGTCTCGGCGGCTCTAGTATTTGCGCTCGTCCCTTTTCTGCCTCTGCTGAACCGCCTCTCGCAGCTCAGCCCCCCTCTTTGGCCACCGCGCTGCCGACTCATGCCGGCGCTTGCTTGTCTCCGCGCGAAGTTGTCGCGCAGCAGTTTCCAGGGCTCGCCTGAGCGACGAATCGCGACGCGTCATCCCAGCACCGGCAGACTCGGCGTCGGCGGCCGCTGCGATGCGCTGTCGGACAGGTTCTTCACCAGCCGGTACACGATACGCGATAAGTAAGGACCGACTGTCGGGTCGTCGAACACCGCGTCCGTTTGGCCCGCGTCGCCGCGCTCGCGGATGTGCATGTTGATGGGCACCTCGCCCAGAAACGGCACGTTCAGCTCCTCGGCCCGCTGTCGGGCGCCTCCGCTTCCGAAGATATCGTGCCGCTTGTGGCAGTCGGGACAGACGAAGCCGCTCATGTTCTCAACCATGCCCAATACGGGAATGTTCACGCGGCGGAACATGGCGATCGCCTTTTCCGCGTCGAGCAGGGCCACATCCTGCGGCGTGCACGTGACCACCGCCCCCGTCAGCGGGAGCAACTGCGAAAGTGTGAGGGCAATGTCACCCGTGCCCGGCGGCATGTCGATTAAGAGGTAATCGAGTTCGCCCCACAGCGTATCGCGCAGGAATTGGGTAATGGCCCCGTGCAGCATCGGCCCGCGCCACACGACCGCCTCCCCCTTGGGCACCAAAAAGCCCATCGACATCACCGGCATGCCATCGAGCATGATGGGGAGCAGCTTGTTCTCGCTCGTCGAAGGGCGGCCCGAGATGCCCAACAGGTGCGGGATGCTGGGTCCGTAGACGTCGGCGTCGAGCAGCCCGATCTTGGCGCCGGCGCGTTTCAGTCCCAGGGCGACTGCGGCGGCGATCGTGCTCTTACCCACGCCCCCCTTGCCCGAACCGACCGCGATGACGCTTTTGGCGGTGAGGCCGATTTCGCCCAGTTTGCCAGGCGGGCGCTTGTGCTCGGCGAGTTTCACTTCGACCGATTCGACCGACGGCAGACGGGAACGTAAATGGTCGACGAGCGCGTCGCGCACATCGTTCCACAGGGGGGCGGAGTGGGTTGTCAGCTCGAGCGTGAGGGAGACGTGGGCGCCGTCGACGCGCACGTCGCGCACCTGGCCCATTTGCACGGCGTCGCGCCCGGTTTCCGGGTCCTTGAAACCGGCCAGTGCTTTTTCGACGGCTGCCTTGTCGACGGAATCGGTCATCGGTGCTCACTCGGCCCAGGGAAGGCTTGCGTAGATCTCGGTGTAGAGGTTCGATTCGGAAGGTCGCGCGGTCGCTAGATGCCGGTCGGCCATACGCAGCGCCGGCCGGAGCATCCGCGGCGAAAACACCACGTGTGCCGCTCCGGCCTCTCGCAAAAGCGGGCGAATTGCGCCAAGTTCACGATCCGCCACGGCGACGACCAATGCCCGGGGGAAGCGGCGGCACAGGTTCGCGATCCACGACGGCAACATCGACAGGTTGCTCCCCCTCGCTTCAACGACGACCACGCTCTCGGGACTTGACTCGACCGCTTCGCCGCACTCGTCGAGGCTGCGGGTTTCGCGCACGTCGGCAACACGCAGCCGCATGTCGGGCATTGGACGGGTTAGCGCCAGCCGCAATGCGTCGGCCCAACGGCCGGTTTTCTCGCAGACGACTATTCCGGGGTTCTGCATGGAGGCGCGCTCCGCGGCGCGTCGCGGTTAACCGTGAGATTCTCGACTAATCGCCATGGTAGAGGGGGGTGCGTACGGTGACAACCGCCCGGCGAAACCGCAAGCGATGTAGTGGAGCGGGTTAGTTTTCGTTTCCACCGTCGCCGTGCTCCATCTCCGCCAGCCGGCGGTGCAGCCGCGCTCGGGTGATACCCAAGAGCTGCGCCGCCTTGGTCTTGTTTCCCTTGGCGCGGCGCATGGCACGGCCGATCAGCTCGGCCTCGACTTGAGCCAGCAACTCGTCGAGCACGATGGTTTCATCCTCGGCACGCGGATGCGCAGCAGCCAAAGTCGCCTGACGCAGCCGCTTAGGCACGTCGGTCGGCGTGACGAAGGGGCCGTCCGCCGCGCGGCACGCCTCGCGAGTCACCGCTTCCAGCTCGTCGATGTTGCCGGGCCAGCCGTAAGCGGCAAGCTGATCGAGCGCCTCGGGCGTGGCGCCGGATAGCTGCCCTCCCCCCTCGGCGTTGAACTGTTCGACAAAGTGCTGCACCAACAGCGGCACGTCGTCGATTCGCTCGGCCAGCGGCGGCAGCTCGACGACCAGCGTGCTGAGCGCGGTCGCCAGGTCGCGAAGATACGTCCCTCGCGCTGCCAGCTCGACCAGCGGACGCCGGGCCGTCGCCAGAATCTGCATGTGGAATCTCGGCAGGGAAAGAAAGCCTCCCAGCTCGTTTTGCGCCTCGAGGGGGAGCTCGTCGGCTTCCAGCAGCAGCATGCGTGCGTTGGGCCCACCGTCGGACTGCGGGGCGAACAGCGTCACCTCCTTCACCGCTGCCTGCATCAACTCCGCATCCATGAGCGCGGCTTGCACCGGCAACAGCGACGACGCCGTTTCGAGCGCTCCACAGGGCGCCCCGACGCAGCCGAAGTGAATGGTTCGGGCGACGTGCTCCCGGCCGCTCCCGGGCGGACCGACGATGAGCACATGCGCGTCGCCCTTCGCCGCTAGTGCAACCTGCGCGCGAACACGGGCCATGGCCGCACTTTCGCCCACAAGATGGTCGAAGGCGTAATGCCGCCCCGCCGCAGTACGCAGCTCGATCAGCCGATCGTGCAACTCCGCGGCGGTCGGTTCATCGTGCGGGGAACAAGGAGATTCTTCGGGCTGGGGGATGTCCGCGAGGTCGGCCGATTGGATCACCACCAGCAGGCCCGGGCAATCGACAGCGTCCGCGCCAAGCGGCAGGAACTCGGCACGGCGCCGCGCGAGCTCTCCGTCGGGCCGGCGGCACGCCACCTGGCCGCAAGTGCGCCGGCCAGCCAGTGCCTCAGGCGGAGGGCAGAGCATTGCGGCCGCGTCATTTGTGGCTGATTCGCCGTCGCCCGCGTGGTATTGGCACGTCGTGCCGATCAGTTCCTCGGCCGCGAGGCCGACCCATTCGGCACAGGCGGAGTTACAGAAAACAATGCGGCGCCGTTCGTCGAGCACGTACATCGGCAGCGCACTGGACGACAGGACTCGCGCCAATTCGCTGCTGCTGCCTCGTCGCGTCATGGAGAAGTGCCCGAGGGGGATAGGTGCCCCGCCAGCAATCATTATATCCCGGCGGTAATACGGCGCGCGGGAGGAATCGCGGTTGGCATGTAGCGCTTTCACCCGGCCGGCGCTTTCACGGGGACGGCACCGGCGGAGAGGAGTCCGATAACTCGGCGGTGGCAGCTTCACTTGGCCTCGCTGCCGACTGCCAGCCCAGCGAACGCTCCGCCTGTCGCGCCAGTCGCGCGGCTCCGCCGGGCATGGCCCCCAGGATACCCACGAGCATCGCGCACGCCACAACGGTGGCCCAGGCTCCGGCGCCTCCCTTCGCGGGGACTTGCCCCTCGGGCGAGCCCAGGAACATCGTCGCCACGATCCGCAGGTAATAGGCGGCCGCCACCGCGGCGTTGATGACGCCAAACACCGCCAGCGCGATAAACCACGGTGTGAGCGTCGAACCCGGTGCTGCCGACGCCGCCACGTCGATCGCCGATTTGAACAACGCCAGCTTGCCCCAGAATCCGGCCAGTGGCGGGATGCCGGCCAGCGAGAACATGAATACTGCCATGGCGGTGGCGGCCAACGGGCGCGTGCGGGCCAGGCCCGAGAGTTCGTCGAGCCGGCTCACTTCGCGGCGGTCGCTGCTGAGGGCTGCGAGCGTGGCGAATGCGCCCAGTGCGGCCACACCATAGACCAGCAGATAGAGAAGCAGTGCCGCCACGCCGCCGTACGCCGATGTGTCTGCCGCTCCGCCCGCGAGAGCCGCACTAAGACCGACCAGCATGTATCCGCCGTGGGCGATCGACGAGTACGCCAGCAGCCGCCGCACATTGTTCTGCCACAGCGCGCACACGTTCCCCAGCGTCATGGTGAGCACGGATACTACGAGCACAAGCTGCCACACCACCGGGCCCGCCCCCAACCCGGCCGTTCCCAACACACGCACCAAGGCCACCATGCCGGCGATCTTGGGTGCCAGTGCGAGCAAACCGGCGTTGGCGTTGGTGGTACCCTGGTACACGTCGGGGGCGTAAAAGTGGAACGGGACCGCAGCGATCTTGAACCCCAGTCCGCCGACCACCAGCACCAACCCGACAATGACCAGGGGGCCCGATCCGGCGACGCCCGCATGCGCGCCGGCCGAATCGGCCTCGGCGGCCAGCAGCTCGCGCATGCCGGGCGCGTCGGCTGTGCCGGCCAACAGCGTCGTGCCCGAGACGCCGTACAAGAAGCTCATCCCATACAGCAGCACTGCCGACGACAGGATGCTCAGGAAGAAGTACTTGGCAGTCGCTTCCGACGTGGCGCGGTCGCGACGCCCCAGAAACAGCAGCACGTAGGTGGGAATCGATACCAGCTCGAGCGACACGAACAGGAATACCAACTCGTTGGCGCGGGCCACCAGCATCACGCCCACCACCATCAGCATCAGCGTGCCCAGCCACTCGGTCGAAAGCTCGTCGGTGGTGCGACGCACCGCGAGCCACGTCATCAACAGGCCGAGCGCCAAGGCCAGCCAGCGGACCAGGTGCCCCAGCAGATCGAGCATCAGTGGTCCGGTGGCGCCCAGGGCCAGCGTTTGCTCCAGGAGCGGCCACTCCTTGCGGAGCAGGAACCAGCCGGCCATTGCGTAGGCGGCCGACGCGAACAGGGTCCAGCCGAGGCGCCCCTTGGCCCAGGTGCCGCCGAGAAAGAGCCACGTGGCAGCCGCCACAAGCATCATTTCCGGAGCCAGCCAGAGCAGGGTCGTTCGGTCAACGATCACGGGGTGGGGGCCTCCGGGAGGGATGGATCGTTAACCGGCGTTCTTGCTACCGCGGAGGTTTCTACCGCTACGTTCTCTACCGCCGGGTTTTCTACCGCGAAGGCTCGAAGAGCGCTAAGGGGAGAGGCGGTCGACTTGTCGCGCGAGGTATCGGCTGCAGTTTGGCGTGATGGGCCTGGGTCGGGCGCGGCCGCCGAGACCGATCGTTCGAGCAATCCTTCGAGCGTGCTGCTCATGCGGCTCAGGAAGAACTGCGGGTAGACTCCGATCCACAGCACCATCACGGCCAGCGGCACGAGCGCGATTCGCTCTCGCCAGCAGAGATCTGCCGGACTGGCGCCTTCGCGGGAATGACGCGCTTCCCCAGTTCCCGTTCCGGGTCGACTTTCGCTCCGCGACAGATCGCCCTCTCGCGGAGCGAGAGGCGACGCTGCTGCCCTCTGCTCCGCTCCGCCGGAATGTTCCCGCTGCACCGCTTCCGACGGCTCCTTGAGCGGGCCGAACAACAGTCGCTGCACTAACCACAGCATGTACCAGGCACCGAGCACCACGCCCGACAGAGCCAGCACGGCAATGACCATGTGCTGCGGCGAGGCCATTTCGACCCACGCCCGCCGGAACATGCCAAGCAAGAGCAGAAACTCGCCTGAGAAGCCGTTCGTGCCCGGTAGTCCGATGCTCGACAAAGCAAACAGCACGAAAAAGAACGCGAGGAAGGGCATTCGCCGGGCCAGGCCCCCCAGGTGCTCGATGCGGCGGGTGTGGTACCGCTCGTACATCATTCCCACCAGGGCGAACAGGGCACCCGTCGAGATGCCGTGATTGATCATCTGCAACGTGCCGCCGAAGAAGCCGAGCGAGTTCAGCGCGAACAGCCCCAGCATGCAGAAGCCCAGGTGGCTCACGCTCGAATAGGCGATTAAGCGCTTGATGTCGCGTTGGGCCAGCGCCAACAGCGCCCCATAGAGAATGCCGGCGAGCGCAATCCAGAGCAGAACCGGCCCCAGGAACCGCGTCGCATCGGGGAGCATTGGCAGGCTGAACCGCAGGAACCCGTAGCTGCCGATCTTGAGCAGGATGCCGGCCAGAAACACGCTGCCCGCGGTCGGCGCCTCGACGTGGGCCAGCGGAAGCCACGTGTGCAGCGGCACCAGCGGCACCTTGATGGCGAACCCGGCCAGCAGGGCCGCGAACACCACAAGCTGGAACTCGAGCGGGAGGTTGCCGGCCGCGCGAATCTCCCGCAGCGAGTCCGTGAGCGCGGGAATCGAGAACGACCACTGCCCCGTGTAACGGGCACTCCAGGCGACCAGCGCCAATAGGCCCAGGAACGTGAACACGCTGCCGGCCAACGTGAACAGAAAGAACTTGATGGCGGCGTAGCGGCGCTCGGAACTCCCCCAAATGCCGATGAGGAAGAACAACGGCACCAGCGTGAACT
>Ga0315553_10003712_pt1 | contig 11758 bp, 6 predicted proteins | sample SalMarSW160140MG_FD_203099 | JGI IMG/M metagenome (GOLD analysis project Ga0315553, IMG submission 203099) | Salt marsh sediment microbial communities from the Plum Island Ecosystem LTER, Massachusetts, United States - Salt Marsh Sediment SW1601-40 ... | reverse complement strand
CCGTTTCACCTACAATGACAGCGCGGGGAAAGCGCTTTCCGTCAAGTCGCAACGTCCGTCGGGCGTGGGCCAACGCAGGCCAGCACGACTCTCTTTATGAGGAACGATTTATGACGCGGGCAACCGCGGGCCGTGCACCGGCCCTATTCTCCTTTATCGCCCTGGCAGCCGTCACAACATTGCCGGCGCTTGTGGGCTGCAACAACGACAGCGGCAGCGTCGTGACCGCCGAGTCGAGCAAGTACCGCGCGGCCGATGGATCGGGCGCTTCCGGCGGCGACGAATCAAGCAAGTCGGGCACCGCGACGGACGATCCGTCGTCGAACAAGACGGCGGACGGCGGAACGACCGGCGCCGGCCGGAGCGGCCAGGACGACCCCGGCGATGGCAGGGCTACGCCCGACTCCGCCTCTACTGACACGCCCCCTAGCAAGCCTCCCACGCAGCCGGGCAATGTCGGCGATCCGATTACCGTCCCCGATGGTATGCCCGACGAGCTGCTCAAATTCATTACGATGCTGCAGAAAAGCCAGCCGCGGGGAGCTACCCGCGACCAGCAGCGGGCCGACTACATCGAGATGCAAGAGGCGATCGTTACCGCGGCCGATCGCATCATGGCGTCCGAGGCCGACGACGCAACACGCAATCGGGCCGCCCATTCCAAGCTCGATGCGTTGAGAACTCTGATCGAGCTCGAAGTGCCGGGCGTCAACGGGCGCATTGCTGACTTCTGCGCGGTGCTGCGCAAGGACAAATCGCCAGAGTTGGCGGTTACAGGTCGGCTGATGTCGTTCCTGTTGGACGTGGACGCGGTCGCGGACTCCGAGGACGGCAATGCGGAGAAGGTCATCGAGGAGCTGACCGCCATCCTCGCGGAAGAGAAGAAGGACGAGCAAGTATTCACGTTCGCCCAGATGGCAATCCAACGGTTTTTGGGTTCGCAGCGTTCCCCCGACGCCGGCCGGATTATGCGCGTGCTCGGCGAGGCATACCAAGCGCACGAAAACGAGCAGTTGGCCGACGCCGCCCGAGACCTGCTCGAATACGCGCCGGTCGCCGAGCTCGACCTTCCGAATCAACTCCAGGCACTTATGCGCGACGAGCCCGATGCCGCCCAGCAGCTACTGGCGTCGGTGCAGCAATTGCTCGCGGCGGGCAAGCCGGGGGAAACCACCTTGTCGGTGGTTGCGCAGGTGGCGGAGATCATGGAGCGGACCGGACATTACGAGGCCGGCGGAAAGGTGCTCGACGGAATCGAGGTCGCCTTTCGCTCACACGACGACGAGAAGCTGGCAGCCACTGCCCGCGACACCGTCGAACGGCTCCGCAAACACCTGGCCATTGTGGGCAAGCCGTTCGCCGTGGAAGGAGTGCTCTTGGACGGCACCAAGTTCGACTGGGGCCAGTACAAGGGAAAGGTCGTGCTGATTGACTTTTGGGCATCCTGGTGCGGGCCGTGCATCGCCGAATTGCCCAACATCCAGCAAAACTACGAGCTGTATCACGACAAAGGTTTCGAGGTGGTGGGCGTGAATCTCGACGACAGCCGCAAGGACGTGGACGATTTTCTGGCCGACTTCAAGCTCCCGTGGAATACCGTCATCAGCGCCGACCCGGAAGCGCAGGGGTTCGACAACCCGTTGGCCGTGGCCTGCGGCATCGACTCGATTCCCTTCATCGTGCTAGTGAACCGCGAAGGCGTTGCCGAGGCGCTGCACGTTCGCGGCGACGAGCTAGGAGAGCGATTGGCAAAACTGCTGGGACCCGCGGGCGATGCCGACAATCTCGAGGACGAAAAGACAGATGCCGACGAAGACAAGACGGACGATGCACCGAGCGGCGGTGAAGCGGGCGATGCCACCAACGGCGATCAGGGCGCGGCCACCGCGCCGCCGCGAGCCGATCGTTTCGTCTGGCAGCGGGTTGCGGCGACGTTGTTACCCGTTCTCTTTTTGCAGGCCGACGCTCAGCCCGCGGCCGACGCACAGAACGACAATCCCTACCTGCCCGACCCCGACCTTTCGCCCGACGAGCTGGTTGAGTTTCTTCTCGACATGCAGGAAAAGCCGCGGAGCATCCGCGAGCGACCCGGTTTCGCCGAAGCTCTGGTCGCAGCCGCCGATCGCGTGCTGGCGACCCAGACGACCGACGCCAACCACATCGTTGCCGCCGAGACGGCATTTAACACGCTGCACGAAAAGGCGTGCCTGGGCGACGAAAAGGCCGACCAGCGCTTGATGGAGTTCGTCGACCTGCTCAAGGACGACAAGCGCGAGGCCATCGCCCGACAGGTCACGTTCTTCCAGATGGAGCGCAAAGCCATCGAGGCCTACAAGCTATCGCGGGAGGAGATTCCCGCGGCCATCGACCCGCTGGTCGAGTACCTCGCCGGGCAGACTCTCACGCCGCGGCACCTGCGATTCGCCTCGTCGCTGGTCAAAGCGGTCAACCAGCTCGACGAGGAAAGCGATCCCCAGAAGCGGAACGAGTACGGCGAGCTCCGCGAAAAGTACTTCGACCGCCTCGGAAAGGTGCTGGCGGGGAGCGACGACAAGCAGGTGGTGGCGTATGGCCGCAAGCTCGTGCAATCGTCCGAGCAGCCGACCGTCGATCTGGTCGGCAAGCCGCTGGCCATCGAAGGCGTTACCGCCCTGGGTGCCGAGTTCAACTGGTCGGCCTACCGCGGCAAGGTGGTGCTGGTCGACTTTTGGGCCACTTGGTGCGGACCCTGCCGCCGGCAGATGCCCGAGGTGAAGGATTACTTCCAGAAGCACAAGGACGCGGGGTTCGACATTGTGGGCATCAATCTCGACAGCGATACCGAAGCGCTGGCCAAGTACCTGGACGAGAATCAGATCGAGTGGGAACAACTGGTGGGCGAAGCGCCCAAGAAGCTGGCTAAGGACCTCGGCGTGCGCGGCATTCCCACACTGGTGCTGGTCGACCGCGACGGCACGGTAATCGCCACCAGCCACAAGGCCGAGGAAATCCTGCCGCAGGCGACGCGACTTCTCGAAGGCGCCCCGGCGGCCGAATCAACTCCTTGAGCACGTCGCCTCAATCAGCTCGGTCAGCGGTACCTTCACCCGGCACGCTCGCCGCGGTCGCAGCCCGTCGCCATGACTTGCTCTTCGCAGATCGGACGCATATCGGTTCTGGCCTTGAGTCGTTAGTCGATCGACCGCCAGCATCGGTCGGCGTACTCCTTCATCATCAGGAATCGCTCCGGATCGTCGTCCGTGACGTTTGACCACGCTTTCATCGCAGCGATGCAATCTTCGCGCCGGCCCGTGGTCACCGCGATCTATCCCGCGCGTGATCTCCCATCCCTCCCTCTCGAAGTGCAACACGAAGCCAAAGTCGATCAGGCCAAGCCGCGCATTCGCGCTTCCTTTGTGGCGGTTTCCCCCCTAACATGGGATAGACTCCCCTCGCGAATGGTAGAAAGGGTTCCTGAGTGCAGGCCCCGTCAGCGTCCGGTGGGCACCGTGTCCGACTTCGACCCCTACTACAAATGGCTCGGCATTCCGCCCGACGAGCAGCCGCCCAATCATTACCGGCTGTTGGGCATCCCGCTGTTTACCGACGATGCCGACGTCATCGCCAACGCCGCCGATCAGCGGATGCTGCATCTTCGGTCGTTTCAGACAGGACCGCGCGCGGCGCTGAGCCAGAAGCTGCTCAACGAAATCGCCCAGGCCAATGCGTGTCTGCTTAGGGCGGAAACGAAGTCGACGTACGACGCGGCGCTGCAAGAGGAATTAGCCAGCCAACTGACACTGTTGCCGCCCGCCAAGCCGCCCGTTCCCCAAGCGGAGCCCGCCTCGGCCGATCGGCAGCCCCAGCCGGTTCCGGACGCATTAACCGAGGACAGCCCGTCGCAGCCTAGTGAGGTCGAATCGGCTATCGCCGTGGAGCCGGCTCCCGTCGTCCATGCGGCCAAGGTTGTAACCCATGCCCACCCGACACATCGTCGGCCCCGCAGGGTCTCGCCTTGGCTCATCGCCGCGTTTGCCGTCGGCCCGGCGGCCGTCATGATCGTCGGTTACGTGCTTCTCGGTTTGATCGTGCCCGAATTGGATTTCCTCGGCTTGTTCCACGGGCGCGCCGACGATTCCGTTGCGTCGAAGAAGTCGGCGGGCGATGCGAGCGAGTCTTCGGTCGCCGCCGCGCGCGACTCGGCCAAGTCGCCGCCGGGGAACTCGAAGGGCCAAGCTGCGCCTAACGCCAACTCACCGACTCGCGATGGCAGCAATTCGACGGGCGCGGGGGGCGAAGTCGAATCGGGTCGCTCGGACTCGCCTGATTCGACGACACCGGAAAACTCGCGCTCCGGTTCGCCGCTGCGTGCGGTCGCGTTTTCTCACGAAGGCGATCTCGTCGTCACCGGCGGCGATGACAAGATCGTGCGAATCTGGAAGCGCGACGGCGACAAACCGCTGAGCAGCCTGCAGGGACACAAAGGCGCCATCCTGTGCATGGCCACGCAGCCGGCCGGAGAGCTACTGGCAGCGGGCAGCTACGACGGCACGATCATCGTCTGGAATCTGTCGCAGCGGAAAGAAGTACGGACGATTCGCTGCGAGGAGCCGGTTCGGTGTCTCGCGTTTGCGCCTGACGGCAACACGCTCGCCGCCGGATGCGGCCGCGATGGCGGAGCGGGTCAAGTCACGCTGTGGAGCGTGGAGGAGGGGCGGTCGATCGGCAAGATCGAAGGACATTCCCACGCCGTCCGCTCGGTGGCATATTCGCCGGACGGAGCATTGCTCGCCTCAATCTCCGGTTGGCCCGCGGATAATCGGGCGCCGGTTGAAAGCCAGGTGATCGTTTGGGATTGCCAGCGCGATACGGTCGCCTATTCGACGCATTCGTTCTCGCAAGGCGTTACGTCGGTTGCGTTCTCACAGGATGGCAACACGCTGGCGGTTACCGGAGCCGGCCTAACCCCCACCGGACAGCGCGTCTTCGCCACGCAGCTTTACGACAGCTACGCGGGAGTGCCCATGCAGCAACTGCTCGGTGGAGCCAACGCGACCGTCGCCGTTCACTTCTTCGACAACGATCGAAAGCTGGTGGTGGTGGACGAGCGAGGCGGGCTCCATGTTTGGGATCTCAAGCAGGGCGCCCACTTGGCCACGTTGTCGGGAAGCGAAGGCGCGATCGCGGCCGCCGGTATTGCGCCCGATCGAAGCGAGTTGGCCACGGTCGACGACGCGGGGACGTTCCGCACCTGGCCGCTGCGTCGCGACGAGTGGCAGTCGGAGGCATCGGGCAGCCTCGTACCGAATGTGGATTTCGGTCAGACCTATCGAGTCCGCTTCACGAACGACGGCCGAGCGCTGTTGGTAACGTCGTTTGATTCCGGTTGCGCCGTTCGGCGTGCCGCGGGCCACTTCGAAACGCCCGAGGTCATCGACGTGGGGGCCGACCTGTCGTGCTTCTGGGCCGACATGTCGCGGGACGGCCGCACAATGGCTGCCGGCTTCTGGGATCGCGGCACCAGCGCGGCGTTGCTGCTGGTGATCGACACGGCGACTGGGAAAGCGACGACGCTGCGCGGACACGATAGTCGCGTCGTTCGCGGGCGATACTCACCCGATGGCACGATGCTGGCCACCGGTGGCGCCAATGGCGAAATCGCTCTGTGGAACGCGGAAATCTACAAACGGCACGATTGGGGTCGGTTGCGGGAACACCGAGTTCCCATCACAGGGTTGGAGATCTCCCCCAACGGCAAAATGCTGGCCACCGCAGCCGACGATCGCACGTTCAAGATTTGGGACCTGCCGGAGGATCGAATCCTGCAAGCCAAGCCGCTGGCGAGCCGCTTCACGGTGAACAACCTGGCGGAACCGGCCTTGTGCCTGCGGTTTTCGCCCGACAATACCAAGCTGATGGTGTGTTATGGAAAAGCGGAGCTTTGGGATATCGCCACCCGCCAGCGGCTGCTTACGGTCCCGGGAATCTCGGGTGATTTCTCGCCCGACGGAAAACGGTTCGCGACCGGTGGGGGCGACCCGGAAGTGGCGAACGAGATCAGGGTGTGGGAAACGTCGTCGGGGCGCGAGTTGTTGCATTTGCAGGGCGGTGATTCCGAGAGCCTCGCCTCGCTGACTTACTCTCCCGACGGGCAATACATCGTCGCCGCCGACGTTTCGGGCAAGGTGCACACGTGGGATGCCCACAGCGGTGATCTCTTGGACCATGGCCCGATCATGGAAGGCAGCGACGCGCGCGTGGCCGATCCCGCCCCGGAGCCGCGGTGGCAAATCATGACGAACTCCCTCGGCATGCAGTTCGTGCGGATCGAGCCCGGGGAGTTCTTTATGGGTTCGCCCACTACCGAAGCCCAACGGCAGGACAACGAATTGCGGCATCGCGTAAAGATCACGCGGCCCTACTATCTCGGGCGATTCGAAGTGACGCAGGACGAATTCGCGCTCGTCACGGGCAGAAGGCCGAGCAACTTCTCGCCGGCGGGAGAAAGAAAAGACGTGGTCGGCCTGGACACGGGCGACATGCCGGTAGAACGAGTCACCTGGAACGATGCGGTCGACTTCTGTCGGCGACTGTCCGCTTTGCCCGAAGAACGAGCGGCGGGCCGCGCGTACCGCTTGCCCACCGAGGTCCAGTGGGAGTACGCCTGTCGCGCGGGTACGACCACGGCGTTCAACGTCGGCGATACGCTGTCACCGGCCCAGGCCAACTTCGACGCCACCCGGCCGTACGGCGACGTCGATCCCGGCATCAGCCTCAAGCGGACGCGCACGGTGGGCACGTACCCGCCCAATGATTGGGGACTGTACGACATGCACGGCAACGTGTGGGAGTGGTGTCTGGACGGGCAAAGAATGTATCGGCCCGGCACGGTGATCGATCCGGTCGGGCCGACCCCCGACGACAAGCGCAGCCTGCGCGGTTCCGGATTCTTTCTGGCCGGATTTGAGGGCCGCAGCGGCCGGCGTCAAACGGAGTCCGTTACCTGGCAAGCGCCGAACCTGGGCTTTCGCGTGGTGTGCGAAATCAAGAAGTAACTCGACTCGCGACTTTCCCCCATCCGTGCGCACTTGGTATCCGATGTGGACGGTGGATCGAATCACTACCCCACGCGGAGCGAGTGTTCCGTGCGGGTAGGGTCCGGCACGCGCAGCGCTTCGGCCAGAGTCAGTGGCTGTCCCGCGCGCGGCGGCGAAGCGACCGAAACGTGGCCCGACGGTTGCGCGAGCGGTGACGGTACGACCTTGAGGAACCGCCCGCCGTTCTCGTACCAGCCGTGTCCCGTGAAGCGGCACCAGGTCAGATCCATCAACAGACCGAGCCAGCCGCCGTCGCGCCGCGGCAGCGAAGCGATGACCCGCCGGTACGGCACCACGTCTTGATAAAAGAAATCGAGCCCGTGGTCCGAAAGGTGCTTGCCCACTGCCACGATCGTTTCGCCGCACGGTTCAAGCGTGCGCGTGTCGACGGGCGTCAGATAAACCAGATGGGGAAAGGGATGCCGGGTTTCCAGCCGCCGCTCGCGACCGAGGCGCGCCGGCTGCACCTGAAACAGGGCCAGCCGCACGGCTTGGCGAAGCGATAGCTCGCCGCCGGACGGCGCGGTGACAAGGCGAGGTAGGGCAGGGCAGGAGTGCGATTCCATGTATGAGCATTCCGTGTGGGAGGCGACAAGCGCAGACCGACAAGCACCGGACGTGCGCTATGCGCGCTATGCCGCCGCGGCGATTTCACGACATTCCAGCAAGCAAGTCGAAGAAGATCAGCCGGCCGCAGAAATCCTGTACCGCGCAAATGGGCGCGCACGAGCACATTCCCGGGGCCGGAGTGCTACAAACCGAGGCATAAGAGGCTGTATCAAAACCGTCCGCGGAGAAGGGGACAGGCACATTTTGCTCCGCGGACTGCGCAAAGTGAGCCAGTCCCCGACGGTTTTGAAGCAGCCTTTAAGCGATCAAGTCGGTCGACGTACCGCAAGCGGGCGAATGCCCAGGGCCGCGAAAGGGAGCGCGGGCCGCACAACAATAGGTACGTCACAAAGGGTCGGCTGTCAAATGCGCGGCGACGGACGAAGCGGGAGGGACTGCCTGGCGCGGTGGTCGGATACGGGGGGCGCTCTTCACGCTACGGCCTAAGAGCTTACTCGTCGCTGGGCAGTTGGTGGCCGAGCTTGTCGCGCTTGGTTGCCAAGTAGTGCGCGTTGTGCTCGTTGGGAGGCGGCACGATCGGCACCTGATCGACCACTTGCAGGTCGAATCCGCCGTAGATAAAGGCGTCGGTCTTCTTGGGGTTGTTCGTCAAGAGCCGCACGCGGCTCATCCCCAGATCTTTGAGAATCTGCATGCCGACGCCGTATTCGCGCATGTCGGCCTTGAACCCCAACGCCTGATTGGCCTCGACCGTGTCCAACCCCTGCTGATCTTGCAGGGCGTAAGCGCGAATTTTTTCCGGCAGCCCGATGCCGCGCCCTTCCTGCGGCAGATAGATGAGCGCCCCGTTGCCTTCGCGGCTGATCATGTCCAGCGCCATCCGCAACTGGTCGCCGCAGTCGCACCGCAGCGAGTTGATCAGATCGCCCGTGAAGCAACTCGAGTGCAGCCGCACCAGCGGTGCGGCCGAGCGGGTCGGATCGCCCATCACCAGCGCCATCGGCTGCTGGGTCTCGTATTTCACTTCGTACACGATGAGCTGGAAGAGCCCATACTTGGTGGGAAGCCGGGCTTCGGCGGTTCGCGCCACCAGCTTCTCGCTCACGCGGCGGTGGGCAATGAGCTGCTCGATCGAAATGATCGCGAGCCGGTGGCGGTGGGCGATTTCCAACAGCTCGTCACGGGTGGCGCGGTCGCCCCCTTCGTTGAGCACTTCGCACAGCACCCCGGCCGGGGCCAGGCCGGCCATGCGGGCCAGGTCGACTGTCGCTTCGGTGTGACCGGCTCGACGCAACACGCCCCCCTCCTTGGCCAGCAAGGGATAGACGTGTCCCGGGCGGACGAAATCGCGGGGCGAGCTGGCCGCGTCGACGATCGCCCGCACTGTGCGGCAGCGTTCCTGAGCGGTAATGCCGGTGCGGGAGCTGACGTGGTCCAGCGGCGTCACGAAGGCCGTGCCCAGGGGCGAGTTGTTTGACTCGCTGATGGGCGAAAGCTCCAGCCGTCGGCAGACGTCGGGCAGCACCGGCATGCACAACTGTCCCCGGCCGCTCATGAGAAAATTGATCGTCTCCGGCGTCGCCTTTTCGGCCGCGCAGATAAAATCCCCCTCGTTTTCGCGGTCTTCGGCATCGACAACGATGACCACCTCCCCGCGGGCGATGGCATCGACGGCCGATTGAATGGTCGAGAATTGGGCAGTCAAAGCGAATACCTCTCAAGGGACCCCGCCGCCGAGTTTGCATTTGTCGCCAACCGGCGGCAACGACTATCATTATAGGCGCCCGCAGGGTTTCTTCCACCAACTTGGGGATATCGGGAATGTCTATGACAACGAGGCGAACCTTGAGAGCATCCACCCAATCACCGTCGGCGCAGCCGCTTGCGGTTTCGCGCTCCGCCGTTGCGCTGCCGCTGTTGTCCCTCCTCATCGCGACCGTTTTTCTCACCGGCGCCACCCTCGCCGCCGAAAAGTACACCGTCACCCGCGACGTGCCCTACGTCGACCGCGGCGATCGTACGCTCACCGCCGACGTCTACGTGCCCGATGGCAAGGGGCCCTACCCCGGCATCCTCATGGTGCACGGCGGAGCATGGGTCTCGGGCGATAAGGCGCACGTCGCCGGATACGCACGCACGGCAGCCGCTGCCGGATACACGGTGGTCGCCATTCGCTATCGCTTCGCGCCCAAGGACCCGTTCCCGGCACAGATCGAAGATTGCCAGGAGGCGGTGCGCTGGATGCGCCGCAACGCCCAGAAGTACAAAGTCGACCCGGAGCGCATCGCCGGGTTCGGCTACTCGGCCGGTGCTCACCTGGTTTGCTTGCTCGGCATGACCGACAACCTCGACTGGGCCGCCGAGTTCGCACATGATATCGGGAAGGACCGAAGGGGGGCCGAAACGAAAGAGGGAACTGCGGGAGACGGTGGCTCCCCTGCAGGCGAAGGGGGCAAAGCAAGCGGCGAGGACGAAGCCAAGGAGAAAAAGAAGGACGAAATCGTCAGCGACCACTTGCAGGCGGTGGTGGCCGGGGGCACGCCGTGCGACTTCACGCATCTCCCCCTCAACAATCAATCTATGGTCTTTCTGCTGGGGGGCACACGGCGCGATCGCGCGAGCGTGTATCGTCTGGCGTCGCCTGTCAAGCACATCACGCGCGACGATCCACCTGTCTTCTTCTTCCATGGAGAAGACGATGCGCTGGTGCCCCGCCGCGGTGTCGAATCGATGGCCCGGCAGCTTGCCGACGCGGGCGTCAAGGTCGAAACGTGGATCGTGCCGGGCAAGGGGCACATCACTACGTTCCTCGACCCCGCGGCGCCCGATAAAATGGTCGATTTCCTGGACCGCGTGCTCAAGGATTCGCCCGACGGCGACCGGTAGCGCCGCGGGAATCGACTCGACCCAGGTGCATCCGCTCGCCGACGCACGCAGCCAGGGCGCCATGCTCGATCGCGAAGAGTACATCGAACAGTCCTACTTCTTCCGCTTGCTCGCGGAACGGCTGCCGGAGAACGTCCCGCTGCAAGAGCTGCTGGCTCACGTGCGCGACGAAGTGTTGGCCACCACTCGCCTGCCGCTGGCCGTCGACTTCATGCTTACCGAGCTGGAGCACTCGGGAGAGTGCGCCTCGGCCATGGCGCGGCTGAAGCATTACTTCACGCCCTTCCAGACCTACGTGATGCAGGAGGCGGAGAGCGAACGCGGCCGCTTCGACATGCGGATCGGGGTCGAGGTGCTGCGGTACGAGGCCGAATACCGCTCGGGTGAACCCACGCCGCAGGGCATCTTTCTGTACCAGTTCGAAACGCTGTGCCGCAACCGCCTGCGCTACGATTACGGACTGTCCGCCATTGCCCAAGACCCCATGTTCGACGACGACTGGCGGAAATGGATCCTCACGCTGCGGCGGCGGATCGGCATAGTCGACGTGGCCGACATGATCTTTGTCGCCAGCCAGCATTACGTGCAGCGCAAGGCGCAGCGCGGCGACGCGCCCGAACAGATCAAGCACGCCATCCTCTTCGGCGAGAAGGAGGGGAGGATCGCGCTGGCCAATCGCCATAAGGACCCGCTCTATCTGTTCGCAGCCTTGCAGCGACAGCTCGGCTATCCTGTGGTGCCGCGCCTCAAGCGGGCTACCGACGAACAGCAGCTCATTCCCACGCTGCTCAGGCGTGTCGAGCGGCTGGAGACCCGGCTCAAGCTGATGGAGGACGAACAGAGCGGCGGCATCGACCTCACCAGGTTTTACGGCCCGCCGAAGTCACCGTCGGGTGAAATCGAACCGCCGTCCGTCGATTAGCGTGACACCAAGGGATCGACGATCACCCTCGCCGGCTCATCAGCAAAATGGGGCAGGACGTGCGCCCGACGAGCTGCCGCGTAAATTGCCCAAACAGCTTCTTGCGGCGTCCGACTCGCTGAATGCCCAGGATGAGCAGATCCGCCTGCTCGGCGCGGTGGGCGATCGTTTCCAGCGGGTCGTCGCTCTGCACGACGTCGACCGTACATCCTTCGCGAATCTCTCCACCCCACAGATTGCGCAGCTCGCGCCGGGCGCGGCGCACGTCGTCGGCCGTCGCGGTGGTCGGCAGCACGCGCAGAAA
>Ga0315553_10003711_pt1 | contig 11762 bp, 9 predicted proteins | sample SalMarSW160140MG_FD_203099 | JGI IMG/M metagenome (GOLD analysis project Ga0315553, IMG submission 203099) | Salt marsh sediment microbial communities from the Plum Island Ecosystem LTER, Massachusetts, United States - Salt Marsh Sediment SW1601-40 ... | reverse complement strand
CTCTGTACCCTTGGCCACCGACACGGTGCCCCTTTCCTCAGATACGACAATAACGAGGGCATCTGTGGCTTCGGCCAATCCTGCCGCTGCCCTGTGACGTGTCCCATATCGGGAAGGAAGGTCTTTGCTCTGTGACAGCGGAAGGATTACACCCACATCCCTTATCTGGTCGTCCTGAATGATGATGGCGCCATCATGAACCGGATTGTCACGCCAAAAGATGCTAAGAATCATCTCTTTTGATACCTGACCACGCCAGGAAATCCCACTATGGACAACCTCTTCCGGGTCTTCGTTTCCCATCAGGACAATGAGGGCCCCCGTACGTTTTTTAGCCAGTTCATAGACACTCTCCACAATGACTTCCACAGGGGTGTTCAAACGCATACGAGGAAAACCCCAAAAAAAACTCTTTAAGTTCTTGGCCAGAAGTAGTGAACGGATTTCAGTCCTGAACACGACGATGATAATGAGGGCCGCCGCCGCTGTAATGCCCTGGAAAACCTGACTGGTCAGAACCATTCCCGTGGAGAGTGTGATCGGAAGAAGGACGAACCACAGAACAGCGATTCCCATGAGGATGCCAAAAACAAGGGTCCCCCTGAAAAGGGCATATAAACGGAAAAGGATATAGCTAATCAGTAGGATATCAGCCACATCCCAGCATCGAATACCTGCAAGAAAGGTGAATAATGTATCCATAGGCAATCAGTCCGTAATACTGAACCTTAATGTCTTAAGGATATTTCCCTCCGCATCTCTCACTTCCACGCGCCACGGTCCTTTATCCGCATCACGAAGTTGCATACTGTCCAATGTCGACCACCGGGGAGGCTTAAGGATGAACTTCGGATTCCGTCTGCGTTCATCTTTCCAGAACCAGCTGATACGAATAGGCGTTTTCTCCGGCACCGGGTCAAAATTCAAAAAACAAAAGACTTCCTCCCTTTCAATGGAAAAAGCAACAGCTTCATTCAACGGGCCCAGGCCTCTTAACCCTTCACACATGACGGCCCGCACCAAAGTCAATTCCTGTGGTGACTCGACAGGTGTAGCCTCCTCCTGGTCCTGAGCAAAAGCCTGGGAGGAGAAATTCAGAGCCAGGTAGATCAACAGAAGAAAGAATGTGAAGAATTTGAATTTCATTGTGATGTTCCTGATCTTTTGAGCGGAATTCATATATAATAGCATAGAATGAGGGGAAATAGTCAGATAAAATATGGGGATATATGAAGATTTCTCAGTGGGTCTGGTTTGTATCATCGCTGATCTGTTTCAAGAAGCTATAGATTTCTTTAGTGATTTCGGCAGAGACCTCCTGCATAGCATGACTCATGGCCTCGGCTAGAGCCTTTGGTGTTTTCCCTCTGCAGGGTTCTCTGTTATGATAGGATTTCTGCAACAAAGTCCTTTTTCTGACTTCCGTCTCGTCGACTGCTGTCAAGACAATACTGACGGACAGGACTGCTTCCCAGCCGTCTTTGGCATCCCATTCAAAAAACTCATCCACCCTCCCCTCCAATATGTGGGAAGCGGGGACCCTGCTATCATGGGACAGCACAGCTTCAAACAGTCCGGATTCTCTCATGTCCCGGCTCAGAAAATGGGAGACAAGCCCACCGGGATTGTCCCGCCATTTATGATAAACATACGCATCTCTCTCAAATGCTCCCTCTCGATAGACGATCCTATTTGTGTCATAGGTTGGGGCTACGCTAAAACGTTTGACCCTTAGAGCCACGGAAAGGGGTTGAAAATGACTTGGTGCGGGCGGGTCATATTCCAGTGTATAGAAGGTTGTCTTCTCGGCCTTTATCGGTTCCCTAAAATTCACACATCCACCAATAAGGAGACAAAAACACAGAAAAAAAGCACATATCTCTCTATGATTTTTCATCAAGCGTCCATATCTTTTTTGAAACATTTCACCTTTTCCTATTTGCATAAGCAACCTGGCTCCTTTTGAAGATCCCTGCAGCCCCGCCCCCACTGGGCGGGATCTCCACTTCGACAAGCTCAGGACAGGCCGCGACGCTCCGATCCATCCTCCGCAGTAGCCTGCTACGGAGGACGGACAAGCTCGCAGGGAAACCGGGGACCCGCCCAAAGGGTGGGGAGTCCGAAGGAAGTCCGGACAATCTCCCAAATGTAAGGAAGTTTCTATTGTAATGCGCTCGCTGTGCATTTTCAATGAACACCGATTGGAATCATCAATCAACCAATAGCAATTAATAATCGATAACCGACTCAGTGCTTGATGAGGAAATTCCTTCTATTTCGACATTATTAATCATCATTCACCACTTTCCTGGGCGAAGGAGGCTCACTAAACAGTAGCTGCCAGGGTTGCTCTCCAAGAGATTCTATGAGTTCGTTCATGTTTTCGCTTGCCCTCTCCAAATTCTGTACAATGGAAGATAAGTTTTCCATGAGATATGTCATAGACTCATCAGTCTCACGCACCAATGAAGATCCATTTACAAAAAGGGCATTGGCATTCTCCATTGCCTTCCTGAAGTCTTCGATACCTCTCTTAATGCTCTCCTTCTCCTCCGCCACAATCCCTTCCACCCCGTTAAGCGCACTGTCAAACTGACTCAGACTCCTATCCATCTTAGCCATCAAGGCGTTAACGGAATTCCCCGCCTCATCCATGGAAGTTAAAATGTTATCCAATCGTTGATCGTTCAACACCTGACCGATACGAAATAAAGATGATTCGAGATTGTCCGAAATTCCTTTTATGTTCGCTTCCGAAACCTTTTTATTAATATTGTCCAGGGACAATTGGACTTTTTCGGAGATCCCCCCAATGTCCAGTGAGTTGAGTTGCTTGAGGAGGTCATCGACTCCCTGCAACAGTTCCCTGACGTCACTGGGTTTTGAGGCCACAATCTGATATTCCGAGGGGAAATTAAGAGGAGGAGATTGATCGGGTTCCCCTTCTGCTTTGCGATCCAATTCAACAAATATGCTTCCGGTAATTCCCACCAGTTTCAGCCGAGCCACAATGTCTTTATCAAGCTCTTGGACTGACTCAATCTTTAGTGTGACCTGTATCAGGTTTGCGTCCGGAGCCACGTCAATGCCTTCAACCCGGCCTATTGGGACACCTCTATACTTCACTATGGAGTCCACTTCCAGACCCTGAACCGATTCATTGAAATAGGTCACATAGTATTGCCCCTCCTGAAGAAAATGGGACATCCCCAGCCAGATCGTGACCAGAATGAAAAGACTGATCCCTGCCATCAAGAATAGCCCAACAGCGAATTTTGTTTTCTGAGAAGCCATTTAGAAAGTCATCCTTTCAAGTAATAAAATCGCTTTGTGTTCTTGTTTGACTTCCGAAAAGATGGGAATCAAAAAAAAGAACCTCTTACACAATGAGGAGACAAGGTTCAGGATTCCCCTCTGAACTCTGTTAGCTGCTAAAACGTCTGGCGGTTCAAAAAATGTCTGACAAATGGATTTTCACTCTGATCCCGCAGATGCTTGGGATCTCCCTCAGCGATAATACTCTTGGTGTTTTGATCCAGCATGATAATCCTTTGAGCCACGGTGAAGATGCTCTGGAGTTCGTGGGTTACAATGACCATAGTGGTTCCAAGACTTTCATTGAGATGGACAATCAGGTTGTCCAGTTCCGCTGAAGTAACAGGATCCAGACCCGCAGAGGGTTCATCGAAAAACAAAATCTTTGGATTAAGCGCCATAGCCCTTGCGAGCCCTGCCCTCTTTTTCATGCCACCACTGACCTCGGAAGGAAGGTAATCTTCATATCCATCCAGATTGACCAGATTCAGCTTCATCTTGACCAGATCATTCACGGATTCTTCGGAAAGATTCGTGTATTCTCTGATAGGCAAGGCTACATTCTCACCAAGCGTCATTGAACCGAAAAGGGCCCCACTCTGAAACAGAACGCCGATCTTCCTTTGCATGGCTGTGCACTCTGCATCATCACAATTGGAGATATCTTCACCATCAATGATGACCCGGCCTGTCCGAGGAGGATAGAGCCCTATGAGATGTTTGAGCAGAGTGGTCTTCCCGCTTCCGCTCCCTCCAAGGATCACAAATATCTCTCCTTCGTACACTTCAAAGGATATGCGGTCAAGGATCGTATCCTCCTCATACGTGGCAACAAGATCTTTCACCTCTATGATGGTATCGTTCCGCATCCGTATCGATTCATCCCCAGTAATAATGGATGACGGCAAAGACTGAGTTTGCCACGACAATCATAAATATGCTGCTGACCACTGCCGAAGTCGTAGCCTCACCAACTGAGGCCGCCCCGCCTCTGACCTGGAATCCCCTCAGGCAACCGATCCAAGTGATAATCAAAGCAAAGACGCCACTCTTTAGAAAACCCCAGAAGATGTCAAAGAGATAAAGCGTCTTAATGGTCTGCGCCATATAGCCATTGGCAGTCAAGTTAAGCATAAAAACCCCCACCACAAGACCGCCTATTATGGCGAACAGATCTGAAAATAAAGTCAAGAATGGCAACACAATGACTGTGGCAACCATCTTAGGGATAACGAGAAACCGGGTGGGAGCGAATCCCATTGTAAACAAGGCGTCGATTTCATCGGAAATCCTCATGGTCCCGATTTCAGAAGCAAATGCCGACCCGGATCTTCCGGCAACGATAATTCCTGTCATAAGGGGGCCCAATTCACGAACCATCGCCAAACCAACCAGCGAGGCTACATAGATATTGGCTCCAAACTGCTGGAGTTGGGCGGAAGACATGAAGGCCATAATCAGGCCCATCAGAAAACTGATGAGCCCAACAATGGGGAGGGCATCCACCCCCGTGTTCTGCATGGCCAGAATCGTGTCATCTCTCCGTAAAGATTTGGGGTGAACAAGGACATAGAGCAATTCCACAAAAACAGATCCGACAAAAGACATCAAATATTTTACGTCCCCGGCATGACGGATGGCAGCATCGCCAAAGCGGACTAGTACCTTTGGTGTGTTTTTCTTCTTGCCCAGAGAAACCCTCTTTCCAAGATCTGCAAAATTGAGGATAGAGAGGGTCTTTTCTATTTCACCGTTGGTGTTCTCCAGAGAGAATTGCCCCCTTCTATCGATCATCATGTTCCTCAATTCCATGAGAACCAGAACGCCGAAATCGTCCATGTATGACACTTCTTTGAGGTCAACGGTCAATGAAGAGGGGTCTCGATCTCCTATGATCGCGCTCAGTTCCTCGATTAAGTGGGCTGCGTTGGACGCGTCCATCTTCCCAAGGAGATGAAATACGATAGCTCCTTCATCGGTCACCGAAACATCGTATTGGCTGGACTGTAGATTTTCTGAGGTTTTCATGGATCAGGGTTTCTCAAATCTGAACTGTCTTAAACCTTCATCATCGATCTCATACTGTGTCTCCAAGGAATCAACATCCATTTGAAAAATCAACCACCCCAGAAACCCTTCATCGTTGGACCATTCAAAGGCGATTTCAATCGCTTTTTTGCCCATTGGATGATCCTCATCAGCGCGATAAAAGGTGAGTAGCTTGTGGAGAGAATCTTCTCTTCCCTGGAAAGATACACCTTTATAGGTCTCATCAAGGATCCCTACCGTATCCTTCTCCTCATTTGCTGAAAAGACATCAAATACAGTTTTATCCTTGTTTAGCAAAATCAATCCGATATAGGGAATCGTAGTGGGATCTTGGATTCTAAAAAACTCTCTCATCAATTGACTAGTCTCTGACCTGTCCTCCGCGGCGAAGGGATCAGCCAACAGCGATTTGAGCAAGATGTAGTCTTTGGCCAGCTGGTTTCTCAATGTCTGTTTCTCAATCTCGACGGGAGGTTTTTCCTTTGAAGAGTAGGAAACGCCGAAAAAGACCGAGGCCACCAGAATCCCGAGCAAGAAGACAGCAGGAAGAAGCCGGTTGCGGGTCAGACGATATCTCTTTTCAAGCTTTTTGACCTTGGTAACATCCCGTCCAAGAGAAAGGACGCCCTGGAAGTTATTGTGACCGTCATAAAGTAGGGTTGTACTCGTGGATATGAAACAGACTCCTCTCTCCGGATGTCTTATCCTAAGGACTCTCTCTCTCACCGCATTCCTCGACTGAACCTCATCAAGAAAATCCCTGTAGAGTTGAGGCTCTTCGTAAATCTCTTCCACAGCCCGATTCCGCATCTGATTCCAATCCCTTCCATAGAGGCCCTCTGCACCCATATTCCAAGAGATGATCTTCCCTTCTCTATTAGTCAAGATCACCGCATCCGGCACTTGATCACAGAACGTTTTGAGTCCGTAAAGCACCTGGCTTGTCTCATTGAGTCGTCGTGCCAGCAGACCACATATCTCTTGAGAGAATTCAGGAAATTCCTGGAGAAAGGCGGAGACCTTATCTTTTGGAATACGTATGGTTCTCACGTCGTCAAAGGCTTTTACTGTGGCCGTCCTCTTCCCCCCTAAAAGAAAAGACATCTCCCCAAAAAAAGCCCCTATTTCCGTGATCTCCCTGATTTTCGTTTTTCCCCTGAAGATGTCCAGTTGTCCTGAGATCAGGAAATAAAGGTCCTCAGAATCGTCTCCTTCGAAAAAAATGACCTGGCCCTTTTCGTAGGTCGTGTGATATTTGGCCAGATCAGGACTATCTATGATTTTTTTCCACATATATAGATCCAGTAAACATAGGCTTGAGCATGCAGCATTATACAAAAATATATCTAATCATGACATGATAAGACAAATACATATAATCTGGGCCAATGAATTCGATATATTAATATATCATGTTACAACGCTTTGATGATACCAAAATTCTTGCCTTCAGCACTGATCCCAAGTATAAATTCTAGGAATTTCCTTTTTATAGAGCGCCGAAGGCGTGATTTCATTACAGGTCTCAGATGCCCGAATTCTCTTTTATCCACACGGCCGATCTCCACCTCGACAGCCCTTTTGCCACGCTCAACCCCGATAATCCTGATTTGGCTGACATCCTACGCTCAGCCACGTTTGATGCATTTGAGAAGATCATCCAAATCTGTCTGGAAAGAAAAGTCGATTTTCTCCTTGTGGCCGGCGATATCTATGACGGGGCGGATAGGAGTCTCAGGGCGCAGGTCAAGTTCAGAGACGGTCTTAAAAGACTTGATAACGCCGGCATTCAGGCCTACGTAGTCCATGGGAATCATGACCCCCTGGACGGGTGGTCCTCAACCCTTGAATGGCCTTCCAATGTCCACATCTTTGGGGATCATGTGGAAACCCTGGAGGTAAAAAGGAACGAAGACCTCCTGGCCTGTATCCAAGGTATCAGTTACCCCAAGAGAGAGGAGAGAAGAAACCTCTCCCTTCTTTTTAGTCGGACAGGCCCTGCCTATCACATCGGCCTTCTGCATGCCAATGTGGGTTCAGATACCGGACATGAACCCTATGCTCCCTGCAAGTTGGAGGATCTGCTCAAACCGGACATAGATTATTGGGCCCTTGGGCACGTACACAGTGCAAAGATCCTGTCTCAAAATCATCCCGTGGTCGCCTACCCCGGCAATACTCAAGGACGAAACATTCGGGAAACAGGAGAGAAAGGCTGCTACCTGGTCACGGTCCGGGAGGACGGAGATGTTGAATTCGAGTTTCTTACCACGGATGTAATCCAATGGAAGAAAGTGGATTTCCCTATCCGTAATCTAGAGTCCGAACAGAAACTAATTACTGCCCTTGATCAGTTCTGTCTGGGACTATCCGAAAATGAAGCAAAGCGTCCTGTGATCGCCCGCATGACCCTGTCAGGACATGGCCCTCTGTACAAATTCCTCAGGAGGCCTGACGCCGTTTCCGACTTGCTGGAAATTCTGTGTGAAACCTCGATGTCCCGTTCTCCTTTTGTTTGGGTCGAACAAATTCACCTTCGAGCAGGCCCGGAAATAGACCCGGAGACGAGAATGAAGGAAAATGACTTTCTGGGAGACCTGCTTCGCCTGTCGCGAGAAATCTCAAATGAGGGTGATTTCGAAGAGTTGATGAGAAAAGATCTCGCCCTCCTGTTCGAAGATACAAGAGCCCGTCGATTCATTGATTTTCCGAAGACGGAAAGTCTGAAAGACCTATTGAGGCAAGCAGAGAGGATCTGTCTGGAAAGTCTGAGCCGGGAGGAAGGAGAATGAGACTTGCCAGCCTCTATATAAACGGGTTCGGTAAGTTTCATGACCTGAAGATCGAGGGGCTTTCCTCAGGGATTACCCTTTTCCTCGGGATGAATGAATCCGGGAAGAGTACCCTCCTTGGCTTTCTCAGGGCCCTTCTTTTCGGATTTCCGGACGGACGCAGCAATGAGAATCTCTATCCCCCATTTGCCGGGGGGCAACACGGAGGGAACCTCACTCTGGTGACCGACAGTGAGGAACTCCATGTGGTGGAACGCTACTCGGGCCCCCGCGGCGGAAAAGTGGATGTTCTTAAACCGGACCAGACTCACGCTGGCAAGGAGTTCCTCAGTCGTCTTCTAGGAATACCCAGCAGACAACTATTCAAAAACATCTATGCATTCAGCCTCTCAGAGCTTCAGACCTTCGAAACTCTCAACACAGAATCGATCAATGATACTCTCTACAGCGCAAGTGCCGGAATCGATTCGGCCGGACTGGCAGAATTAAGAACAGAGCTTGAAAAAAAGGAGAACGATCTCTTCAAACCAGGGGGAAGCAAGCCGAAAATCAATGGCATTCTCTCTCGCCTCATGGCCGTCTCAAGAGAGAAGAAAGAATTGTTCAGCTCTGTGGAGGATTATGATCGGACAAAGGCTCAGATCTCCGGTCTCAAAGAGAAAATCCGAGATCTGGAAGAACAAAGGCATCATCTCTTACTTCAACTCAAAAACGCAGAGAAATGGATTAGCATCTGGCCGGAATGGATCAGTCTCTCTTTGAAGAAACGAGACCTCGAGGACCTGGAAGTCATCGATAATTTCCCGTCACAGGGCCTTCGTAGATTTGAATCCTTGAAGAGCCGAATCGAAGATCTGCAGAACCAACTCTTAGAAAAAGAGGAAGATATTAGGGGTCTGGAATCAAAGGTATCATCTCTGAAAGTAGATGAGACCCTTTTGAAGTTTGCATCGGCCATTAGGCAACTTCAGGACGACCTGAGCCACTTTAAGGCGGTAACGCAGGAGATTGCTTCCAGGAGTCAAGAACTTGCTATTGGGAAACGGAAACTTGAGGATAACCTCAAAGACATAGGTCCCGATTGGTCAGAAGAAGAGATTCTGGAATTTGATCTTTCCATTGCCACACGCGAAGAGGTGCGGCATAGCAGAGACCTGTTTGAGCAAGCCACGCTGCAGGTTCATAGCAAGAAAGAAACCCTTGAACACATCATCTCCAGAAAGAACGAAGCAGAGGAAGTCATCCGGAATCTCAGTGAACCTACTGTAAATGAACCTGATCGCCTCGCGGAGATGAAAAGGTCCTGTCGTGAGCTGAGAGAACTTGAATCTGAAGACCGTCTCCTGAAAAAGGAGTTGGAGAATATAGATGAGCGCCTCCATGACCTCCGAGAAGAGAGTCGTGTCTTTGAAGGAAACCTCGCTCAGGGAGTCTATGGGATTCCCTCTTGGCTCATATTCCTCATGAGTGGTATGGGTCTGTCTTTTCTGGTCTGGTTCACATTCTACGGTGAACACCCCTGGGCCATACAGGCTGGTGGGTTTCTCCTCTTCTCCGGGCTTCTCTTATGGATCTTTAGATCGCGATTCAAAGGGAAAGAAAGAGAGAGGAACCAAAACGTCGTAAACCGGATTAGGTATCTCGCCAGAAGCATCGATGAGTTGCAGGCAAAGAAATCGCTTGTGAATGGCGATCTCGATCGAATCAAGGAAGGCACGCGTGAAGCCTGTGCCATTCTGTCCATATCTGAGACCCCGTCCAAAGCGCATCTGGAGCACATGGAAGAAGACCTGGCCAAAAACGCGAACGAGTTGCAGCGTTGGATAAATGCCGCCGAAGAGGCCTTGGAGGCTGAAAAGAAATGCGAGATAGCACACCAAGAGCTGGCGCATAGCGAGTCACATGCAAAAGAGGTTCGAAACCGGTTTCAGGACTGGTTGAAAACCCGTGGGTTAAAGCCGGTCCTCTCCCCCGACGGGGCATTGGAAACCCTTTCCTCCATTTCATCCATTAGGGAACAGGTCGGATATCTAAGGGGGCTCAGGGCAACCATAGCATCCCTGGAGGAGACAAGGGACGCTTTCATTGAATTGGCTAACCAAGCGTTGCAGGGCTGTCACAGAAAAAGCGTGGGAGAGGATCATGTTCAGGTCGCCGTTCACAATCTGGTACTGGACTTCCAAGAGACGGAAAAAGCTGAGCAGGAAAAGGTCCTTCACAGAAAGGGGATGAATGATACTCTTGAGGCTAGGAAAAGGATTCAAAAGCAGGCCCAAAAAGCTCAAGAGGAGATGAAGGCGCTCATGTTGTCTGGGACTGCAGATAATGAAGAGCAATTCCGAAACAGAGCTGATACTTATGAAAAACGTGAGCTTCTAGAATCAGAAATCAATGGCCATGAAGACAGAATTATGCGTTTTTCAAATAAGTTATTATCAATAGATGAAGTTAAAAATGAGCTTTCAAATCTCAGCCTTGATGAACTGGAAGAGGACAAGATCAATCTGGAACAAGAGGTTAAAGAGATTGAGTCAACACTCGACCGACATAAAATGGAGCAAGCAACCCTCGAAGAACGAGCCCGGCAACTTGCCAATGACGATAAGATCTCCTTCTTGAGAACAGAAGAAGAGGGGCTGAGAGAAGAGCTGTCTTCGCTTGCTATGGAGTGGAGCACGGCGAGGCTCGCACAGGGTCTGATCCGAATGGCATGGACAAAATACCAAAAGGAAAAACAACCGGATGTCATTCAGGAATCAGGTGAATTCTTTAAGCGAATGACAGGGGGGAAGTATCCTTCTCTGGTCGCCCCCATCGGAGAAAACCGTATCGATGTGATGTGCCAGGACAATAGCCAAAAGGGAATCGATGTGCTCAGCCGAGGAACGGCTGAGCAGCTTTATCTTTCTTTGCGTTTCGGTTTCATACGGGAATTCTCAAAGACCTCGGAACCCCTGCCCATCGTGATGGATGATATCCTGGTCAACTTCGATCCACAGAGGCTCAGAGCCACGGCCCATGCCATTCTTGAGTTATCACAAGAGCATCAGATCCTCTTTTTCACTTGCCACCCGCAAATGGCTACTCTTTTCAGAGATATTGAGCCCCATATCCCTGTTCTGGAAATAACGGAACAGGGAGTGGAGAGATGGGTGCAAACAAAAGCTTAGGCGTTCTATTCCTCTGAATCCCCTTCCACTGCCTCACAGCACCCGCATTCACAGGGGCTGCTGGAAGCGCAGGGCTTACAGCAATAAGTCTTCCCGTCTTCTTCGTATGCATTCCCCGCAATCATACATCCACAGACCGGACACAGTTCTTCCGCCATGGTGTTTTCCTCCTATATTGTCATTCGTTCACCTATTTCCTCTCAAAATAGAGCCCCTGAAACTCCTTTACCAGATCTTTCATTTTGGTTACATGGGTCAAGTCCGTTGTCTGTTTACACTTCATGCCGTAGATCAGCATTTCATGAAGCAATCCCAGCTTCTTGTCATAGTCTTTCGCGTCCGGTTTGATCCGCTGGGTCATAAAATACTGGCTGACAATCTCCTGGATTTCATCTGCATGATTTTCCTTGTTCATAATCCAACGGACGAGCTGATT
>Ga0315553_10003709_pt1 | contig 11765 bp, 9 predicted proteins | sample SalMarSW160140MG_FD_203099 | JGI IMG/M metagenome (GOLD analysis project Ga0315553, IMG submission 203099) | Salt marsh sediment microbial communities from the Plum Island Ecosystem LTER, Massachusetts, United States - Salt Marsh Sediment SW1601-40 ... | reverse complement strand
AGCGCTTCCAGGCAAACCCACAGGCCAGTCTTGTCGTCCATACCGGGTGAATTGGCCAGCCCGTTGCGCATTTCCTGATATCCCAGTTCCAACGTCACCGCATCGCCCACGCGTACGACACTCTGCGCTTCTTCCTTGTCTTTGGCACCGATGTCGAGCCAGAGGTCCTTGGCCTTGACGGCCTGTTTCCGCTCCGCTTCTTCCAATAGATGGATCGCCTTGCGAGCTATGATTGCCGGGACAGGACCTTCGTCGGTCCAGATCGTCATTCTTTGGCCGATGAGCTGCTGGGGATCCCAGCCACCGATCGGATTGGCGTAAAGAAACCCCTCGTCGTCGATGTGCGTGACAATCAAGCCGATTTGATCGCAGTGCCCGGCAAACATCACGCGCAGCGGGGCGCCCGGATTCTTGCAGACAATGACGTTACCGTGCAGATCGGTTTTCACTTCGTCGGCGAATTCCGCCACGTACCGGCGAACCAATTCTTGCACGCCTTGTTCGTATCCCGACGGACTGGGTGTTTCCAGTAAACGTTGAAAGAACTGCTTGGCTGCTTGCTCCATGATAGGTCCCGCTGAGTCTGTGAATAGAGCCCGATAAACGTAACAAACGAGGAACGAACGCGGCACGGTCAGCCGTTCCGCCGGGATGCCCGGCCACACCTGAGGTCTCGAAAAATCGTAACCTAACAGGCCGGTTATTGGAATGGTGTGTCGAGGGACTTTCCCGACGTAAATGTTGGATAACTGTTTGCTGTCGCCCGTTTCGGCCGTTCGGCGAGACGTGCAGCACCGGTACGTGAGCGGCAAGATTTCGGAGATCACAAGGCAACATAAGTCACGCCCATAGCCTTCCAATCCCCGCTGAGTTCAGCTATCTTGATGTAGGAATGGCTGCGATTCCGGCGACCGATTTGGTGCTGAATCGGAACGAACTGGTTTTTCCTGCTGGATCACATGTGATGAGATCACTACTCAGAACCGTTATCGCGTCCGCTTGCACAGGCGCCGTTGCGCTGACGTGTCTTTTGCTTGCCGCAGGTGCCGCGGAGCCACAAAGCAACGACTACGAATTCACGCCGCTTTTTGACGGCAAGACGCTCGAGGGTTGGCAGGGAGCCGTTGATAACTACCGCGTGGAAGACGGAGCGATCGTCTATGTGCCCGGCAAGGGCAGAAACCTGTTCACCAACGGAGAGTACGGCAACTTTGTCCTGCGATTCGAATTCCAGCTTTCGCCGGGCGCGAACAACGGCCTGGCTATTCGCTCGCCTTTGCAGGGTGATGCCGCCTACGTTGGTATGGAACTCCAAATCCTCGACAACTCGGCACCCAAAACCGCTCAGCTCAAACCGTACCAGCTTCACGGCAGCATCTACGGCGTGGTCCCTGCGAAACGGGGGCATCTGAAACCAGTGGGCGAGTGGAACGAGCAGGAAGTGATCTGCGACGGTTCGCACGTGACGGTGAAACTAAACGGTGCGACAATCGTCGATGCGGATGTCTCTGAGGCGGCCGAAGCAGGAACGCCCGATGGTCACGATCACCCGGGACTGAAGCGTGAGCGCGGCCACATCGGTTTTCTTGGCCATGGTTCTCGGGTGGCTTTTCGCAATATTCGCATTCGTCCGTTGCCTTAGCTTTCTCAGCAGGGACATGCCAGCTCGTCCGCCGCGCGGCCGTAACCGTCCTGCTCTCAATGGTTTCTGGCAGCGGTTTTTGCTCGGCCTTTTTACGCGCCACACCACCCAACGCGTCAAGATATGACGGTTGGGAGGTTTGTAACGCTTCTTCCACATTTCTCGATTCTAGCGGTTTTCTGGCCGATAAGACCGTTGTGGGCCTGGCACCAAGGGTGCAGGACCGCTTGGATTGGGCCGAGGGGGATGTGAAGTCCCTAGTGGCAACAAAAAGTGACGAGAACTCAAGGGGCTGTGTGCGGTGCACTGCTGGCCTTGACCCGGGCCAGGCCCAACGCGACTCACACGTTCGTTCAATACGACTGGGGGGGGACGATGTTCAAACGTTGGATACTTTGCTCACTGGCGTTGAGTGTCCTGGCAACCAGCGCAGGTTGCGAGTGTCTGGAGAGTTGGCTTTGTTGTCCACCCGCCCACGGCGTCGGTATGGGACCGTATGTCGAAAGCGCGTACATGGAACCCGAGTTTGGTGGTGGTTGTGGCGGATGTGGGCAATGCGACTCTTGTTACCACGACTGTTTCCCGGTATTGCACTGCGTGTTTCGTGGCATTGGACAAGTATTTCGATGTTTGCACGGCTGCAACGGCTGTGGGCCGAAATACTGGGACGAGTGGCAGTGTGATCCACCGTCCGGATGTGAACCTTGCGATCGACATGGACACTACGTAGATGGCGATTATCCAGCCTACCAAGTACCCTACGACGAAGCACCGATGATGGAAACAGTGCCACAAGAGCCAACGGCAGCAGAGCCTCAATCGCACACCTCGCGGACGGCGTACCGGGTGAAACGATATCCCGGCCGTGCGACGGCGCGATTCTGATGCTTACCTTGCCGTTATCGATACCCAACAAGTCTGAGACAGCGGAGTGTGCAGATTCCGTGGGGAGTATCGACCGGCCGCGGGCCTCGCACCCCGTGGCGGGTTCCTAAAGGTCGAGGAAAGCTACGAGATTGACAACGTCCTTTACGCGAAGGCCGCCCGGTCCGACAGGACTGGGCGGCCTTTTTTGTTTTCCATCTTGGCCGGCCTACTCTTTTCCACTAAACGCCGAACAGTTGTCGCGCGTTGGCCGTGGTTTGCTGCGCGAAGGCGTCGAGCGACAGCCCTCGCACTTCGGCCAGACAACGGGCCGTGTGGAGGACGCAGCCCGGCTCATTCCTCCGCTGTGAGCGCACTGGGTGAGGCGAAAGATACGGGCTGTCTGTTTCTATCAGGATGCGATCCACAGAAATGCCGGCAGCCACCTGTCGCAGATCGCCTGATTTCTTGTAAGTGACCATGCCGGCGAAACTAATGTGCAGTCCCAACTCGACGCATTCGGCTGCCAGTTCGGCGCTGCCGGTGAACGAGTGCATCACTCCGCGCAAGGGGTCGCGCCGCCGTGCCTCGCGCAGCATTGTCAAAACGTCCTCTTCGCATTCGCGCATGTGGACGATAAACGGCAGACCAAGTAGTTGCGAAAGTCGTAGATGGCGATCGAAGTAGTCTTGTTGCAGGTCAAACGGCGAATAATCCCAATGGCGATCCAGTCCGGTCTCGCCCAACGCCACGACCTTGTTCGACTGGACAAGATCAGCGATAGCGTCCCAATCCCCTTCGGCGGCCTCGGAGACGTAGTTCGGCTGAATGCCCACGGCCGCGTGGACAAGTCGGTATCGATCGGCCAACGCGATGCATTTGCGGCTCGAGGCGAGCGTCGTACCGACGGCCACGATTCCCACCAGGCCGCCGTTCTCCGCCCGGCGAACCACGGCATCGCGATCGTCGTCAAACTGTTCGTCATCCAGATGGGCGTGGGTGTCGAACAGGGAAACGGTTGTCTGGGTGTGCTGCTCGTCCATTTCACATCACCAACGGTTGCTGGCGGAGCCGGCGAAACACGGACGCTGCAGTATGTAGCCGCCGAAGCGCGACCCCAGTTGAATGTCCGCGGGCATCTGCGACGTCTTCAGCTGCTGACAACCGACGGTTTGCCTTCGACCAGCTCTTCGAGCGATTCGAGGTGTCCTTTGGCCATGCCCAGCGATTCCTCAGCCAATGCGCGTGCCGACGAGACGGGCTCCAGCTCGGCGACGCAGCGCTCGATCGACGCGATGTCCTGCCGTTGGTAGTCGGCAGCTCGCCCGACAAGGTAGTTGATTCCCAGATCGTTCAAGCCGGTGAATTCCATGGGAAATTCACCGTGCCCGGGTTGTGCCTCCGCTTCCAGAAGCATGGCGATGATCCGCCCGGCCATCGCTCGCTGATCGGCTGCGATGTACGACAGCGCGCTGGCCGCCGGCGACTCATTAGCGCCGGTAAATGGTCGCGCGCTCTCCAGATACATGGGAAACGATCGCTGGTGGATGGCCAACAGTCGATTCAACACGTCGATGGTGCGGCTGTCGCTTGTCATCACTGGCTGTAGTATAGCAACCCTGCAATTACGACTGAAATGCTCATAAGAATAACTGGCTGGCGGCCACGCGGGCCCACGTGTAGATTCCGTCGGACCAGAAAAAGAGTATCAGTACCGGCGCGGTGACAAACGTCATGTAAGTCGCAGGCAGGAATGCTAATCCTTGCGAAACCACCATTTGATCGGGCGGTGGGTCGACCGTCATGACCCTGGCAACGCGCAAATAGTACACCAGGCTGATAGCCGTGTTCACCCCGGCGATGACCAACAAGGCGATCATGACGGGGCCGCCCGCCTTGATCAAGGCGAGAAAGATCCATGCCTTACCGAGAAACCCGACACACGGTGGAATGCCAACCAGGCTGAACAGAATCACTGAGAAACAAACCACAGTAAACGGCGCGGTGCGCACCAATCCGGCGTAGTCGGCAATCTGTTCGCTGCCCAGCCTGTCGCGGAGCAATGCCACGATGGAGAACGCCCCAAGATTCATGAACAGGTAGACGGCAATGTAAAACAACAGCGCGGCGATGGCGTCCTGGGCCAGCGCGGTGTTCGTGCCGATCAATGCGATCGCGGCCGCCACCGGCATGATCATGTAGCCGGCGTGTGCAATCGTGGAATAGGCGAGCATCCGCTTGATGTTCGACTGGCCGTAAGCCGCCAGATTGCCGAACGTGCAGGTGATGGCCGCCACGAAGGCCAGCAACATGGCGATGTAACCGCGCACCGCGGAAAGCCCACTCGACGACTCGCCCGCACGGTCATCAGCCGCCTGGATATTCTTTGCACTCTCATCTGTGGTTCCATCGTCGGTGCCCTCGTGCTGCTGATACGCCGCCAATGCAACGACCGGATTTGACGACGAGGCGCCCACGGATTTCGCCGCGACCTGTTGGTCCGCTGGGTTGACGTATCCAAAACCGACGGCCACGCGAACAAGCAGAGCCAGTGCTGCCGCCTTGGACGCCACCGACAGAAACGCGCCGATCTCGGCCGGGGCGCCCTCGAATACGTCGGGACACCAGAAATGAAACGGCACGGCCGACAGTTTGAACGCCAGACCCACCATGATCATCAATCCGCCGAGCGCCAAAGCCATCACGGCACCTGCCTGGTCGCCCGATGCAAAGTCCATTGCCGCGAGTTGCCCGGCCAGCGTCGGCAGATGGGCCGAGCCGAGTACCCCGACGATCAGACTGATTCCGTAGAGCATGACGCCGGCGGCACCAGCACCATAGACGGCGTATTTGAGCGACGCCTCGCTGCTGCGGGCGTTCCCCTTGAGAATACCGGCCATCACGTAGGACGGCACACTGGCCATTTCCACGCCGAGAAACACGGCGAGCAGATGATTGGCCGACGCCATGACACAAAAACCCAACGTCGCACCCAGCACTAAGCAGAAGAAGTCGGGCCCTTCGTCTGAAGTTGCCAGGCCGGTGAGTTTTGTGAGCACGATAAACAGCACCGCGACGAACAACAGGATGCATCGCAGATAGACGGTCAGTGAATCGTAGATCAACAGGCCGGTGAACATCTCCTGCTGCGTGATGCCGCTGGTCGTGGCGAATCCTTCCGGCGGCAGTGCTCGCCACAAGGCATAGCCCACGCCGATCAGGGCCGGCCAGAAGGGGTCGATCTTCTGTCCCCAGTTGAACACGCGAATCGCGAGGATCAACAAAATCGTGGCGCAGAGCACGATCTCCGGGGCGAAGAGCAGCAAACTGCCGGCACCGTCCACACCGAACAGATCGGCACTTAAATGGTTAACAAGGTCTTGCACGAATCAATCGTTTTCAATTGCGGATTGCGAATTGGGGACTTCGGAACGCGGAATACGTGTTGCGGAATCGACGGAAAACTTTGCAGCCGTGATGAGTTCACCGGCGTCCTCACGTTCTCGCGTCGCCACGGCCGGACCCGTGACCGGTGCAGCACTTTCCGGCCGCACTTTACTCGGTTCGACCCGCCGCGTCCAAGCAGCCAAATCGTCGACCGTCTTGTTGACGCTCGGCGTCATGTAGTCGAGCAGGGCGGTTGGATACACACCGAAGAGAATAGCCAGCGCCAACAGCGGCGCCACGATTGCCAGTTCGCGCGGCGAGATCGGTGTGATCGCTTCGGCGTGCGGACCCTTGTACTCGGCACCGAGATAAACCCGCTGCACCGTCCAGAGGATGTACGCGGCCGTAAGAATCACCACGGCTGCCGAAATCACCGCGAGCGTTGTGCTGTAATTCCACACCGACAGCACCACGAACACTTCGCCGATAAAGCCGCATAATCCCGGCAGACCAAGGCCGGCAAAAAAGATGCCGATGGCCATACCGCTATACACCGGCATCTTGGCGAACAAGCCACCGAATTCGTCGAGATTGCGGTGGTGCACCCGGTCGTAGATCACGCCGACCAAAAAGAACATGCCGGCCGAGCTGATGCCGTGGGCGATCATCTGGAACATGGCGCCGTTCATGCCCAGTTGCCAGAACTCGGGATTGTAGTTGTAGCGGGCTGTCGCGCTCCACACGCCGATGCCCAGCACGACGTAGCCCATGTGGCTTACCGAGCTGTAGGCGACCAGCCGCTTGAAATCGCGTTGTGCCAGTGCCGCAAAGGCACCGTAGACCATGCTGACCACGCCCAGCCCACAGACGAACCAGGCAAGTTCATAGCCCGCGTCGGGACAGATCGGGTAACAGATGCGAATGATGCCGTAGCCGCCCATCTTCAGCAGGATGCCCGCCAGGATCATCGAGATGGGCGTGGGCGCCTCGACATGCGCGTCGGGCAGCCACGTGTGCAACGGCACGCTAGGCACCTTAATCACGAATCCGACGAGTAACAGCAGGAACGCCCACCATTGCAGCGACTGGCCGAAGAGAACATTGTTGTTCGCATTGTTCGGATCGGTCGCGTCGCCGAACAGGCCAGTGTGCTGGCCCATCTGTTGCAGCGCCAGGATGTTAAACGTGTTCTGTTTGTCCTGCTGCTCGATTGCCGAGAGTTTTGCGTCGAGCGCCGGCGCGTCGCTGCGCCAGGCGGCCGCCGCTTCGCTGTTCTCAAACAGGCCGCAGGCGACCAGTTGGTTGTCGGTCAACTGCCGCAGGTCACTGGAGAAATACAGCATCAAAATTGCGATCAACATCAGTACGCTGCCCACCAGCGTGTAGAGGAAGAACTTGATCGCGGCGTATTCCTTGCGCGGTCCGCCCCAGACGCCGATCAAAAAGTACATCGGCAGCAGCATCACTTCCCAGAACACGTAGAACAAAAAGAAATCGAGCGCCAGGAACACGCCCAACATGCCCGTCTCCAACAGCAAAAACAAGATGCAGTAAGCCCGGACGTACTTCGTGATGTTCCAGCTTGCGCCCATGGCCAACATGCTGATGAACGAGGTGAGAATCACCAGCGGAAAACTCACGCCGTCCATGCCCATCAGGTAATAAATGTTGAACGACGGAATCCACGGCAGCGAAAAGAGGTTTTGCATTTGGGCCTGGCCGGCCTCAAAGTCAACACCCATGAAACCGCCCGCGATGAGCAGCAGCGTGAACACAAACGTAACGGCCGTCACCGCAAACGCAAAACTCTTGGTCAGCCCCTCGTTTTCCTTGGAGAAGAACGGTAGCGTGAGAACCAACGCCCCGGCCGCCGGCAGGAATACGATCGCGCTTAGTACCCAAATGACAGAACTATCCATGATGACTTTTCCCGTAGGGACGTTTCCCCCAATGGAGACAGCTCAAATTACAATCTAAATGCAGCGATTAAACCTCAACTGGCCAACGCATAGCTCCGCACGATGGAAATCAACACGAACAACGCTACGGTGCCGACGACGATGAACATCACGTACTGGCGCACCTTGCCAGTCTGCAATCTGCGCAGCGACAATGCCACGTCCCACGTACCGTAGGCAAGTCCGTTGAACAAACCGTCCACAACTCGCCGGTCCACAATCGCATCCCACACGTTGGCCAGCTTCGTGGTCACGCGTGCCGTACCGTCGATCAGCCCGTCGATGATCTTCTTGTCAAAATTGGCCGCGCACTGCGCCACAAATAACAGCGGACGAACCAGCACGGCCCAGTACAGCTCGTCGAACCACCATTTATTGATGAGGAAGCGGTGAATGGGCCGAAACTGCCGGCGAATTTCGTTCGGATCCAACAGTCTCCACCAATAGATGACCGACGCCAGCAGAAAACCGGCCGCCGCCGTGCCAAACGCCGTCAATCCAGCCGGCACACGCACCTCGTCGGCATGGCTGTCGTGCTCGCTCGGTATCGTCAGCCCTTCCATCACGAGCGCCTTTTCCACAGTCGCCAGGGTGCCCGCCGGCCGGGCGCTCTCGAGCAGCGAATCGGCCACGCCAAACACCGGCCAGGCAACCGCCAGCGCGAACAAGGCCAACACCACCAGCGGCCCGGTCATCACCATCGGCGACTCGTGCGCGTGCTCGTAACGGTGCTGATTCCGTGGCGTGCCGAGAAACGCCATGTACCACAAACGGAACATGTAAAACGCCGTGATCGCCGCAGCCGCAGCCGGCACCAGAAACAGCGCGTTCTGCAGCGGATTGGCCGAGGCATAACTCCAGGCCTGTTCCAGAATCGCGTCCTTCGAGTAATATCCGCTGAAACCGATGCCGACCGACGGGATGCCCGCGCCGATAATCGCCAGGCAGCCGACCAACATCGTGATCGCCGTGATTGGCATCTTCTTCAACAGCCCACCCATCTCCGTCAGCTCATTTGAATGCACCGCGTGAATTACCGATCCGGAGCACATGAACAACAGACTCTTGAAAAAAGCATGGGTGATGAGATGAAACACGCCGGCAATCCAACCGCCCAGCCCCAGGGCCAGCATCATGTAGCCCAATTGGCTAACCGTCGAGTAGGCCAGCACCCGTTTGATGTCCGTCGCCGTGATCGCGATCGTGGCCGCCAGAAAGAGCGTAATGCAGCCGACATACGCGATCACCAACAGCACTTCGGGAGTGAATACGGGAAAGAACCGCGCCACCAGGTACACGCCGGCCGCCACCATCGTCGCCGAATGAACCAGGGCCGAGACCGGCGTCGGTCCTTCCATGGCGTCGGGCAGCCACACGTGCAGCGGGAACTGCGCACTTTTGCCCACGCAGCCGCAAAAGATGCCGATGCCCGCGACGATTAGCAGCCAATAGCCAAACCCCTCGGCACGCCATTCGGGCGTTTGCGCGTCGATCTGCGACTGGGCGGCTTGCGGATCGTCGGCATGCTCGCGAACGACTTGGGCTACTTCATCTTTCGCCGACCACTGCACCATCGCGTCGGGCACCGCCAGGCGATGTTCGTTCGGTTGGCCGTCGAGCGTGGCCGGCCGCACCAGGCTGAAGATGCCGGCCTGCCGCGCGCCGTCCGGCAGATCCATGTCGCCGAAACTGAACGTGCCGAGGCTGCCCCACAGCGCCATCAGGCCGATGATCATCCCGAAGTCACCCACGCGATTGACGATGAATGCCTTGTTGGCCGCGTTCGACGCGCTCTGCCGCTCGATGTAGAAGCCGATAAGAAAATAGGAGCAGATTCCCACCAGCTCCCAAAACACGAACACCATGGCGATGTTGCCTGAAACCACCACGCCCAGCATGCTGAAACAGAACAGCGACAGGTATTGAAAGAAGCGGTGGTAGCGACCACGTCGCGTTAGCTTTTCGCCGTTTTCAAGCGTCACTTCAGGATCGGTAAACTCGTGCTGCTCGTCGTGCATGTAACCCATGGAATAGAAGTGAATGCACGAAGCGATCAGCGTGACCATGCAGAACATGGCGACCGTCAGCGCGTCGACATAGTACCCGATGGTAATGCGAAGCTTGCCGAACACGCCTAACGCATACCAGTCGCCCGCGTAGTAGACCGGTGCTGCTTGATGCCCGTGACTGGCTCCCTGGGATTCTTGTAATTCGCCGGCGTCGCCGTGAGCCCGTTGTTCCCCACTGTCGGCTGTGTCGCGCGGCGCCGATTCGCCCGCCACCAGAGTGTAGATCGACGGCGTCTGGGAACTTTCCGCGTATTCTCCATGTTCGCCTGGTTGCAGAGCCTCGCGATGTGGCCCGCCGGTCGCGTTAAGATGCTCGCTGGTCGTCCAGATCACCAACGACGTGGCGGACAACAGAAAACCAGCCACAATCGCGCCGGTCGCCAGCCACCCGGCCAGGCGACCGCTCTGGCCCAGCCCACGTCCTAACAGCACGATCACGGTAAACGACGCCAACGGCAACAGCCAGGCGATCGCCAACAGTGTCGGGATTGATTGGGCGGTAAACATGTCGCTCTTATCAACTCAGGTCTGCAAAACCGGTCGGCGTTAACCTTTCAACTGGTCGCCTCGATCGACGTCGATCGAGTTATAAGCGTTGTAAAAGTTCAGTGCGATCGCCAAGGCCACGGCCGCTTCAGCCGCCGCCAGCACGATGACGAACAACGCGATCAATTGGCCCTCCAGACCCAGCGGAGCCTTCGAACCAAGCAGGTACGGGCTGCCAAAGGCCACGAAATTGATATTCGCCCCGTTGAGCACCAGCTCGATCCCCATCAGCACACCCAGCGCGTTTCGCTTGGTCGCCATGCAGACGGCACCGCAGACAAACAGCACGGCACCCACCACCATGTAGTGCGAAACGCCGACCGGTTCGTTAAGCAAATGGGCAAGGATCATCGCTGAGTAATTATCACTGTGTACTTTGATTCCCAGAAGTTCTCGTCCAACTGAGCCGCAAGCGAAATCAAGAATTCAACTCGTTCATCGTTTATTACTCATCTGTTCATCGTTCAAGGGCTGTTCCACGTTCCAACTTCGTCGCCGGGCCCGGGCGAGATAGGCGGCACCGACCAGCACAACGAGCAGATGCATGGCGATGATCTCAAAGGGCAACAAATAACCGGACATGCCTGCCACAAGTGAATCGTTCTCTTGATCGGTCGCATCGACCCGCGCACCGAGCAGGCCCATGCCGAGCTGTGTGGCAGTCGGCTTGACTGAAATGGATTCGACGTCGCTGCGCTCGGCCCCGCGCCACGCCGGCACGGTAAACGCCACCGGCAGCAACACCGCCAACAGCGATCCGCCGACGATGGCAGCCAACAGCCAATCGCCACTGGTGGTTTTCATGGAGATGAACGGCTCCTGGGCCGTCAGCATCACGCCGAAGATCAGCAGCACCAGCGTGCCGCCCACATAAATCAAGATTTGCATGGCGCCGACGAATTCCGCGCCCGCCAGAAAGAACAGCCCGGCCGTCGCAGCCAGTGAGAGCACCAGGTAGAATGCCATCCGTACCACGTTGCCGGTGAACACCACCGCCAGCGCGAAAGCGCAGGCCACCGCACCGAACAGCAGAAAGAAAAACGACGGCCAGTAGATTCCGCTTTCCATGGCTAAGGCGCGTCTCCCATCACACTTGGCGTGGCCACCAACCGCGCTACCTGTGCGCTATCCGATTCAATGTGCGGCGGAACAGCCACCCTACTGGCTTCCTGTTGCGCTTCGTCGCCACTCTCTTGTTGTGGCACATCGACGAGCACGGCCGACAGGGGCTCGTGAACGGTGCCCAACGGCTGACTCGTTCCCACCAGGGTGCCCAATGACCAGTTAGGCACCAAATAA
>Ga0315553_10003708_pt1 | contig 11766 bp, 8 predicted proteins | sample SalMarSW160140MG_FD_203099 | JGI IMG/M metagenome (GOLD analysis project Ga0315553, IMG submission 203099) | Salt marsh sediment microbial communities from the Plum Island Ecosystem LTER, Massachusetts, United States - Salt Marsh Sediment SW1601-40 ... | reverse complement strand
ACGCCGCTTTGGCGTCTGGAGTGCCGGGCTCTTTCGACCATGCGACGAAGGCCGCGACCGCTTGGGTCGGGCGGTAGCAATCGTAGACCCGCAATGTCAGGCCTTTCGCGGCGAGATCGGCCTCAACAGCCTTCAAGGCTTCCGCCGCCGGCCGCACCAGCACGCATTCGGGTGCGTCGTAGCCGGGCACCTTCGCGCCCGTGAAGTTGTAGCGTCCCGCATAGCGCATATCCTGCTGGATCGAAGGGTCCACGTCGCGGAGATAGACAAAATCCTTGGGCATCGTTCCAGCACCCGAGGCCGCCGCCACGAAGAACAAGGCCGCCGCCACGAATCCGGTCACGAGCAAGACGGTGAGGGCGGCGGTAGCGTGTCCACGGGTCATGCGCGCAAGTCTAGCCACGACCCCGTAAAGCAGGGACAAAAAAACTCCCCGCTGGAGGGCGGGGAGTGGAGAGTTTTGGGGGACTGACATGACTGGCAAGGCCAGTCGGTGTCGGACCATTAGCAGGGAACTGCCGGCGCTCTTACGATACTGCGGTTGAAACTACCGGCGTCGCTCCATCCGCTGCCCCTAAGGGCCACCGTAAGACCGGATTCATTATTTACCCCAATCCCTCGTTCATCACAAGCGAAACCGGGCGTGTCATTTGGGCCACAGTCAACTTGAATCGTGCGAAGTGAGCTCAGGTTTTGCCAAAATCGGGCGCCGGCCGGGCCTCGGTCTTGGCGATGATGACATCATCATGGGGCGGCCCGAGATGGGGGCGGCCTTTGATTCCCGTTTCGACCAGCACGTCGACCGGGCCGCCGATGATGACGAGATGCTCCACGTCGTCGCGGCGGATCAGGTAGAGCCTCCGCTTCGAATCGATGGCCGCCGTCTCGACCACGCCGAGCCGCTTCTCCCGCGGCCTCAGGAAGGTGGATGCGTTCGACTTGCCGAAGAAGGTCTTGAACGCCCAGACCAGAAGGGCCACAAGCGCGATGACGAAGAGGAGCGTTGCGACGCCGAGGATGAGGGTGTCGAAGTCCATATCCGAGAGTTCCTTAACGCAAATCGAGCATAACAGCTCTTCGACCGTAACGCGCCCCTTTGGCGTTAGCTCCATGGACGAAGCGATTGAAAGCGCGGGGGTGAGGGGACCTCGCCTGCATGACAATCTCCGGTCAAGTCAATTCGAATCGGGTATTTTCCAAAGACATGACGGACATTAACGCACCCATGCGCTATGCCGAGCCGGCTGCCGACCGTACCGAACGTGACGGCAGTGTTGGGCTTGTCGTGCTTCTTGCCCTTGCCCTTGCCGTGGCCGCGGTCGGACTTGCCATGGTCTCGCGCGAGATCGCCGAACCCTTCGTGCTCGCGATCCTCGCCGGCCTCGCCGTGGTCGGGGTGTTCTGCCTGTTCGCCGGCGCCGTCGGCATCCTCTATTTCGGCCAGCGCCATGCCCGCAACGACATCACCAAGGCCTTCGTCGACAATCTCCCGCAAGGCGCGCTGATCGCCGATGGGGGCGGGCGGGTCCTCTACGCCAACCAGTCCTACCGCGAATTGTTGGGGCTCGATCCGGAAGCCGCCGTGCCGTCGCCCGATCGCGCCTTCGGCGGCAACCCACATCTCGCCGAACCCATCTTCCGTCTCGCCCGCGCTGCCCAACAGGGGCGCCGGCTGAAAGAGGAGTTCCGCCTGCCGCCGCCGGGCGAGGTCCAGGACGAGGCGGGCATCACGCCGCGCTGGTTCCGCATCTCGGTGCAGCCCATGCCGCCGGATCCTGCCTCCGGGCGCAAAGGCGCGCTCGTGGTTTGGCAGCTCGACGAGATCACCCAGGACCGCGCGCGCGAGGAGACGAGCTTCGCCAAGGTCCAAGCGGCCATCGACTATCTCGACAACGCGCCTGCCGGATTCTTTACCGCCGACGCGGACGGCCGCATCGAGTATCTGAACGCCACGCTCGCTCAGTGGCTCGGCCTCGATCTTTCCGACGTCGCCAACCGCCCGCTCAAGCTTACACAGATCATGTCCCATGACAGCGCCGCACTCGTGGCCGGTGCGGGCCGGGGCGAGGCGCATGGCGGCACGCGCCATTTCGACATCGATCTGGTCAAGGCCAACGGCACCACGCTGCCGGTGCGCGTCCTGCTGCGCCTGCCGCGCGGGAGTGACCTCGTCCTTGTCCTCATTCTCAATCGCGGTCCGGGCGAGGCGGAGGAGGCGGGCGCCGCCGAGCTTCGATTTGCGCGCCTGTTCCATGCCGCGCCCATCGCCATCGCCACGGTGGATGCAAATGGCGGCGTCAGCGCCACCAATGCCGCCTTCGTGCGCATGTTCGGCGCCGATGCCGACGGCGGCAGCAAGGCGAGCCTCGAAAGCCTGGTCGAGCCGGCGAGCCATCAGGCGCTGCGCAAGGCGCTCGAGGCCGTCACCGCAGGCCAGGGGCTGATCGAGCCGGTCGACGTCACCTTCGCGGGTCCGGGCGAGCGGAGCGGCAGGCTGTACTTGAGCCCCATCGAGCAGGCGGAGGGCGACAGCGAAGCGGCGATCGCCTACGCCATCGACACCACCGAGCAGCGCGCGCTCGAAATGCAGATCGCCCAGAGCCAGAAGATGCAGGCCGTGGGTCAGCTCGCCGGCGGCATTGCCCATGACTTCAACAACATGCTGACGGCGATCATCGGCTTCTCGGACTTCCTGCTGATGAACCACCGGCCGACCGACCCCGCCTTCCAGGACATCATGAACATCAAGCAGAACGCGAACCGGGCCGCTGGCCTCGTGCGCCAGCTGCTTGCCTTCTCGCGCCAGCAGACATTGCGGCCGCAAGTGCTACAGCTCGGCGACGTGTTGTCCGAGCTCTCTATCCTCCTCAGCCGTCTGCTCGGCGAGAACATCGAGCTCACCCTCGACCAAGCGAGCGACCTGTGGACGGTGAAGGCCGACCTCCATCAGTTCGAGCAAGTCGTCATCAACCTCGCCGTCAATGCGCGCGACGCCATGCCGGAGGGCGGCAAACTCGCCATTCGCACGGCCAATGTGAGCGAGCTGCAATCGCGCGAGCTGGGCTTGAGCCATGTGCCGCCTGGCGAATACGTGATGATCGAGGTGCGGGATTCCGGCTGCGGCATGAGCGAGGAGGTCAAGCACAAGATCTTCGAGCCGTTCTTCTCGACGAAGGAGATCGGCCGCGGCACCGGTCTCGGCCTCTCCACCGTCTACGGCATCGTCAAGCAGACGGGCGGCTACATCTACGCCGATAGCGAAGAGGGCAGCGGCACCACCATGCGCGTCTACCTGCCGCGCTTCACGGAGAGCGCGGCAGCCGAGCCGGAGCCGGCGAAGATCGAGCGCAAGCCCGAGAAGCCGAAGGACCTGACGGGCCGGGGCACCGTGCTTCTCGTCGAGGACGAGGATGCGGTCAGGAGCTTTGCGGCCCGCGCGCTGGGCACCCGCGGCTACCAGGTGCTCGAGGCGTCGACCGGCACCGAGGCACTCGAGGTCTTCGAGGCGCATGAGGGCGGCGTCGATCTCGTGGTGAGCGATGTGGTCATGCCGGAGATGGACGGGCCGACGCTCCTGAAGCGGCTCCGCAAGGACAATCCCGACATCAAGATCATCTTCATCTCCGGCTATGCCGAGGACGCCTTCCGCCGCAATCTCGCCGACAACGAGGACTTTATGTTCCTGCAAAAGCCGTTCGATCTGAAGCAGCTGGCGGCGGCGGTGAAGGCGGCGCTGCAGGGCTAGCCGCGAGGCCCTTCAACGCGGTGGCTGCGTCCCTTTAGGGCTTCCCTTGCGCTCCGATCACGTCTAAGCGGGACCGGACATCCAACCCGACTGGAGTGCCCCCGCGTGCCCGATTACGAGGTCTTGCCGCCGGAGGAAGACGGCCAGCCTTCGCGCCGAAGCCGAAAGAAGCCGAAAATGCCGGCGCTCACCATTGAGCGCTATGGCGGCCGCCTGCTCTATGTCTGGTTCGGCATGCGCTTCATGACGCTGATGCGGCTCTTCTGGCGCGGGCGCTTCTCCTTCACGCTGAACTGCATTCCCGACACGCTCGCGCTGTTTATCTGGGTGCCGTGGAACACCCCGCTCACGTGGATCTCCGAAGCGCTCTACAAGCGGAAGGCGGAGAATCTGCCGCTCGGCGAGCCGCCAATCTTCGTCGTCGGCCATTGGCGCAGCGGCACGACGCTGCTCCACGATCTCTTCTCCGAGGACCCGAACCTCGCTTATCCCACGACCTACGAGTGCTTCTTCCCGCACCATTTCCTGCTGACCGAGGGCACGCTCGATCACGCCTTCAAGGTGCTCCTGCCGAAGCGGCGCCCGCAGGACGACGTCCCGGTCGGCTTCGACCGCCCGCAGGAAGAGGAATTCGCCATGATCATGTTGGGCGAGGGCTCGCCTTACAACACCATGGCCTGGCCGCGCAGGGGTCCCGTCGACATCGAGTATGTCGATCTCGAGGGCCTGCCCGAGAAGAAGGTGAAGAGTTGGGCGAATGCCTTCATGTGGTTCTACCGCCGGCTGATGCTGAAGCATGGCAAGCGCCTCGTGATGAAGACGCCGGCCAATGCTGCGCGCATCAAAGTGCTCAGCAAGCTGTTCCCGGACGCGCGCTGGGTGTTCATCGCCCGCAATCCGCTCGACGTGTTCCCGTCGACGGTCAAGCTGTGGCGCGCGCTCTATTCGACGCAAGGCCTTCACAACCCGCCGCGTCTCGAGCCGTGGCTCGACGACTACGTGCTCGACGTCTTCGAGCGGTTCGCGACGGCCTACGAGCGGGACCGTCATTTGATCCCGCAGAAGAATCTCGTGGAAATCCGCTACGAGGATCTGATCAAGGATCCGATCGGACAGATGCGGTCGATCTACGAGCGACTCGGGATCGAGAAGTTCGACGAGGCAGAAGGGCCGATGCGCGCGATCCTCACCGACCGCTCCGATCACCGCGTGTCGTCCTACAAGCTGCCGAAAGACATTGCCCGGAAAGTCGCCGCGCGCCTGAAGCCGTTCATCGACCGCTACGGCTATCGCGAGGCGGTCGATGCGGCGCTCGCCGAGCCGGACGCGGACACGAAAGCGCGGCTCCGCGAAAACGCGTCTTAATCATCCCGCCGTAAGCGGAAGAAGGCGGCGCCGCCTCATCGGCGGCGCGCGCTCTTGCGTCTCGTGTCAGACCGCGTCCTTGGCGGCCTTCACCGGGCGAACCTTGAGGACCTTGCGGGCCGGCTTCGCCTTGAACACGGTCGGCTCCTTGGTGAACGGGTTGATGCCCGTGCGCTCCTTGGTGGCCGGCTTCTTGACGACGACGAACTTGGCGAAGCCGGGCACGAGGAATTCGCCCGACTTCTTCATCTCCTTGTAGCCCACCATGGCGAGCTGCTCGATGACCGCCTTCACGTCCTTCTTGGACAGCTCGACCTCATCGGCGATTTTCTGAATGAGCTCGGATTTCGACATCATGTGATTCTACTCCTGAAAGAGAAGGAGCTCCCCGCGCCTGAAATAAAGGCCTCTGGCTCCACCCAATCCATCACGGATGGCCGATTCGACGGGAATTGTCTGCCCCTAAACCGACAATACTGTTGGGATCCCTAAAGGCCGGTTCAAAGCGGGACGGGCCGGTCCATCCTAAAAGCCTCTCGTGACCGGGTCACGAGGCCCGGTCCTCCTCCTGCGGGCTTGGCCCTCCGCCCGCGGCGATGTCCCAGGCGGCGAAGAAAATGGCGGCGATCAAGGGCCCGACGACGAAGCCATTGAGCCCGAAGATGGCGATGCCCCCGAGGGTCGAGAGGAGCACGATGAAGTCCGGCATGCGCGTACTCTTGCCGACGAGATAGGGCCGCAAGAGATTGTCCACCAGCCCGATGACGCCGCCGCCGAACGCGATCAGGATGATGCCCTTCACGACCGAGCCGGTTACGAGGAGATAGAGCGCCACCGGGAACCAGACGATGGCGGCGCCGACTGCAGGCAGGAGTGACATGAAGGCCATCACCACGCCCCACAGGACCGGCGCATGGATGCCGAGCAGCCAGAAGATGAAACCGCCGAGCGCGCCCTGAACGATGGCCACGAGTACCGTGCCTTTGATCATGGCGCGGACGACGACCGTGTATCGCTCATAGAGTGCCCCCTTTTGCTCGGGCCTGAGCGGGATCGCACGCCTGATGCCTTTTGCGATCGCCTCGCCGTCGCGCAAGAGGAAGAACAGCAAATAGAGCATGATGCCCAGGCTGATGATGAAGTTTGCCGTGCCCTGGCCGACGAGGACGGCCTGGGTGGCGAAGAACTGGCCGCCTTCCTTCAGGATGGCGACGAGACGGCTCTGGACGTCGCCCGCGTCGGTCACGCCGAGCCGGCCGAGGAAGCTAGAAGCCCATGACGGCAGCGCATCGAGGAAATTCTGAAAGATGTGCCCGAGATCGAGCTGTCCCGACTGGACCCGCTCATAGAGGCTGGTGGCTTCGGCGACGAGGGACCCGGCGGTGAGCGCGAGCGGCAGGAGCACGATCGTCACGATGATGAGGAGGGTGACGAGCGCGGCGAGGCTCGGGCGCCCGGGTATGGCGCCGCGCAGCCACCGATGTGTCGGCGCGAAGACCGTGGCGAGAACCGCGGCCCACAGGATCGCCCCGTAGAAGGGCAACAGGATCCACCCGAACGCGAGCGTCACCACCACGAGGAGGACGAGGAACGCCTTGTCCCTGAGTGTGCTGTCGCGTGCGTCGCCGCTCATGCTCTTCGTGGTCCTCGTTTCGGCCGGCCCCGATCATAGCGGTTCGCTCGATTCGGGCGAGACGGTTTGTGCCCTCCGGCTGCAAGGGACGAACCCGTGCGTATGTCCACGAGCCCGAAGCCAAGAGGGTGATTCTGCGCTATGCTTCTTCTGTTGCAGGACCCCGCAATCCAGTGGGGGAGGTGGGGTTCCCTGCCCGTAAGGAGGGAACAATGCGGAAAGTCGTGATCACGCTTGCCGCCGCCGGCGGTCTGCTGCTCGCCGGGGTGTACGGCTTCCAGGCCGATGCGACGGTTGGAATCAGCACGCATGGCCTGCCCATGCCGGCGAAGAACTATTCGGAGATGGATCAAGTGGCCTGCCGGTTCGCCGGCCCGACCTGTCCGGTCGGCTATACGCGCGTGTGCCGCCTGTGGCGGTGCTGGTGCGCCCGCTGCCACTAATCCGGCTCAAAGAGCTCGAAGTTTCGCTGGCCGCCCCATCGGGCGGCCTTTTTCTTTGTGCGGCGCCAAATTCCTCATGAGAACATCTTGCGAACAGAGAACAAACCGTGTACAGTCGTGACCTGCCGCGCGGCCCTGCGTCACGCTGGATGTGGATGGGGCGGGGCGCGCGAAGCGCCGCCATTTACGCAAGCCCTGGGGCTATGAAATAAGGGAGAAGACTCATGTCGAACGCCGCGTTGCGCCTCGTTGAAGGAGTTGAGATGGACAAAGAGAAGGCGCTGGAGGCGGCGATCTCCCAGATCGAGCGGTCTTGCGGCAAGGGCTCGATCATGCGCCTCGGTCAGAACGAGAAGGCCGTCGAGGTCGAGGCCATTCCCACCGGCTCGCTCGGGCTCGATATCGCCCTCGGCATCGGCGGCCTGCCGCGCGGCCGCGTCGTCGAGATCTACGGCCCCGAATCCTCGGGCAAGACCACGCTCGCGCTCCATGTCATTGCCGAAGCCCAGAAGCGGGGCGGCATCTGCGCCTTCGTCGATGCCGAGCACGCGCTCGACACCATCTATGCGCGCAAGCTCGGTGTCGATCTCGAGAATGTGCTGATCTCCCAGCCCGATACCGGCGAGCAGGCGCTCGAGATCGCCGACACGCTGGTGCGCTCCGGCGCCATCGACGTGCTCGTGGTCGATTCGGTTGCCGCGCTGACGCCGAAGGCCGAGCTCGAAGGCGAGATGGGCGACATGCAAATGGGGAGTCAGGCGCGGCTCATGAGCCAGGCGCTCAGGAAGCTCACCGGCTCCATCTCCAAGTCCCGCTGCATGGTCATCTTCATCAACCAGATCCGCATGAAGATCGGCGTGATGTTCGGCAGCCCTGAGACCACGAGCGGCGGCAACGCGCTCAAGTTCTATGCCTCCGTCCGCCTCGACATCCGCCGCATCGGCGCCATCAAGGAGCGCGACGAGGTCGTCGGCAACCAGACCCGCGTCAAGGTGGTGAAGAACAAGGTGGCCCCGCCCTTCAAGCAGGTCGAGTTCGACATCATGTACGGCGAGGGCGTCTCCAAGATGGGTGAGCTGATCGATCTCGGGGTCAAGGCGGGCATCGTCGAGAAGTCCGGCTCGTGGTTCTCCTTCGACAGTGAGCGCATCGGCCAGGGCCGCGAGAACGCCAAGACCTATCTCAAGGAGAATCCTGAGACGGCGGCGAAGATCGAGCGCGCCATCCGCCAGAACGCCGGCCTCATTGCCGCGCAGATCCTCGAAGGCGAGGTGGCGGGCGCGGACGAGGCGGCCGGCGAGGATCTCCCCCCCGACGACACCGGCATGGATGCCGGCACCGTCACCTCCATTGCCGGAGGCGGCCGGCGCGGCAAGCGCGGCGGCTAGCACTTAAGGCTCCCCTCGGAGCGGCGTCCCCCCGCCGCTCCGGAAGTGGCGTGGGCTCTGTCCTCCGGGCTTTTGGCCCGGTTCTCGTGGCTGGACAGGGTTCACGCCAGACCTTATGTCTCACGGCGAATGTAGCCGTTTCCTCGAAGGAAGGACGCGCGATCCCGAAATCCGCCCTGGCCGAATCGGCTAGGGTGGCGGCAGGCCGTGAATGGCCCTATCGCGCGACAACGTAAGGTCCAGCTTTAAGACGCCATGAGCGCCGCCAAATCCCCGAACGGGAAGCCTAGGAGCCGAGCGTCTGCGCAAGCGGCGCACGTCGTGCCGACCCGCACCAACGACATCCGCGCCGGGTTTCTCGACTTCTTTGCGAAGAACGACCACTTGGTGGTGCCCTCGGCGCCGCTCGTGCCGCGCCACGACCCCACCTTGATGTTCACCAATGCCGGCATGGTGCCGTTCAAGAACGTGTTCACCGGCCAGGAGAAGCCGAAGGCGCCGCGCGCCGCCTCGTCGCAGAAATGCGTGCGCGCCGGCGGCAAGCACAACGACCTCGACAATGTGGGCTTCACCGCGCGCCACCACACCTTCTTCGAGATGCTGGGGAACTTCTCCTTCGGCGACTACTTCAAGGAGCGCGCGATCGTTCTCGCTTGGGAACTCTTGACCAAGGAGTTTGCGCTTTCGCCTGAGAAGCTCCTCATCACCGTCTATGTGGACGACGACGAGGCGGCGAAGTTGTGGAAGAAGATTTCCGGCTTCCCCGAGAGCAAGATCCTGCGCATCGCCGGGTCCGATAATTTCTGGTCCATGGGCGACACCGGTCCCTGTGGCCCGTGCTCCGAGATCTTCTATGATCACGGCGCGGGCATCAAAGGCGGCCCGCCCGGGAGCGCGGACGCCGACGGCGACCGCTTCGTCGAGATCTGGAATCTCGTGTTCATGCAATACGAGCAGCTTGCCGAAGGCAACCGCATCGACCTGCCCCGTCCCTCCATCGACACCGGCATGGGGCTTGAGCGTATCGCCGCGGTGATGCAGGGCACCCACGACAACTACGCCATCGATCTTTTCAAGACCCTGATTGAGGCGTCCGTCGAGCTGACCGGCGTGCCGGCGGAAGGGGACACGGCCCCGAGCCACCGCATCATCGCCGATCACTTGCGCGCCGCGTCCTTCCTCATCGCCGACGGCGTGCTCCCCTCCAACGAGGGCAGGGGCTATGTGCTCCGCCGCATCATGCGCCGCGCCATGCGCCACGCGCATATCCTCGGCGCGAGCGAGCCGCTGCTTTACCGGCTGGTGCCGACGCTTGTGGGCGAGATGGGCCGCGCCTATCACGAGCTGGAGCGGGGGCAAAGCCTGATCGAGGAGACGTTGAAGCTCGAGGAGACCCGCTTCCGCGAGACGCTGGAGCGGGGCTTGCGCCTGCTCGACGACGCCGTGGAGACGCTCAAAGCCGGCGACACGCTTCCTGGCGAGGTCGCCTTCAAGCTCTACGACACCTACGGCTTCCCCTACGACCTCACCGAGGACGCGCTCAAGGTCAAGGGCATCGGCGTCGACGCGCAAGGCTTCGCGACCGCCATGGAGCGGCAGCGCGCCGAGGCGCGGAAGTCCTGGGCGGGCTCCGGCGAGGCGGCGACCGAAGGGTTGTGGTTCGCGCTGAAGGAAGAGCTCGGCGCCACGGAGTTCCTCGGCTACGAGACCGAGACCGCGTCCGGCGAGATCGTGGCCCTCGTCAAGGACGGCAAGCGCGTCGACGAATTGCGCCAAGGCGACCGCGGCGTCGTCCTCGTCAATCAGACGCCGTTCTACGCGGAATCCGGCGGCCAGGTCGGCGATCACGGCACGCTGACCATCGGAAGCGACGTAGCCTTCAAGGTCGAGGACACGCAGAAGAAGCTGCACGGCCTCTTCCTCCATGACGGCGTGCTTGAGAAGGGCATGCTGAAAGTCGGCGACACGGTCATGCTCGACGTCGATCACGCGCGCCGCACCACGACGCGCGCGCACCACTCGGCCACCCATCTCCTGCACGAGGCCTTGCGCGAGGTGCTCGGCACCCACGTGGCCCAGAAGGGCTCACTCGTGGAGCCCGGCCGCTTGCGCTTCGACTTCTCTCATCCAAAGCCGATGACGCACGCGGAGATCCGCGCCGTCGAGGACCTGGCGAACGCCATGATCCTGCAGAACGCGCCCGTCGAGACGCATCTCATGACGCCCGAGGCCGCCATCGAGCAGGGCGCGCTCGCGCTCTTCGGCGAGAAATACGGCGACGAGGTGCGCGTGGTCTCCATGGGCGTCGCGCCCGCAAGCCCGAAGGCGGGCCATGCCTATTCCATCGAGCTGTGCGGCGGCACCCACGTAAAGCGGACGGGCGATATCGGCCTCCTCAAGATCGTGAGCGAGAGCGCGGTGGCCGCCGGCGTCCGCCGCATCGAGGCGCTGACTGGCGAAGCGGCCCGCGACTATCTCGCCGCCCAGGACGAGCGCGTCCGCGAGGCGGCCGAGCTTCTGAAGGTCTCGCCCGACGAAATGATCGCGCGGCTTGCCGCCGTCATCGATGAGCGCCGCAAGCTCGAGCGCCAGCTCGCTGAGGCCAAGCGCGACCTCGCGCTCCGGCCCGCAGGCGGCGGCGGGGAGGCGGCGTCCGCCGTCCGCGATCTCGGCCCCGTCAAGCTTCTCGCCCGCACCGTGCACGGCGTGGCGCCCAAGGACCTGCGCGGGCTCGTCGACGAAGCCAAACAGCAGCTGGGTTCCGGCATCGTCGCCGTGGTCGGCGTCAGCGAGGAGGGCAAGGCGGGGCTTATCGTCGGCGTCACCGAGGACCTGACCGGGACCTATAATGCCGTCGAGCTCGTACGCGTCGGCGCCAAGGTGCTCGGCGGCAAGGGCGGCGGCGGCCGTCCCGATCTCGCGCAGGCCGGCGGGCCCGACGGCGCACGCGCCGATCAAGCACTCGAGGCGATTGCGGCGAAGATCACGGGGGGCGGGGCGGAAGAGGGCGCGGAGGCCAAGCGCCGCGCCGGCCACGCGTAAATCATGAGCGAGCCGACCGTCTGGCGCCGCTGGCGAAGGAAGGTCCACGACATCCTCGAAGTGGGGGGCGACGCGCACCCCGCCGGCTATGTGGTCAACGGCTTTATCATCGCCCTGATCATCTTGAACGCCGTCGCCTTCGCGGCCGAG
>Ga0315553_10003707_pt1 | contig 11767 bp, 16 predicted proteins | sample SalMarSW160140MG_FD_203099 | JGI IMG/M metagenome (GOLD analysis project Ga0315553, IMG submission 203099) | Salt marsh sediment microbial communities from the Plum Island Ecosystem LTER, Massachusetts, United States - Salt Marsh Sediment SW1601-40 ... | reverse complement strand
GCGTCCGAATAGGGGAGGGTACGTGTGTTCAAGATAGTGTTGTGATACACGCACATTCCGAGAATAACCCTGCTATAATTGGAAGTCTAGCCGTAATTGGGACTGCATCAGTCTTACATGGAGTATACATAGGGGATAGTGTGAATATCGGTGAGGGATGTGTTATCTATGATGGAGCAACTCTTGGAGAGGGGGTGATGTTAGCTCCAGGGAGTATTATCCCGTCGAATGTTGTCATATCTCCAAGGAGCCTAAATTCAGGTGCACCTGCTTCACAGATACGAGAATTAACCCGCGAAGAGGTTGAGAATCAGGTTAATCGAGCAGAAACAATTGCACAGGTGTTTCAAAAGCTGAAAAGATGGCAACAAATAACATAGACTCAAAATTAAGTGGCGGGACCGCCAGGATTCGAACCTGGGAAAACCAACTCCGCAGGCTGGCGCCTTATTTGTCTCATATAATGGATACCATTACATGTCCAGGCTAGACTACGGCCCCATCCATCAGAATTTCTTTACGACTTATAGATTCTTCGCTAAAAGATTATTATTAATAAGCTAGGATTGTACATTGATCAGCCAATTCTCTTTGGGGATGTCAGGTTGTGCTAATTCAACAACTGCACGGCCCCTAACTTTAGTAACACGTAGAGTGTGCTCAGATGTCTGTAGTAGAAAGCTCTCACCTTCATCTAAATTTTCTAGAACCGTCTTCCCAAGAGGGCCATTGAGGTATTTAGTAAATCTTGCAACCACCCGTTGAGTGGTACTGTGTTGACCATTAAGAGTTGACATAAGTGATAGCCTCACTTCAAAGAGTTGTGTATTTAGAGCAATATAAAGACCGATAATTCTCATAATGAGGGGATGGCGGGACCGCCCGGATTCGAACCGGGGAAAACCAACTCCGGAGGCTGGTGCCTTATGTGCATCCCGGTCATTAACAATGACCCAAGTCCATGCTAGACTACGGCCCCAAAGGCAGATTTTGACTAGCACTTATAGAGTATTCGCTGAATCAAGAATTGTTATGGTTGAAAATGAACGTTCCTTTTCCAACCTGATTAATCCAGCGTTACAGTTATAACGTAACCCAAAGTCTGAACCCAGAAGCAGCAGCTTGGTGACCTGAAAATGGTGAACAAGGAGAAGGCTCTGGAACGAGAACTGATTCGACTTAGAAGGAATCAAAACCCTCAACAAGTAGATTTCCGTAGAATGAGAAAGATACGAAAGACTCGGACGGAGTTATGGAAGATTAGAACAAAGAGTTCAGTTCAAATATCTGAAACGAAGCCAAAGGACAAGAAGGAATCAAAGCCCAAAAAGGAGCCTAAGAAAGAACCGAAAAAGGAAGAGCCAAAGGTTGACGATATTGAGGAAATCGATGATGAGGATGACATCGATCTTGAAGACCTCTATGATGATGATTTCTTTGATGAAGATGACGTAGAAGAAGATGAGGAATGATGCTATTCTCTGTTTGAATTTACAACGACAAAGAATAAGTCCAGCCATGCCCTGATAATGTACACTTCAGGTAAACCTCTTGAGCGTTTGACTGTCAACACTACAAAGAGTGGGCAAGATGACAATAAATCTTCATGCAATCATCAAATACCTTGATAAAATAGCACCAAGACACTTCTCTATACGTGGTTTGGATAACTATGTTGAAATTGGAGGGCAAACAGAGTTTGAACAAATCAATTCTGCTGTCAGCAGGATAATAATTTGCACGTACCCAACATCCAAAGCTATTACAACTGCAACTCAAGATAAAGCAAATTTACTCATATCACATTGGCCACTCTTTGGGAAGGGGATAACTCAAATTTCAGGCATGAATTTAATCAAGCTACGCCTTCTTGTGAAGAATTACATCTCTGTATACATTCTACGCAGTTCGTGGGTAGCTGCAAGAGATGGCTTGGCTGATGCGTTGGTAGAATCTCTTGACTTGAAGCGAACAGGAGATCTTATGATAACTGGTGAACTAAAAGACCGTGTTCCCATTGGTCGTATTTGCCAGCTCCCACAAAGAATGAATCATTCTCGATTTATCAACCATATTGCTGAGAAGATGGACATCCCTGATGTGCTTTTCACAGGGGAGTTAGATGATGATGTTCGAAATGTGTTGATTATACCTGGTAGTTTCCTAATCGAGGAGGACCTAATGGCTGTAAAGAAGCAGGATGTCGAAACCATAGTTACTGGAGAAGTTACTCCAGATATCCGAATGATTGCTAATCAAAATTCAATAAATCTTCTGGAACTTGGTGCATTCGTTACAGAAAATCCGGGAATGAAACGACTTAAGCATCAGATGAGTCTTGAATTTCCAGACATTCGAGTGGAGTTTGTTGAATGCAAACCATTCAGCAAGAATATAACCCATAAATGAGATTTATTTTGTACCTCGTCTTATTATTACTACATTCTTGTCCCTAGGAACTCCAATATGTCTGGATACTGGAAGACATTTTGTTCTCAGAATGTGTACAACAGGATTAGGCAGTTTAAACTCCGTCATGGATTCGTAATTTCCCATCCCTTTTGCGACGATTAGTGGAGCATTGTACAGAAGGGTCTTGAACTCTTCAGAGGCGCGTTCTATGTTCACACCTATAGCTGCCGCGCCCGTCTCAATCACTACATCTGCGCATTCATCTAAACCCACTTCATGAGCGTCTATCATTGTTGCATCATTGAGAACGGGACCACCCTTAACAACTGCGATTACTTTGGGTCCTAATCGCTTTATCTCAGAAATGAGAATCATATCCAAAACAACCTCTCCAGCATTATCCATAAGATAGAGCACTTCATCGACATCTTGACACAATGTTCTAAATTCATCAACCTCGTCAATAGCAAGGTCCGCCTCGACAGAGTCAAGTATTTCTCTCAGCTCATCAAGACTAAAATCGCGACCAGATACATCAAACTCTATCGCATTTGCTGCTGCAGCAATAAGACTAGCTTGGCGGAATCGTAGCTCCGGCGTATTAGCTTCACTCACTAATTGTTTTAGTTCCGGGAAAATCTTTAATGCCATAACATTGGAGTCTCGTTTCAGTGATTCATACGGATCCTTTCCAGTCATCTTCTGAACAAGGAGGTCTCTCTGAGTGCCAATATGACTTGGTACTGAGTTCTCATCTAGATTCTCTGCTAGCATAGTGAGCATTTCAGTGATGACATCGAATTGAAGAGTAGGGTCATCAGTAGCAAGCTGCACCTGCTTGATGGCTCGTTCAAGCAAGCAATGGGCACATAGCAAGTCCACTTTCAAGTTTTTCACTCACTTCTTGAACGTAGATAACTGAATTATCAATTACTTGATAGGTGCAATCAAGTCATTCAAGACATCTTCTGGTTTGTCGCTCTTTGCTACAGCAGATGCAAGAAGTACTCCCTGCGAACCAAGTTTCAAAGCAGACTTCACATCATCACCGTTACTGATGCCTGCCCCACATAGAATTACGACGTCTTTATTCACTGCACGTATCTGTTCTACAGTTCCTGAGATAATTTCAGGTTGAGCCTGTGAAACTGAGATTCCCGAACCAATAAGTTCTGGAGGCTCTACAGCGACAGCTGAGGGATTGACTGCAGCAGCAGCTACACTCACAAGTGGGTTATTTGTACAGACAATTGTGTAAAGACCAAGATGCTCGGCTTTTCTAACCGATGCCTCAATGTCAGCAAGTTGCATCCTGTTCTCAGAATGATTTAGCAATGAACCTGAACATCCTGCTTCCAGCAGAGTTTCACCTAGTGAGTGCCCAGTAAATCTACCAGGCTCACCTGCATCAAGGTGCTGTGAAAATACAGGAATGTCAACGGAACTGCTAACACGATATATATCTGCTATTTGAGGCGCAACTATAATGGTCACACCATTTTCGATAGCAACCTGTTCGCATTTCTTAGCAAGCGTGACAGCTCTTTCCCCAGTCGCCTGAGTGTAAGTCTTGAAATTGATAGCGATGATTGGTAGCTCAATCTTGACCATACATATACAATCCTACCGAGCTGCGCCAATAAGCAGCTTCAGCAGGGGAACTCGCGCATAGCCGCGCCTATTAAGGTTGCTCACATCTTCATACATCTCAATCTTAACAAATTTACCCGCTTCGGGATTCTTATAGAAATTCATGAAAATTGACTTGAATTCATTATAGGTTGATGCGGATAATAGATCGGACACAGTATCATTAGATATACGAATATGAGCGTCGTTGCCCTTTGCGGAGCCGGACTTCATCTCAATATTACCCATTGATGGTTTCTCTATTACAAACCGTTCACCCATAGCCATGAATTCCAAGCAGAATGAATCTGGCCCCTCAATGGTACTAGAAATTGCAGTTTCCTTGAGTAGATACATCAATCGATCTTGCAGTGTATCATGATAAGGAATTGTTCCACTAACAATTGTGTCAGGTTCTTCAATCACTTCTACAGGTTCCTCAATCACCTCAGCTGGTTCTCCAGCAATTTCGGTTTCAACTTCAGCTATATCTTCAGTTTCTTCCGCTTCTGAAACAACCTCAGTTTCTTTAGCTACTTCTGTAGAGTCATCTTTGTCTTCTTCGTCATCTTTCTTTTTTCCTAATAATCTTCGTAGTACCATTGTTTTAACACCTCAATGTCGGTATTGAAATATCACGCTTTGCTTAGACAGACTTGTGCATATTGTTAAGATGTGCTATTATTGATAGAAAAAGATAGCTTGTTTGTCTATTCGGTCTTGGGAACAATGCGTGCTAGAGCCTGCGCCTTTTCAAGTTGAGCAATAAGAGGAATCCCTTCAGAGTGTTTATTTTGGCCCCAGAGTTCCTCAACTAATAGATCGCGAATTGCGATTCTAATGACTTCGGATCTATTTGGATACATGCCTTGCTGAATTAGCTCATCTACTCCATCAACATAAGATTCAGGCATGCAAATTGTTACAACCTTCATTTTCAACCAACAATTGTGAGTACAAATTGGGTAAAGAAAGGGTGTCTGATTCTGATGTGTATCAGGATATTACTACATCAGATATCAGAAGTACTAACTGATGAATGAAACTGCATATTGCCAGCCCCAATAACCTAGAGCGTCTGAAGTCAATACCGCTGCTGCTGGAAAGGAGTGAGCTGTTCGTGCCCCATATGGAATTGAAATCAGATAGACAGGTGTATAGCCACCAACGGGAATATTCAATATTTCTGAAATCCCATCTTGGAAGCTCACATTCACATAGATAGTGAAAGGCGCATCTGCTATTTCATCGCTAGGGTATGTCAGATACAAGAAAGTAAAATTCACTCCAAGAAATTGAATGGTATATGTTTCATTTCCTTCTTTCGCATTATATATCCAACTCGTAAACCAGACACCACCTGTAGTTGGTGAAAGACCACAGAATAGAAATCGAGAATCAACAATCATGAAACCAATAATGGTGAGAATTAGCAAGAAACCAACCTTTCGTCTTCTAGTGATATTCATCTTACTCCTTCAATATGGTTCTAAAGAAAGTTGAATGTTTATTAGGCTTATGATATTGATTTATGTTCCTATTTGGTTAGGTTTAAGACACTTTAAGGATTGATACCAAACAATTCTTGGTGATGAAATTGTCCAAAAAAGGAAAAGGCGGAAAAATGCGTGCAAGTCATATTTTAGTTGATAAACACAGTCAAGCTGTCGAGCTAATCAGAAAAATCACGGTAGATGGGGAAGATTTCAAGAAAATTGCTCAATCTTACAGCACCTGCCCTTCAAAGAAAAAAGGTGGAGACCTCGGTTGGTTTACCAGAGGTGCAATGGTCCCTGAATTTGAGAGAGCCGTAATGGGACTAAGTGTCGGTCAAATCACTCGTGAACCCGTTAAAACCCAATTTGGTTATCACATCATACAGAGAACCGGATAGGATGGTTAGAAGCCATCTCTTTACATATCATAAAGAAATTAGTGGTGGGGAGTTTTACCCCACCATCAATACTACTCAGCAGACTCTGAGGTGTCTTTAATTTTCTTCGCGATATCGATTTCGCCTTCAATAAATCGATTTGCACATTTTTCCAAGACCAAAGGCAAAGTTGTGTATTCCATGTCCTCTGTATGAAGTCGGTGTGGCATGAAAGGTCCATGACGACGCATGTACTCCATAGCCTCTAGACCCTTCTGTCTGGTAATGTCAAATGCCACATCATCAAACAAGTCAACTGGACCAACGAGCATTCCGTTGGAAACCTGGAATCCAAGAGCAATTACTCTTGGAGGGCCATCAAATCTAGTGCATTTAGAGTCCTTTAGGGCAACAGGTAACAGAGGACCTGCATGAGAACCACGCATCCATCCAGAAACCATATGAGGTATTGTGAAAGCTTCAAGAACTTCTCCCATTGCAGGAAGACCAGAGTGTGCCCTGACAATCGCTACAGGGTCATCTTTTCCAATGTATTTCCCTGCGATTTTATGTAGCTTGTCTGTACTGACCACTCCTGTAATCATACCATCCTTTCGGTAGACTTTCTTTATCACATAACGACCTGTGCTTCCAATTAAGGCAAGAAGGTCATACATCTCTTCAGGACAACTCATCTCTAGATAGCAAGGTATCTCTTTTAGGATGTCCTGAATGACAAAGATAAATCCATCATGAAGATTGGGATCGATTACAAGACCTGCGGTGCAAAACGGATCTGCGTATATTCTAAACATTGGTAGATTGTAAGCTCCAGGCTCAGTCTTGTCCGCCATAAAGACTACAATAGGCTCAGATTTACGTTCTTCAAAAGTCATTTCTGCAGAACCAGGACCCATTCCTTTCACATTTCCACTGAAGGTGTCGGATAAAATGTCCTGCCCCGCGGCATAGATTTTCTTCTCACGGGCAATCTTTGTACCTTCCATGAAGGTGTCAAATGCTAATTTGTGAACTTCCTCGTTATTCTCGCCCTTAAAGTGAGTCATGATGAGTTCAAGATCATCTCCTGCATGTGTGACATAAAAGTCGTTTATGATCTTCTTCTCAACACCCTCTTTCATCTTCTTACGGGCAAATTCCATAATAAAATCAGGCACTATTACGTGACCTGCAAGTGAACCGATATCGGCCTTGATTACGCTGATGGTAGTTTCAACCATTCTAACTCGCTCCTCTATAGGATCATTGAGCGCTGCAGCACTCTAACAAACCCCTTTTGATTTTTGTGGAAGTGAAAATCTAACGAGGTTTCGGCCTTGCAACTATTTTACCATCATATAATAGTTGTGTTATAAGAAGATTATCCAAACATAATTGTCCTCGTACGAAAGTGAAAAAGGGAGGGTGTGTAATAGAATAAGAGGTGATAGCCTATGACTAAAGACATTGTTTCTGCTGCAAGACCAGAAACACCTGACAGGAAGCAGTATCATATTGAGGTTGAGAGAGGAAAGGTCGCATCTACAGTTATTATACCTGGAGACCCCGGTCGCGTTGAAAAGATAAGTTCGAAATGGGATTCATTTGAAGAAGTCGGTTCACACAGACAGTACGTGACACACACAGGGACCTACAAGGGAGTACCCATTTCAGCCTGTTCCACAGGGATTGGAGGACCAGGTACAGCTATTGCAATCGAGGAGCTAGCTAATGTAGGAGCAGAGAATTTCATTCGTGTGGGATCTTGTGCGGCTTTGAAAGAAGAAATCGAGATTGGTGATTTAATAATATCAACAGGTGCAGTTCGTCTTGAGGGAACGAGTAAGCAGTATGTTCGGATTGAATATCCTGCTCTTGCGTCACATGAAGTGATACTTGCCTTAATAGAGGCTGCAGAATCTTTAGGAGCGAATTACCATCTTGGAATCTCAGCATCGACTGATAGCTTCTATCTTGGTCAATCGAGACCTGGATTTGGAGGGTATGAAACGGAAGGGAGTAAGAGTCTGATCACAGAGCTGCAGCGTGCGAATGTAGCTAATTTTGAGATGGAAGCAGCTACGGTATTCACACTTGCGAACATCTACGGATTCCGATCTGGTGCAGTATGTGCGGTATATGCAAACAGAGTCAGAGATGAGTTTGCAGTTCGCGGGGAACAGGATGCAATTGACTGTGGAAATGAGGCAGTCAAGATACTTGCGGAAATGGACGCGCAGAGGGGAAAGAAGAAGTCGTGGTCTCGTCATATTTCTATATAGCCATCAATTATCTAACATCACGAAAAGGGAGAGGTATGACTAGTTAGAAGACAATCTGGATTCAGGCATATTAAGAAACTGTCGAGAGTAGAAAGTGAGGTCCAGACTTAAAACTGATTGAATACTTTGACATCGGTGTTGATCACTGCTACTCAAGAATCATTTCTTCAATACGTAAAAGACATGGGTGTATCTTTGTTTGGAGAGGCGTTCATCATACATCCGTTCCCACTCTACTTTGGTGTAGTTTGTCCAGTTATCTGCATACTGTTCCATCCACTCCTTAAGGGATGTCTGAGCATACCAGAAACGATGGTACATTGTCCGTTTATCTTTATAGAGAATTTCAAAGTCTGTTAGATATCCTTCTGCTTCGTCTTCTTCAAAGAAAGAATGAACAACCTCTTCGTCCCCATGTTCAAATAACCAGAACTCGTTCGTTTCTCGCTCCTCACCCTCAATAGGCCAGGTATCATGCAATGCAAATCCAAGGAACAATAGAGCTCCTGGTTTTGCCACTCTTCTCATTTCTTCAATGGATTTCTGATGGTCACTTTTTGAAAGATGAACCATCGCGTAGAATTCATAGACAAAGTCAAATGTTTCATCATCAAATGGAATTTCACGCATATCGCCCTTTGAGAGATTTACCTTCATGTTATGTTCAGTGAAGAATTTACTAGCTGCGTTTAGTTGTTCATCTGAGATATCAATCCCCCATGTATCATATCCATGTTCACAAAACAGACCCAAAGGGGGAGTCTGACCTCCTGCCCCACAATCCAGTATCTTCCTTCCTAGGTTTGCATCCGTCTTAGAGTATCTTTCATACTGGTTAATGAATTGCAAGTAGGTGTAAACTGGACTTCGATATACCGGTTTTTTCATTCCATAACCCATCTCCTCGGATATATTTCTCTGAAAAAGGTGCTAATATTAACGCAATAATGAAGGTATCCTTCTCCAAGGATTCACTCGCAATAACCGAGTGACAAGAATATAGACCAGAAGACCATCCATTCGTGTTACAGAATTAGGATTGAATCAACATGCCTGCAACTGTCGCACTGATCGATATGAAGAAACACGGTCAGGACTCTATGAATGAAGCAGTGAAACTGCTTGGCGGACTAAAGGACCTCAACAAAGCTAAACGACAAGCTGTAATTAAGATGGGAGTATTTCACCACGGATTCCCACAATATACATCCGTTGATGTCACAAAGCAGATTGTTGATATTTTCGATAGAACATCAAAGGTATATCTTGTAGAATCTGATAACTACAGGGGAACCGGTGATGAGCGCTTGCAACTTTGGAAAGATGTGTTCGATACGCGTGTTATGCCTTTTAATCTCTCAACAGATGTGAACACACGACCGGTGACAATTGACAATCCGATTCGAGAAGTCGTCATTGATTTGTCCCACATTCTCTTCAAACCGAATGTCTTTGTGAGTACTCATGTACTCAGAAGCTATACAAAAGGTAGCGTATTGAAGAATCTCTTTGGTCTGCCCCCAGAGGTGAAAAAAGCTCAGTATCATAAGAATGAAATTTTCTATAATCTTTTGACTACATTGTATGAGGCCATAGGTGGGATAGATTTAGCAGTTCTTGATGGGAGCTCATATCATCACAAATTCTCAGGAGTCCACATACCTACAGACCTCCTGATCGTCGGACGTGATGCAGTAGCTGTTGAAACTGTAGGATATGCGTTATCGGGTCACAAATCAAATAAGATTGAGACGATACAAGCCTTTGTTGAGAAGGGATTGGGAGAGGGAAATCTTGATTCCATTGAAATTCTCGGAGCTGATTTTAATTTTGCTCGAGACCGTGTAAAAGCTGCTATAAGACAAGCTAAGATTGAGGAAAAAAAAGTTCCAGAACCATGGTCTGCATCTAAATCAGTTAATGAATTAATCGAAGCTAATTACTTCAAACTTCCTCATAAGAGAACAAGAGAAGATGTGATGAAGGTGTTAGTTCACACCGACTCAAGGGCAGGAGGACGAGAAGAGATGATCTATACAACTCTGCAGCGAAGAGTCAAGAGTGGAAAATTAGAAGGTAAGAAGGAATCTAATGTTTGGTTCTATTGGACAAAATGATGAAACAATGGAATTTGCTAATCAAAATGATGCGGCAACCTTTATACTCCTCTCTGTTCTTCTATAACGTATCTTTATTTATTCAATTAAACGATTGAGTTACATAGTATCGATAAGGCAGTAATGTTCTGTGCAGATAATGAGGATGCGGAAAGATGGCTGAGATACCAATGACTGGAGATACAATACCAGTTAGACCAGGCGGCGGTAGTAGAAGAAACATGGTGATTGCCTAGTTTTCGTAACATGCCCTCATTACACAAACTCCCCCCCTCCTACCACATTAAGTCCTACTGGCACTGGCCACAACTTATTCTAAACTCATCGATATAATGTTTTGACGTGAATTCGTTGTTAGAGCAAATAGAAGAAAAATGGTAATTTGATACAGGGATACATTATACTACCAGTCTTCTATTGATAGTTGTCTATTCATTGAAATAGGTGATTGAGCTACACAGTATCTATAAGTTGGTTGTCATGTCTAGTAGTGGCTATTGAGGATGTGGCAAGATGACTGAAATACCAATGACAGGAGATGCAGCACCTGTTAGACCGAGAACAGGTGGTGGTAGTAGAAGAAATATAGTGATTGCGATCGTTGTAATCTTGATTATAGGTGGAGCAGCAGTAGGATTCACGCTTCTTAGCACTCCCACAGGGCAGCCTTGGGAGTCGAGACTCTTGTGGTCAAGATCTGGAATCGACCCTGTATTATTTCCTTATTACTACGCTGATGAATTCCAGCTAACTACTGACCAGGTAGAAGGCTCAACACCTCCGGAAGTTCATTTTACAATTGATATTGATCCTGGCATAGACACTGAAACAATCTTGACGAGTTTTACCATATATGATTTGGATGTGGATACATTCGATACTTTGGATTGGTCTGGAAGAAACACTCACGAACTTGATTGGGCATACGAAGAAGGCTCATATTCAGCAATACTCGAACTACCACAATCTACGGGAGATTACACTTGGTGTATCTATCTCTACATACCCTCAGGAGAAAAATCAGATACATGGTCAGTTGACCTCGAGGTTAGACTAAAACATTACCCAGTGTATTAGTCAACCCGTTCATACATAGATGATGATGGAATTCATAGAAATGATGATATCAGAAAGACTGATAGTCGCCCATTATTCAAATATGCTACTAGTCGAGAGAAGAATCTAAAGGATATGGTAGACATGATTAACTCCATGAGGAGGAAAAAAGTATCACTGGAGGAAATTAATTGCATTCTAAAACTAAATCGGAAGGGATATTCTTTAGGTGAGATAAATGTAGAATTTTGGAAGAGATTTAGTTACGCCCGACGTTCAAGTACGATAGACCAGATAATAAAAAGAGAATCAGTGGATAACTAGCTTGGTGTACCCCAAAAATTACCACTTTCTTTCTGAATTTGATCCATCTGACTCCCTTCCTTATTGACACGAGG
>Ga0315553_10003706_pt1 | contig 11767 bp, 9 predicted proteins | sample SalMarSW160140MG_FD_203099 | JGI IMG/M metagenome (GOLD analysis project Ga0315553, IMG submission 203099) | Salt marsh sediment microbial communities from the Plum Island Ecosystem LTER, Massachusetts, United States - Salt Marsh Sediment SW1601-40 ... | reverse complement strand
CCAACCATCCCGGCCGCGATTTTCAACCGGATTGGCAGCCGCTCCAGAGCCCCTGACCAGAAACTACTGGGACTCCTATCCAGGAACCCGGCGTAAAGGGCCATCAGGAGTGCGGCCCAAGCCTCCACAGGTGAGGCCCACTCAGGTCTGTGATATCTGCTGAATATTCGCGTGCTGAGTGCTGTTGCTCCCCGGATTTATGTTCATTGCAGGTGTCACAATTACGAGGGATACGGCGTTATAGGATTGACTTCAATAGATAACTGGATTCACACAAATCATCATTGAGGAGATTAACCATGAAACTACAGCGTAAGGTGGGCCTGGTGCTTGGACTGCTTCTACTGTTTGGTGGTCTGACGGCATGCGGCACCAACCAGGTCGATATCGAAGTGGCCGTGGCGCAAACTCTGTCTGCCGCGTCAACCATCGATCAGGCTGTCCGGGAGGCGAGTGCCGCCACCTCCACCCCGGTGATCGAACCACCCGCAGCGACCGAGGCGCCGCCTACAGTTGAGGAGCCGACTGCGACATCAACGGTTGTGCACGTAACCATCCCCAGCAGCCCGGCGGGGGTCGCCAGCTTCATGACCGATCGCTCAACCGCGTTGCTGGCCTCCGAGCGCAGAGCCATTGGCGACAACTACGACATCAACCTGCTCGAGCGACCCTTCAGCCCGGAGGCGATGGACTACAAGGATTACCTTGACATCACCCGGGGGGAACTGAGCCTCAACCCGCCCTTTGTCTACATCACCATCCAGCTTGAGGGCGGAGCACCCGCTGATCAAGACGTAGCCTACGGTGTGGAGATTGACCTCGACCTGGATGGGCACGGTGAATGGTTGATCCTGGGTCAGGTCCCACCTGACAGCACCTGGACGACGAACGGCGTCCGCGCCTGCCGTGATTCCAATGGCGACGTCGGTGGCCCGACCGCGATGCGCGTCGACGCACCCAACTCGGCCCGCGATGGGTATGAGGACTGCGTCTTCGAGAGCGGATACGGGCTCAACCCGGACGCGGCCTGGATACGGCGCGATCCTTCTCACGCAAACTACATCCAGATCGCCTTCCTTTTCAGCCTGATCGGCTCAGACGGCGAGTTCCTGTGGGGAGCGTGGTCCGATGAAGGCTTGCAGGAACCAGCGTATTTCGATTACCACGATCACTTCACGATCACCGAAGCTGGCTCACCAGCCTCCGAGAGCAGTTACTACCCACTGAAGGCAGTCGCGCTGCTCGATAACACCTGTCGCTGGGGATACGGCTTTGCCCCGACCGGTACCGAGCCGGGCACCTGCTACGTCCCACCTACGGCGACACCCGTTCCGGTTGGATCGATTTCCGGTTACGTCTATGAGGGATACGGAGGACCTGGACCTTCAAGCACGCGGATCTCTGGCGTATCTGTCCGCCTCGGGCAGGGAGCATGCTCATCGAGCGGCTATCAATCGGCCAGTACGAATGGCGACGGCTACTACAGCTTCAATAGGCTGCCGCCGGGGACCTACTGTGTGACCGTGATTAGCAGCTCTCTTCCACCGGCTCAATACGGATGGTCCGTGATGTATCCAAGCGGCTTCGGCGGCACACCACCTCCCAATCCCTATCGACAGGTTATTGTCGCCCCGGATGGAACCATCACAAATATCAATTTTGGGTACGCCCGCAACATCGGATAACCTTTAGGTACCAAAAAGGAGGGCACTTAGAATTCCGGTGCCCTCCTTTTGTTTAAATTACAACAATTCAGGAGTCAGGTCTGGTGACTACAAACAAGATCGAGGGGCTTATCGTTGCGTTACCGGCCAGATCGAACACCTCGGCGTAGAGCGTGTGCTCACCGCTCCTGGACAGGCGCCAGGTCGTCGAGAACGACTCGCCTGTCAACGTAGCCGCCACCTGTCCGTCGACGTAGAAAACGACCCGGGCAACCCCGTATTCGTCTGAAGCATCGACCTGTAACACGGTGCTTTCGGTTATATCACCCACGATCAACTGGCCAGCTTCAGGCAGTGTGATCACCGCCGCCGGGGCGCTGTTATCGACGGTGACCTGGACGGCATCCGTACGCAGGCGGCCTGTACCATCCACAACGACCAGTTGAATCGTATAAAGCCCGCTGAGAGCAGATGTGTCCCATGTCGCCAGCAGTCCGCCACGCACCGGGCGATTCTCATCCTGGCCGATCTGCACCCAGCTGGTGGGATTCAAGCCACGACCGTATTGAACCCGGAAACGTTCCATCCCTTCGGGCTCGGCGTGGCCTGTTATACGCACGATCCCTCGTAGGAATGTGAAGGACTCCGGGGCGCTGATATTAACCTGAGGATCTGGTTCCTCGGCCCGCAGCGTGTCGTACTCCTCCGGCGGCCGGGCGATGCCGGCCTCGTTTGCCCACTCCGCAGCCTCAGGAGGTACCACCATGAAGACCTGCTCTTCTACCAGATCAGGCGGCGTGTTGAGCGTGGCAAGCTTCCCCGTTTCACGGTTGACCAGGAAGGGTTGAAACAGATTATCAAAGGTTGTTGGCTCGGTACCATTAAGAAAGACCTCCCGGACGACGTTTGGGCAGTAGAGTGTCGGCAGCAGTCCGGACGGGTCGCAAACCTCCAGGCTGCTGACGCCGGGCGGGATTCTCCAAGAGGCGGGTGGGTGGTCGCGGGTGGCGTACTGCAGGAGTGCATGCCACACCGGGGCGGGACCGTTCATCGCCGTCAGCGTCTCCGCTGCTGCAGGACTCTGGGATTCGAACCAAACACCGATGACAACACCGGGGGTGAAACCCAGCGTCCAGGCTTGCCCAGTTTCGGGCGACATGGATGCTACCACCCCGGCTGGTCGGCCCACTTCGAGTGGGCTGCCTTTTCCGACACTCGGCCAACGGGCCGATTCATCGCTCAGGATATCCACCATCAGGTACGCGAGCTGGGCGCTGACCAGGGATTGCGAGCCTGGATCAGCCTGATATATCAAGCGTTGGTTCCCGTCCTCGATTTGCAGGATGACGACCGGCTCGAGCTGTCCATCTAGGCTTTCAATTCCCCCACGGGTGCCGTGCAGTTGCCCCTCACTTGCAAAAACACTATAGGCGTGCACAAGCTCCAGTAGGTTTGAATCTAAATCCAGACCGTCCTCGACCCCGGTCAAGCTCGGCTTCTGATTTTGAAAGCCAAAGGAAGCCACGGTCCGTCTGACACTCTCAAGTCCAACCTGGTCGATCAACCGGTCGAGTGCGGCTTGGTATTGATTGGCCAGGGCGATCCGCAACCGAACCGGCCCATGTTCACCGTAGCCAGGAAGTTGGCTAACGGGGTTACTGCCTTGCAGGGGAACATCGAGTAGCATGCTCGCTGGCGTATAACCTTGCGCGAAGGCTGTCAAAGCGGTGAAGGGTGCCTCAAGGCCGGTGGCCGGCTTCGGGGACGTTCCGGGCCCAATCAGGCTCAGCAATTCTCCGGTTTGGGGGTCAAGAATGACAACTGCACCGGATTGGATCGCGTGATCCACCCCGGCGTCCTTCGGCCGTATGGGTGTCAGCAATCCGACGGCCAGGCAGCCCGATCCGTCTGCCAGCGAAATGATGGCGCCCGGTTCGCCTCCATTGAGGCGGTTTACTTGAGATTCGAGGGTACAGAGAGCTTGTCGGTGAAGATCTAGATCGAGACTCGTCTGCACACGCAGCCCGCTGCGCCCGAGGAGTGAGCGGCCAAAGCTGCCTTCGATGTATTGTGTGATGTACGCCTCAAAGGAGTCCAGGCTCGTGACGGCAGCCTCCGCAGGGCTCGCGAACACCAGCTGCGCCTCACTGGCCCGCCTGGCTTCTAAATGGCTGATCAGCCCGGCCGCGGCCATCGCTTCGAGGACGTCCGTCTGGATTTGAGTTGCAGCATCGGGTTGATCAACCGGATTGAGCTCGGGTGCAAGTGGGATTGAAGCGAGCATCGTACTCTCGGCCAATGTCAGATCGCTGGCATGCTTATCAAAATACACCAGTGCCGCAGCATCGATGCCATAGGCCTGGTTTCCGAAATCGGCACTGTTCAGGTACCACTCCAGGATTTGCTCGCGCGGGTAGCGCCGTGTTATCTCGGCTGCAAGGAGGACGGTTTGAACACGCGCCGCTCCAGGGTTTTCACCTCCGGAGTAGAGGGGAGCGAGCTGCGCCTGAGCCAACCGCTCTGTAATCGTCATGTTAGCAGCATCGCCCTGAGAGCCGAACAGGTAGTCTGTAATCGCAGCCAGGGCTTGAGCTGGCAGATAGCCCGGGTGGCTCCAGAAGCCTTGGTCCTGAGCGATGAGAATGGCCTGCAGCGAATAGGATGGCAGATCGATCGGACCTTCAGGATCGAGATAGATCCAGCGCCTTGAGCTGGCCGAGGGATGAAGCCATTCAAAAAGCAGCTGCCCCTGATCTCGGTCGTAGAAGCGGACCGGCCGAAACGCCTCCCGGCCCGAGGGACCAAAACTTCTCTCGAGATCATGGACGGGGGGCAAGGCCGCTGCCAAATTGGCGAAAGTCAGAGCCAACCCCAGAACAGCCAACCCGGCCAGAAAGCTGATGAGCAAAGCAGATCCATGTGCGAATTGCCGGAGCCGGCGTCCACCGACTCTACGCTTTGCTCGCTGATGTCTCGTTCGCAGGATCTGCAGCGTTCCAGGCATGGGCTGATTCTAACTTATCCGGAGTACTATAATCTTGCAAGAGCCGTGCCCCTCCCCATCCCAGAGGTATTGCCTGGAGGCTATGCGTTCGTGCTGCCGGATTATCATGTTCATTCGCTGTTCTCCTGTGATGCCCATGACAGCGTTGACGCGCTATGCCGCCGCGCTCTTGAGCTCGGAGTTCGGGAGATGGGCATCAGCGAGCATTGCGATTACCACCCACTGGACGAGTGCCGAGGGTATTTTCAACCGGAGCTCTGGTGGAAGGCGATCGAGGCATGCCGGCAGGAATACGGAACTGGTCTCGCCCTGCGAGCCGGCCTGGAGCTTGGCGAACCCCATCTCTTCCGGGCACAGATTGGCACGCTGCTTGAGGACTATCCCTGGGACTACATTCTCGGCTCCCTGCACTGGGTTAAAGAAAGGATAATCTTCAACCCAGATTACTTTGAACAGCCAGCCAAACTTGCTTACCGAGACTATTTCATTGAGTTGCTGCAGATGGTGAAAAAAGGTGAGTTCGACATCCTCGCACATATGGACATTGTGAAACGTTATGGCTTCGATTGCTACGGCCCTTTCGACCCGCGTCGTTGGGAAGGGGAAATCCGGGCCGTTCTGAATGAACTCGCCCGATCGGAGCGTGCCCTGGAAGTCAACACCAGCACACTGCGCCGACCTGTGAGCGAAACCTCGCCCACCAGTACAATCCTACGCTGGTTCCGGGAGGAAGGCGGCCGGTTCGTGAGCTTTGGATCGGATGCGCACAAGGTCCAGGATCTGGCTTCAGGATGGCAGCAAGCGGCATCAGAGCTGCGAACTGCCGGGTTCAGCGAGTACGCCACCTACCACCTGCGCCAACCCGAGCTTCACCCGCTGCCTTCTACCGTGGTCACGCCTCCTTGACTCACGATCCTTCCTGGCTGGACGTCCTCTGGCTTGGGCTGACCGGCTTTGATAAAGCCCGCCAGCTCCAAGAAAGCCTGGCAGGCGAGATCCAGGCCCAGAAGCGGGCGCCAACGTTGCTGCTGCTGGAGCACCCCCATACCTACACCTTCGACCGTCGCGGCCAAGAGGCCAATCTGCTCTGGGATCGCGCGGAACTCAACCGGCGGGGGGTCGAGGTGCGCTGGACGGATCGCGGCGGGGATGTGACCTACCATGGACCCGGTCAACTCGTCGGCTACCCCTTGCTGCCTCTCGGCCCAGTCTCAAACCTCGGCCGCATGCCACAGGCTGATTATGTGGGCTTCATCCGGCGCCTGGAGGAGAGCCTTATCCGGGCTCTGGCGGCGATGGGTCTTGTATGTGGGCAAATCGAAGGGCTCACCGGTGTTTGGGTACGGCCTGACGTCGCCTCTCGCTGCCGGCACTGTCCCCCGCAAGCCCGTTTGCAGCCTTCGAAAATCGCAGCGATCGGTATAAAGGTGGACGCACACGGGATCACCCGTCACGGCTTTGCCTTGAACGTAAAACCAGATATGGAGTACTGGGAGGGCATCATCGCGTGCGGCCTGGTTGATCATCCGGCAGTGTCGCTGGCTGACTTGCTGGAACCCACACCAGAAATGGATCAGGTTGTACGACATGTAGTCGAGGCCTTCTCCACAACATTTCACTTTTCGGAGACGGTCTGGCACGATTCCCGCACCCTGGACGAATAACCCGAGTGATGACCTGCGCAGGAGGCAAGACCCATAGATGAAGACGATCCTCTCGATCGACGGCGGAGGGATCCGCGGCATCATCCCGCTTGCCTGCCTCGTGCAGCTTGAGCGGCGTGAGGCGAAATCTGCCCCGGAACTCTTCCAGTTGGTGGCCGGCACCTCAACCGGATCCGTCATCGCTGCTGGGCTGGCCCTCGGGCTCACAGCACGCGGCCTGCTTGCGCTCTATAAGGATTTAGCGCGTCAAGCCTTCAAGAAACTGCCCTGGTGGCAGGTTCTTGCCAACCTCGGCAACCACCGCTACAGCAACGCCTTCATCGCTGCCACTCTGGACGCGATCGGGGCGGATGTGGCACTCAATGACCTCCCGCTTCAGATCCTGATCACGGCCAAGAACACCCGCACCAGCCGTACGGACTTCTTCGTACGCGACGGGCCCGGCAACGCCTCGTTATGGGGGACCATGCGCCTTAAAGATGCAGTCCTGGCGAGTATCGCCGCCCCGACCTACTTTCCTGCCCACCATGCCATAGTCCTTGACCAATCCCACTCATGGGTCGATGGCGGGGTCGGTGTGGCCGGAAACCCCGCCTACCATGCTGCGGTCGAAGCGCTGCATTACACCGCCGGCGACTTCCAGCCGGGCGAGACCCGCATGCTCTCCTTCGGAACCGGACGACACCCACATCCGATCGATGCCGACAGAGCCAACCTGCTCCAATGGGCGCGTTGGAGCCTGGATGAGATCCTCGAGGATGCCGGCGATTGGCAAACATTCGTCACCCGCCGGGAGTACGACATCAGTGGTGAGATCGACTTCCGGCGCTACCAACTCGACCTCGCACAGGACGTCATGCAGCTGCTCGGAGTGGAGATCCCGGAAGGGGTGGATGTCAGCACGATCGGCCTGGATGATGTCTGGGCGGTTGACCTGCTCGAAGCGATCGGCCGTAGTTTTGCTGCCCGCATCGATTTCGATGATCCAGCCGGTTTGGAGCTTGAAACCAGCGGAGGGTGTTGAGAGTCTACCCCCTGGTAAGAAATAACTGACCGGAGCTCAATCAACCTGAGCTCCGGTCTCGTTTCTAGCCAGAACATACACGGCGCTAGGATGGCTCAGGGATATCCTTGAGTACATCATCAATACGCGCCAACACCTGCGGCGAGAGCCGTGGTAGGACCTCAAGCGCACCCAGGTTATCTTTGAGATGCGCTGGCTGCGTCGCACCGGTTATCACGCTGCTGACCTGAGGCACACGCAGCAGCCATGCGATCGCCAGTTGGGCCATGGTGGCGTCAAGCTCAACTGCGATCGCCGTTAATCTGCGCACGGCTTCGACTCGATCCGGGCTGACTACTTTCTCGCCCCATTCTGGTTCACGTGTCAGACGTGTCTCTTCCGCGGGCATCCCCTGGTTATACTTGCCGCTCAGCAGTCCGTATTTCAAGGGGCTCCATGTCACCATGCCGTAGCCCAATTCATCGGCGGCAGGCGCGAGTTCTTGCTCCAGCTTGCGACGGACGAACATGTTGTACTGTGGTTGTTCAACAGCGGGCGGGTAGCCCCGATTCGCCTCCGCAATCGAATAGGCAAGGCGAAGCTGTGACACACTCCACTCCGAAGTTCCCCAGTAAAGCACCTTTCCCTGATGGATGAGATCCTCCATGGCTCGGACGACCTCCTCCACGGGTGTGTCATCATCGTAACGGTGGCAAAAATAAAGGTCCAGGTACTCTATCCGCATCCGGCGCAGGCTGGCATGGCATGACTCCATGATGTGCTTACGCGAGAGTCCCCGGCCATTCGGGCCCGGCATGGTCTGCCAGAAGACTTTGCTCGAGAGCACGAGTTCTTCGCGTGGGAGCTCCTGGACGATGGAACCCATCACCTGCTCCGCTTGCCCGTTGGCGTAGATATCTGCGTTATCAAAAAAATTGATCCCGGCTTCGTAGGCGGCGATCATCAAAGTACGGGCGATGTCTTTGTCAATCTGGTCTCCGAATGTCACCCACGATCCAAAGGAGAGCGCGCTGAGCTTCAGTCCGGTCTGTCCCATCCGACGGTATTCCACGTAAACCTCCCTGCTAGTACGAATGCGCTAGGCCCGGTTGATTATATCCTCGCCTAATCTGGGGGAGGCTGATCGTGCTATACTCCTAGCGGTCCGAACCTCTGCCGGAGGGAAATAGGTACATGGCGGATTTAATGAAAGCCGTGATCAAAGGCCACGCCGGGCCCGGTCTGGAGATGCGTGAAGTCCCCATCCCCACCATCCAACCCGATGAAGTGCTCGTAAAGGTCCGTGCCGCTTCGATTTGCGGTACGGATTTGCATATCTACAACTGGGATGCGTGGTCTGCCAGCCGGGTGCACCCCCCGGTCGTCGTCGGCCATGAAATCTGCGGGGACGTGGTCGGGCGCGGCGCTTTGGTCAAGACTCCCGAAGTTGGTGATTTCGTTTCGCTCGAATCGCATGTCATCTGCAACACCTGCGCTTTCTGCCGGACCGGCCTGGGGCATATCTGTAAAAATACACGCTTGATCGGTGTGGACCGTGACGGTGGGTTCGCCGAGTATATCGCCATCGACGCACAGAACGCCTGGCCCAATCCCCCTGATTTACCGGTTGAAATAGCCGTCCTGCAGGAGAATTTCGGTAACGCGGTCCACACGGCTTTCGCGGCCGACCTGCGCGCAAAAAAAGTTCTCGTCACCGGCTGTGGTCCAGTTGGCCTGATGACAATCGCAGTTGCCCGGGCCATCGGCGCGCGGGCAGTCTACGCCACCGATATCAGTCCTTATCGTGTGGATTTCGCCCGGCGCATGGGTGCCGATCTAGCGATGCATGCCATTGAAGATCCAGTGATCGAGCTCATCCGTGACGCGACCGACGGCGAGGGGGTGGATGTGCTGCTTGAGATGTCGGGCTCACCTTCGGCCATCGATCAAGGTTTTTCATTGCTCAAACCGGGTGGCGAGGCAGCCCTGTTGGGCGTTACGCCGGGCTCATTCGAATTCGATTGGAACCATCACATCGTCTTTAAAGCCGCCAAGGTGCTCGGTATCAGCGGACGGCGACTCTGGCAGACCTGGTACCAGTCACGTGGCCTGATCAGATCGGGAGCGGTGGATCTTTCCCCACTTGTAACACACCACTTCACGATGGAAGAGTATGACAAGGCCTTTGAAACTATGTCATCTGGGACTTCGGGCAAAGTCATGCTCACTCCCTAAGGAGGAACCATGGGCCCCCCAACCGAAAAACCGATGAGCCTGGAACGAATTCTGCTTATCGCCGTCAGCATCCTGCTCATTCTCGCTATCATCTTCATCGCCGTAAGCCAGCTGACCGGCCGGTCATCCAGTGAAGCAGAAGAGCCCACCCCGGTTGAGATGGCAGTTTCTGAGGCTGCACCGACCAAACCACCGCCAGCACCGACCTTCCCGCCAGCCGACGCGACTGTGGCAGAACCTTCCAGTGGTGAGCCGGAAGCCTCACCCACTTCGGGAGTCCAACGATTGGTGCTGGAGAACACACCGACTCCTTTTTCCGTCACCAGCGATGACCCGCGCATCATCCTCAACCTGGCCGATCCCAGCTATACCGATTTCTTCAACAATCCCAAGACCTGGTACACCTATGACGCGGATAAATCGAGCGGTAAGGCTGAGTACAAATTTGAAGATGGCAAGCTGATCGGAACGGATCTGGATGCGGAGGATACCGGGTTGTACTGGTCTTATACCTCTGCACAATCTGGCCGGGTATACGTCGAAATAAGTACCACCAACGGCGATTGCGCTGCACGCGATGCGGTAGGGCTTGTGATGCGTGTGCAGGCAGATGTAACACCCAGCGGTTATGCCATGGAAGTGTCCTGCGACGGCGCCTATCGTTTCATCCGCTTCCGCGAAGCCGGCCGTCCGACCGCGACTTTGATCGATTGGACCGCCTCCGAGGCTATCAACCAGGGGCTCGGCGCGACCAATCGGATCGGCATCTGGGGTTACGATGGCAAGTTCTACCTGTTCATCAACAACACCCTCATCGCTGACTTCTTTGACAACGGAATGCCCTATTCATACGGATACTTTGCGGCCTACGTGCGTGCTCAGATCTCCTATCCGCTGACGGCGAGTTTCGACGATTTCGCCTTCTGGCATATCCCGTTCATCCCATGAAATACCTGCGCCTGGCCGGGTTGTTCTTGATCCTGAGCATGTCTTTTGGCTGCACTCGACAAGCTCCAGTGGCGGAGCCGCCCCCTGCAACCCAGGGGACGACGCCCCCGCTGGTCATTCTCCCGAGCGCAACCCAACCTCCAAGCGCAACACCCATTATTACGCCCAGCCTGACACCAACCCAGACCGACACACCCGGACCAACGATCGCGCCTCCACCGCCAGAACTGGATCCGGACGACCCGCGTTTTGGCTTGAATCTTGCTGCACCGAATTACTACGACAATTTCAATTCAAACCTGACCTGGGTTGGCCCAAACTTTGAAGGCGCCTCCAATATCTGGGAAGATGAACACCTTAGAGCGACCGATTATCTGGCGGACACTTTTCTGTGGTGGAGTACCACCATCGCCGACATCGAAACCGGCAACCTCTACGTGGAGGTAACTAGCGAAATCGGGGACTGTTCTGGCAAGGACGCCTACGGCATGGCAATCCGCGTCGAACCCAGCCAGCGCAGCGCAGGTTATATGCTCGAGTTTTCCTGCGACGGCGCCTTCCGGCTGCGGAAGCTGTTCGGCGGGGCATTAATCGCTCTGCAGGACTGGACGCCAGATGGATCGATCCGCTCCGGTTCTGGAGCCGTCAATGTAATGGGGCTGCTTGCAGAAGGAAACATACTGACTGCTTTCGCGAATGGCGATGAACTTGGCCAGGTCCAGGATACAAACTTCGTCAGCGGCAACTATGGTCTCTATGCAAACGCGTCCAATACACCCGGGCTATCGGTCACATTTGATGATTTTCGGCTCTGGTATGTAACCCGCTAGGCAACGTATTTTCCACGGGCATACCCTTCAATTGCACTTTGATGTATCCTCAGCGCATGCTGCCAGCCCGCGCATTTTCCGATCCAGTTGGATCTCACACTCCCGAAGAGCGTTATCGGCGGGCAAGTCATCCAAGCCCAACCAGGCCTGCAGGCTATTTCCTTCTCGGGTTCGCGCTATTGCTCAGTGGTTGTGTCAGCCTCTCCTCCCAGCCCATCCCCACGACCAGTCCCTTTCCGGCAACCTCCACCCCGACTTTTCTTTTCCCAACGCTAATACCAACCGCCACGTTAACGCCTGCGCCGTCACCATCCGCCGCTTCTGATCCACTCACCAGCCTGGGGGAGGTGATTTTCGAGGATGAATTTGATCTCGATCGTGGCTGGCAAATCCAGATTTTTGGTTCGGGCGGCGCCGGT
>Ga0315553_10003705_pt1 | contig 11769 bp, 8 predicted proteins | sample SalMarSW160140MG_FD_203099 | JGI IMG/M metagenome (GOLD analysis project Ga0315553, IMG submission 203099) | Salt marsh sediment microbial communities from the Plum Island Ecosystem LTER, Massachusetts, United States - Salt Marsh Sediment SW1601-40 ... | reverse complement strand
CGACCGTCGCCTCGTGGAACGGCCACCAGCCCGACATCCGCTATGAGGACGTTGACACGTCGCTGATCCCGCCGCGGCCGCGGCTGTACGGCCTGGCCGGCGCCGACGTGATCGAAGAGGTTTGGAAGCAGCGGCAGGCCGTGCGAATCGGCCCGACGGCGGGCACCGGCACGGGAACATCGGCTGCTGCGTCGAGCACGCGCTGAATTAGAATCGTTTCCTACTTACGACACGTATTCGCCGCCGCATCATGGCTCACGACAATTCCCACGCCCGAAGCACTCCCGACGCGTTCGAAGTCCGCGTTCTCCGCCAGGACGCGCCGGGCGGATCCAGCTATTGGGAGCGGCATCGGGTCGCCTACGAACCCGAGTTGAACGTCATCAGCGTGCTGCAGCGGATCGCCGCGCAGGCTACCACGATCGACGGCAAGAAGGTCTCGCCCGTCGCCTGGGATTGCAACTGTCTGGAGGAAGTGTGCGGCGCCTGCACCATGCTCATTAACGGTCGCGTGCGGCAGGCCTGCTCGGCTCTGGTCGACCGGCTGCTGGAGCAGCGCCCGGGCGAGATCGAGCTGGCGCCCATGTCGAAGTTTCCCGTGGTGCGCGACTTGCTGGTCAACCGCTCGCGGCTGTTTCGCGCTTTGCAGAAAGTGAAGGCGTGGGTGCCGGTCGACGGCTACTACGACATGGGCCCGGGCCCGCGGCAATCGCGCACCGAGCAGGAGCGGAGCTACCCGCTGAGCGAGTGCATGAGTTGCGGCTGTTGCCTGGAGGCCTGCCCGCAGTACACGCGGATCGATCCGCCCCGCCGCGACGGCGAAACCGACGAAGAGTACCGCCGGCGCTCGAACCAGGAGTACGACGGCGGATTTCTGGGGGCGCACGCCATCAGCCAGGTGATGCTGCTCAATTCGAACCCCACGGGACAGATGAACGCGGCCGAACGGCTCGACGCGTTAACGGCCGAGGGAGGCATTCAGATGTGCGGCAACGCGCAGAACTGCGTCGCCGTGTGCCCCAAGAAGATCCCGCTCACCACTTCGATCGCCCGAGCCGGCCGCGCGGCGACGGTCCACGTGATCCGCAATTGGTTCGATCGCTGACGCGGAGTTTTCAGTTTTCAGTCGGAGATCGAAACGGAGAACCTGGATCCTGGAACGTGGAACTTGGAACCTAGAGCTTATCCAAAAACCGTCTCAGAGAAGGGGACAGGCACATTTTGCTCCGCGGAATGCGCAAAATGAGCCAGTCCCCGACGGTTTTTGGATAAGCTCCTAGAACGATCAGGGCTTGACCGCGTTCCACGTCCAGTGGCGGTCGCTGGTGGCTTGGATTGTATCGGGGGGAAAGCCGAGCGCCGTGATGAGCGCGCGGATTTCGTCCAGGGTTAACGCCGCCGCGAGCGAGTCGCTGAACATTCTGCGCTGGTGCTCGTTGGCGTCGGTTGCGTAGGTTGCGACAAGCTGATCGAGTTGCTCGCGGCTGTCGGGCCGCATCAGATCGCGAAAGAACAGCCGGCTCACCGGTGCCGCGACGCGGACCGCCTCTTTGATCGCGTCAACGGGCTCGGGCAAGTGGTGCACGATGCTGTTGGACATAACGACCTGGAACACGCCGTCGGGGTAGGGGAGCTTCTTGGCGTCGGCTTGTTCCAGCCGGATGCGGCCGATGAGCCCGGCGATCTCGATGTTGTACCGCGCCAGATCGAGCATGTTCACGGCCATGTCGACCGCCACGACGCGGCAATCGGCGTGGCGGCGGCACAGCTCGACGGGAATCTGGGCGGTGCCGGTTCCCAGGTCGAGCACGTCGCCCAGCACGTCACCCGAGGCCAGCAGGTCGTCGACAAACCGCCGGTTCACCTCGGCGTGATCCATGGTGTCGTAGTCGGTGGCTTCTTCGAGTGTGTCCATCACCTCGGGTTCGAGCATGCGTTGGAGCGTCATGGTTCAATCCTCCGCGGACGGTATTTCGCGCGTCGGCGATGCATCGGCTCCGCTCCACCAGTGCCACAAGGCCCAGCCGAGCATGAGCGCGGCCATCACCACGTAACTGGCCGCGAGGTAGAGCGGAGTCTGCCCCGCCGCATTGTGCGGCAGATTCGCCGGCAGGTGCAGTGGGTTCACGAGTGGACTGCCCGGCATGGGAGAGTGGATGATGCCGAACAGGCTGCAAACTGCCGCCGTGCCCAGATAGCCCGCCGCCATCAAAAAGCGACGATCGATGATCGCCGCCAGCGCAGAAGCCCAGAGCAAACTGGTGACAATGAACCCGCCAGCCAGGATTCGTATCGTTTGCAGGTTCTTGCCCAGCGGTCCCTGGGGCTCGCCGACCGCGCCGGTGGCAGGATTGCCGGCAATTGCTTGAAGTTCCTTGCCTTTTTCGACCACGTCGTCGAGCGCGTCGCGCGCCTCCTGCTGCTTAAGGTAGTCGGCGTGCGTTTCCAACTGCGCGATAGCCGCATTCAGCCCGCTCACCTTGCCCGCGTACTGTCCTTGCACGTCGTCGACGAAGATCATCACCAGCGCCGCCATGGCGGGCACGCAGCCCAATGCGATGGCCGCGTAGTGCCGCTTCACCGTGGCCTGGAAACTCTGCGCGGTGATCTCCAGTCCGATAAACACGAGAATCCCAAATACCGCCACCTTGGGAATGATGAGGTACAGGTAGCCGAAGTAGCCGATCAGCCCGGCTCCGCCCACGAACAGGGCAGTGGCTAACGTGTACGCAGCGCGACCGCCCATTGCCTTGTACGCCGGGTGGCCGATGTAGGGCGTGGTCTGGATCACGCCGCCGCAGAGTCCTGCCACGAGCGTGGCCAGCGCTTCGACGCCGATGATTCGCCCGGTGTTGTATTCGTCGCCGGCTGCGGCAGCGCTCTCGGTGCAATCAATGCCCCCCACCACCGTCGCCAGCGCGAACGGAATCACCAGCGGTAAGTACGTGAGCGAATCGCGGAGCGCCCCGAGCCACTGGAAGCGGAACACGTCGAGCCAGCCGGTTGGCGCCAGTGCCTCGTAGGGCTCGAATCCGAGCGGCGGCGGCTCGTGCCCCAGTGTGCCCGTCGCGAGCATCACGTAGTAGATGATGCCCCCCACCAGCAGCGCTCCCAGTGCGCCGGGAATGCGCCCGGGAAGGCGAATCCGCGCCACGAGCGTCGTCAGGATCACCGCCAGGGCGGCGAGTCCGGCCACGGGATAGTGCAGAATCTCCAAAAGGGGCAGAAAGCTGATCAGCACCAGCGCGATCGCCGCCAGCGAACCCAACAGGCCCGCTCGGGGAACAACGCGACGAACCCAATTGGCCCCCAGCGCACAGACCAGCTTGAACAGGCCGCTGATTACGATGGCGCAGATGCCGATGTGCCACGTGTATACGGCTGCCTCATTCGGACCGAGCCCCAAACCGTGCTGGGCATGCAAGAACGCTGGGCCCAACACGAAGAACACCATGCCGATGGTGCTGGGCGTGTCGAGACCCAGCGGCATGGCGGTGATGGTGCCGCGACCGGTCCGCCGGGCCAGCGAGATGGCCATCCAGAAGAAGAGCAGGTCACCGACGACCACGCCGATGGCCGTGCCCGGCACCATGTGCTGCAAGGCAAAAATCGCAGGAAAACCGAACACGAGCTGCAACAGGCCGACGGTCAAGAGCAGATCGGCGATGTTGTCTAACATCAAGCCGAAGAAGGCGTTTACGTCGCCGGGGGCGGCCCATTGGTAACGCGCTATAGACACAGGCGATCGGCCGGGCACGGGTTTTGCGGCATTTGCGAGTGGTGAGTCTAAGGTGCTGTTATGGCAGTGTCAATTTGCTACTGATCGACCGCAGTCGCGCGATTTGCACCGAAAGCCACCCCCAGGTGTGTCATTTCGCCACAAATCTGCCGTTGACCAAATCGTCGCTCCTGTACGACAAAGGTGGTAGCATGGCCTGAGTGCCATTGGATCGACTTTTTGGGTTAGCCGCGACGCGAAGCGGAGCGCGGCATGGGGGCTATCAGAGCGCGAACCGTTTCCGCCTCCTCACGTAGAAACCTATGAAACTAGCGGCCACCGATAAACCGTTTCCGCGGAGCGAAGCCTCCACGGAGCAGTTCAGCGACGAGGAGTTGCTGCTGCGCTACCGGCGCACCGGGGATCGGCGGCTGTTTGAGGCGCTCGTGCGGCGGTATGAGCACGAGTTGTACAACTACCTGCGGCGGTACCTGGGCGACAGCCAAGCGGCGGAAGACGCCTTCCAGGGCGCATTCCTGCAAGTTCATCTGAAGTGCGACCAGTTTGAGGAGGGGAGGAGTTTTCGACCCTGGCTGTATACGATTGCCACGAACCGGGCCATCGACGCGCGCCGCAGCAATAAGCGGCACAAGATGGTCAGCCTCGACGGCAATCGAAGGGACCTCGAGTCGTTCCAGCTCGCGGATCTGCTGGTCGGCTCCGAACCCGATCCGCTCGAGAGAGTGTTGCAGGCGGAAGAAGAACGCCAGGTGCAGGAGGCCATGGACACACTGCCCGAGTTCCTCCGCTCGGCGCTCACGCTGGTTTATTTCCAGGGCTTGAAGTACCGCGAGGCGGCCGAGGTGCTCTCGGTGCCCGTGGGAACGGTAAAGAGTCGTGTACACACGGCGATCATGAAGCTCGCCGAGTTGTGGAAGGAGTCTTCTGCCAGGCCGCGCTAACGATACCCATGCAAGAACAATTGCTCGGCTATCTATTGGGAGCCCTCGATCCCTTGGAGCACGAGGAAGTCGCAGAAGAGTTGCGGCGCGATCCTCGCCTGCGCGAGGAGTTGCGACTCCTCGAATCGCACGTGGAGCGAATCAAGGGTTTTCGTGTCGATCGTGCAGCGCCGCCCGATCTTGTCGAGCGCGTGTGCACGCACGTCGAAGCGCACGACCACCAATGCCAGGTCGCGTCGGCCGAGCGCAAGGCCTGGTCCGCGCCACGGGTGCGCGGCTGGACGGCGGCCGACGCATTGGTAGCGGCCGGTGTGCTGGTGGTCGGAGCGATCCTCATTGTTCCCGCGGTAGCCAACAGCCGGTACCTGGCCCAATTGGCAGCGTGTCAAAACAACCTTCGGCAATTGGGAACCGCCCTGCACGAGTATAGCGAATTGCACGGCGGACAATTTCCTCAAGTGTCCGTGTACGGCAAAATGGCTGCGGCCGGATCATACGCACCCACGCTGGGGGATGCCGGTTTGGTAACCGAGTCGAAGGTGTTCCTGTGCCCGGCGTCCCCTCTGGCGCAGGACTTGGCCGATGGCGCTGCGCGGTGGGAGGTTCCCACCTGGCGTGAGTTGGAATCAGCGAACGGCAGGCGTTTCGAATTGCTGCGCGATTCGATGGGGGGTAGCTACGCCTACACGATCGGTTTTGTGTCGGACGGCGTTTACTATAGCACGCGCAACCTGGGCCGAAGCCATTTCCCCATCCTTGCCGACGCCCCGGCGGCCGTTGCCGCGGATATGCAAAGCCCCCATCATGGCGGCCACGGTCAGAACGTGCTGTTCGAGGATATGCACGTTTGCTTCGTGCGGGGGTGCACCGCCGAAGACTGCGACGACCACATCTTTCTGAACCGCGACGGCGTCGTGGAAGCGGGCCTCGACGAGGACGACGCCGTGCTGGCCCCCAGCGGCGTTCCACCCTTTCCCGCCGACGCCGCGCGCTTGCTGTTCCGCTAGTCGCGACGGGCGAATTCCGCTCACCACCTTCCGCTCGATCTGCCGCTGGTGCCGCGCTCCCCGGGTCGGGCGGCGTGTTGCACGAGGGCAACATTGCTTCGTGCCAATCGTGGTGAATCGGCAGCACGCTGACCGAGCACTCTCCGACCGATGGCAGCGACCGCCGTCGCCGTAACGCGTTTCCGCTCTGTCGGTTGAAGCGCGACGCGGACCATTCTCTGCCTCGCCTAGCCGCCTCGGCACTCCCTTTGCGACCCTCACGGCACGGACAAACTTCTAGCCCGAACACCTCGTTCTGCCGGCCGGAGCGATTCCCGACGCCACGCGAAGCGAGAGCCCTCGTCCCCTCCGGGCTCTCGCTTCGCCGCCGTCGGAGTCGCCCTGGGAAGGATCGCAGTAGCGACTATCGTCATGCACATTCGTGAGACGTTGGAACTGGGAGCCCTTGTTGCCGCTCACGGCGGCACGGTCATCGCCTGCCGTGATGGAATCTCCCAGAGCGGTCTGGAGCAATACTGGTGTGCCTCGCGAAGCCGACTCCTGGACCAAGGCACTCAAGAATTACGACGCGCGGCTGCGGGCCGCCGACGCGGCCGCGCGGGCTCCGCTGTGGCGATCGATTCGCCCCACGTTGGAAGAAATCCTCACCGGTGAGCTCCTCACGCGAATCTGGACCGCCGTGGCCAACGCGCACGATCGAGCCCACGGACAGGCCGTTGCCGGTCCCGTGGCCCGCAGCGCGTTCGTCTCACACCTCGAAGCCCGGAATCGCGCGCTCAACGTGATAGTGTACGGGCAAGGCTTCAGCGTCGACGAAGCGGTGTCGCTGAACCGCATCCGCCGCCGCACCGAACGCTGGACCGACATGCTGCTGGGCTATCTGATCCAGCATTACGACGTGCGGGCCGTGGCGTTCGACGCGGGCCGCGTGCTCGACTTCGCCGAAAGCCTGCATCGCGACCAGGCTGGATCGTCGAGCCGGCCGGCATGGCAGCTTATCGTGTCGTCGCTGCGTTCGGCGTATCAGTCCGACCTCTCCCCGATGAGCCCCAGTGGCCGATGGAACGAGCGAATCGTCGACAGCATTCTGTCGTGCTTCGACACGGTTCTCTTCGACTCGACGGGATTGCTACAGTCGCTGTGGATGCTTCGCGCGACGTGTGCCACCGACGGCACTCTGGCCCTGATCGATGACATGCTGGCCACGCAGTCGTCGGCCGATTCGCGTTCGTAGCATCTACGCTCGGCGCTGGGGCGGAGCGCGTCATTCCCGCGCAGGCGGGAATCCAGGAAGCGCGCTCCGCTTTGCGTCGCAGCTAACCGACATGCAGGAAACACCGCCGTGCCGCCCGATCGTTCGGTCGATCTGCCGCGTAATTCGAAAAGTCTCTTCCGCCGCCGCCACGATACCACAGTAACGCGCGATATCGGTCTGGCTGAGCGGCCGTCCCTTGCGATCCTTGAGCCACTTCCGGCACACTTGATGCGCACCAATCCGCCACTGCCACGCGGTCGGCGATACGCCCGCAAACCCGCTGGTGGCATTCACGAAAACTCGCCCGGATTCGTAGCGGGGATAACCCGGCGCGACGGTTGTGCTGGTCCCCGACCAGATCGGCGAATCGGCGCGCGGCGGCGGTACGCGTAGCAAGTGGCATTTCACGAGTCTCTCGCCAGCTCGGCTCAGAGCGCGAAACAGCGGCCGGCACATTGGCGCAAACACATGAGGAAATCCAACCCGCAACTGCTGGGCATAACGGGTCCGATATTCTGTCGAATAAAACATGGCGTAAACGAAGTGTAACAGATCGAGCGGGCCGAAGCATTGTGTAAGATCGCCGCGACCGTGCAGAAGCCAGTCGAGTTGTAGTTGCGAGGAAAACTCGGCGACCAACTCCAGCGCGAAATTCGCCGTGGGCATCGCGCCACTCTTGTTGCGATGCGCGCCATTGCCGCCATTGCGGCCATTGCTCCTCGCTCGCTCGCCCTCGTCATCGCCGTAGAGATAAAGCGGAAACAGCGATTCGCTCCCCCGATTGTCCGAGCGGATCACGCCGTCGAGGGCCACCAGGTCGGTGACCCAGAAGTAGCTGCACGGCTCACTGGGAGGCATCTGTCGTCGAGCCACTAGCGCCAGATTCTCGCCGGCTAGCAAATGGCGCGTCACGCGATCGCGCGGCCAATCGATCATCGACTCGGTCCACAATACGACGCGTCGGTCGAACGGCCGGAACAGGCAGTCTCGCGCGTAGCGCCGCCAGTGGCGCTTGCCCGACCACTGCTGCCGCGCGGCCGCAAGCTGCCACGATCGCGTGTCGCCCGACTTGCACCTCGGTGAGCGCGTTCGCGACAGGTAACGCCGACGAATCTCGTCGTCGGACACGGCCGGATCGCCGAGTGCTCGCATTCGCGAAGCCAATTCGTTTTCGTCGAACGCCACAACCAGCCCATCGCGGGCCGTCACGGGCGCCGAGGCGTAGAGCGGCATCGCGTCGCAGAGTTTCCAGCCCCGTTCATACTCGCCTCGCGCCGAGTCGTCGCGCGGCACGAACCAGTAGTCGGGTCGGCGCGGCGATAACTCGACGGCCGGTAAGTCGCCCGCCGTGGCGCTTTCTAACCGTTTGAGCTTGTCCGCGCGCGACCCCCACAGCTCCGAGTAGCGTATTTGCGAATCGGCATCAGTCTGCGTCGTGGCGATGGGCCGGCACATGACCGACGCCGCCACTCCTTGCGAGATGGCAAATACGTTTTCATCGCGCCCTCCATCCGGCGCAACCTCTCGCTTCTTGCGGTTGCCGTGCAGATCGACAATCGCGATTCGCGGGAACACTCGCACGAGCTGTTGCCGCATTCCTCGAAACGTGGGGTTGTCGAGAAAGCCGTGGTTCGTAACCAGCCCCACGGCGCCGCATCCGGCCCGTTCGATCTGCCACTGTGCATAGCGGACGAATTTTACGTAGTCGTCGTGGAGCCAGAGTTTGCGTTCGCCCAGGGGATGTCCGTCGAGTGCGTAATAACTCCCGGTCGGTCCCTCGGGCGAGTGACCGCGCAGCAACCATTCGATCCACGCGCCGTGGTTATTCGATGAGGCCGAGAAGGGCGGGTTGCCCATGATGACCGTGAAGATCGAACTGCACGGCGCTGGTTTCCTTGAGATCGATGCGCCGCTGCCGTTGTTGCGCTGCGGTGCCGTCGAATGGATTTGCCCGTTCGTTGAGAAATTCGGCGCGGGCCCGGCAAGAGTATCGGCTACATGCACGTTCAGGATTGCGTTCTTTCCGAACCGATAACCGGTCTGCGCCAATCGCGCCGCCATTCGAATCTGCGCCACTACCGCCGGCGCCGGGAGCAGCTCGAAACCGTAGAGACGCGGCAAAAGTTGCTGCGGCACATAGCTATTCCATCGCCGGGCAATTTCGCGCTGCGAACAACCGACTGCTTTCCAGCGCGCGACCATCGCCGCGTGTATCACGTCGATCGCCTCGACCAGGAATGCACCACTTCCCGCGGCCGGATCTAGGATGCGAACGAACGGGTCGTTCGGCCGTGCTCCGTCGGGAATAACGAGCCCTCGGTGCCGCGCCGCCATCTCGCCCCATCTCGCGTTATCCGCCAATCCGTCCGCGAGTCCGAATTCGTCCCGCAATTGCTCGTGCAGACCGCGGACGAGAAATCGCACGATCTCGCGCGGCGTGTAGTAGACTCCGCGGCGCTTGCGGCTGCGTCGATCGTGACGGCTCAAAAAGTGCTCGTAACAATCGACGAGCGACTCGTCGCCGCTGAATTCGCCGATCACTTGACCGACAGACTCCGAAAGCGCGATCGCTTGCCGCAGCGCGTGGTTCAACACGCGATTCGGCTGGGCCAATAGCCAAGGAATCGCACCGGCTGATTCGAGTGCGTGGCGGCAAGACTGATAGGCCAGCAATGCACACGCGACCGTCTGGGCATGGTGATCTACCACATCGTACTTGCCGGGCGCTCTGCCCCAAGCGGCGGCAAGATGTTCGCGAAACACGCGCCTCCCGGCAGAGTCCGACTTGCCTCTGGCGGCTGCAACGTGCGCGTAGATCTGCTCAATGCGTTGCGCCAAGTCGGCCGCTGTCGCTGGGGCGGCGAGTGCCGACGAAACGCCGCAGACTGGCGTCTTACCGCGCTTTCTCCGAAGGCCATCTTTGCTAGCGGTCGCTGCTGGCATGTCGCATCCTGCGACGGACTGATCTTCCGGCACCGCGCGCACGGCGCCTATAGTGCTGCAATGTCAGAATCGAACGCGAGCTCGCTTAGTGCACTCAACCTTGGCCTTCCGGCCAGGGCTATTCTCGCCGTGTTGCCGTGAAACTTCGCAGCTACATCGTCATCCCCGCGCGGCTGGAGTCAACCCGGCTTCCCCGCAAATTGCTCCTGGCCGACACTGGCAAGCCGCTCATCCAGCACACGTATGAAGCCGCATCGCGGGCCAAACTCCCCGCTGGACTGTGCGTCGCGGCCGATTGCGCAGAGATCGTCGACGCCGTTCGCCGATTCGGTGGTAGCGCGGTACTGACCGACCCGCACCACGCCAGCGGAACCGATCGCGTGGCCGAAGTGGCCCGCCAGCTCGCCGACGTCGACATTGTGGTGAACGTGCAGGCCGATGAGCCGCTGATTCAAGGCGCATCGATCGACCGCGCCGTCGAGCTGCTGGCCGCCGACCCCCAAGCAAGTGTCGCCACGCTCGCCACGCCGATCCGCAGCCGCAAGCAGCTCAACGATCCGGCGTGCGTCAAGGTCGTGATGGACGAAGCAGGCCGCGCCCTGTACTTCAGCCGTAGCCCGATTCCCCATGCCCGCCAGTGGAGCGACGATCTCTTGTCGGCGGATCCACCCCTGTTCTATCAGCACGTCGGCCTCTACGCCTACCGCCGCGAGTTTCTACTCAAAATCGCCGCCATGCCGCGCTCACGGCTGGAACAGATCGAAAACCTGGAACAACTTCGCGTCCTCGAATCGGGCCACCGAATCGCGGTCGGCGTCGTCGACGAACCCTCGTTTGGCATCGACACCCCCGACGACTACCGCGCCTTCGTCGCCCGCTACCGCGCCGGCCGCGTTCCCCACGCAGCTTGACAATGCTCTCGGCGCACCCCATTTCACGGCGTTTCTGCCGCCTTTGTCAGACTGGCGCAGTGCGGGTAGAATCGAGTAGCGGCGTCGCTGGCTCGGCACACCGAACCGCCGGGCGACGGTGTCCGCGAGCGTTTTGCGGCGTTTCGGTCCATAACGTCCATCGCGTCCATACCGTCCACCACCTGCCTCGGCAATAACTAACAACCAACGAACCCAAACCCTCAACCCCTAACCCCCAACCGAATCACTCCCGCGCCGCGCACCGAAGCGCAGCGCCCCGAACCCCCGCAAGGACCGCACCCCACTATGACCAAATCCAGTAGTTCCCAATAGGGCGGATTGATATACGTGAACGCAAGGTCCCTCTGGAAAATGACTTGGTGCAAAACAGGTCACTCCAAGGAGGGAAACCATGCGTTCACGACGGGATTATATCGTTACGAAGGATGAAGTTCACGGCTATGCCCATCACTGGTTGGGCACGGCGTTGCGACTGGAATACGAGGGCCGAACATGCACGGGCAGCACGTTGCTTCAGATTTTGCTGATCGCGGCGGCACGGGTCGTCTCGATTTATGCCGCCTGTCGCGACCTGGCCGACGCGCCGTGCGACCAGACGATCCGCAATGCGCTGGGGGAAAGTCTGCCGGAGATGGCCGAGTTGGAGCGGCGTTTGAATCGGGCGTTGGCGACCGACTTGCCCAAGGCGCTGCGTCGCAAGGCGCGGATGATCGCCATCGACCTGACGCTGATTCCCTACCACGGCCAGCCGCTTCAGGACGAACACGAAATCTATCGCAGCAGCGCCAAGTCGGGCACGACGCGGTTTCACGCCTACGCCAGCGCGGTGGTCGTGCACCGGGGGCATCGTTACACGCTTGCCTTGACGCACGTCGAGCGGGGCGAAGCCATGAAACAGGTCGTCCAACGGCTGATCGCTACGGTGCGTCGGCGGGGGGTGAAAATCAAGTTT
>Ga0315553_10003701_pt1 | contig 11781 bp, 13 predicted proteins | sample SalMarSW160140MG_FD_203099 | JGI IMG/M metagenome (GOLD analysis project Ga0315553, IMG submission 203099) | Salt marsh sediment microbial communities from the Plum Island Ecosystem LTER, Massachusetts, United States - Salt Marsh Sediment SW1601-40 ... | reverse complement strand
GGGAGGCAAATCCTTTGGAATGTACATGAGCGTTTGTTCCTGGAAAAAGAAGTGGGAAGTGTAAACCTTTTCCAACACATCTTCAGAGAGCCCCATTCGGGATCGATAATAGGAAAAGTCTCCATTCGTAGAAAGGGTCGCTGAGGTAAAGACCGTGCTTCTCCCCTCCAAATAGAGATACTCTTCCAGGTATCGCGAAACGCCCAGAGGCGACGCGTGAAGCACCACACCTTTTTTTCGTCTTTCATACCATTGCAGCCAATCAGGGGCCGTCGAAGACAGGACACCCTCAAGGCGTTGCCCCAACTCACCAGCCCTGGACGCATAGGCCTGAAGCACAGCACCTTTCAGGCTCTTCAAGTCAGACTCTTCAGAAATGAAGTTTAGGCTATCCCTGATATCACGCCCGGGACCCGTACGGATCTTCTCAAGGATTTCATCCATGAGCCGTCCTTTCTCATCAGAGCCGGCAAACGGTTCTCGAAGACCTTCCGCCCCTGTTCTTAGTAGATCCAGGTGTCTTTTCAGGTCTTTCTCCACATTTTTCCCATAGGCCTTCACTTCCTTTTCCAGATCCTTTGCAAACTCAGTCAATTGATTTGTACTGAAGCTCTCGCCAAAATAGGCAGTGGCAATTTCTTCTATGCTGTGGGCTTCATCAAAGACGACAACCTGAAAGCGAGGAATGATTTCTCCAAACCCTCCCTTCTTGACCATCAGATCAGCAAAAAAGAGGTGATGGTTGACAATGATGATTTTGGCTTCGGCCGCTCTTCTTCGAAGGGCGTTCAGGTAACAATCCTCCGCATGAAGACATTGGGAACCAAGACATTGTTCCGACGTGGAGGATATGGAATCCCAGAGCAGATCGTCGTCTCTCATCCACTCCAGTTCGGCGCGATCGGCAAATTCAGTCTTTCCAATCCACTTCTCAATCTTTTTCCTTATCGCTTCCTGGGTAGGTTTCAAAAAAGATATATTGGAAAAATATTGATGGTATCGGTACAGGCAGAGGTAATTCTTCCGCCCCTTCATGAGCATAGCATCCACATCAAGGCCCGTGGCTTTTTCAAGAAGGGGAATGTCTTTAAAGAAAACCTGTTCCTGAAGGTTCTTGGTCCCCGTGGATATCACGGCCTTCTTGCCGCTGAGCACAAGGGGGACAAGATAGCCGAGGGTCTTTCCGGTTCCAGTGCCCGCTTCAACGATGGCCGAAGTCTTTTCCCTGATGGCCTTTTCAATCAAACGGGCCATCTCAACCTGTGCGGCACGGAATTCAAACCCCTCAAGAGATCGGGAAACCGAACCGTCAGGACCTAAGATGTCTTCGATATAATCTGCAGAAATGGACATGAAGAGAATATTGTTACTTCCTTCTTTGTGCCTTCGTTCCTTTGTGGCTATAGGAGGTCCTCGATCTGCGAAACATCCATCTTCTCAGTCATCATCTTGGTGATCTGATTAAACCCTTTTGTTTCACCCAGCATGATGCAGCCAACGATATGATTGTCTTTGATAACGATCTTCCTGTAAATCCCTCCTTCGGTCTTAACCCTGGCTTCAAACTCGTTCTCAGCGTCAATGTTGCCTGCCGAGGCCAGATCAACACCCGCCACCTTGAGGGTATTGGCCATGGTCGTTCCATCATAACTCATATCGCCTCCGGCCATATTGATCCCCGCGGTCTTTCCCTGTTCCATCGCAGCCGGCCAGATGCCGTAGGGCATCCCTTTAAACTCGGCCACATCACCGGCCGCGTAAATACCCGGCTGACTAGTCTGCAGATGCTCATCCACCACAATGCCTTTGTCAATACTCAGGGCCAAAGGTTCAGCCAACACCATATTAGGACGCACTCCGGCTGAGACAACGACCATCCCTCCTGAAAGAGACTCTCCTCCCTCCAGCAGAATCCCGCGGGCTTGACCGTCTCCTGTGATCTCCTGGGTCTTGGCCCCTAAACGGAAGGAGAAGCCCATATCTTCCATGACCTCCTGAAGTCTCCGGGCTCCATCCACGTCCAACTGTCTCGGCAGTAGCCTTGGAAAAAACTCCACCACCATGATCTTCTTCCCCAGTTTCCTCAGGGCATGACCCGCTTCAAGACCAAGCAGACCGCCGCCAATCAGGATAATATCCTCGACATTCTTTGCGTAAGCCGAAATATCACGGGCGTCCTGAATGTCACGAAGCACAAACACACCTTTTTTTTCAGATCCTTTTATGGGTGGAATAAAAGAATGGCTCCCTGTGGCAATAAGGAGGCGATCAAAAGCAAATCTCTGATTATCTTCTGTGACAGCACTCTTTTCCTGGAGTTTCACCTCCACGATGCGTGTCTTGAGTTTGAGACCGATATTCTGATCCTCGTACCATGTCACCTTTTTGGCAACAAGTTGTGTTTCGGAGATGTCTCCGGATATGAATTCATTAAGCCGCAAACGATAGTAAAAAGGAAGGTCCTCGTCAGAGAATATGGTAATCTTCCCCTCGTTATCCTGCTTACGGATATTCTCCGCGGCCGTCGTTCCGGCCACACCATTGCCTATAATCAAATAATTCCTCATATCCTAATCTCCTCTGATCCCGGTTGTATGATCACCATCAACAGTATCGCCATGTAATCTCCTCCATCAATGGCCATGTCTTTCTTCTTAAGGAAATATTCTAATGTAAGTCCGAATCGGGCATTGACAAGGGTAAGGTGGGGGGTAAAAGAGCCCCCCCCAATAATCGGTGCATCTGCCGAAGGATGTCTGTGAGTCGAAGAGTCTATTTGCGCTGCAAGAGGATTTCTCTTGTCCCGCCGCGGTAGATAAATGACTTCAAAGGAATGAAGGGATCTACCATTCCCAGCAGGGCCCTATTGTGGCGCCTTTGCGAGGCAAGGGTCAAATGCGGCTGGGGCCGTCGAAGCACATCAAAGTCTTCTAAAATGACATAGGAGTTGATCCCTGGGTCAACGATGTTATGTTCATCTTGAACCACAGCCAACAGTGTTCCGGAGGGCCTTAGCATGTCGGCACACCGTGCAATCAGCGCAGAGATTCCCTGATCGTCCAGATAGTCAAACAGCCCCCAAAGCGCAATTCCGTCGAAGCTGTGTGACGGGTAATCCAGGTTTTGCCAGGCTTGGTTCTGAGTAAGGTCCTTGCGACGGGCCAGATCCAGACGAAGAAACATGTCACAGACAAAAACCCTCTTCACTCGCCGGGCAAAAAAATCAACATTTTCGCCGCACACAGGCCCGACATCCAACACCTGGGCATCAGTTTGATTTTCGAGGTGCTCCGTGAATAGTCTTAAGGCGTTACTTGTATGTTGCGATCGCCTAGGCTCATTGGCTTGATTCTCCCTTAGCCGAGCAGTATGAGACCTCAAAGATCACTCCCCCTTTATACCTTTGCCGGCCAGACTGAGGGGTTCATTTTGAGATATCGAAAAACCCGGTTCGTCCGGCCTGCTTTTGGAAACATCCTTCACCGGGGATTCTCTCTCAAGCTCAATAGAGGCCTTAAGCATTGCCCCGTCCTCCACTGAGATTCGCTTTGCCTTGATTTCACCACTAAAATCGGCTGTCCTAGTGATCGTTACCCTGTCTAGAGCCGTAATGTTACCAATCAGATGTCCGCTTACGGTGACTTCACCGGCTTGAATCTCGGCCTCAACCTGGCCATTAAGGCCCACCGTCAGATGATGCTTTGCAAGTTCAATCTTGCCCTTGACAGTGCCTTCGATCATCAAGTTTCCTTCACCCCGAATGCTTCCTTCAATAAAAACATTCTCCCCGATAATCGTGTCCGGCCGCGAAGAAACCGGCCGCGCCTTCGGTTCCGTGTAGGTCTCTTCTCTTCTGGGTTTTTTTAACATATTTGCTCCTTTCTTCATGCTCTGTGCAATAAGATAACCTGGTAAAAAGTCCTTTTCAGACTCTTACTCGGCGGGAGGGGACGCCCCCTCTCCCGTCATTTGATATAATTTCAAATGGTTTCACCCTTGCCTCAGGCCGGAGCTTACTCGCTCTTGGCCTGTTGATGGACTTTTTACGTGTCCATCATGTTAAATATCGGAATTCGTCCTCACAAATAGGATGTAGGATCCAGAACTCCGGCCTCCTGAAACCCTTTCCGTCTCAAAATACAACTATCGCAATGACCGCAGGCCCTTCCTTCTTGAGAAGGGTCATAGCAGCTCAAGGTCATGCCGTAATCAACACCCAGTTCCACACCTTTTCGGATGATCTCAGCCTTGGTCATGCGAACGAGAGGGACATTGATTCTAAATTGGATCTTGCCCTCCACTCCGGCTTTAGTAGCCAGATTCGCCATCTTCTCAAAGGCCTGAATGAATTCAGGACGACAGTCCGGGTAGCCGCTGTAGTCGATAGCATTTACCCCTATGAAGATATCTGCGGCCCCCACAACCTCAGCCCAGGCCATGGCATAGGAAAGGAATATGGTGTTCCGTCCGGGCACATAGGTGATAGGAATCTCCCGCTCCATCTCTTCACTATCCCGGCCTTTGGGTACCTCAAAAACACCGGTCAGCGCCGAGCCCCCGATCTTTGCCAGGTCTATGTCGACAATCAGGTGTTCTTTGGCCTCCAGGGCCTTACTCACCTTGTGAGCAGAGTCAAGCTCCAAGACATGCCGCTGGCCATAACGGAAACTCAGGCTGTAGATCGCAAATCCCTCCGCGTGTGCAATGGCCATGGCCGTTGTCGAGTCGATTCCTCCGCTCAAAAGGACGACCGCTTTTTTATGAGTAACGACCATTACGTGCCTTTAGACCCCTCTTTGCCCTTGACCCCAAATCAACTTGTGAAGCTGCAGATGCAGTCTCACGTTCAAATGGTCCTCCAGAATCCACTTTGCCAAGGTCTTTGGATCTGTTTCTCCAAAAACAGTTGAAAAATGCACCGCCGTTTTCCTCGTGGAATATGCGGGTATCAGATTCAATACACGCTTTGCGTACTCGTAATCCCCCCTGTCTCCAATGACGAACTTCACCTCGTCCTTGTCGGTGAGCATGTTCAGGTTTTTCAGATCGTTCTTGTCTTCCTCACCGCTTGATGGGCACTTGATATCCACGATTCTGACGCACCGTCCATTAACCCTGCCGATGTCCTGAGACCCGTTCGTCTCCAGAAGGACCTCATAATCCTCATCCAGCAATCTCTGAATCAGAGCAGGGGTCTCCTTTTGAAGCAATGGTTCTCCTCCGGTGATTTCAACAAGACGGCATTCATGAGATTCTACCTCCGCAAGAATCTCATCTATTTTCGATGTGTTACCCTCATCATAGGCATATTGGGTATCGCAATAAGAGCACCTGAGGTTACATCCGGTGAGTCTGACAAAAACACAGGGGCGCCCGGCAAAGGATGATTCTCCCTGGATGCTGTAGAAGACCTCGTTGACTTTCAGCGGCACCTGTCTCCCCTCTAAAGAACACCGGCTAGTGGAAAAAACCCCTAAATCGGAAAGGCCCGGGTCCCGGGCTTTGCTCCTTGGAATAGGACATAAAAGGCACTGCCGGATGCTTTCACCGATAGGGTGAGCCTTTAGTAACCAGGGCTCACCACATCTATCTAGTATAACACAAAAATCTCCAAAAAGGATCATTTCAGTTGCGGCAATTCAGAGTACTACCGTTCTCAGGTTTATCGCCCCTTTGACAGTCCAACAGACTCTGCCTGCGGCTTTTCCACGGTCAACTCCATCATACTCCAACGAAGTTGAGACCGGGCATTCGCCAAGTCTCCCCCGACGTGCTCCCCTCCCTGCTCTCGGCCACATCGGAAGAATTCCCAAGCGTTCCGTTTTTCTTCCATTTCTGATTCCTAAAGCTAGTGTCGTGTCCCAGAAGTAACTCGAATAAAAAGTACCTACTGCAGAAAAAAGGGGGGTATGGGGGTCTCTCTTCAGTTCCGCCACCCAAAAGACGCCCGAGCCTGTAACCGCCCCCAAAGTCAACAACGCTCAGTGGACAGGCACAAATAATGCCCGTCGCCGTGGCGGCATTGCTCGTGGGGCTGCTTCATAGTATGCTGAATTATGGTGCCGTTCCACCACCTCTGGACAGATGGTGGTGAAACTGAAGAGAGATACTCATGCCCCCCACTTGTCATAGAATCTGCTCAGGATAATGGAAGTCATTTTTTGGGACACGACACTAGTGTTTCTCCAAATAGACCAACGTTCACCAATCAAAATCAAAGAGTCAAAACAGAGGCTTACTTAAACCGTCCTTTTGTCATGCTCTTCATGTATGCAAAACTAGGTAACCCCTGGTTCTTGACTTCGAATTTCGTGTTTCTTTTCAGAGAGTCTCGAAAATCAGCTATTGATCGCCATAAGCAGGAATCCCGACCCTCTTTTCTTTGCGATTGTGAAGCTGGAAACAGACGAAATCCTCTAGAGGCGGGCAAATTCTCCTGAGTCCGGCAAGTCGCCTTTTTAAAATCCCAAAGTGATTTCATAACTTGATATTGACACCATTTGTCATTATTTTATAGTATATTGCGATAAGCAGTAACGAAACATGAACAAACGCTGAAACCTGCACCCAGAGGAAAGGAGAATCGAGCATGGAAAATGATGTGAAAATCTACAGCCTCAGCACATGCAGCCACTGCAAAGCCACCAAGAAGTTCCTGGGTGAGTGTAACGTGAAATACGAATTTACTGACGTGGATTTAACCCACGGAGAAGAAAGGGCCGCTATCCTTGAGGATATCAAGAAACTCAATCCTCAGTGCTCTTTTCCGACTATCATCATTGGCGATAAAGTCATTGTCGGGTTTAAAGAAGACGATATCAAGGAGGCATTAGGACTATGAAAGAAGCGGAAAAGCTCTATAGGAAATTGAAGAAGATCCAGGAGCCCAAAGGATTTTTCTTTAACAAGGACAAAGAAAGGACCCTTGATCTCCTTGAAGCCCTCCTGACCAACAAAGAGCGTTATGGGTATATGGGTTGTCCTTGCAGACTGCTTTCAGGAGACCGGGACAAAGATCGGGATATCTTCTGCCCGTGCGTCTATAGAGAGGCCGATGTCCGGGAATACGGGAGTTGCTACTGCAATCTCTATGTGACCGAAGAGTGGAATGAAGAGAAAATTCCCCACGAATACGTTCCCGAGGGAAGGCCGCCTGAAAACCTTTTCACCTAAACCCTTTCCCCAATAAACTGAGACCTTTGGAAAAAGCTCCGTTTTGTTCAAGGTCAAGGCGGGTAGAGCGCCCTGAGGATCAACAGGACCATTTTGCCATTTTGGAGGTCAAACAGATGGGACAGACTGCAAAACTGATCGTGGACGGCAAAACTTATAAACTGCCTATTGTCGTTGGTACGGAAGGAGACAGAGGCCTCGACATCTCAGAACTTCGCCAGAAAACCGGGTTCATTACCCTGGACCCGGGCTACGCAAATACTGGGAGCTGCAAAAGCAGCATCACCTTTATGGACGGGGAGAAGGGAATTCTCCGGTACCGGGGGATTCCGGTTGAACAATTGGCAGAGCATTCCACCTTTGCGGAAACCGCTTATCTCTTGCTCAACGGGGAGCTTCCCACCAGAGAGCAACTGACCAACTTCTCTATCCTGTTGAACGATCATTCCCTTGTCCACGAGGATATGCGTGAATTTTTTGAGAATTTTCCCAGACGCGCCCATCCAATGGGAATACTCTCCTCTATGGTCAATGCCCTGCGTGCCTTCTACCCCCAACTGCCCGAGGCCACGGAAGAGGAGGATACCAATGTGATCTTAACCCGGCTTCTTTCCAAAATGAGGACCATGGCGGCCATGTCTTATAAGATTTCAAGGGGACACAAGGTCGTTTATCCGAGGCATGATCTCACCTATGCCGCGAACTTCCTCAATATGATGTTTGATTCTCCGGTCCTCCCCTATAAGATCGACGAAATTATTGTGGACGCCTTGAACGTATTCTGGATTCTTCATGCAGACCATGAACAGAACTGCTCCACCGCTGCGGTTCGGTTGGTGGGGAGTGCAAGGGTCAACCTTTATGCCGCAATTTCGGCAGGCATATCTGCCTTGTGGGGACCCTTGCACGGAGGCGCCAACCAGGCAGTGGTGGAAATGCTTACGGAGATAAAGGCAAGCGGCGGTGATGTGAAACCTTTCATGAAAAGGGCTAAGGACAAGAAGGACTCCTTCAGGCTTATGGGTTTTGGACACAGGGTCTATAAGACCTATGACCCCAGAGCCCGTATCATGAAAAAGGTGTGTGACAAGGTTCTGAAAAGACTGAAACGGAAAGATGAATTGCTGGATATTGCAAGAAAACTGGAGGAAATAGCCATAAAAGACTCATACTTTATTGATAACAGCCTCTATCCCAACGTCGACTTTTACACCGGCATTTTTCTGCGAGCACTGGGTATCCCTATCAACATGTTCACGGTCATGTTCGCCATCGGGAGGCTACCCGGCTGGATCAGCCAATGGAAAGAGAGCATTGATGATCCTCAATGGAAACTCCACCGACCAAGGCAGATCTACACGGGCTCTGAAAAGCGAGATTATCTCCCTATGAGAGACCGGAGACAAGCAAAAGGGAATAAGTGAAATAGCCTTTTTTTGGTAGGAGGCGGAGGATGTTTTCAGCCTACGAAGTAGGCTGTACCCTCTTTTCTCCCCTTCAGCCTTCTACCTATCTTTTCTCCCTTCAGCCTGTCCTTATCAGGCTTTTCGCCCTCGTAAATCAGGGTTTTCCTGATGGACAGATTCAAATCACAGACCAAATGTCTGAACACTTAGCCAATACCGGTATGATTGTATCCTTTTAAGATTTGGCTGACACCGGCCAAATTCGCGGAAGCGAAGATACTCAGTTTTCTGGCTAACACCCGCTTTTGGGGTGTTAGCCAGTTAGAAGAATCATAGGAAGGGCCGATATTCTGTGTCAAGTACCCTCGGCGAAGAGTGTTAGCCAGAATACTAACTAATCATTGGCCTTTTATAGGAGAATACAATGAAAACATCTTTTTCACTCTTTATCTTGGTCTTATTTTGTTCTGTAGGTTTTGCCGCGGAAAAATCGACTCTCTCAGACGATGCAATATCTAAAGCTCTAATCGGTAAATGGCGAATATCGATTGATGGCAACGATGTAAAAATAAATGCAATAGATGTGTTCTTGCCTAATGGAACGATGCTCCAAAAGGGTGTATTAAATGCCTATAATCAAAAGCTCAATATTGAAATGGAGGCTACTTGGAAGATTGAAAAAGGAAAACCAATTTCTTCGTTACTATCGGTAAAACCTAAAGGTATGACCCCAATTGGCACAACATCAACTTATACAGTAATTTCGATTGATAATGAAAAATTTGTTTACAAAAACGAGAAAACTGCTGAGGTTTCAACCTGTTATCGTGTTAATGAAAAGGCTAACAACTAGTTCCACCGGAATTTGCTCCGCCTAGCGCTTCCGCAATCCGGTGAACATTGGCGTCACAAATCGAAATAAAATGAAGGGGACAAAGTTTGAGAAATTTGTTGCCAATCCCATGATTGCGGCATCCTTCATAATAGTCTTGTGACCGCAGAAAATGCCCTTAGGGTGCACGGGTCATGTGTGGTGAATGGGGGCATGAACACTTGCTTGACATACAAGTCAAAACTCTCCTATAATTGCACCGCAAAAAGGAATCTCTATCAACTCAACACCTGCCTGAAATAGAGCAGATCAGGTTATCACTAACTTGTTTTTTTTGGTTTCAAGGAATGAATGAGGAGTCACCGGAAAAACATCTGGAGGTTTCGGGATTTTATAGATATCATGAGCGGCAAAATGCGTGTAGAATCCTGTTGAGGTGTTGAATTCCAGGATTAAGCCGCATTTCTCACCAGGTTTCGTAGCGAGGCGATGAAAGCCGGCGAGCCATGCGGATTGAGGAATGTTACGCAGATCTTAGGGAGGAGCTTGTATGAAAAAGAAGCTTGTAGGTATTTCGACGGTAATGGCCGTCTTTGCCCCTTTTCTTGGATGCCTGCTTATCGGCCAGGCATGTACTAGGGGTGAAGTAAAGCTGCAGGTTCTGAATCCGCGCGGTGAAATTGAGCTTCCACCTGTATCCGCGCCCAGCGCCCGCATTGCCGATTTGGCGGGCAAGAGGATCGGGCTCTATTGGAATGAAAAAGCAGGTGGAATCCATTTCTGGAATGCTATCGAGCGGCTGTTAAGAGAGGAATTGCCTGACACAACCGTTCTGAGATATCGGGGCGCGTTTGACCTTGGAGATACCCTGGCGGCAAAGATCGCGGAGGAAACAGATGCGTTCTTGTATGGCGTCGGCGACTGAGGTTCCTGCACATGGGCCGGCGTGGCCGGTCACAGCAGGATTGAAAAACTCGGGAAACCCGGGGTTTATGTTTGTACTGACAACTTTTTTCACGACGCTGAGTCGGCGGCTGAGGATGTCGGCATGCCGAAAGCACGCATCATAACAGTACGGGCCGCAGACTATTACAGGCTCAGGGACACTGACGAGGAGATAATGCCCGTTGCAGAGGCAGTCATCGAGAAACTCATCGATGGCCTACAGCGTCCCCTGACCCCGGAAGAGGCAATCACAGAAACGCAAAAGGAACCGCTCGATCCCATGACGATTGAAGCGGAAACCCATGAACTGGCGGTTCAGGAATTCAATCAGGTTTTTTTGGACAATCAATGGGGCGATGGACTACCGCTGCGACCTCCCACAAGCGAGGCGGTTGAGACTATGCTTAAAGGTACAACTCGCCTCCCCGGCGAGCTTATCGGCACCGTGGCGCCAAAGAACGGAGCCGCCACCATAGAAAAAATCGCCATTAACTCCGTAATGGCCGGAGCAAAGCCGGAATACCTGCCGGTGATCATTGCCGCAATGGAAGGTATAACGGATCCGGATTACGACGATCTTCACGTGATGACTTCCACCGGATCGTTCAATTTTGCCATTATGGTTACCGGCCCCATAGCTAAGGAGATCAACATAAATTCCGGCATGGGATTTCTGGGGTATGGGTGGCAAGCCAACAGCACTATAGGCCGTGCCGTGCGTCTGTGCCTGATTAACATAGGGCGGGTGTGGCCCGGCGTAAACGATATGGCACTTGTCGGCCGACCCTCACAGCAGTTCTACGTTTTTGCGGAAAACCAGGAATTCAGTCCGTGGCCGCCATTTCACGTAACCCAGGGATTCAAGCCGGAAGATAATTGCGTCACAATTTCTTCGGTAATGGGTGCTTCCAGTAATCTTTTTGGAGGGGGAGCCGTTGCAACATGGACCCCTGAGGAAATCCTGGACAGCGTTGTCCGCATGATGCTGGGCGCACGCCCAGGAATGGCGACTTGGAAGCGCGGCAGCTCCAATCCAGGCCCGATGAAGTATATCCTCTTTTTTGAACCCGCGCTGGCAATGGAGCTGCACCAACAAGGTCATACAAGGGAGAGCCTGCAAAAGCTCATTTATGCACGCGCGAGCATCCCTTACGAACAGCTCACTCCCGCGGAGATCGCAAACGTACAGCCAAGAATCGATTCAGGAGAGATTCCCCCCGATAGAGTGCCTGTTTTCAAAGCGGCCCTCAAACCTGGCGGCAGGCTCCCGATGCTCGATCGGGTTGAAGATATTCGCATTATCGTAGTCGGCGGCATCCCTGGTTACTCGTTTGGAATGAGTTTCTGGAGAGAAGGGCTTTATGCCCCAACCTCGGACCAAACCAAGCTGATACGCTGAGCCACACGAACCAAAAGGAAAAGGCT
>Ga0315553_10003700_pt1 | contig 11785 bp, 12 predicted proteins | sample SalMarSW160140MG_FD_203099 | JGI IMG/M metagenome (GOLD analysis project Ga0315553, IMG submission 203099) | Salt marsh sediment microbial communities from the Plum Island Ecosystem LTER, Massachusetts, United States - Salt Marsh Sediment SW1601-40 ... | reverse complement strand
TGGTCGGCAAAGCGACGCACTGAAACCGCGCGCCTTTTGCTCAATACCTATATGGGCTTGCGCGTTCTCGCGCGGTCCGGCTATTCAGCCGCCGACCTCACCGGAATTATCGGGGCGTGCCTGCAAAACTGGGGGCTTCATCCGGCCCGCCAGAGGTAAGAGCCGCCATATCATCGGCTACCTTCAATCAGTGCGATTCTGGCGCCTTGACGTGCCACAGATGCCCGCTCTTGATCCAGATACGCGCCTTTGGCACCGGCCTTGGCACTTGTTGGCGCGCTGTCCGGAAGACGTAGCCACCAATATCGCCCGAACATCTCGCCGCTTTCCCCGAAGCCGCCCTCCAAAACGAAGAGTTCGGCGCCGCCATCCGTGTCAACCGTCACGGTCGAGCCGGGCTGCCACCTCTCGATGCGAACATCCTCCTGGGCATCGCTATAGAGCGGGGCAATCGCGACAAAAGGACGATCCGCTGCCGCCACGGCGCCGATCCTGTTCGAGTCGATGCGAATATGAGCGCGGTCCTCTGGGTTGAACTGCCACAGCTTCACGAAGAGAAGGCAACCTGAGTCCGATCTCGGCGTGTGCCGCGATTGCGTCGGATTGCGAACATAGTAGCCGGCCGGATAGTCACCGTGCTCATCCTTTAAAACGCCTTCGAGCACGATGAACTCCTCGCCGCCATCATGGACATGAGCGGGGAACCTGCTGTTCGGATCATAACGAACAATCGTGGTAGCGCGGGCGACCTCGTCACCGATGCGGTCGAGCATGCGACGGCTGACGCCCGGCATTGGCGAAGCCAACCATTCGCCGTCGTCCGCATGGATCGCTACGCGCTTGGTGAAGTCCGCATTGAGTTCCATTTGCTGTCTCCCCCTTCAGATGCCGGAAAGCGCCCCGGCCCACGTAAGCCCCAACATACTGCAAAATCGGCATTAGAGACTGATCGATCAATATCTCACAAACTTGTGAGGTTCCGATTGTTGACCGAACGGTTCCAAACGCTATATCAAGCGCGTCACGTCAGCAACCCATGGAAGGAGAAATGTGACGATGAAGACACTTCTGATTGCAGCTGCCTTGGCCGTCGTCTCCGTGGCGCCGGTCTCGGCTGAGGGCTTCCCCAACCTGTACGCCACCAACGTTGATGGCGGCAAGTAGGCCCTAGAGGGTGGTCGCATAGCGGCCACCCTCTACTCCGCAGCTTGAATGTATGGAGAGTTTCTATGGCTGAGATCACACAAGCACCGCTTAACGTCACCCGCTTTCGCACGGCGGAAGTCGATGGCGTCGAAATTTTCTACCGCGAGGCGGGACCCGCCGATGCGCCAGTGGTCGTGTTGTTACACGGCTTCCCGTCCTCGTCACATATGTTCCGCAACCTCATTCCGGCGCTCGCCGATCGTTATCGCGTAATCGCACCCGACTATCCCGGATTCGGCCTGAGCGCCATGCCTGCGCGGGAGTCCTTCGACTATAGCTTTGCCCAATATGCCGAGCTGGTTGATCAGCTGCTGCAAAAACTCGGTGCGGCATCCTATGCGCTTTACGTCATGGATTACGGCGCTCCGGTCGGCTTCCGGCTGGCGCTGAAACATCCCGAACGCATGACGGCTCTCGTCGTCCAGAACGGCAACGCCTATGAGGAAGGTTTGAGCTCCTTTTGGGATCAGCTCAAAACCTATTGGGCGGATGGCTCTTTTGAGGCCCGCGAGGCGCTCCGCCCCTTGCTGTCGATGGAGGTTACGAAGTCCCAGTATATCGACGGCGTCAAGGACCTCTCCCACATCGACCCGGCGACCTGGATCCACGATCAGGCGCTGCTCGACCGACCGGGCAATGCAGAAATGCAGCTCGATCTCTTCTACGACTATCGCACCAATGTCGCGCTTTATCCGCGCTTCCAGGCCTTCCTGAGGGAACACCAGCCGCCGACGCTGATCGTCTGGGGGGCGAACGATACGATCTTTCCCGCGGCTGGCGCGGTGGCCTTCTCGCGCGATCTGATGAAGGCCGAGCTGCACCTGTTCGATAGCGGGCACTTTGCGCTCGAAGACAAGGGCGATGAAATCGCTGCGCTAATGCGCGACTTCCTTCGTCGGTATCTGCCTGTGCACTGTGTCCGTGGAGCCACGCGGCGCATCCCCGCGTCGCGCCTCGAAGTGACTGAGTCATGACCAGAAAATCTAAAGTCACCATTGTGACCGGTGCTTCTCAAGGCATCGGTGCAGGCGCGTCCAGAGATTCCGTGAGCGCGGTGACCGTGTCGTGGCCAACTCGCGCTCGATCAACCCGAGCGATGATCCCGATATCTTGACGGTAGCGGGCGACATCGCCGATCCGGCCATTGCCGAGCGGATCGTTTCGGCTGCCGTCGAGCACTTCGGGCGAATCGATATTCTCATCAACAATGCCGGCATCTTCATCGCCAAGTCCTTCGTGGACTATACGGCGACGGACTTCGCCAACGTGCTGACAGTCAACCTCGCTGGCTTCTTCTACGTCTCGCAGCATGCGGCCAGGGAGATGCTAGTTCAGGGCTCAGGACACATCGTCAATATTACCACAACGCTCGCGGACCAACCTCTGGCTAGCGTGCCCGCCGCCATGGCCGGGGATCGGCCAATGGATCAAGGCGCAGTAAAAGGAGGAACGGTGATGACAGCCAAGAATTTCTCGCTGTTGGCCGCGGTGATCTTCGCCATCGTCGCAGTGCTGCAGTTCGCCCGGGCCATCAGTGGCTGGCCCATTACCCTTGGCACCACAATCTCGATTCCAGTTTGGGCGAGCTTGGGTTGCGCGCATCGTCGCCGCAGTGCTCGCGTGGCTCGGCTTCACCGCATCCCGAGCCTGAGTGCGTCGGCCGCGGGCGCCATCCTACACGGGATGGAAAAGGGCCTAGCGCAGACTCTCAAGCGTGAGGGCGATGCCCTGGCCGCCGCCGATGCAGAGAGTTACAACTCCCCGTTTGATGCCGTCGCGTTGCATGGAATGGAGCAGACGTGTGGTAAGGACCGCGCCGGTTGCACCAATCGGATGCCCATGGGCGATGGCACCTCCTTCCACATTCACAATATCCTCAGCGAGTCCGAGCTCACGCGTGACCGCGATAGCGATAGCGGCAAACGCCTCGTTGATCTCGATGCGTTCGATATCGCCGAGCTTCCACTTCGCGCGTTCAAGAGCCTGACGCACCGCAGGGATCGGACCAAGCCCGAACATGCCGGGCTCGACCGCGGCGATGCCGTAAGATAAGAGGCGCGCCATGGGTCGAAGGCCCTGCTGCTCCGCCCAACCGCGCTCCGCCACGATCATGACGGAGGCACCGCTATTGAGGCCCGGCGCATTCCCTGCGGTGATGGTGCCATCCTTGCGGAAGGCCGGATGCAGCTTGGCGAGGGCTTCGAGCGTCTCGTTCGGTCGGTTATGCTCGTCCTTGTCGAAGATTTCGGTTCCTTTCCGAGTTTTCACCTCGACGGGCACGATCTCGTCCTTGAACTTCCCGGTTGCTTGCGCCGCGGAAAAGCGCTTCTGGGAGCGCTCAGCCCAGCGGTCTTGCTCCTCTCGCGTAATCTGGAATTTGCTAGCCAGGTCCTCAGTGTGCCACCCGGAATGCTTGCCGGAGAATGCATCGTTCAGCCCGTCGCGCAGCATGCTGTCGAAGATCTCGGCGTCACCCATGCGATAGCCCCATCGTCCGCCCCCCATGAGATAAGGTGCCATGTCCATGTTCTCGGTCCCGCCGGTCATGGCACTATCCAAGAGGCCGAGCATGATCTCCTGTGCGCCTGAGACGATCGCCTGGGCCCCAGAACCGCAGACGCGGTTGACTGTCATAGCCGGCACACCCACCGGAATTCCTCCGTTGACGGCCGACTGGCGCGCCGGGTTCATCTTGTTGCCGGCTTGAATCACGTTGCCCATCACTACGGTGCCGATCTTGGCTGGCTCAAGGTTGGCGCGGGAGAGCACGGCACGCACCACCGTGGCGCCGAGTTCGGTGGCCGGCACCGTCTTCAGGCTTCCGCCGTAATTGCTCAACGCTGTGCGCAGCGGAGCGCAAAGTACGGTTTCACGTGTCGTAGCCATTGCGGACTCTTGGTGGAAGATTCGGAGTGATCACAGCCGCAGTCCGCCGTCGATTTCGAGGACGCGGCCGTCGTAGAAGTCATTGTGCAGGATGAAGATTGCCGTGCGGGCGATCTCATCCGGCTCCGCCAATCGCCGCAACGGGATGGTCGAGATGATCTTGTCTCGAATTTTTGCAGGTATGCTGGCCACCATGCGTGTGTCGCAGAAGCCTGGCGCGATACCGGCTACGCGAATCTTATAACGCGCAAGCTCTTTGGCCCAGGTCACAGTCATGGCCGCCACGCCTGCTTTAGCGGCGGAGTAGTTGGTCTGTCCGATGTTGCCGGCACGCGAGATGCTGGAGATATTAATGATCACGCCGCCGCGGCCGCCTTCGATCATGTGGATTGCCGCCTCGCGGCCGCAGAGAAACACGCCAACCAGGTCGACGGCGATCACCGTGTTGAAATCGGCAAGCGACATCTTGCCTTGCACCTTGCCGTCTTTCACTTTGACCAACAGCGCATCGCGATTGGTGCCAGCATTGTTAATCAGGCCGTCGACGCTGCCGAAGTCCTTGCGCACATTGGCGAAGAGGCCCTCCACCGCGGCCTCTTCCGCCACATTGGCGGCGTAGAGCTTGGCTTTGCCGCCGGCTTCGGCGCAAAGGCGCGCGGTCTCCCGAAGCTCGCCCTCTTCAAGGTCGACGAGGGCAATGTTGGCTCCTTGGCGTGCCACGGCCTCTGCCATTTTCTGGCCGAGTCCACGCGCCGCGCCGGTGATGACGATGGTCTTGTGTTTGAGATCCATAGGACTCTGTTCACCTCATCAACACATAACGGCCAGGCGCATCCTCAAGTGGCGGATAACCACTTGTTGCATCACCAAGCGGGGGTGGAGGAACAGGATCACCGGAGCGGGCCTCAAGCCATGCCGACCATGTCGGCCACCAAGAGTCCTCCCGCGGCTCGTGCTGGGCGAACCAAGCATCTGGATCAACAGCATGCTCGCCCCGGTCGTCTTGTGAGATGCGGAAATGGTGATGGGGGTGACCCGGCTCCGACAGGATGCCGCCATTATGCCCACCACTGGTGAGCACGAAGGTGATCTCAGCATCAGTCAAGAGATGGAACTTGAACACCGAATGCCACGGCGCGATGTGATCCCGTTCGGTCGAAAGCACGAAAAGCGGTAGGCGGATGTCGAGCAGCGCGATCGGATGGCTGCCGACATCGAAGCGCCCCTCGGTAAGATCGTTGTTGAGGAACAGCGAGCGCAAATATTCCGAATGCATGCGGTAGGGCATGCGCGTCGAGTCGGTACTCCACACCATGATGTCGAACGGCTGAGGACGTTCCCCCATCAAATATTCCTGGATGCTGCGCGACCAGATCAGATCATTCGACTTCAGAATCTGGAAGGCGCCGGCCATCTGCTTGGCATCGAGATAGCCGCGCTCCCACATCATGTCCTCGAGGAACCTGACTTGATTCTCGTTGATGAACAGCATCAACTCGCCGGCCTCGGTGAAGTCGGTTTGCGCGGCAAAAAAGCTGAAACCTGCCAAGCGATCATCGTGGTCGCGGGCCATGGCGGCGGCGGTAATCGCAAGCAGCGTACCGCCGAGGCAATAACCGACGGCGTGGACCTTGCGCGCCCCTGTGATTGCCATCGCCGCGTCGACTGCCGCTAAAACGCCGGCAGTCCGGTATTCGTCGAACCCGGTATCACGTTCCTCAGTACCTGGATTCTTCCAAGACACCATAAACACGGTGAAGCCTTGCTCTGTGAGGAACTTCACCAGTGAATTCCTCGGCGAGAGATCGAGAATGTAATATTTCATGATCCAGGCCGGCACGATGACCACAGGTTCCGGTCGAACCTGATCTGTCGCGGCTGCATATTGGATGATCTCGGCGAGGTGAGTGCGATAGACGACCTTCCCAGGCGTTGCCGCCACGTCTTCGCCAAGCTTGAATTTCTCCAAACCCGGGGAGGGGGCGCCGGTCAATGCCCGCACCAGATCCTCGCTCCAGTTCGAGAACCCGCGCACAAGATTGGCACCAAACTGATCTCGCGTGCGTTCGAGAACCAGCGGGTTTGTCGCAAGGAAGTTCGATGGAGCGACGGTGTCGAGGATTTGCCGCGCCGCAAACGTAACCCTAGCTTCGCGCCGTTTGTTCAGACCGTCGACGTCAGTGGTTGCCGCTTCCCACCAGCGCTCGATCGACAGGAAGTTGTGCGCGTAGATGTTGAAAGGGGCCGCCTGCCATTTCGAATCGCGGAAGCGTCTATCTTGTGGCAATGCGCACTGACAAGGATCGCATGTCGAGCTAAGGGTGCACTGCGCGGCAAAGGCCATGTTATCCATGGCACCTTCGATTGCCCGCCGCGCAAGATCGAGCTGCTTGCCAGGCGCCAGAGACAGATTAAGCGCCCAGTTAGCAAAATCTTCCATAAGTCCTGCAGGTGAAAGGCCGCCAGTAAATCGCGCAATGTCCGCATGGACCATGCGGTCGATGATCTGGAACGGAGTCGCCGGGGCCCGGTCTTGAGCAAGAGTTGGCATGGGCCCACTCTTGGGTTTTGCTACCGTCTCAGGGGCCAGCGAAGGGACGAGTGCGAGTGAAGACATGATATTTCAGCGTGGTCTAGTCGGTGTTCACGGGCAGAAGCAGAACGCTCTCGCCGGGCGGCATCTCGGAAAGTGCAGCCTGCAGTTGCCGTGCCTTTTCTTCCTCACCTATCCAGCGTAGCTTCCTGATGCGCTTCACGAGTTCTCGCGCAATGCGCTGCTCCGAAGATAACTCCGGCGGCTCGCCCGCGTTCGCAGTTCTTTCCATGAGTAATCTTTGCTTACTGCACAGGGTGTTTACTGGTTCCAGTTTTTTCGCCACCCCGGGGCAGGAAAGGATTCCCTCTCCCACTCTCCATTCGTGAAACTCTCCGCAGTCGGAACAGTGCACGCGAATATTCACGTTTTGAATGCCGATAAAGGTCTTGCGATCCATATCGATTCCACTCTCGATCTCGCGTGCCGTCATCGGACACTGAAACACGAGGATTCCAATCTCAAGCGGATCGCCGGCTCGAGCAGCCTTCTCGGTTAGAAATGGCTGCCCGAACGGCTCAGTCCTGAGAGGTTTGTGGCTGAGCATAGGTTCCACGACTACGTCCTCCGCTGGAGTTGGAGACTCGGGGGCTACTCACTTCGGGATTGCCACTATCCAACCATTGGTGAAGACACGGGCTCCCGTCTCCATGAGCCTCTCGGTGTCAGCAAGAACGTGGCGGCCGTCTTGGGCGAGCAGCTCCATCCGCCGGTTCGTCCATTCCTGCCAGGCAGCAGCCACGTCGGGATCGAGCGAGCTGCCGTGAGCATGTTGGCAAATTCGGAAGTCATGGTGCCTTCCGATTGCATGTGCTCGAACCAATTCCGGTTGACGTCTTGCAGATATGTGACGAGTTCCTTTTGCAAGCTCATCACGTCTTCGAATCGCTTCATCCCCGCCTCTGCAAGTCCTGCGGGGAACAGGTCTGGTGTCGTTGACTTTTCCGCTTGGGGATTATTCTGGGGCATGACTCAACTCCATATCATCTGGTGTTGGCTTACAAACCCCCGCGAAAGTCGCCTACCGCAGTCCCCTTTTTGTGCGAAACGACTTGATCCAATAGGCTCAAATGGGCCTGGAAAGCAATCCCGTCTTTTGCCGCACGATTGCAGCGCCCGATGGCCGATCCGTGCAGCCGTTTTGTCGCTGATTGGTTTAGCAGGCGTAAGAGGTCAAAAAATTGCGCTCTATGCCTCATTCTTGCGGTGGTGATGAGAGAGCAGCAGGGCGACGGCGCAGGACGCCATGCGGCTCAGCGTCTTATCGGCTCGGCTGGTCAGGATGATCGGAACCTGTGCGCCAAGGACGATGCCGGCGCCGCTGGCGTCTGCCAAATATTCGAGTTGCTTCGCCAGCATGTTGCCCGCCTCCAGGTCGGGCACGATCATGACGTCGGCTTGTCCTGCTACCGGCGAGACAATGTGCTTCGCCTTCGCGGCATCGGCTGAGACAGCGTTGTCGAAGGCGAGAGGTCCATCGAGAATACCGCCGGTGATCTCGCGTCGATCTGCCATCTTGCAAAGCGCTGCGGCGTCGATCGTGGACTTGATCTTCGGGGTAACGATCTCGACGGCCGACAGGATAGCGACCTTTGGCATGGCAATGCCAAGCGCATGCGCAAGATCAATCGCATTCTGCACAATGTCCCTTTTCGCCTCAAGATCGGGATAGATGTTGATGGCCGCATCGGTAATCAGCAGCGGCCGGGGATAGGTCGGCACATCCATAACAAAAACATGGCTGACCCGCCGCTCGGTGCGCAAATTCCGTGGGCCCGAGACGACCGCATGCATGAGCTCGTCGGTGTGCAGCGCACCCTTCATGATGGCATCGGCGGAGCCGGCAAGCACGAGATCCACAGCCTTTGCCGCAGCCGTCTCGGCGTCTGTCGTGGCGCTGATTTCGTAACCTGAAATGTCGATGTGGCCTTGTTTGGCTGCGGCCCCGATGGCGTCAGGAGGCCCGACCAGAATGGGAATGATCAACTTGGCGCGCGCCGCCTCGACCGCGCCGGCTAAAGAGAGTTGATCAGTGGGGTTGACCACGGCCGTGCGTATGGGGTCGTGGCCTTCCGTCTGCGCGATGAGCTGCCGATGACGGCTCCCTGGCTCCTCGAGGCGTACTTCCGGCAATTTGACACGGGGTCGCGCGATCTTCTCGGCCGGGGCAATGACATCAGCCGCGCCCTCAATAACGGTCTTGCCGTCTTGATTGACCACCCGGCAATCGAGAACGACCTTTCGCTTGGCCGCACTCTTCTCGCGCACAGTGACGCTCACCACCACGGTATCGCCTAATCCAATCGGATGGCGGAAGGCGAGGGTCTGACTGACATAGATCGTGCCGGGACCCGGCAGCTCAGTGCCGAGAAGGGTCGAGATCAGGGTCGCGCCCCACATGCCGTGGGCAATGATCTTGTGAAACATGTCATCGCGTGCAAAGGCCTCGTCGACGTGCACCGGATTGACGTCGCCGGACATCACCGCGAAAAGCTCGATATCTTCTTTAGTCAGCGTACGCGACAGGCTGACCGAGTCGCCGACCTTGAGCTCATCGAAGGTATGATTCGCGATGATCGAACCAGGATGCTGATCGGTTTCAACCGAGGACGTGGTACCCGGCATCGACATAGTTGATATTTCCCGTAATTGCCTTGGCCTCGTCGCTGACCAGGAAAGCCGCCAAGGCGCCGACATCATCGGTCGTTATGAGCTTGTGTTCGGGCGCCTCTTTGGCGGCCCGCTCAAGCAGCTCGTCGAAATCCTCGATACCTGAAGCTGCGCGTGTGGCCACAGGACCGGGCGAAAGCGCATTGACCCGTATGCGCTCAGGTCCCAGCTCGACCGCCATGTAACGGACCGAAGCCTCGAGCGCCGCCTTGACCGGCCCCATTACATTGTAATGGGTTACCACCTTGTCGGCTCCATAATAACTCATGGCGAGCAAGCAACCGCCGGATGTCATCAACGGTTCCGCGAGCTTGGCCATGCGCAGAAACGAATGCACCGAGACTTGCATGGCGAAAGCAAAACCATCGGCCGAGCAATCGATGATGCGGCCATGCAAATCCTCGGCTCGCGCATACGCGATCGAATGGAGCGCGAAATCGAGACGCCCCCATTGTTTGGCGATGGCCTCGTATACTGCTTCGAGTTGACCAGGCACGGTCACATCGCAAGGGAGAAAAATGTCGCTGCCCAGCGAAATTGCCAAAGGCCGAACATAAGGTTCCGCCTTTGCGTTCAGGTAGGTGATGGCAAGCTCGGCTCCGCCCGCGCGAAAATGCCGCGCACAGCCATAAGCGAGACTATGCTCGTTGGCGATTCCAAGAATTAGGCCCTTCTTGTCCTTCAGAGTGTTGATGCCGATCTCCTGATTCAGCCGCTCCAGAAAAACGCAACGCCCCGGCTTGAAGGTCCGACAGAATGTGCGGCAAAGCTGCGCCAGCATGACATTGGAGACTGGAACCTCAACTAGCTATGATGTCGCTGGGTTCCTCGACCACCTATCATTTATTTTTCGGTAGGTCGAAACGCAGGAGCCCTGAAACCAAGGCCGAATTTCTCCCAGGCCATTTAGAATTTCTCCCAGGCCATTTAATTGAGCAAGCTGTTGCCTCGCTGACTCAAGGGTCGCGAATGCGCACGCGACATCGGAGGGCGCCTCTCCAAGCTTGTTTGCTCATTCCTTATTTTCTCCTCGTTGGTTACCATCGCCCGCCTCCGCGGCGTGATGGTACAACCTACGGATCTCTTCGATGTCGACCGTTGGCTTGGGCATCTCTAGCTTCATGTCCTCGAGCGTGTCGGCCAGGATTGTTGACACAGCTAGGTTGCGGAACCACTTGTGGTTTGATGGAATCACGAACCAGGGCGCATGGTCTGTGGAGCAGCGCGACAAGACAGCCTCGAACGCCTCTATGTAGTCGTCCCAGAGGTCGCGTTCGGTGTAATCGCTGACGCTAATCTTCCACTGGTGAGCAGGATCGTCGAGCCGCTTCGCGAAGCGAGCGAGCTGCTCCTCTTTGGAAATATAAAGAAAGAATTTTAGGATAGTCGTGTTGTTCTGAGCGGCAAGCAGCTTTTCCCATTCGTTGATGAAGGCGTAACGCGGCTTCCATATTTTCTTGGAGACGAGCTTGTGCACCCGCACAACCAACACGTCTTCGTAGTGGGAACGGTTGAAGATCGCTACGCTACCGCGCCCTGGAGCATGAGGGTGGACGCGCCAAAGGAAGTCATGATCAAGTTCCTCCGATGTCGGCTGCTTGAATCCAGTCACGCTCACTCCCTCAGGGTCCATGGCGCCGATAACATGCCAGCAGGTTCCGTCCTTGCCGGCTCCGTCCATTCCCTGCAGGACGATCAGAAATGAATGTCTACGATCCGCGTAGAGTTTGCGCTGAAGCTCGGTGATGCGATCCAAGTTGCGCTGTAGGTCCGAAGCAGCCTCGACCTCAGATGCATGATGTCCGTGGAACGCCGGATCAACCCCGGTGAGATCAACAGCCGACCCTGGATCAACGCGGAAGCGCTTGGCGAAATTCATGCCCTAATCTCCTAAGGATCTGCGCAGTGTCCCGCTGACAGACAGACCGGCCCACACAACCACGCAACGTTCCGCCCGATCTTTGTTGGGTGGGATCTTCAAACCACGTCATCTCTGCTGCACGTCATCTCTGCTGTGAAGGCAGGATCAGCACTTGCAGATCATCACTTTACCTTTACGACCCACCTGCCCAAAGTCCGGCGAGCGCTATGTATCCTCCGATTGCCAAGGCGCCATTCGTGCCGATGTTACGCGCGCCAGACGCCGTACCGAGAATCGTATTTACGAGACCTGCTGTCAGCAACACTTCCATAAACAGGGCTTGCATGTCGCTGATACCTTCACTTGGCACCGTCGCGCCAATATTGCCTACCTTGCCGAACATCGCCCATAGAAATAATGCCGCCGCAATGCCGCCGGCGAACTGCGCGCTGACATAGCCGGGGACGCGCCACCACGGAAAATTGCGCCGGAGAGCGAAGGCCAATGTAACGGCCGGATTCAAATGCGCGCCGCTTACCGTGCCCATGAAATAGATGATCGCCATGACC
>Ga0315553_10003699_pt1 | contig 11785 bp, 14 predicted proteins | sample SalMarSW160140MG_FD_203099 | JGI IMG/M metagenome (GOLD analysis project Ga0315553, IMG submission 203099) | Salt marsh sediment microbial communities from the Plum Island Ecosystem LTER, Massachusetts, United States - Salt Marsh Sediment SW1601-40 ... | reverse complement strand
ATTCAAGGGGCATTCTGGATTGCCTGTAAGTATTTACCTTCAGACTTGATAGATGGAGCAACAACCATCTTAACTTTATGCATTTCTTGAATTGTTCGGGCGCTGCATACTCCCATGCTGGTGCGTAGGGCGCCAATTAGGTTTTGAGTGCCGTTTGTGACAGCGGTAGGTCCAAATAGAATCTGCTCTAATGAAGCAGTAGTGCCCACTCTAACACGTGTACCTCTAGGCAATGCTGGATGTGAATGGGACATGCCCCAGTGATAACCTTCTCCTGGCGCTTCTGCTGCTTGAGCTAGAGGCGAACCAATCATTACAGCATCTGCACCAGCAGCGAATGCCTTGCATAAATCTCCACCGGTGCGAATACCTCCATCTGTTATCACTGCTACATATTTGTTACTTTCTTTAAGATATGTTTCTCTAGCGGCTGCACAATTCAGGGTAGCAGTTATTTGGGGAACTCCAACGCCAATAACTTCCCGCGTTGTACAGGCAGCCCCGGGCCCCACACCAACCAGGATGCCATCGACTCCTGTTCTCATTAACTCTAATGCTGCATTGTAGCTGCAACAATTGCCTACTATAATAGGCAAGGACATTTGCTCGCATAACTCAGGTAAGATGAGTCCTCTGTAGCTCTTTGAGATGTGCCTAGCCGTGGTGACAGTGGATTGTACGACGAGTATATCCATTCCGGCATCCTTGGCTATTGGAGCCAACCGTTTAGTGTTGGTTGGAGTTATGGATACAGCGCAGATAGCCCCGGCCTGCTTTATTGCCCCTATGCGTTGGCTAATCAGGTTTTCCTTAATAGGCTCGGAGTAAATTCTCTGAAGCAGGGAAGTGACCTCTTTCTCAGGCGTTTGAGCAATTTGGTTTAAGGCCTCGTCGGGGTTTTCATACCTTGTCTGTATACCTTCTAAATTAAGGACGGCTAATCCACCAAGTTTGTTGAATTTAATGGCAAATGTGGGGTCGACAATAGCATCCATAGCTGAGGCTAAAATGGGGATGGACAAGGTGTAATTTTTTACGGTAAAGTCTATGTTGGCTTGGTCAGGATTAATCGTTACATCTCCGGGGACAAGCGCAACCTCATCAAATCCATAAGCGCGTTCCATCTCTTTGAATTTAGGGTGAGGCATTTTTTCTTCACTCGATGAAAGTTGCCACATACTATACAGGCATGGCGGACTGAAGTCAAGAAAACTTGTAGATAAAATTACAGCTATTAAGTATAATTTTAGGTCATGTCAGTGCTTTATGTCATTGCTACTCCTATTGGTAATCTGGAGGATATTTCTCTGCGTGCCTTACGCATTTTACAGGAAGTGAAACTCATTGCTGCTGAGGATACGCGTACTACACGACATTTGCTTAGTGCACATGATATAAAAACTCGATTAACAAGTTATCATGAGCATAGTAAAAGAGCTAAACTTGATTATCTACTTAATTATTTGGAGCGGGAAGACCTGGCGCTAGTTTCAGAAGCTGGCATGCCGGGACTGAGTGATCCTGGTTACGATCTTATCGTTGCTGCTATTGAGCGTGAAGTTTCTGTGGTACCTGTTCCTGGTGCTTCGGCAGTGATTACCGCCTTGGCAGTCTCTGGATTACCGACAGACCAGTTTCTTTACGTTGGGTTTTTACCCCGCCGCAAAGGACAGCGGCAACGCGCTCTGAGCTCAATAGTAGAGGAAGCAAGGACAATAGTGGCTTTCGAGACACCGCATCGCCTTAATGAAGCATTGGAGGATATAGAAGAAATTCTAGGGAACAGAAGAATATCTATTTGTCGGGAGCTAACCAAAGTTCACGAAGAGATTTTCAGAGGTAGAGTGAGGCAGGCCAGGGAATATTTTGTCGAACCAAGAGGGGAATTTACTTTAATTGTTGAAGGTAAGACCCGTGCCTGGTTGAAATTTCGGGAAAGGAGCTAAAATGCGTCGTGGTTGTATTGCTATAGGAAAAGTGGAATGCAGTAGTTGTCATCGTCCTATTAAATATGGAGAACGCTATCTCATAATAGACGGGGAGGGAGATGAAAAGCAACGCTTTTGTATCGATTGTTGCCTGAGTGGCGGGTATATCTCATATGAAAATGAGAAGGGACAGCAAATAATTACATTTCTACCTAAGGAATAAACATTAGCAATTGGCATGCAAAAGCTTCAGTTCATGACAATGACACATAGCAATTAATGATTTACAATAGGCTGACTTTTTGAGGAAGAATTTGAGCGAGCATATTTTTATCGGTGTTGCCTGGCCTTATGCCAATGGTCCTCTACATTTGGGGCATATTGCTGGTGCTTATTTGCCAGCCGATATTTTTGCCCGTTATCACCGCCTTAAGAGCAATAAAGTGCTGATGGTTTCCGGTAGCGATCAGCACGGTGCACCAATTACAATTCGTGCCGAACAAGAATCTACCACTCCACAAAACATAGCAGATAAATATCATCAGCAGTTTGTCGATTGCTGGGAAAAGTTAGGTATCTCTTTTGACTTATTTACTACCACTGGCACTCTAAATCATACTCAAGTTACTCATGATGTATTTCTCACCTTGCTCAAAAGGGACTATATTTATAAAGAGAAGACACTTCAAGCTTACTGCCCTGAGTGCCATAGGTTCCTCCCCGACCGTTACCTTGAAGGTACTTGTCCCTACTGTGGCTTCACTGAAGCAAGAGGTGACGAATGTGACGATTGTGGTAAACCTTTGAATCCATCGGACCTCAAGGATATTCGCTGTCGCCTTTGTTCTACTCCGCCTCGATTCGAATCGTCGGAGCATTTATTTTTACGCCTTTCTTCTTTTCAGGATGAATTAACTGAATGGATAAAAGAGCAGACTCATTGGCGGCGTAACGTGCTTGGCACCACGTGGAAATTTTTAGATGAAGGATTAAGGGACAGGGCAGTTACTCGTGATTTGGATTGGGGAGTAGTTGTACCTCAACCAGGCTTTGAGCGTAAACGTATTTATGTGTGGATTGAGGCAGTCATCGGTTATTTATCGGCGAGCAAGGAATGGGCAAAATTGCAGGGAGACGATACAGCCTGGCAAGCTTTCTGGCAAGAAGATGCTAAGAGTTACTATTTCATTGGAAAGGATAATATATTTTTTCATACTATTATTTGGCCGGCAATGTTGATGGGTTATGGTAATCTGAATCTTCCTTATGATGTTCCAGGTAATGAATTTCTGACTATAGAAGGCAAAAAGCTTTCTACTAGCCGTAATTGGGCAATCTGGCTACATGATTATCTGGAACGGTATGAACCGGATCCATTGAGGTATATTTTAGCAGTCAATATGCCTGAGACCGGGGACAGCGATTTTTCCTGGCGCGAGTTCCTTCGTCGTAATAATAATGAATTGGTGGCTACCTATGGTAATTTAGCTCATCGTGTTCTCACTTTTGCTTATCGTAATTTCGACGGAGCTGTGCCTGCGCCGGGTGAATTGAACGAAAGTAGTCAGAGCTTGCTTCATGAGGCTGAAGTTACCTTAGATGCTGTGGACAGGTTACTTCACCGTTGTGAATTTAAAGGGGCGATCAAGGTAGCTATAACTCTAGCTCAAGAAGCTAATCGCTATCTTGACGAACAAGCTCCGTGGAAGACTATTAAAACGGATCGAGAGAGTTCGGCCAGATCTGTCTATACTGTTCTTTCCGTGCTAACAGCATTGAAAACTGTTTTCTATCCTTTCCTTCCTTTCAGTTCCGAGAAGCTTCATTACTTTCTTGGATTTGATGGCAACGTGGAGGAACAAGGTTGGAAAATTCAGTTTTTACCCCCGAGACAGAAAATTCGCGAGCCGCAACCGCTGTTTGTTAAGTTGGATGAAGATATCGTTACCGAAGAAACAAGCCGACTTGATTCATTAAGAGAAAATCAAGAAATTTGAATCTTGCCTTGACACTTGCTTTTGTGACTTAGCCGGGACTTGGCTGGGGTGCTAAACCCTCAAATATTTTATTGAGATCAGGTTCATCCAGAGTTTCATGAGCTATAAGCTCTTCAGCTAGCTGTTTTAGTTTCTTCTTGTTTGCGGTTAGAATTTTCTTGGCGTTCCTGTAAGCCCGCTGGATAATCGCGTGCACCTCTTCATCAATTTCGTCGGCTATTTTATCGCCATAATCCCTTTGTTCGCTTATCTCGCGACCTAGAAAGACAAGTTCTTGCTTTTGCCCAAAGATTCGCGGACCCAATTTCTCACTCATTCCATACTCAGTGACCATTTTTCTGGCTAGCTTGGTTGCTTGCTCCAAGTCGTTTTGGGCACCTGTAGTAACGTCACCGAAGGCGATTTCCTCGGCAACACGTCCGCCCAAGAGTACTGCTAAGCCGTCATCGAACTGAGACTTAGTCCATAAATACCGATCTTCGGCCGGCAACAAGCGTGTCCAGCCGCCAATCATCCTTCGAGGAACAATGGAAATCTTATGCACAGGATCAGCATTGGGTAACAGCCTGGCAGTCAAGGCATGGCCACTTTCGTGGTAAGCAGTTATTTCCTTCTCCTTTGGGTTTATTACACGGCTTTTCCTTTCCGGTCCAGCCATCGTGCGGTCGGCGGCATCCTCAAGCTCCTTTAAGGTGATATCTTTGCGATTGTGCCGGGCAGCCAGGATGGCTGATTCATTGATCAGATTAGCTAAGTCAGCGCCGCTGAAGCCCGGCGTTTGCTTGGCTATAGTCTCAAGGTCGGCTTCAGTAGCCAGCGGTTTGCCTTTGGCATGTACCTCTAGAATAGCTTTGCGCCCTTTTATGTCGGGTAGATCGATGACGATATGGCGATCGAAACGACCGGGGCGTAACAAGGCCGGGTCAAGTATGTCGGGGCGATTGGTGGCGGCCACGATAATAATGTTAACACCGGTATCGAAGCCATCCATCTCAGCCAAAATTTGATTCAGAGTTTGCTCCCGCTCATCGTGTCCTCCACCTAAGCCAGCACCACGGTGTCGACCAACGGCATCGATTTCATCAATAAATATAAGGCATGGTGCGTTACGCTTGGCTTGTTCAAATAGATCTCTGACCCTGGCGGCACCCACGCCCACGAACATCTCCACGAATTCGCTACCGCTAATAGAAAAGAAAGGTACCTGGGCTTCTCCAGCTATAGCTTTGGCTAACAAAGTCTTACCTGTCCCTGGTGGTCCTACCAGGAGCACTCCTCGAGGCACGCGTCCCCCCAGTGCCTGGAATTTCTGAGGGGACTTGAGGAATTCCACTATTTCCTGAACCTCTTCTTTCGCCTCTTCTGCGCCGGCTACATCGGCGAAAGTTACATCGGACTTCTTGTCGAGACTTAATCGGGCACGACTTTTGCTGAAATTAAAAGCTTGTGTGCCTGCACCGCGAGCAGCACGGAAGAATAAGAAGTAAAATAATGCCCCAAGTAGCACAATGGGTAGAATGACTGTTAACGCTATCGTCCCCCAATCAAAGCCACCCGTTGTAGCATAGAACTCTATTCCTTCTGCTTCAAGATTTACCCCTCTTTCTTCCAGATAAACGACCACGGCATCGGTCTCAGCCTCAAATATCGTTGTAATTATAGCCTTGCCATCCTTACCACCTTTTAAACCAGTCAGCGTCTCACCATCATGCTTTATGGTGTCAATTTCTCCTTCTTGTTTCGCCCTATCGATAAATTCATACAAGTGTACTTTCTCAGGACTCTCACGGGGCATGGAAACGAGCACTAAAGCAATTATCACTGCTAGAATCAGCAGGTAAAAAAATCCGCTACGCCACCATTTTACTTGCATATCTTTATCCTCGTCTCAATTATAGCAAATATATTGCAGACTGGAAAATTTGACTCCCGGATTTCCCAATAAATGGTATTACGGTAGGGCTGTAGTATCCAGTACATTATATCCAAAATATACATGGCAAGAACGTCTTGGTCAAATATTGGCATAGGTGGTATAATATTGAAGGAGGTTACAGCCTTTCTGGAAGCTGAGAAAATAGCACGCTTGGCTAGCGAACTTGCTTCTGAGAAGCAAGCAAGAGATATCTCTATGCTGGATGTTAGAGCTTTGTGCTCTTTCGCTGATTACTTTGTTATCTGCACCGGCGATACTAAGCGGCATATTGAAGCTATCTGGCAGAGTATTAATGAGGTATTAAAAACTAAAGGCGTCATACCTCATCACAATGAAGGGACTCCTGACTCAGGTTGGATGCTTGGTGATTTTGGTTCGGTTATTGTTCATATATTTGCCCCGTTAGAGCGCGACTATTATCAACTGGATAAGTTGTGGGACAAGGCGACTCCTGTAGTTAGAATTCAATAAAGCCACTTATCTAGTTCTCGGTCATAGTTGAGAATTTCCTCTGTTTTAAAGAACAATTCTATTTCCTTTGAGGCGTTCTCCAGTGAATCAGAGCCATGAACCAAGTTATGTCCGATATCGATACCGAAATCGCCTCTGATAGTGCCACTACAAGCTTTGGCAGGATCAGTTTCTCCCATTACTTGTCGTATTATTTCCACCGCGTTTCTGCCTTGGAACACGATGGCGATAATTGGGCTAGAAGTGATGAAGTTTACCAAATCATCGAAGAAAGCCTTGTCTTTATGAACAGCATAGTGGAGTTGGGCTAAATTCTTGTCCATCTGTAACATCTTCATAGCTACGATCTTGAGCCCCTTCTCTTCCAGGCGAGAGATGATTTTACCGGCTAGTCCCCGTTGTATAGCATCAGGTTTGATTAGAACTAAACTTCTCTCCATGACTTAAATCTCCTTTTTCCTTATCTTGGCTCATTTCTAAATTCTAATAAGCAGGGTGATTAAATCCACGTTTTCTAAAGAATCAACTATTTTGTCAGCTTCTTCGAGGTTTTGTTGAGGGTGTGTGTTGGTTATGGCTAGGCATCTCATGCCCGCATTCTTGGCTGCTTTGACTCCTAGTGGGGAATCTTCGATTACCACGCAATCGTTGGGTATCACCTCCAGTTTCTTTGCAGCTAAAAGATATATATGAGGATTGGGTTTGCTTTCAGATACTTCTTGACCAGAAACAACACAATTAAAAATATCTCTCAAATTAAATTCGCTAAGGACTAGGTCGATATTATCCTTGGGCGCTGAGGAAACCAAGGCTAGTTTGAAATTCCCCTTCCTTATAGCGTTCAGCAGTCTTATTACCCCGGGAAATGGCTTGATCTTTCCTGTTGCTCTCCGTCGAAAATTATCTTCTTTTTCCTCTACTATTATTTTGGCATCTTTTTCTGGTAATTCCCTGCCCATAATGGTGCTGACGATGAAGTCATTTCTAGCACCAAAAAGTTTGTTAAAGGCTTCTTTGGTAAATTCTATTCCCCTTTCTGCAAAAGTCTCTTGCCAGGCAGCGAAGTGAAAGTGATGGGAATCTGCAATAACTCCGTCCATGTCCCATAAGATTGTCCTTTTTGACTGTCTCAAAACGTAGAACAAGAAGTTACCATCGACTATGATTGTATCGTCCTTGAGAGTGAGCACTCCTTTAGTTTCCACGAGCCGTTTTGTCAGTTTGGTGACCCAGGCTGAGGCTTTTATGGGTTCATTAATAGGTGCTACCTGTTTAAATCTTATCTCGCTCTTAGCAGTAACGCCAAGCTCGATCCCGTGACAAAGCATCGCGTAGGCAGTTACTTCATCAAGTAGGGTATATAGAATTCCGCCATGAATCACGTTGTCCCAGCCTTGATGAAATTTTCCGGCAGTAAACTCCGCAGTGACTTTGTCCCCATCCTGAACAGGTTTCAATTTCAGCCCTATAGGATTCTCCTGGCTGCAGGCAAAACAAAACCTTGCGGTATTTTCGACATCTAATTTCGGCATTTCCATTTCTTGTTACTCTTTGCTCCAACTTTGGGTGATATAAGGGGAACTCTATCCCTAGGCTTGGTTATATGGGGAGGGCGTAGGTATAATGGTTGCAACGTGATGGGGTCATCTTGTTCCCCTTTGTTCAGTTTTTGCCAACCTAATATAACCAATGAGCTGACTCGCCATAGACCATTACTTTGGGCAATTATTGCTTGCTTGCCTAAGTTCTGCTGTATTTCAGTTACTACGTCCGGAGGGATTTCACCACAAAACAATGTTTTTTGCTTAGTTCGATGACGCAAGGCTTCAACTGTGGTTATATTTTCCTGCTCCAGGCATTTCCATCCATTGTCTTTTCGCCTATAAAGGGCAGTGGCTATTTCCTCACGACCAGCCTTGTGAATAGGACGCAGAGGGAGTCCAGTAAATGCAAAAGGATAGGCTTCAGTCTCTAATGTATTTATACCAAGCAAAGGAATATTCAAGGCGGAAACCAACCCTTTAGCGGTGCTTATGCCTACTCGAAGCCCATTGAAGCTCCCTGGCCCTTTAGCTACAATAATTGCGTCTACAGAACCCAGCTCCACCTTGGCTTGTTGTAGCAGGCAAACTAAATTCGGCAACAATTCCATTGTATGGTTTCGTGCTGTTTGCCAGGTTAGCGAAGCCAATAGCTCACCTTTATGAGATAAAGCAACACTGGAGATACTGGACGAGGTGTCAATAGCTAATTCCATATCATAACTCTAATTCATAAACTCCAAAGAAATCCCTCAAAATATAAAGAGTAAAAAAGTAACAGAGTAAAATGTAAAGGTTCAGCATTTTGTATGCAGAGCCGCAATTTCCTCTCTTTTTTCGAGTTGTCTTACTAATTCATGATAGTGCTCGCCCCGGGGTTTTAACAAAATAAGCCGTCCTGTCTCGGCAGCAGGAATATAGTGTATGGTGATAAGCAGATTATCACGGGGTATTACCTGCAGTCCATTATCTGCCCATTCAACGACACATACTCCGTCGCCGAAAAGATACTCTTCCAATCCTAGGGCAGCAATTTCTTCAATATTATTAAGGCGGTAAAAATCAATGTGATATAAGGGAAGTCGGCCATGATACTCCCTGAGGATGACGAAAGAGGGACTGAAGGCATATTCTTTAATATTCAAACCACGGGCAATGCCTTGAACAAGACAAGTTTTGCCCGTTCCCAACTCACCTACGAGAAGGAAAACGTCAGCTTCCTGAGCTATTTCCCCCAGGTAGCTACCCAAAAGCTGAGTTTGTTCAGGGCTACGCGAATTTAGCTTCAGGCACTCCATGTTTAAAGTGCTCCCAGCCGTTTTTCTTGTAAGGGATGATATTTCCCTTACTATCCACTACAGTTACTCGTGCTGGTAACTTTTCTTTTGTTATCTCACCGATTACAGTTACCGGACAATTCAGGGATTGCTTTACACGGGCAATAGTGGATTCGTCAGCGGTAAAAAGAAGCTCATAATCTTCTCCACCGGATAAAGCCAGCTCTTGATAGTTGGTGAAATTCGCTATGACTACAGGGTGTACTGGTACTTGTTCTATCTTCATCTTAGCGTTGACTTCGCTTGATTCACATATATGGTCAAGGTCGGCAATAAGCCCATCGCTTATATCTATAGCGGTCTTAACCCCTTGTTTGATTAAGATTTGCCCTTCTTTTACTTTTGGTATGGGTTTAAAGTGAGCTCGTCTCAGGATATTGCTTATTTCAGGATCTAAGATGAGGTTTCCTTTGAACATTTCCAGGCCAGCTGCCGATAATCCCAGGTATCCTGTGACAGCTATTTGCTCACCAGGAGAAGCCGTTGATCTCTTAAGTAACACTTCGCTTTCGGAGCAGCCTATGATTGTTACAGTGATAATTACATTGGGAGCGGCAGCTACATTGCCCCCAACTATGGCCACTCCAAATTCTCGGGCCAGATGCACCATGCTGTTAATGAATCTGGAGATATCTTCTACTTCCACTTCGCCTGGCAATGCCAGAGAAAGCAGAGCGAACTTGGGAATACCACCCATGGCAGCTATATCACTTAGATTTACAGCCAGTGCTTTCCAGCCCAGTTCTTCCCAGTTAATGACGTCGAGGTTAAAGTGTATATCCTGGACTAGAGTATCCGTAGTAGCCAACTGTATGTGATTATCACTTTGCCAGGCAGCGGCATCATCGCCAATGCCCACGATTACTTCTTGCCACGGAGTATGTCCAAAATTTTCGTATCTAGTGATATTACCGCGTATGAGGTTGATCAGGCCAAATTCTCCCAACTCAGATACTCTCATCGATAGAATTATAACACTGGCTTCGTTTAACATTCTAGCTGTCATGTATAATAGACTCCTACACCGCAGGTCTTGTTGTTATTTTGTTCAATGTGGTATAAAATCTGGGTATGCGTGATTATGAACTTGTAGCTCTAATTAGTCCCGAAGTTGATGCAGAGGGAGTGTCCAAAATCGTAGACAAGGTGTCCCAATCTATTGATAGCCGTGGTGGGGTCGTGGAGGATATAAAAGAATGGGGGAAAAGAAAACTAGCTTACCCTATCAGAAAATTCATGGAAGCTGATTATATTCTAGCTCGCTTTAAGCTAACGCCAAAATCAGTTAAGGAACTTGAAGGAGAAATTGGTGCTTCCGGGGATATTTTGCGATATCTTGTAGTAAAGGTTGAGGACTAATGTGGCCAGCTTAAATAAAATAACGCTAATCGGCAATGTGGGTAGTGATCCTGAGATGCGGTACACGCCCAATGGAAAAGCGGTTACCTCTTTCCGCATGGCTACCAATTATCGTTATAGTGGTCCCGACGGGGAACGTAGGGAAGAAACAGAATGGTTTAGAGTGAACGTTTGGGGTAAACAGGCTGAAAGCTGTAATCAATTCTTATCTAAAGGGAAACGGGTTTATGTAGAAGGGAGATTACGTTCTCGCAATTGGGAAGGGCAAGATGGACAGATGCGTACTAGCCTTGAAGTGTCTGCAAATCGAGTAATTTTCCTCGACAGGACAGCTGCCGTGTCACTTCCTGAAGAAGGGGAGCTTGAGCCTGAAGATTTACCCTTTGACTAAGATAAAGGAGAAAAAGGTTTGGCTTATATTAGAAGTACTAGAAGAACAAGAGGTACGAAGAACTTTGTCACCAGGCCAGCCATCTGCCCCTTTTGTAAGGGGCAGATGAAAATTGACTATAAAAATATTTCTATGTTATCTCGTTATATTTCCAATCAGGGTAAAATTGTGTCGCGACGAAGGAGTAGAACATGTGCTAAACACCAGAGAGGCTTAGCACAGGCTATAAAGAGAGCTCGTTATCTCGGTATGTTACCTTACGCGCCAATTCATATTTGGAAAACAGGAGGCGTCGGCCTATCCCGTTCGATAGGTTGAAGAAATGCCAAAACGAACCTATCAACCTAAAAGAATTTCCCGGAGGCGCAGCTTAGGTTTCCGTGCTAGAATGGCTACCAGGGCTGGAAGAAGAGTGCTTAAAGCGAGGCGCCGTAGGGGGAGGTACAGGCTGACTCCAGTTTAACTCTATCCTGTGAAGGAGCCCCGATCTTTAACTAATAGAGCACAATATACTTTGGTTTATCGCCAAGGTAGAGTATGGGTGACCAGTTTACTGGTGATGAAAGCAATGCCCAATGGCCTTAGTCTAAGTAGATATGGTTTTTCCGTGACCAAAAAAGTAGGTAAAGCGGTACAGCGTAATCGCTTGAAGAGACTACTGAGAGAAATAATGAGATTACAATCGCTAAGACCGGGATGGGACATTGTTATCATTGCTCGACCTGCAGTAGTTAATGCTGACTACCACCAGCTAGAACAGGAAGTAAGCAGGCTTTTGACTAGGGCAAAATTATTGGAAAACAAGAATGGCTCAATTAGCTCTGG
>Ga0315553_10003697_pt1 | contig 11788 bp, 9 predicted proteins | sample SalMarSW160140MG_FD_203099 | JGI IMG/M metagenome (GOLD analysis project Ga0315553, IMG submission 203099) | Salt marsh sediment microbial communities from the Plum Island Ecosystem LTER, Massachusetts, United States - Salt Marsh Sediment SW1601-40 ... | reverse complement strand
CGGCTAACGACCAGGTCTTCAGCATGGGGCTGCCATCGTCGGAGGGCTTGGACAGGGCGCGAAACAGATCCAGCCCCCGGCGATACTCGGCCAGGCGGTCGTGGACGGCCGCCAGTTCATGCTCGACGCGACGTTCGGCGGCGAGCCGGGCCAGACTTTGCTGTACGTGGTCTTCGGGTACGGGGATCGCGTCCTTACCGAACCCGAGGGTCCGCACATCGTTGAGCAGACCGGGCTTGGCCAGGAGCCCGCACGCTCGCCAGAACTCGGGCCGGTCTGCACCGAGGTGACGCTGCGTGTAGGCTCGCTCGAAGTGTCCGATCGGCTCGTGCGGATGGCTGGCAGCGTGGGTGGCCAGCTCGATGATTGCCCGCTGAAGTTCCCAGGGATGGATGCGGACGGTCCAACTGGTGAGTACCGAGCCGTGCAGGTGGTTGGCCTGGCCTTTGCGGACCGAGTCGTACGTGTTGATCATGTGCAGCCAGTGACGCGGGGCAAAGACCGAGTCGGCGCCGCTGGCTGAGGCCGGACATGTAACGACGTCGAACCCCCCAGCCGCGAGGTAGTCGGCCGTGTAGAAGGTCTCGGGCTCGCGGGCGGGCTCGTCGCCTTCGGGGAAGAGGCTTTCGCCGAAGGTCGCAAGCGTCTCGGGTGAGAGATCTTCCTTGCGTTGCAGCCCCTTCCCCCAGACGCACACCTTGCCGTTGCCGCGATAGATGTCGTACATCCAGTCGAACAAGACGATCTTGCGTGAAAGCCGGTCGAGCGCCTCGTGGTGGTGCAGGATCATGTCGGCCCAGATGCAGGGCCTGACACCGCGTTCGATCAGCCCGGCGCAGACGGCGTTGACATGGTCGATATAGAGTTGCGAAAGCGAATGCTGTTCGGCGTAGGCCTTGCAGTCGGTGCATGCCCCGAGTTGCCAGGCTTCGTCGGCGCCGATGTGGAAGTAGCGGACATCGCCGAAGAGGCCGAGGTATTCGTCGATCCAGTTTCGCAGGAACGGCGCCAGGTTGGGGTTGCGGGGGCAATACTGGTCGACGCGATCGGGTGTTTCAGCCAGATGGCTGTAGCCGCCGTGCCGCAGCACGTATTCGCAGTGGCCGATGGTTTGCAGCAGCGGAATGGGTTCGAGGCCGAGACGCCGTGATAGAGCCAGCAGCTCGCGGAACTCGTCCTTCGTGTAGGCGTCGGGCGGGGCGCACTCGGCGCACGTGTCCCAGGCGACGGCGTCTTCCAGCTCCCAGAGGATGGTGTCGTAGCCGAGGGCGGCCAGGTCGGTCAGCCATCGCTCGAGGTAGTCACGCTTGAAGTGATGTACGTTGAAGTCGATGTGGAAACCGATCATCTGGTGGACTCCCGGGGTGGGCTGACCCGTTTCACGGTTCGTCATTCGATATGGATTTTATCGAGTGACACCCATCCTGCCTCATCCTGCTCGGCCACGGCGAATCGGATGCCCGGCGTGTTGGTGCGGGTGTTGACGATGGCGGCGTCCAACGTGGCCGTTCCCGGCTTGAACGAGGATGGAAGCTCGACCACCTCGCGAAGCCACACGTCGCCGGGCAGCCACGACGTCATGTCGCGGTCGACCAGGAAGACGTGCCGGCGCTGGTCCTGCGTGATTCTCAGGGCGACGCGGTAGTGGTCGTGGTAGAGCGGGGCGACGCCGACGTTCTCAATCCACATGGTGTACTCGAAGCGCTGCCCGCAGCGAACCGTAAGGGGGTACTCGAACTGACGCAGCACGAAGCGATAGCCGAGGCGCTTGTAGAAATCGAGCAGCGGCTGGGTCCATGGCTCGGGCAGTGCGGTCGATTTGGGCATGAAGATCGATCCGTGGTACTTCAGTCCCTGTCTGAGGTTGAAGTCGAGATCGTAGATGAGTTGCTTCTGGAGGTACCAGCCCATGGGGACGCCGCATGTCTCGAAGACGACGGGCCCGTTTCTCCAGGCCTCCTGCGCGCCGCCTTCGCACACCAGGTGCGGATAGGCGTCCATGGTGTGGTTCCACGCCAGCCGATGGGGGGTGACGTCGTTGCCCCGTTCCCGAAAATCGCCGAAGCAGTCACACCGCCAGCCGGTGCCGAGGTCGGTGCCGTATTGGATCTGTGCGACCATGGCCAGGACGGGCGTCTTGCGGAAGGCCGAGACATACAGCTCGGCCATTCGCTTCTTGGCGCGGTCGGAGCATTCGGCCGCTCCCTCGCCCCACGGCCCGATGTGGGCCAGGTCGAACGATTCGAGCTCGGGGTGTCCGTCGTAGCGTGCGGCAAATTCCCTGACGACGTTGCCCCACCATTGGTAAAAGTCGTCTCCGCTGTGGTCGGGAACGGCCTGAGAGCGGCCCTTGATCGTCTCGGTCTTCAGCGGAGCGACATCGCTGTACCATTCGGGAACCTGCGGCTGGCGCGACGAGCCGTAGGGCATGAGTCGCACTTGAAGCGTCTGGCCTCGCTGTTGGGCCGTTTCCAGGGCTCGATCGATGACCGTCCAGTCGAAGCGGCTCTTTTCGGGCTGAAAGACGGTCCAGAACCATCGGCAGTAGGCGATCGGTGACGGAAGATACCCGGGCGTGACACCGGGATGCTCCCGCTGGGGAAAGGTCGTCGGTCCTTCCTCGGACCAGGACGTGCCCTCGAAGAGCGAATCGCCCTCGAAGTGCTGGAAGGTCGCACAGCCCTTGTGCGGATTGCGGAAGTACTCGTGCGACTCGGTAGGTCTGGCGCGCCATCGCGGTTCACTCATCGACTACATCTCCTCATGTGGCCGTGCGGTGTGGTGTGCCCGTACGGCGGATCATCATCTATCACGTCATCGACGGCTCAGGTGAGCACGACGTAAAGCAGGGGCACGGTCACGACCAGCATCGCACTGGTGAACAGCCAACAGCTATTGGCCAGGTCCTCGTCGAGGTTGTAGAGGGCTGGTGGGATCAGCGAGTTGAAGGCCACCGGCATGGAGGAGATCACGACCACCACGCGGAAGCCCAGATCGCTGATGAGCCCGTTTCGCATGCACACGTAAGCTGCCGTGCCGGTGACAGCCGGCGCGATCAGAAACTTGATCGAGGCGGCGGCGAGGCACTCGGGCCAGTAACGTCGGATCCTCGAGGGTGCCAAGGTCAGGCCGACCGCAAACGTGAGCAATCCGACCTGTACGGGTACCAGATGTCTGTTGATTGGCAGCGTCCACGCAGGCGGGCCAGTGAGATGGCCGGGGCCGCTGTAGTGCAGGAAGTTCCACGCCACGCCGACGAAGACGGCCGTAAGGGGCACGAGGGTCACCGGGTGCCTGCGGAAGGACGCGATCAGGCCCGTGTGTTGGGCTTCGAGGTCGGGGCTGAACGTGCTGCACCAGGGGTAGAACACGCCAAAGTAGAGCACGTGCTCGAGCAGTTTGAGCAGATAGACCTGTTGTAAGCCGTCGTTGCCCCATACGGCGAAGACGATCAGCCCGCCGAACGAGAGCATGTTGGTCATGGCTGCACAGCCGAGGAACGCTCCTCCCTGTCGCGGCGGCAGCTTGCGCAGGCCGATGTATGCCCGGCCGAGTGAGGCCTCGAGCACCAGGAACCCCACACCGATCGAGGCGAGAACCAGCACGCTCGTGCCCGCCAGAGGATTCTTGAGCATGGCGCTGATGGCGATCGGGGGCACGAAAGCGGCGATGCAGATCAATTTGAGGGTGCGCGACCAGCGTCGGCATGTTTGCTCGTTGGACGAATCGCGGGCCAGGGCCCGCTGACGCACGATGTATCCGGCGATCATGGGCAGGGCGATGATCGAGAACACGTAGGCGAGCTTGTCTACCAGGGCGGCGGCGGAAACACTGCCGGCAATCATGCTTGCACTCTGTAGCGGATTTACCGGTGGCGGTCCAGTTGGCGCGGTCATGGCCGGGGTGTGTCGCTCGGCTGATCCATGGGGGAGTGGGCCGACAGTTGCCGAACTGGTGTCGTAACGTGCCCTGTGCGTTATACTCGGTAGGTGAGCGGTCGGATGTCGCTTTTGCGACGAGTGTATGCGTCCTGGCGGGAGTTGTGGCAGCGGACTTGCCAGGGTGGCGGGGCGGGCGCTACACTCGTAGTCGAGTCGGGGCCCATGAGGCGACCGGGAGGAAATTCGATGAAACGCAAGCAGACCCTACAAGGCGGTCTGATCGGTGTGATGGCCGGCTCGGTGCTGATCTTGACGGCAGCGGGTTGGCTGTCGGCTGTCGCGCAGCAGCCGGCCACGAGCCAGGCAGCGCCCGAGCAGCCGACCCAGGAGACCATCCTCGAGGAACTGCTGAAGGACCGACCGACCAATGCGCCGATCTCACCCACGGTGCCGGGGCTGACTCCCGAGCCAGCCGAGGTAGCTGCCACACAGCCGGCCGAGAAGGAGGTGTCGGCCGGGCACCTGCTGCCCGACGGTTACATCGTCTCCAAGCGAATGGGTCGCCTGGTCCGTGAAGGGGCTTGGTGGGTCTTTGCGTTCGAATCGGACGGTAAGGCCATGCAGGATCCGCCGATGCGCCTGTTACCGTGCAAGTGGCTGGAGCATATGGAGTCGGCCTCGGGCGGCGGCACGCGAGGTGTGCGGTTCATCGTGACGGGACGGGTGACAGCGTATCGGGGTTTCAACTACCTTCTGTGCGAGAATGTGTTGATCGTGCACAACATGGGCAACTTCAAGTAGCCGGTGGTCTGGCCGGCGCGCCTCCACGGGCGGCGCGCCGGTTCGTCAGTCGGGGGGCAGGCCCAGCATGAGCCTCGCGATCGCTCGCAGCGCCTTGGCGGCGTCGGCGAAGCTTTGCAGCCTGGCTCCTCGCTGCTGCCATCTCACCTGAAGCTCCGTCCTGCGAGCCGTCTCGTCGAGATAGTCGGGGTCAGGGTTGTCCTGGGCATACTCCCAGTAGATCTGTATCTTCTCCAGTTCTCCCGGGTCGAGCCAGATGGCGCTGCATCGGGGGCACTGATCGATGATGATCTCGCGCCAATCCCTGAACTGATGCTTGACCATCTCGACGCCACATCGCGTGCAGATAAGCGTTTTGACGCTGTTGGACGCCTCAGCCAACTCGATGAAGCGTTGCTTGACCGGCTCGGGCCACTGTTGCTGGCGCGAATGGAGGATGCGTTTGAGGTCTTCCGGGTAGAGCCAGTACCCCCCACATTGCCCGCAGAGGTCGGCCCGCACCCCTTCGTACGCCACACGCTCGGGCGGCACCTTACATCTCGGACATCGCAGCCTCATGGCGGCAACCTCGTGGATGATCTTGCAGCAAACCGACGATGAACCGAAGCTTGGCTAGTACCCCAGTCGGCGCAACTGGGCCTCGCCCATGCCAAAATGGTGGCCCACCTCGTGCAGGACGGTTCTTCGGATCTGGTTGACCACTTCGTCGCGGTCTTGGCAGATCCGTTCGATATTCCGCTGGTAGAGGACGATTCGCTCGGGGATTCGAAGCATCTGTCCGACGCTGCGGTTGGTCAGGGGCACGCCGCGATACAGGCCGAGCAGGCTGCGTCGATCCTTCATACCGAGGTCGGCCAACGTCTGGTCATCGGGTGAATCCTCGATGTCGACAACCAGGTCCTCCATGTAGGGACGGAAATCGTCGGGCAGACTGTCGAGGGCCTCACTGACCGCATCGGCGAACGCCTCATGAGTCAAACGCATTGGGCTGCACCCCGCCGTTTGCACCGGCCCGCGGCAGCACTACAATCCTACCGGTGAAGCCGTTATAGCTACGACGATTTCAGAAGGAGTATAGGCCCGTGGTTGGTCGCGCTACAAGCTTTTTGCTGTCGGCTGCTTTGGTGGGTCTGTTCGGCTGTCAGCCGGTGGCCTACAAGATCGTTCCCGTGCCGTTGGACAAGGACCTGGAGGAGACCGTAGTGGGCGGTTCGCGGCGTGCGGCCGACAAGGTCGCCGTCGTGGATGTGTCGGGTTTGCTTGCGGATCAGTATCGTCGGGGCCTTTTGGTGGAGGGTGAGAACCCGGTTGCCTTGCTCCAGGAGAACCTCGATCGGGCGGCGGCGGATCGGCGCGTTCGCGGCGTGGTCGTGCGGATCAACTCACCGGGCGGGACGGTTACGGCCAGCGATTTGATGCACGGGCAGATCCGGGCCTTCAGGAAGCGCACGGACAAACCGGTGATCGCGGTTCTGATGGACGTGAGCGCGAGCGGGGGCTACTACATCGCGTGTGCTTGCGACCACATCGTCGCCCATCCGACGACGGTGACCGGCAGCATCGGTGTGGTGATGCAGACGTTCAGTCTGGCCGGCACGATGCAGAAGTTGGGCATTCGGGCCGACGCGATCAAGTCGGGTCCGTACAAGGACGCGGGCTCGCCGCTTCGCGATTTGCAGCAGGCGGAGCGCGAGGTGTTCCAGAAGCTGATCGACGAATTCCACGAACGCTTCGTGGAGGTAGTCGACGCGGGGCGCCCGGGCTTGTCCGTGGAGCAGATCCGGAAGCTTGCCGACGGGCGCGTGTACTCGGGCAAACAGGCGCATGAACTCGGCCTGATCGATCAACTCGGCACGCTTTCCGACGGCGTCGGCGCGGCGTGCGAACGGGCCGGTATCACGGAGGCGCGGGTGGTGCGCTACCATCGACCTGACGCGTGGCGGCCTAACATATACGCGGGCGCGCCGCCCGGTGCGCCGACCACGGTCAACCTGGTCAGCCTGCAACTGGGCGACTGGCCGGCGTGGTGCGGGCCTCGATTCCTTTACCTGTGGGCTCCTGGTCGATAAGGGGAACTCATGGACCAGCCGGCCGGGAAGAGGCGGGTTGCTGTGTTGGCTTGGTGCTTGGCGGAGCGGCCTGCGTCGTGGTCGGCATCCCAGCCGGCTCAGCCAGCAGATCGGCAAGCAGACGCTCGGGCACGGGTTCCGTCCAGGCATGCCGCAGTTTGCCGTCGCGGTCGATAAGGAACGTAGTGGGTACCTCGCGCACGCCAAGACCGTATACGAACGGCGACTCCCAGGCCTTCGCGTCGCAGTAGACCGGCCACGGTATCTGCAAGTCGTCGATGTACGCGCTCAATCGTTTCACGTCGGTGTCCAGACTTATGAGCACCACCTCCAGCCCCAACGGCTGAAGTTGCCGGTACATCTGTAGCAGAAGCGGGACGGCGGCTGCGGTTTTGGGAGCTGCCGTGCTCATATAGTGGAGCAGCACAACATTGCCCCGCAGTGTGGCCAGGTCGATCTTGCGGCCGTCGGTGGCTGTGAAGCGCATGTTCAGGGGGTTTCCGATCTCGGACTCGACGCGCAGCATGCCGGTGGCGATCCGGCCCGCGCGCGTGCCGGCACACTCCTCCTTCAGGAGGTTCAGCAGGTGGTCGGATTCGCGGCGATTGCGGGCCCGCAGGTCCGACGCAACGCTCAACACGGTCATGGCCAGGGGCTCGCTGTCCGGGTAAAGCTCGATCAAGCCACGGACCTCGGTGAAAATCGACCACGCTGCACGCCATCGCGAATGCTTGTCTCTCAAAACCGTCGCCGCCCTGAGGTTCAACTCGGTGCTCAGCAGGGCGGCAACCGTTTGGCCGGCGCTGCTGCGCTGTCGGGCGCTGTGCACGACGGCAAGCGCCTGTTCCAGCAGCGAGGCATCGGGCCACAGCGAGTGGAGATTGACCGTCGCCTGGGCCACCTGGAGGGCGGCGGCGACAACTTGCTCGTCCTCGGTGGCCTGCTCGAGGAGGCGCTGGCCGGTGCGGAACATGAGATAGCCTCTCTGGATGCGACCGGCGGGCAGAGCGATATCGGCGAAGTTCGGGTCGCTCAGCCAGCCCGAGACGGCTTGGGTGATCTGCTCGGCGGTGGCGTCAGGGGCGAGGTCGCCGAGTTTTGCATCGACCTCGGCCACCGCGTTGGTGAACTGCTGGTCGTCCTTGGGGTAGGGTTGCTCATACCGCAGGACACCGTATCCCCGATGGTCTACAACCGCGGCACCCGGCGCGGGGACCTGGCTGAATTGTTGCGGGGACACCTCCTTGTCCGCCGCAAGCGATTCGGGGATCAGCACGAGTTTGCCCTTCTCGGTTGCGGCGCCGGCTGGGTCGGCAATGTATCGTCCTTCCGCCGGGATCCATGCGCTGCCGGCCTGGACGAACCGGTCGACCACCAGCCGGACGGTCGGACGCGATGGGTTGGTTCCGTGCTCCATCTGCCTAACGGAGAATCCACGATCGGGATCGAGCCAAAGCCGGTAGTGCACCGTCGGCTTTGGCCGACCTTTCGGCCATCCTTTCGGTACGGGCATGGGCTGTGTGGCGATGATTTTCACACAGCGGACGCCATCGACCTGCTCGTAGTCGATGACGATGAAGTCCACCTCCGCCAGCCATCGATCGAATCGCTGGAACGCGATGTAGAGCCCCCACATCCTCGGGTCGCCCAGGATCAGCGCGCTGTGATCCACTTCATGTCGGTAGATCAGATGTTGCCTGTAGACGCCGCCGGCCCACGGTACATCACGAAGCACGGAACACTCGCCCGGGCCGACGCAGATCTGTTCGGTGGTGTAGAGACCACTGCGCGGGCCCCACGTCAGGGCGTCTGCTGAAATGACCACCATCTGATCCGGGGTGTATAACAGGGCGCGGCGCGAGGGCGGGCGCGGGACGACTGACTGTGTGGTGGGTTGCGGCCAGTAAAAGTTGTACTCAACCTGAAGCGAGCGAAGTTGCCCCAGACCGTCCCGTGCCGCAGCACGAATGGCCTCGGCCGTTGGCAGATCCTGCGGCGCGGCGGGCAACATCAGAGCCCACAACAGACACGACGAAGCGCTGAACATCCTTCTCTCCTGTACTGTCCGCCACGGACATCGTTACTTGGGCCGCACTGGTGCCGGCCACTGCAAGTGCGTGAGCGTCGCTTGCCCGGGGCCGACTGTCAAGTCCTGGCCGTGCCGCCGCCGGCGCGATGCCTGTTGACACGTTGACGTGCGAGCAGTACCACGCCGCCATGTGGCTTGTGACGGTCATAGGTCTGACGGGGCTGGCGAGTCTGGCCTGTGTTGCGTGGTGGCTGCGACGCACACGACAGCGTCTCGGTGAAGACCCCCTGACGCGAGATGCGCTGGATTGCTGGCAGCGTCTGCCGGGGCCACAGCGCACGAGCCGGCTACAGGCGGTCTCGAAGGCGAACCCCGATGCGGGGGTGGTGTGGTATCTGCTGGGTTTGTCGCTGCTGGCGGAGGGGCAGCGCGCACAGGGAATTCGGGCGCTTCAGGTGAGCTATCATCGCGAGCCGGCGTTCGAAACAGCCGCTCTTCTGGTCTTTGCCTTCCAGACGCTCGGCGATGGTGACATCGAGGGGCTGCTCGAGTGCCTGATCGAGACATGGGAGGAGTCGGGCCGTCCCACACCGGCGGGCCACCGACTCGAACGGTTCATTCTCGGTCGTCTCGGCGCCGATTGTGTGACGCCGACCCATGCGTCGGCGCTGGGGGCAGCGTTGTGGCGGCTGCCTCTGCCCGAGCTGCGCCGACAGGTGACCTCGGCGTTGAACTCTCCCGCTCCGCCGCAGTGGGCTCGACTGTTGCGAGTCGAGCGTTGAACGGGGGCGTCAGCCTTTCGAATGGCGGAGTTCGTCGAACGCTTCGCGAAGAAACTTGATGCTCTGGTATGCCTGACCATCCGGGTCGCGCTGTTGGAAGCCGCCGTGCAAATCGACGGATAAGAACCCGTCGTACCCGATGTCCGTCAGCTTGCTGAGAAGCACGTGCCACTGGATGGTTCCCAAGCCGGGCGGAAGCCGCTGATCGGACATGCCGTCGTTGTCGCTGACGTGTACGTGCACGATATGCCGCCCCATGATTTCCAGGAAACCCACCAGCGATGTGGCGTGCCGGGTCATGAGGTTGAGAATGCCGGTGTCGAACGTCAATCCCAGTGCCGGCGAGCCGACCTCTTCAATCATATGGATGCCGGCCCAGGGCGTGTTGATCAGGTAGGCCACACTGTACTTGAAGTGCAGGGCCAACTTGACGTTTTGACTCTCGGCGAGTTTGCTCAGGCGGCGCAGCGACGTGCGGGCGCGTTCCCAGAAGCCCTTGAAGGGCGAGCGATAGGGCCAGCAGTACATCCCTTTGATCTGGACGACGGAACATCCGCAGCCCGCGGCGAAGTTGATCGCGCGTTCGGTTTCCGTGAGCCCGGCGTGGCGCTTGTCGGCGTTGCCGCTGGCGATATTGGTGCCGCGTGCGACGTGGGCCTCACTATGTATGGAGCAGACCGCCAACTTGTACGAGTCGGTCATCGATCGGAACATGCCGGGGGCCATATGTGGCAGTCGATCCAACTCGACCCCCTCGTAGCCGTACTTCCGGGCGACCTCCAGTGAATCGCGAAAGTGGAGGTACTGGAACACCTTTGTGCACAACGCAAGCTTCATCCATAGCTCCTCGGGCTCACCCCGACGTCCTGGGGCCGTAGGCTACCAGTTGGCTCGGCTTGGGGCAACGGCGTCCACACGGCGAGGCGTCTCGGCGGTTTGGGCCTCGGACGTAAAGTCGGCTAGAATCACCATCGGCCTTTGCTGCCGCCGGCACGCCGGATCGTCTCCGGGGCGGTGAGGCGGACGGAGTCTGCGGCGTTGAGTATTATCCCGATCGGCACCGACAGCCCGCTCGATCGCAGACCGGTGGCCAATTACGCGCTGATCGGGGCGAACCTTCTGGTATTCCTCGTGCTCGATTGGCTGGGTGTTGCGGCACTGGCACCGTTCAAGGACCGCCTGACGCTTCACGCCGACGAGCCCCGTCTGTTCGAGTTCATTACCTACCAGTTTCTGCACGGCAACGGGGTGCATCTTTTCTTTAACATGTTGTTCCTGTGGGTCTTCGGCAACAGCGTCAACGCGCGGATGGGTCATGTGGCCTATTTGCTGTTCTACCTGGCGGGCGGCGTATTTGCGGCCCTGGGATACGCCTGGCTGAACGTGGGCGGCCTTCTGGGTGCCAGCGGCTCGATCGCCGCGGTGACCATGGCCTACCTGGTGCTGTTCCCCCGCACCAACGTCTCGATTATCTACTGGTTCCTGTTTATCGGCCACCTGCAAATACCGAGCATGATCATCATCCTGGTCAAGATCGTGCTGTGGGACAACATCATCGGCCCGGCCCTCGATCCGCAGGCGACCAACGTCGCCTACTCGGCCCATCTGGCGGGGTACCTTTTCGGGTTCTGTGTGCCGTTGCTGATGCTCTGGCTGCGTGCCCTGCCGCGTAGCCCGTTTGATATCCTGTCGCTGATCTGGCGCGCGTACCAACGACACAGCCTGGCCCAGGCGCTGAGAAGTCCCGCCGCTCAGGCCCGCGTCCGTTACGGTGACATGGCCCGCACCGACGGGTCCGCCGAGCCGCATACCACGCCCGCGCCGCCCGAGCAGCTCGACCAGGCCGATGCGCTGAAGGTGCGCATCAGCCAGGCGCTGGGCCGCAGCGACCGATCCGGCGCGGTCGAGCTCTATCAGCAGTTTGTGGAGGTGGCGCCGCGGCAGGTGCTGTCGCGCCAGCAGCAGCTCGATATCGCCAATCAACTGATGACCGACCAGCATTACGTGCTGGCTGCGGGGGCGTATGAGGCGTTCCTTCGCCACTATGCCGACACGCCGGACGCCGAGCAGGTGCACCTGTTGCTGGGAATTGTCTATGCGCGTTACCTCGAGCAGTACACGGCGGCCGAGCCTCACTTCCGGCAGGCACTGGAGCGCCTGAGCGACCCTCGGCAGCGCCAGCAGTGTCAGGAGTGGCTGTCCGAGGTGCGAGATGTCCTCGGCGGC
>Ga0315553_10003696_pt1 | contig 11789 bp, 10 predicted proteins | sample SalMarSW160140MG_FD_203099 | JGI IMG/M metagenome (GOLD analysis project Ga0315553, IMG submission 203099) | Salt marsh sediment microbial communities from the Plum Island Ecosystem LTER, Massachusetts, United States - Salt Marsh Sediment SW1601-40 ... | reverse complement strand
CTCGAATTTGATGGGAGTGATGATACACTTGAAGACTCCTATGCAGGCAGTTATTTAAATGGCCTGGCAGCAATTACGGTTTCGCTTTGGGTCAAATCCGATGTCACATATCAGGACCGCGGCATTATATTTACGCGTGAACCAACAGACGCAGATGAGGAACTCGGTATCCGCTATGACCGTAATGGCATCGAAGGTGGCGCCATAAGATGTATAAAGGCCTCGATCCGCACCAACTTGGATTATACTCAGATCGAAAGTACATCAAACGTACAAACTACTAACTGGCAGCATCTTGCACTTGTGTGGGAAAGTGGTTCAAGTCTCAAGCTCTACATCAATGGCCAGCTAAATCCACTGACTTATGACAAGGAGCCTCTTGGGTTATCCGGAACAATCACAGGCGTACAGAAATTTATGCTCGGACAAGGAACTAAAAGCGAATATTGGGATGGTCTTATCGACGACGTTCGAATTTATAATCATGCACTTGATCCTAACCAAATCTACCCGCCTGTTGACGGGTTAGGTGGGTTGATAGCACACTGGCGGCTGGATGAGGCCGGCAGCAATGTCGCTGTTACCGCTGCTCCGGCAAGAACAGCCATACTGACGTGGTCCCAGGCAGGCCTCCAGGAAAAGTGGAAACAGGCTGCCGGGGCGTTTTTTAGAAGTATTAGAAGAAACTAAGAACAACTTTCAGTGCAGGGTAAAAGTGCCGATAGAAGCTGCTTATCGGCCTTTATAACCAATAAAAAGAAAAATCCAAAATACGTCAACAACGCATACTATATACCCTGCCTCCTATAAACATCGGGGTAACCCGATGGTCCCTGTCATATTGTTCTGACGATTGTACCAATTTTGTTGGCCTTAACTGTAGAAAGTATGAGATTTGACATCTGTATCGTCTTGGATATGTGCGAAATGACGATTAAGAGCCAAAAAAGTCAACAGTTTTTATCAAGTGAACCGGCAGGAATATTTACTGGACGCAACGGTTTATTTGTCCGCTCAGCCGACTGGTAAAGATGTGTCTAAAAGAGGTCGAAAAGGGAACAGAGGCGGGTTTTCAATGCTCCGCTACAAACAAATGAAAGCAGTGAGAATAGCCATGAGATATTGTCTGCATAAAAGCGTCAAATCCAAAGGATATTTTGCGCCCGTCAGTGTCCCTCATCTTGCTGTAGCAAATGATGACTGCCAGTCGGAAGGCCGGACAAAAGCTCAAAGCACCGGTTTTACTATGATAGAGATTATGATTGTTGTTGTGATAATCGCTATTGCGGCAATGACAGTCGTCCCAATGATGTCTTCAGCAGGCAGCATGCAAATCCGATCTGCAGCGAATATGATTGCAGCGGACCTTGAGTACGCAAAGAGTATGGCAATCAGCAGAGGGCAATATTTTTCTGTGGTGTTTGATGATACTACCGAGACCTACCAGATACAAAATCAGGATGGTGACGTAATACCCCATCCTGTGAAAAAAGGATTCGATTATATTGTAGATTTTCAAAATGACGGCAGGCTCAGCAAAGTTAATATAGTCGATGTTGATTTTGACACGACCAGCGAGATTAAATTCGACTACCTCGGAAGTCCGTACAGTGGTAGTGGTAATCCTTTGAACAGTGGCACTATTGACCTGCAGGCAGGGACCCTTACCAAAACAATTAATGTTGAAGCTGTTACTGGGTATATCTCGATCACGGACTGATAAAGGTGAAATATAAATGATAAGTTGGAAACCCAAAACTCATAGTTTTAGGCCGATAGGATTAGACATAGGTCATAACTCTATCAAGATGATTCAGCTCGCAGTAAACGAAGGGCACATAAGTGTTCATGCAGCTGAAAAAGCGCGTATCGACCCTGCTATAAATGGTAACGGTGAGGAGAGAAGGCGTTTCACTGTTTTGACAATAAAACAAATGTTAGCGGAAGGGCACTTCCGTGGAAGAGATGTTGTGTCATGTTTGCCTAATGACAGGTTAAAAATAACATCTCTGCGATTAGCTGAGACCGAAACAGCTCAAATCGAGCAGACTTTAACAAAAGAAGCAGCGCACCGTTTCGGTCTGGAGCCGGATAAGGACTCAATAAGGTATGTCCTCGCAGGAAATGTTCAGCAGGGCGATGAGACTAAGAAAGAGTTGATACTCTTTGCTGCAGACAATGAAACGATAAAAAGCCACATCGGGATGCTTGAGGAAGCCGGACTTAAACCTGCTGGTATAGACGTAGTTCCATGTGCTTTGTTCAGAAACTGCGAAAGGCTAATGCGGCGTCAAGAAGATAAAGAGCATACCATCATTTTGATAGATGTGGGAAGCCGCTTTACAAGCGTGGTTTTTGGTCGGGGAGGAGAGATTTGTTTTGTTAAACAAATACCGATTGGCACAGAAACATTCAATCTGGAAGTCTCGGGGAAATTGGGTGTAAGCGCTACAGAAGCTGAAAGGCTGCGAGTAAAACTGCAAATGGAGGAATTGACGGACTTTGAAGGAGACCCACAGCCATCAGATAAGGACTCAACCTCTCAGGACACCGAAGCTCCCGATGTACAAAAATCACAAAATGGAGCTCCTTTTGATGCGTCGACGCGACAGGTGATGGTCGATGCAATCAATTCGATTGCCGGCAGATTGGCAAAAGAGGTTTCACTGTGTTTTAGATACTATACTGTGACATTCAGAGGCAAACGCGTGGAACGGGCAATTCTTACCGGCGGGGGAGCATATGAAAATATACTGCTTGATGTTCTAAAGCGTCAATTAGCCGTTGAGATCGAGGTGGCTGAACCGTTGAGAGACTTCGACTTAATGAATATGAATTTGGATAGTGACAGACGTGGTTTATTTTGTGAGTGGGCGGTAGCTGTGGGACTTAGCCTTAAATGGCTGGGGCAGGCTACCAGCGAGAACAAAAGGTCCTGAATTGGCTCTCTTTTAAGATTATGAAAGAAATTGATTTTCTCCCAGAATGGTATAAGGACAGCAAAAGACGCCAGGTAAGCTTGCGCAGACAGTATATCGCTTTGGGTGCTATATTTGCGGTGATGATGACTTGGAACATGATTGCTACTTATTCAGTTTCAAGAGCAACCGTAAAGCTTGCTAAGGCTGAGGCAGGTCGCGCAAAAGCCGAGAGCACATCGGTAGAATTCAACAAGATTAAAAACCAGGTGGTTCAGTTACAAAAAAAAGCAAAAGTTATAAATGAGATTGACTCCAAAATCGACGTCGCGGGCATTTTAGGTGAGATTAGTTTTTTGATTGGTGAAAGGATAGTACTTAGCAAAGTGGAATTCACTGCTGAGAGGTTTTCAGCTATGCAAAAAAGCAAAGCCCAAAGTAATTCTGTCGTAAAAATCGCTGGGTACAAGTCCGTCAAAAAACAGGATCAACCTCTCGGCGACGTCCGATTCAAGGTCGTCATAGGTGGTATAGCGGCAGATGCAAGTGATGTTGCATCGCTGATATGCAAATTAGAAGACTCACCGTATTTTCGGCAGGTGTATCCATCCTTTTCGCGTAACACCAAAATAAAAACGGCCGGAACACTGTATGCAGACACTGCCTCTGAAGGGTCTGAAGAAGGTTTATGGGTGAGTGAATTTGAGATAAGTTGCTATATGGCAAACTATAAAGAAATGGCAATTGGTAATTGATTTTAGAGGGGCATACGACGTTGCTTGAAAAAAGACCACAATTGTTAATCTTTATTGTGACCGGAATGCTGGTTGCTGATTTTGTGCTGTTTGGATATCTGCCCTCGCGCCAGAGAATGGGATCTGTCAAACATGCAAGAGCTGAGCAGAGAGCAGTTATTGCCAAGGCTTCATCTGAAGGTGAGCAACTGCCGGCTTTTAAACAGCAATTGCAGAAACTGCAAAAATCCGTTGCAAACTACAATGCAAATATACCCTCAGAGAGGGCTCTTGGCGCGTTTCTGCAGCAGATAGCCAGTCTCATAGATGAGCATAATCTCAGGGAACAGGTGGTTGTTCCCGGCAAGGAAGTCAAAGCAGGCAGTTTGAACTGTATACCGGTGACTGTGAGCTGTAAAGGCAGATTATCGCAATTATTCGAATTTTATAAACAGTTCCAGCGGTTGGACAGGCTGGTTCGTATCGAGCAGGTAAAACTTGTAAATGATTCCGATTTCAACGGCGAAGTAAGTATGCAAACCGAGGCAGTCATTTATTACAAAACAAAAACCAAAGAAGGATAATATTAAGAAACTCTCGTTAGTTCCTGAGAAGATGTGAAATAGAACACATGAGGAAGAAAAAGATAAATACCGGCAAAAAAGCCAATAAGCTTGTCGTCCAATTAGCGGCGGATAAGAAAAAGGCTGCCCTCGCAATGTGTTTAGTTGCTGTCATGGCCATTATGTGGGTCAGAGTGCTGGGAAATAAAGGCCCGCAAGCTGCTAAAGCAAAATCGACAACAAAGCAAGATAACTCGAATAACCAGGCAGAGCCGCAGTTAAACATATCTTTTACAGAATTGCCAAAGGTGCAGGGACGAAATGATGTAATAACAAAAGACTTTTTTGCGTCAAACGGCTGGCGAAATTTTACCAAAAAAAGAGAAAACATAACTGGTGTTAAAGAAGTAAGTGTTGTTTCAACAAATGGCGACCAAGATGTAATCGCCGAGGTAGCAAAAAAACTCAAGCTGGACGCGATAGTGTTGAGCGAAAATCCACAAGCCTTTATCAATAATAAACTATTGAGCGCAGGGGATAAGTTGCTCGTCAAGGATAGAAATGACATATATGAATTTGAAGTAGTTAAAATAGAAGAAAACCTGGTGTTTATAAGATGTGCACAAGCGCAGATAACGTTGAAATTTATGCCGACCATTGAAGTAAGTGATTAATCAGCATTGCATCTTGAAATCTTGTGTGAAAAGGGTTCTTAAAAAAATAGGAGTTAAAATTATGTATCACAAAAATAGAGCAAATAACAGAATTCAACTCGGAAAGGACCTGTTTGTGCTGGGCTCTCTATTGGTCGTTATGACTGTGGTTGCTATCGGCGGTGATGTCAGCTCCGATAACTTCGTCGGGGAAATAGATGTCGACGCATATAGTGGTGAAATAGATGCTTCCGCTAATGGAAAGCTCAAGTTTATTGGTTTCGAAAAAGGTAAAAACATCAAGGATGGGCTTCGGGTCCTGGCGGCACTGTACAGAAAAAATATTGTGCCTTCGTCACAGGTGGACGGACCGCTGACTATCAGCAGCCTTTATGATGTGACGTTCGAACAGGCCTTGGATGCGGTTCTGGGCAACAGCTACAAGTATGACCAGGATGGCAATTTCATCAGGGTGTACACCGTTGAAGAATACAAAAAAATCAAAACAGACAAAGACCGAATGAGATACAAGGTCTTTACCCTGTACTATATCTCCGCTGCGGAAGCCAAGATGCTAATTATGCCGGTACTTAGCACTGTGGGGACCATTCAGGCCAGTTCTCCTGTTGAAACGATTGCATCTACTGGTGAGTCTATTACTACAGGTACTGGCGGCGGTGATACCATGGCCTTGAATGACCACCTCGTTATACTCGACTATCCCGAGAATTTAGCCGAAGTGGAAAAGATGCTTAAAGAGCTGGACGTCCGTCCGAAGCAGGTATTGGTCGAAGCGACCATTCTAAGTGCCAATCTGACCGAGGGTATGCAGCTTGGTGTTGACTTGAACCTTCTTAACGGTGTCAGCCTGGATGGCACTGATGCAACGTCAGACATTACTACCACTACCACAATTTCCAGAGGAGCTGCTGGAAGCACACCTGTTTCGCAAATAGCCGCGGGAAATATTACTGGGGCAATGCTGGAAACTTCCGGTTTCGCAACTGTCGGTGGTAGTGGACTGAGAGTTGGAATTTCATCTGGTGATGTGGCAGCATTTATAACTGCCTTAGAGACGACTACCGATACTACGGTTCTTGCCAATCCCAAGATCATGGCAATCAATAAGCAGCTCGGGCAGGTTTACATCGGCACGAAGATTGGCTACATATCGCAGACTACGCAGAACCAAACGTCTACGACCCAACAAGTTGAGTTCCTTGATACTGGAACAAAACTCTCGTTCAGGCCCTACATAGGCGACGATGGCTATATCAGGATGGACATACATCCAAAAGATAGCTCCGGCACTTTGAAAAGCAATGACATACCTGATGAGTCCTCAACGGAGCTGGCGACCAACATAATGGTCAAAGATGGCCAGACTATTGTTATAGGCGGACTCTTCAGAGATGTCGTGGTTACAAGTCGAAGACAGATTCCTCTGCTGGGCGATTTACCACTTATTGGACCGGCATTCAGAAGCACTACCGACACAGTAACACGACAGGAGGTTATAGTTCTGCTTACTCCTCATATTATAAATGACCCGGAAGAGGCAGAGGCAGATAGTGATGCCAGAGTGGATGATATACGCCGCAAGAGATTTGGTGCACAGAATGAATTGCAATGGACAAGTAAGGCAAGATTAGCTGAAGAGTGTTACGCATTGGCCGTGAAGTATTACTTCGAAGGTGATACCGAAGCCGCGATGCGTAATCTGATGATAGTTCTTGAACTTCGTCCGGCATATCTTGAGGCGATACGCCTCAGAGAAAGAATCATTGCTGAGACAAGCCCGGATGAGGTGGATAAGCTGGAAAGAATTATGATGGATGATGTTGACCGCTTGGAAGCTCCCAACTGGCTTAGGAGGTAAACAGTAGCGGGTGAAGAGGCCAAGTAGAGATTGCCCGGGTTCCCATTTTGCAGCTTATTGCAAAATGGGGGCCCCTTCGCTCAGCTCCTCCTGGCAATAGGAAATACGATTCTGGAGTTATTGTTTTGAAACTTGGAAGAAACTTATATGCGATGGCCACGATTATCGTGGTGTGCTGTTTGCTTGCGGGCTTTCTCGCCGAGTGGCTGGATTCCGGCACCGGTAAAGACTGGCACAGCTTGTATCGAGCATTGCGTATTATCGCATTTTGCATCGGGACTGCGGGTGTGATTTGGCTCGGCTGGGACCACTGGAAAACGACAGGGATAATTACATCCATAGCCGGACAGCTCACGGATGAGAAACCTGCAAATCTGGAAATAAACGAACTGAGCAATGCGATTAGCAAACGCCTTAAGAACTACTCTAATAAAACGGAACAACTCCAGAGGCAAATCTCAGACCTGCAAATCCAGATTCAACTTTCACAGAAACAGAAAAGAAACACCGAGGCCATTATATACAGCCTTCGCGACCCTGTTATCGTTGTCGATGAGTTAGACAGGTTGTTGATGGCCAATGAGGCAGCTGGCAGGCTCTTCAATTTTGATTTCCAAGCTTCACAACACAAACCCATCGCTGAGCTTATCTGCTGTGAAAATGTAGATTCGGATAAAAGTGAATGTGTAGAGTTGTTGCGACAAAGCAGGCAAAGCAAGACCGAAGCAACAAGACGGGAAATCGAACTGCAGCAGGATGGAAAACCAAAAATCTACGACTGCATCGTCTCGTGCGTTTACGACGATAAACAACAGGTTTGTGGAGTGGCTGCGGTGCTGCATGATATTACCCGCGAGAAAGAAATATCTCAGATGAAAAATGATTTTGTAAGTCATGTCTCGCACGAATTAAAGACACCTCTGGCGTCAATCATGGCATACTCCGAAATGCTCTCTGACGGAGAAGCTGATGATGAAAAAACAAAGAAAGAATTTTATTCCGTGATTCAAAATCAGGCGCAGAGACTCAATCGACTCATCGAGGACATCCTAAACGTTTCACGGATAGAATCCGGGCTGATAAAAGTTAATAAAGAATCTGTCAGCTTGACAATACTGATTGAGGAACAACTGCATATGATAAAAAGCTACGCCGAAGAGAAAAATATCAAAATTATTGGACAAAAGCCCATTGTTTTCGACCAGGTCTATGCAGACAAAGATATGATTTCACAGGTTATTGTTAATCTGCTTAGTAACGCAGTTAAATATACTCGGTCCGGAGGTTCGGTGAAGATTGAAAGTGATGTAGATGAAATTGCATCCCTGGCGAGGATTAGTATAACTGATACCGGCGTTGGGATACCAGCCGATGAAATCGAACATGTCTTTGACAAATTCTACAGGGTTGGAGCTAACAAAAAGCAGGCAAAAGGAACTGGCTTGGGCCTCAATCTTGTAAAACAAATAATCGAAAAAACTCACAATGGACGCGTATTTGTTACGAGCCAGGTAGGTGTTGGAAGCACTTTTGGTTTTGAGTTGCCTTTGGCAGCAAAAGAAAAAGTCGAAGCAGCTTAAGAGAGTGTATAGGAAAAAATACATGACGGACGCTACTACAGTAATAGATTAACTTTCGGGGAGGCAGAACAATGATGACAAAGAAAATATTGGTTGCGGACGACGAGGTACACATTATCCACGTTGTGGCAATAAAATTCCGCAATAACGGTTATGAAGTGATATCAGCGGATAATGGCGCTGAAGCTTACGAACTCGCTTGCAAGGAAAAACCTGATATTATTGTCACGGACTATCAAATGCCGGTGATGACGGGACTGGAACTTGTCGAGAAACTACGCGAAAACGACCAAACCAAAGATATACCGGTGATTTTGTTGACGGCCAGGAGCTTTGCAATTTCAAAGGAACAACAGGAGACTCTGCAAATATCGGGCTGTCTAAGCAAGCCTTTTAGCCCCAAGGAGCTGCTGGGCAATGTTGAAGATATTCTATATAGCCAGGTGGGAAATTAAAACACATTGAGAGAACGGGTGAAAACTGACTTCATAATCTTGAAAAACTCGCGTTTTCGGCACTGATAACGAAGTCAGTGTAGGTTACGAAACGGCTCCACGATGTTTTAAAAAAGAGGACTTATGCTAAATACAAACGATAAATGCTTGAATCCGTCACAACTGCGCGAATTGAAAAGATTTGGTGACAGGATAAGCAAATTCGGTGCTAACTTTGTGGTTTACGAAGCGTATGGCGAACTTGTACTTACCTGCGAGGGCGGCAGATTCGAAAGCGACCTTGAGCAGTTAAAAAACGATGCGTTATGTGTGATGAGTACCGCAGAAAACGCCTATGACAGCGATACATCAAAACATGGTACGGTATACACAAAGCGAGATACACTTTTGTCTGCTGTTCTAAAAACGGCCCCAGCTGCTGGCAGGCAGGCTGAACCCATAGGAGCAGTTTTAGTAGACCTTGGCGATACACTGTCATGCCCTGAACCGAATGGACCGTACGGTGAGGACAATATGATTCCGGTCCAGGCTAAGAGCGAATACTTGAAGGAAATACTTGAACTTTTAACAGAGAATTTTCAAAGCACTGTCGAAGCAGAAGACCAAATTCAAATGGTCAGTACTGAGTTGGCGAGAGTCTACGAAGAGTTAGTCTTACTTCACAAGCTCAGCACGAATATGAAAGTTACCGAATCGGATGCCAACTTTCTGCAGATGGGTTGTGACAGTTTAACCGACATTGTTCTGGTCGAAGGTATCGCAGTACTTTTGGAGAAGGCTATAGATGGTGAAAAAAGACTGGCAGTTGTTGCCGGGTCGGGATTGATAGACATAGATGAGCGGATGGCGTCTATCTTACACAGCAGGTTGACCGACGAGGTAAACGATGGTAAGGAGGCACTCCTGGATAGCGAGGTGGATTCTCCTTTCAAATACGATTGGCCGGAAAACATAAGGAATATTATTGCCGTTCCTTTATTTGGCAAAGAGAAAGCTGACTCACATTTTGCACAAAGAACAAAAAATGGCAGCTTTATAATCGGTCTGATGGTCGCAATAAACAGGATCGACAAACAGGATTTTGACAGCACCGACGTAAAACTTTTTAACTCGATGGTCAGCGGATGCGCCGTCTTTGTTGAGAATGGCAGGTTGTTCAACGACCTCAAAGAATTATTTATAGGCTCGCTAAAAGCCCTGACAAATAGTATTGATGCCAAGGATGCTTATACTCGCGGTCATTCTGAAAGAGTAGCGTTTATCTCGCGATGGATTGCAGAAAAACTCGCTGAAAAAGAGCCTCTGGAAGAAGAACGAATACACAAAATATATTTGGCCGGTTTGCTGCACGACATAGGCAAAATAGGAATTGCCGAAAGCACGTTGCGTAAGACTGGCAGGCTCACTGAAGAGGAACGTGACTGTATAAATAAGCATCCGTCGATAGGGGCAGGTATTTTACGTGGAATAAAACAAATGCGCGATATCGTCCCCGGTGTATCCTGTCACCATGAGCGAATCGACGGCAAGGGATATCCAAACGGTTTGACCGGAGACCAGATACCGCTTACCGGCAGAATTGTCGGACTGGCCGATAGTTTCGACGCAATGACATCGAAACGAACGTATAGAGATGCGATGAGCGTCGAAGAGGCACTTGCAGAGGTAGAGAAAAAATTAGGTACACAATTTGATGAGAAAATCGGCAGGGTATTCTTGGAAAGTGACGTATACCAGCTCTGGGACATTATACAGCGCGGCTTTGGCGAAACTTATGAAAATAACAATTTCTCTGAATACGGCACTGCAGCTGTGGGGACACTAATCAGATGAAAGTTAAAACGCAGGATTATAACGATGTGACTGTTATTGAGCTCCAGGGCGAACTGGATGCCGATTTTATCGATCCGCTTAAAAATGCAGTCGTTGATGCAGCCACTAAACGCAAGGCCGGCATTGTGCTCGATATGAGCAATGTCGGATTTATCAACAGTCAGGGACTGGAACTATTATTGTGGATGCGAGACTATTGCAACCAGAATAAACGTGAGCTCAGATTGGCAGGCCTTGATGAGAACTGCTCAAAAATTATGGAAATAACCCGGCTCGAAAATGAATTCGACCACTACGCAGAGCTTGCCGAAGCGGTAAAGAGCTTTGCATAGAAAACATGTGAAAATGATTAAGAAACAAATATGAGTCAAATAGCCACAGAAAACAAAATGCAACTTGGCCAACTGCTTATAGCTCGCGGCGTCGTAACGGCTGAGCAGATAGAAAAGGCCCTTGCAGAACAGAAAGAGAAAGGCCACCGTAAGCTGCTTGGCGAGTTACTCGTCGAGATGGGCTATTGTACGGAAAATCAGATAGCTGCTGCATTGGCTCAGGCCTACAATGTGCCTTACGCCCAGCTCAGTCCCAAGATATGCGATGCAAATACTCTTGAGATTTTGCCAAGAGAATTCCTCGAAGAATATATCGTTTTACCTTTGTTCAAGGTTCACGATGTTCTTACAGTGGCGGTAAGCGAGCCGACAAATGTCTTTTTGATTGATGAAATAGAACGCATAAGCGACTGTAAGGTCCAGGTCGTATGCTCAACCGCCAAAGATATTAAAGCCACGTTGCAGACATACTTGCCGGCTGCCAACGTTTTCGTCATTGATGATATTATAGATGATGAGGGACTGGAAGACTTTACTCTAATAGAAAATATCACGCAGGATATAAGCAACCTTGAAGAAGTAGCGGGTCAGTCGCCGGTTGTAAAACTGGTCAACTATCTGCTTTATAACGCTGTACGCGAAAATGCCAGCGACATCCATATTGAGGCGGATGACAAAAGACTTCGCATTCGTTACAGAGTCGACGGCAAACTCTACGAGAAGATGCGTCCGCCCCATCAGATGCATCCTGCCATAGTTTCTCGTATAAAAATTATGGCTGACCTCGACATCGCTCAGCGACGACTCCCGCAGGACGGCGGTATTCATGTCTTAGTCGAGGG
>Ga0315553_10003694_pt1 | contig 11796 bp, 7 predicted proteins | sample SalMarSW160140MG_FD_203099 | JGI IMG/M metagenome (GOLD analysis project Ga0315553, IMG submission 203099) | Salt marsh sediment microbial communities from the Plum Island Ecosystem LTER, Massachusetts, United States - Salt Marsh Sediment SW1601-40 ... | reverse complement strand
AAAGCCGACGGTGGCTTCGAGCGACTTCTTGTCGCCGGTGAGGACGTAGTGCAGCGCGACGGTGGGCATGCGCCACAGGCCCTGCCGCTGGCCGTCGGTGGCGTCGCTAAGGAATTTGCGATGTGTAGGCGCCTTGCAGACGTTGCGGTACTTCACCATCTCGTCGAAGAACGGCTTGCCCTTGCCCTTGGCGAACGCCTTGAGCGCGGGGATGTCCTCGGCGCCGAAGAGCAGGCGCGGGTGCTTGCCTTTCACCGCGTCGAGCAGCGTTGCGGGGTTCTCCTCGGCGGGGTCCTTCTCGGGGACGACGGGCGGCGGGGGCGGAGGCGGGACGGGCTTGGCCTTCATCGGCCCGCCCAGCTTCACGGTCAGGTCGTCGGCCCACAGCGTGTGGGGCGTGCCCTTGCCCGTGTCGCCGTACAGCACCACGCCGACAAAGCCGGTGACCTTCGATGTGTTCCAGTCGAACCGTTTGCGGCGGGCGTTGACGTCCTTGCCGTCGAGCGAGATGATCAGCCCCTTGTCGGGGTCCATGTTGAACGTCCACTTGTGCCAGCCCTTCTTGCGGCGGCATTCGCCCAGGTAGCGGACGTTGAACCACGACTTGCCGCCGTAGTCGCTGGTGCAGTAGGTCTTGTCGCCGGCGAGGTAGCGGGCGTAGAGCTCGCCGACGGCGAAGACGCGGCCGTCCGCCTGCAGCAGGCCCCAACGGGGGCCGACGCGGTAGGCCTTTGTGTTCTTCGGCACGGCCATGTCGTCGTAGACCCACAGCTCGATCACCCCCGAGTCGTTGGCGTCGCGGAGCTTCAGCGTTGCCTGTCCGCCGACGCCAACCTTGAGCGCGGCGCCCTTGCCGTCGCGGCCTTTGGCGGCGTCAATGGCCACGTCGCCCTTGACTTGCCAGCCGTCCAGCGACGCTTTGTCATCGAACGCCACGGACTTCTCCGCCGCCGCGGCCCAGACGGGCGACGCGGCGATGCACACAAGCAACGCAGCGCGGAACATGCTTTTCATGGTCCAGGGCTCCTTTCGCTACAAAGAAAACCAAGCCTGGGTCGAGACCAACAGTCGCGGTATGCTAGTCGCTGACACCGGCCCAGGTCAAGGGCGCGGGCGGGGTTTCTGGCGCTTCGCCTTGCAGGCCTTCCCCATCTCGTCCGCTCTGCGCCGGTGCTTCATCTACAGGGCCTTGATCGGCGCGGGGCCGAAGCTGTAGAAGTCCTTGCCCTTGGGCGCTTCCTTTTCGCTCCAGCGGCCGACGCAGTCGAAGAAGGCATCGTGGCCCCAGAGGTCTTTGGCGCCCATCAGGCGCGCCGCCGATGTCGGCTCGACACGGCCGCGCCGAGCGGCGTCAAGCTCGGCCCTCCCGATCGGCTGTCTGAATCGCCTAGCTTCTCCTCCTCTTGAGTGCAAGCAGCGCGAGGCCGACCAGGCCGAGACCCGCGGGCTCGGGAATGGGGGGCGGAATGACCTCGTCGGCCGACGCGGCCAGGATGAACGCCTGGCGGCTCTTCCACGTGTCGCCGTCGTAGATCGCCAGCCGAATGCCCGTCAGCACCCGCGTGTCATCCAGCGGGAGCGGATTGGCCAACGTCCAGACGTGCCCGTCGTCGCCGCGGATGCCCGAGTAGTTGCCGCTGACGCCCCAGGTGTGGTCCGTCAGCGCGCTGGCCACCTCGAGGATGTCCGGGTTGCTGGAACTGCTGTTCAGGATCGTGGGGAAGCCAAGCTCATCTACCTTCGGCGTACCGGGCGACTGGTAGATTTCTACCTCGCCGTCGGCATAGATGGCGTAGATCATGCATTTCTTGTTGTCACCCGCCACGAGGAAGTTGATGTCGGTGTAGTTGCCCTGCTGCGCCGGGGGCATAAGAGCAGTAACGGAGGCGGTAGGAGCGCCGGTGGAGCCGGAGTGGGGTCGGTATGCCCGAATCACGTTCGGGCTCCGCGCCAGGAGACCGGTGGGCGTGGTCGGCTTGGGGATCTCGGGGTTGCCCCAGCCGCCGCCGGGCTCGGCATCCAGCGCTGTCGAGAGCTGGAACAGGCCGTAGCTCGTGGTGATCTTGCCGTCCGTCGGCAGGCCGTCGCTCGGGTGCGAGCCGTCCTGGCCCTGCCAGATGTACGACCTTGCCCCGGAGCTCAGGCTGTGGTGGCCGAATACGGCCGACACCTGCCGGCTGCCCAGACCCCAATCGGCGCAGGGATCGTACGCCACGGCCTCCTGCTGCTCTGCGATGCTGATATAGCCGTCGTAGTTGTACCCGCTCGAGATGTCCAGCGGAATTACGCCCGCCGACGCCGTCATCGCCACCGCCACGAACATCATCACACCAACCAATGCCATGCGCTTCATCACGCACCTCCTTGTCACGACAGAGGCCCGGGCCCTGCAACGCACAGGGCGCCCGATGCTCCCTGCCCAGTGTTCTCTCTTCGCGGCGAGCCCCGACACAGGGGCTCGCACAAGACTACGATCTCTCACGCATACGCATTCTCCTCTGCGCGTCCGCGGTTCTGATGGGTGAACTCGGTCTCGCTCATAAGCGTTCTCTTCCTCCGGCATGAGCCGGGCCCTGCAACGCACAGGCCGCTCAAGCCCCGTGTCCAGTGCTCTTCTACGGTTCGATTTCGTTCTTCCGCCTGATGGCCTTCTCTGAGTCACTTAGCTTCTCCTCCTCTTCAGCGCGAGCAACGCGAGGCCGACCAGGCCGAGGCCCGCCGGCTCGGGGATGGGCGGCGGAATGAACTCGTTGGCCGACGCGGCGAACAGCCAGAAGTCGTTTTGGCGGTTCACGCCATTCGTCGAAGTGGTCAGTTTGAAGCTCTCCAGGACCTGGGTCTCGTCCAGCAACAGGTTGCTGCTGAACTTCCACAGGTAGCGGTCTTCGTTGCGGATGTTGCTGTACCGGTTCGGGTCGCTGCCAGCGGCGCCCATGTGGCGGTCCGACACGAACCCAAGCGCCCAGGTCGGGTCGGAGTCGGTCGCGTTGTGCCAGTCGCCCTGGCCGCCGACGCCGCCGGACGTGAAGCTGCCGCCGGTCGCAGTGCCGCTGGCAGACCAGACCGTGTGCCACGCGGCGTCGGCGGCGTATTTGACCTCCACCTTGGCCGTATACGTCTTTCCTGCATCGGAATGACGCCGGCCGTTGAGCAGGAAGTTGATGTCGGAGTAGGTCCGTTGGTCGCCGGCAGTGAGGTCAACCTGAACCGAGCCGGTGCTGTTGTTCGTCGTGACGAGAGCGCAGTTGTGGACCTTTGTCATGGGCGGGTCGTTGGGCTTCCAGTCGGCCGAGTCGTAACGGCGGGCCAAGCCCTTTCCTATCTCGAAGTTGCCGCCGTCCACCAGCCCATCGGCCGGCAGGCCTGTGGGATCGTCGCCGAGGTAGAGGCTGCTCCACTGCATGCTGTGCTGAGTCAGAACATCACTGAGGCGGTGGTTGCCTGCCTGCGTGTTGCAGAAGGCGATCTCGTTCGCTGTCCCGACGGCGTCGTAGTTGAACGCGCTGCTCATGTCCAACTGGACCAGACCCGCCGACGCCGTCATCGCCATTCCCACAAACATCATCACAACAACCAATGCCATGCGCTTCATCACGCACCTCCTTTTCACGACAGAGGCCCGGGGCCTGCAACGCACAGGCCGCCCGATCCTCGTGTCCAGTGGTTTTCTACGGTTCAACTTCATTCCTCCAACCAACACTCAAGAGCAAAAGCCTTCCTGCGACGTCCCCGGCTACGCGCCGGCGACGGTCGATCAAGCCGCATCTCTTCTCCTGCTTTCTTCGGATCTCGTAACACTTCAGCCAAGTGAAGCGTATGCACATTTTCCGCCGGTTCGCAGAACCGGCCTACAACATCTTGCGGCCACCTTGTAGGCCCGTTCTGTGAACGGGCGTGTATTGCTCCCTTCTACATTTGGCTGAAGTGTTACCGGATCTCTTCACTGAATCTGCTGTGTCCTTACAGAAAGCCAGTATTCGGGTACTACAAAGCCAGATACCGCATCCTCCACAACGGTTCGGATCGGCCTCTTCTTTTTTCGCGCTCTCTCTTGCACCGGCCCGTGCCGATGCGCCACCAGAGCGCATCTATGTCCGTTCGTCGAGCGTGTGACGCACGCGTGCGCCGGCCCGAAACTGACCGGCGCCGGGCGCTTATAGCCACCGCATCCGGCCGTGCAACCGGGCGGACGTGCGCTCACGCCGCGTTCGATTTCTACGTCGCCGCGCCTCCGTATCAGGCCCGGACAGTCGCACTACTACCAGGCTTCCTTATCCGCCCAATGGCACCGGCTGGCCCTCTCGGGCCCGGTGCGTGCAGCACCCGCGCCACATCCACGTGGGCGAGGCGCAAATCTGCAGCCGAGGCCCGTCCGCCTGCCAAAGCGCCGGCGAGAACGCGGCCTCGTGCGCGCGGCAGCGCGGCGTGTTCGGCTGCAAAGCCGTCAGCCGTGATCGAGCACGGCCCGCGGTGCAGCGGCCCGGCGAGACTTGTCGCGCCGGGCACGCCCGGGGTGGAGCCGGCGGGCCTCCGTCCCATGCGGGGCGCGCAAAGGTACCCTAAAGACGACCGGGGGGCCGGGGTGAAAGCTGCAAATCCCATGCCAACCCGGTCGGCTTTTGGGCGAGTATGGTATAATGTGTTGCAGAACAAGAGGTTACGAACAGATGCCGCACCCGGCGGCGGAGGCGGGGCCAGGGATCAGTGGATTTCAGGCAACATGGGCTACTTCCGCCCTGGCAAGGAACGGGCGTAATCTGCTGCATGGACAGAGGTTAGGAGGCGTTGCGGCGGGGCAACACGGCGGCGCTCGCGGCCGCCCCGCTCAGCCGCTCTCAGCGGCCGAGATGTGTTTGCAGATCAGCGCGATCAGCCGTTCCCGCTGGCCGGCACAGGACGGATCGTCCGCCAGGTTCACGATCTCGTGCGGGTCCTCGGTCAAGTTGTACAGAGCCACGTCGTGGACCTCGGGATCGAGGCAGAGCGAGAGCTTCCAGTCGCCGTCGCGGACCATCACCAGCCGCCCCTTGTGCTGGACGTATGGCCGCTGGGATTCGAGCGTCAACTCGCTGAACACCGGCTTTACTTCGGGCTCGCCGCCGGCCGTCAGGACGTCCGCGATGCTCGCCGAGCATCCCTCGCCGGGCGCGTCCAGCCCCGCCAGCTCCAGCAGGGTCGGGAGCAGCGTCTGTGTCTCGACCGGCGTCTGGATCGTCACGCCGCGCGCCACTTCCGGCGGATACCGGAAGATGTAGGGCACGTTGACGACCGGGTTGTAGAACGTCTGCTTCTGCACCAGCCCGTAGTCGCCGAGGTGCGTGCCGTGGTCGGACAGGTAGACCACGATGGTGTTTTCCAGCAGCCCCCGCTCCTCCATTCGGTCGAGCAGCCGGCCGAACTCGTCGTCCAGGAACGCAACCTCCCCGTAGTAGCACCGGCGCATCTTCCGGATCTCTTCCGGCGACAGGAGCGCCGACGACGACGTCTTGCTCACGTGTTCGGCCAGCCACGAGGGTTGTCCTTCGGGCGGCGCATCGCACGCCTCGGGGAGCCGGATCGCCTCCGCCGGGATGATCTCATCGAACGGTGCCGGCGGCACCACGGGGGTGTGCGGGCCGTTGAACGAGACGCGCAGGAAGAACGGCCGCGCCGGGTCGCGGCGTTCGAGCCAGTCGAGCCCGAGGTCGACCGCCTGGTGCTCGGTGGTCTCGGAGTGGTCGGCGGGGAACCGCCCGGCGAAGATCCACCGGCGCGCCTCGCCCGGATACTTCACCACGCCCCAGTCGCTCTCGTCGTATCTCTCGTGGTAGTCGAAATACTCAACGTGGGGGGAGAGACAATCGCCGCCCTCGACCTCAAACGCCGGCTCGGCGCAGACGTAGTGCTGCTTGCCGAAGCTCGCCGTCCCGTACCCGGCGCCGCGGAACCGCTGCATCAGGCTCCCCGATGGCGGCTCCTCTGTCGTGTCGTTGTACCAGACGCCGGTCTGGCTGGGGTACTTGGCGAAGAGCAGCGACGTGCGCGCCGGCATGCACACGGGAGACGGCGTGACCGCGTTCCGGAACACCGTGCCTTCGCCGGCCAGGCGGTCGATGTTGGGGGTGCGGGCCCACGGACTGCCGTAGCAGCCCAGCGAGTCGGTGCGCTGCTCATCGGTCATCAGCCACAGCACATTGGGGCGTTCGATCTCTTGCCTCCTTCATCGTTGGTCCGATGGGCTGTCCGGCAGCGGGTCGATGCACCGCGAGAGCAGTTGGCCCTCGCCGCCGGGCTTGATGACGCCGGCGGCGTAGTTGACAAGATTGGCCAGCAACGTCTGGGCCGTCCGGCTGTTGTCGAGGTTGCCCGGCACCTTCATGTTGCACACGACGATCTGCCCCCGCCCGAGGGGAACGCGGTACAAGCCGCCGCACCAGGCATAGTCCGCCGGCCGGGTCCACATGTGCATCGACAGCCCGCCGGCGAGCACCTCCCCGCCCGCGGCCATCACGTCCTCGCCCCGGTCGAACTTGTCGGGGTACACGTCGGCGTACTGGTATCCCGCGACGCAATCGGCGGGCAGATTCGCAAAGATCGCGTGCCGCTTGACGTACCCGATCGTCCGCATCGCCCGGCCCATGCGAATCAGCGTCGGGAACAGGTGCTCGTAGAGGAGCATGACCTCGGGCTCGAACAGCACCGCGCAGCCGCCCAGTTGGACGATCTTCCTGAGCTGCCCGAAGACCTCGCGTATGAGCTGCCTGTTGCCGACGCCCTCCCGCAGATCGAACAGGATGGGGACGTTCTTGTTGCGATAGCCGTTGCTGAAGGCCTCGGCCCTCGCGCCGAGCCGTCGGAGATGCCGGGCAATGACGCCTTGCGGGTCGTCGGCACCGGCGGCGTCGACGACAAGCCTCGGCCGTGGGAGCACGCTGAACTCAACGCTCTCGCGGCGCAACGTTCTGCCCGCGTGCAGCAGCGTCATGCGCAGGTTGTACCTGCCGGGCTTCAGCGTCGGCCGGACTGTCTTCCGCAGCAGGAGCTGTATCTCCTTCTCCGCCCTCACCCGTCCCGAGCCGACCGCGCGGCCGATGCGCCGGCCCCGCGCGCCGACGATCTCGACGCGCCACGTGCAGCTCTTGCCGAGCCGGTCCTCGTTGACGAGCATCACGCGGACGGAGAGCGCGTCGCCCTGGCACAGGACGCGGGGGGTAATCTCCGCCACCGGCAGCGGGGTCTTCACGGCCGTAGCGAGGCCGGCGAGTATTGGCTTGGGCCGCCGCCACACGTCGGTCGCGCCGAACAGCTCTCCGCTGGCATCGGCGAGCTGGCAGAAACACAGGCCGGCGAGCTTCGGATTGGTCCGCATCGCAGCGGTGACCAGCCGGACCTCATCGGCGCGGACACGGCTCGCCTCGGCGATCATCCCGCCGACGCTGCCGAACGTCTTCGCCAGCCCCGCCGCGCGGAACTGGGCCTTCAGCGAGTCGTGGAAGTCCTTGTGGAGGCGGTAGTCCTCGAGGCCGGCCTCCCGCTCGGCGCGGCGGTAGGTCCTCAGGACGGCGGCATAGTCGGGGGGCGCCTCGGGCGCGCCGTACTCGCTCACCAGCAGCGGCAGGCCCGCTTGGCCCCGGGTGCGGTAGTCGCGGAGGCTGGAATCCCGCAGGGGCAGGGGGCAGTAGCCGTGGGCGTCCAGTATCTCGGCCGTACGCGTCGTGTTGGGCAGCATGATCCTCGTGCCTGCTCCCGTGCCCGAGCCGTCGCCGCCGGAAGTGTCGACGAGGAGGCGCGTCGAATCGATCTTCCGCGCCCATCCGGCCAGGCGCGCGGTCAGCCGCTTGACCTGCGCCCGGGTGAACTCGCGGAGGTGGTACGCCTCGTTCATCAGGCACCAGAGCACGACGCTGGGATGGTTGCGGTCGCGGCGCAGCAGACCCTCGACCTGGCTGCGGCAGTGCCGCTCGGTGTGCGGGGTGTTGCCGATCCAGCCGATGGCCGGCTCGCCCTGTACGAGGATGCCCAACTCGTCGGCGATGTCCAGGTAGTACGGGTTGACCGGCTTGAGGTGGGCGCGGAGGAAGTTGAAGCCGTTGTCCTTGAGCAGTTGCAGTTCGCGGCGGGCAAAGTCCGGCGTCTCGGGGAAGATCAGCGTCCGCGGGTACATCCCTTGCTGAAGGAGGCCCTTGAGCTTGATCTTCCGGCCGTTGAGGTGGAAGGCGCCGTTGCGGACGGTGAACTCCCGCATGCCGAAGCGGACGGTGAGGCTGTCGACTGCCCCGCTGTCGGTCGCGATCTCGACCGCCGCCGAGTAGAGGAACGGGTCGTCGGGTGACCACAGTCGGGCTTCCTTCACGGCCACGGGCACGGAAAGGTGGTTGTTGCCCTTCTTCAGCCTGACGGTCCGCGTCGCGGACGCCACCGGGCGGCCGGGTCTTGCCGACGAGGCGACGCGGCAGGTCACCACGGCCGAACAGGCCCGCCCGCGGTTGGTGATGGTGATGTCCAGGACCGCCTTCCCGCGGCGGGGGAACGGCTTGACGTAGCAGTCGGCGACATACGCCGGGTCGGTGACGACCAGCTCGACGACCTGCCAGATCCCACCGGCGTTGTAGTACCAGCCGAGCTTGCCGGCGGGCAGGTCGCCCTGGTTGAGCGGCGCGCCGATGCGGTAGCCGTCGATCTCGTGGTTGATGGGCGGGTTGATGACGCGGACGACCAGCTCGTTGTCCGGCCGAAGCAGCGCGGACACGTCGAACTCGAAGGGCAGGAAGCCGCCCTCGTGGCCGCCGAGGTGCCGCCCGTTCAGCCAGCATTCGGCGACGTAGCACACCGCGCCGAACTTGAGACGGACGACCTTGCCATCCCACGCGCCCGGCGCGGCGAAACGCCTGCGGTACCAGCCGACGCCGTCGTAGCCGGGGCGGACCTGCTCCCACACCCCCGGCACGGTCATCTTCATGGACCGCGGGAAACGGGCATGCCACCGCCGCTCCTTCCCCTCGTTCTTCGGGTCGAAGGCCAGGTCCCACTGTCCGTTCAGCGAGACGACCTCTCTCGCGCTCTTGCTCATCTGTCTTGGTCTCCGGGTACCCGGGACTCACTGCTCATCGTGTCGTGCAGACGATGTTCACTCTCTTCTTGCCCAGCCCCTTGGCAGGCACAGCGATGAAGTCGCCGTCGATCGGCTCGCCGCCGACGGTGATGCCCGCCTTCCTGCCGCGACGAATCTCGACGTGAAAGTCGGTCCCGCGGAAGGGCCGGACGAACCTCGCCCGCCTCCACTTCGACGGCAACAGCGGGCGCAGATGGAAGCCGTCGAGCGTTCTGCGGAAGCCGACCAGCCGGTCGACGCAGTTGACCATGTTCCAGGCGACGGTGCCGGTCCGCCAGGAATCGTCCGAGACGTGATGCTTCATCCGCATGGCTGACGGGCCGACATACCCGTTGCTCTGGGCGTACGGCTCGGACTTCTCCTCGCCGGGCAGGATGCGCGTGAAGGTCTCGAACGCCTTGTCGGCTCGGCCGGCGTCGAAGTCCGCCGCTATCTTGAACGATGCGGCGTGACAGTAGACGTTGCCGTTGGTGAAGAAGCCCGGCGGGGTCCCGGTGAGCTGGCCGATGCCGGGATGGTACTTGGTGAACGGCGGCCAGTTGTGCACCGGGCCGACCGGCGTGTCGACGATGGGCTCGAGCTTGCGGGCGATCCGGGTGTACCGCGCGGCGTCGATCACGCCGGACAGCAACGCCCACGACTGCGGGTTGATGAAGTACTTGCCCTCCTTCGCCTTGCTCGTGCCGATGGGCATGCCGTCGTCGTTGTACGAGTAGAGGAAGTGATCGCCGTCCCATCCGTGCTTCAGGATGTTCTTCTTCAGCGCGGCGTATCGCCGCGCACAGCGCGCGGCGAGCTTCGTCTCCCCGCGCCGCCGGGCCATTTCGCCGACGAGCCTCAGCACCCGCGCCAGCGCGAAGCTCATCCAGATGCCCTCGCCCTTGCCCTTGACGCCGACCTTGTCCATCAGGTCATTCCAGTCGCCGTAGTGCACCAGGCTCAGGCCGCGCTTGCCCCGGTCGTTCCAGAGGAATTCCATCGCGCGCAGGTTGTGCTCCCAGATCGTCCCCCTGCCTCGGTCCGAGTAGCCCGCGATCTGATCGAGGATCGACAGATCCCCGGTCTCACTGAGCAGCGCGTCGGTGGCGTGGCTGATCCAGGAGGGCGAGTCGGCGTAGTGTTTGTCCGCCGAGGCGATGTCCATGCTGGCCACGCGGAACGCCCGCGGGCAGAAGCCGTCGGACCGCTGGTTCCGCAACGCCTTCTTGAGCATCTCCAGCGCCCGCGCCGGGTTGACGATGCTCATGCCGGCGGCGTCCTGGCAGGTGTCGCGGTATCCCTTGAAGTAGAACCGCGCCCAGTCGGCCATCAGGTACAACTGGTGCTTGAGCCATACGTTGAAGAGGCGGTTGAAGTCCGCGTCGGGCGTCTCCAGCTTCAGCCGGCCGAGGCGCGCGACGTTCTGCTTCCTGATGGCGGCCAATTCCCGGTCGATCTTGGCGCCGTCGGCGAAGGCGCGGATCATCCGCCGCGCCTCGGCGGCGTCTCGCACGATGCCCAGCACCACGTTCATCGTCCGCGCGGCCTTCGGCTTGAGCTTCAGGTTGTGCTGGAGGGCGCCGACGAGGTACTCGGCGCTGGCCACGCTGTTGCCCAGCCGGCCCTCGGCGACCCGCTGCGGCCGGGCATAGCTCCGCGTGACGCCGAGGAAGTGGTCCTTGCTCACGTCCCAACGCTGCACCTTGCGGTCGGCGTACATGAACGCGCGGTACTTCTCGTCGACCACGGTATACGTCATGTTCCTGAAGAACAGGAAGTTCCCGGCCCGGTCGAAGTCGGCGCTCAGGCCGCCGACGTAGCCGTAGGGCATGTTCACGCCGTCGAGCATCACGTTGGCGACGGTGAAAAGCGACAGGTCGCGGGCGCGGCGGGACTCGTTGGTCACGCGGACCGTCCAGATTTCGCCCGGGTGCTTCCGCGGCACGAAGACACGGAACTCGACGCGTATGCCATTCTTGAGGGTCCGCAGGATGGTGTAGCCCAGCCCGTGGCGGCATTCGAACTCATCGTGCTCGGTCAGGCACGGCAGGTAGCCCGCGCTCCAGAACTCGCCGGTGGCATTGTCGCGGATGTAGATCCAGCGGGGGGCTTCTCGCATGTCCTGCTTGCCGAACAGGTTCGTGACCACCCCTTCGTCGCTCTGGTACAGGGAGGATCCGTTCATGTGCTGGCCGGCGCAGGCGAGGTAGGTCGGATTCCAGAAGTAGTTGAACCAGTCCCGGGGCGGGCGGGGATCGGTGATCACATACTCCAGCCCGTCGTCCGTGAAGTCTCCGTACTTGCCCATGGTCTGTTTCCCCAGCAGATGAGAGTCGTCTCAACGTCCGTGCGCCGGCCCTCCTGAGCGCGTCGTCCGCTGCCAACTTTACCGCGGCGGGTCTCGGAGCGCAACCGCAAGTCCGGCGTACGAGGCTCTCCGCAGGTCCCATTTTGATCCCGGGAGGATTGCGGAGGCCGGTGGATGATGCTAGACTGCCGCGGTGGCCGGGCCACACTGACGCCGGGCCGGCGAAAAGACGGATTGCACCATGAGCCGAGCTTTTCTCCCACCCCCATGGATGGCGCTGGCCGCTGTCTGTGCGCTTGCGCCGTCCCCGAGGGCCATCGCGGCCGCCGCTGACGGCGGGCACGTCGTGCTGGACACGATGGGCGCCTGGCGGCTGCACCACACGCTCGAGCCGCCGGTGATCCTCTACCCGGCCGGG
>Ga0315553_10003693_pt1 | contig 11797 bp, 7 predicted proteins | sample SalMarSW160140MG_FD_203099 | JGI IMG/M metagenome (GOLD analysis project Ga0315553, IMG submission 203099) | Salt marsh sediment microbial communities from the Plum Island Ecosystem LTER, Massachusetts, United States - Salt Marsh Sediment SW1601-40 ... | reverse complement strand
CGGGCTTCGGGTTCCTTCTTCGGCTTGGGCAGCGGCGGGTTCCCGAAGACCAGCACGCCGAACCGTTCCGGTACGTCGTAATCGTTGCGCATCGTTGGCGACCAGGCGTTGTTCTCGCCGCGCGTTCCCGTGTGGCGGTTGCGATAGAAGTTGGCGCGCCATCTCTTCGGCGCCTCCGGGCCCGCGCCAAGGGCGGCGAACGGGATCGCCAACTCCACCGACCAGGCGTTCTTACCGATCGCGACCTTGTGGCGGGCGCCGGAGTTCCACTCACCGCGCCGGTCCTTGGAATCGGCCAGTGCGCCGGCGGCGCCCACGATAAATTGGCACCAACTTGAGCCGCCCCGCGGCGACAAGAACACCTCGATCGAGTCGTCCTGATATGCCGGCCCGTCGAACTTGGTCACGGTGCGGCGCAGCTTGTCCACGTTGGGCTCGGCCAGCCGGAACCCCAGGTACAGTTGCCCGTCGTGGTGCAGCAGCAGCGTCTGGGTCGCCGCGCTCGGCCGGCCGCGTCCGGTCATCGTGCCCATGTCGAGCGGCGCCGCCTCCTTCCACACAGCATCGTCGAGCTTGCCGTCCACCAGGGGCGCGGCGGCGGACTCCACGACATAGCCCGTCGGCAGCTTGGGCACGTACTTGACCTCGCCGGGCAGCCTCATCGGCGGCGTGCCCAGGCGGATGGTGCTCATCTCCGCGCCTGCCGAACGGCAGCCCATCGCCGCCAGCAGAAGGCAGAACGCAACGCACCAGTTTGCTTTCGTCCTCATTGTGACACCTCCCGGGATAACGAGCCTGTGGAATCCTGTAATCTATATCACCGTGGTCTCACGCTGGCAAGCAGTCTTTGGAGAAGAAACTGTGATCCACGCAGTCGCCGCTCCACCGACGGACGGAGGTCACTTCGCGAAACTGCGTAGAAGGGGAGGAGCGACATTAGGGTTGAGCCGCGGGCGGCGGCGGCTGGAAGCCGGCAATCGCGCGGCCCATGCGCCTTGGATCGGGATGTCAGCGCTCCGCGCATCGTCCGCGGATCGTTTACGGTTTTCTAGTATTCTAGTATTCTAGAAAAGTGTAAATCGCACGACAACCAGTGACGCGGTGTGTCCGGCGCTACCGCCGCATGACGCGGCGGTGCGCGAGCGCCTTGACTTCGCGCCGAAGGATTTGCACAATCACCGGCCGTGGTCAGAGTCGGAGCGCCAGCGCAACAATGCAACGATGAGCGCAGCGTGCGGACCGCTAGGGCATTCCTACGAGAGGCTATACGCCGGAGAACCCTTTCATGAGCACGTCAGCCATAGCCGAAATGAGGGGTTGCTTTCAACAGGCCTCCCGCGAGGCTCAGCACTATCTTGAGCGCTTCATCGCAGAGGTAACCTTCGCCGAGGGCCTGTTCGACCTGCATCCGCGCCGGGCTCCGACATGGAAGAAACTCATCACCAAGGCGACCGGCCGGGTGAAGGCTGCTCTCCCAAACGGGGACGCGAGGGCGCTGAAGTCCGCGATCAGCGAAGCCGAGAAGATCCTCGCCCCCATCTCAAAGGTGGCGAAGACCTATACCGTCTACTGCGTCGGGCACGGCCACATCGACATGAATTGGATGTGGTCGTGGCCGGAGACCGTCGCGACAACCAATGACACCTTCAGCACCGTCCTGCGCCTGATGGACGAGTACCCGCAGTTCCATTATTCGCAGAGCCAAGCGAGCGTCTATGCGATTGTTGCGCAACACGCCCCGGACATGCTGAAGAGGATCCGCGCCCGCGTCAAGGAAGGCCGGTGGGAAGTGGTCGCCAGCCATTGGGTGGAGGGTGACAAGAACCTGGTGAGCGGCGAGAGCCTTTGCCGCCACCTTCTCTACACCCGCCGCTACATGCAGGAACTGTTTGCGCTGTCCCCCGAGGACGTCGTCATCGACTGGTCGCCCGACACGTTCGGCCACGCGGCCACGATCCCCGCCTATCTCGCACGGGGCGGAATCAGGCGGTACTACTGCTGCCGGCCCGGTAACGCTGCGTCGCGGCCCATGGCGTTCCGCTGGCGGGCCCCGGATGGATCAGAGGTCCTCGTCTATCGCGACTTCACCTGGTACAACGGCGTGATCGGGCCGGAGAACGCATCGAGCCTGCTGACGTTCTGCAAGGCGACCGGCATGCGGTCGTGGATGAACGTTTACGGCATCGGCGATCACGGCGGCGGTCCCACACGGCGGGACATCGAGCGGGCCCTGGACATGGACACCTGGCCCGTGTTCCCCGCGGTCAAGATGTCCACCACCAAGCCGTTCTATGAAGAGCTGGAGAAAGCGGCGGGCAAGCTGCCGGTCTTGCAGGAAGAGCTGAACTTCGAGTTCACAGGATGTTACACGTCGCAGTCTCTTATCAAGCAGGCCAACCGGTTCGCCGAGAGCCGGCTCTGCGACGCGGAGGCGGCGGCGGCGCTCGCATGGGGCGCACTGGGCCTGGACTATCCCGGCGACGCGCTGCGCGAAAGCTGGCAGAAGACGTTGTTCAATCACTTCCACGACATCCTCCCTGGGTCGGGCGTGCACGACACACGTACCTACGCGCACGGCCTGTTCCAGGACGCTGTTGCGACGTGCAGCATGGCCGAGACCAAGGCCCTGCGGCTGCTCGCGCGCAGCGTCGATACTTCCTTCGCTGAAGCACGGGGCGATGCTGACGTTCCCGCCGGGTTCGTGCGCTCGGCCGTCGGCGCCGGTGCCGGCTTCGGTTCCGGCACCGGCCGGATGTCTGCCGCAGAGCAGACCAAAGGCCACGGGCCAAGACCGTTCGTGATCTTCAACACACTGGCCCACGAACGCTCCGGCGTGGTGAGCGTCACCGTGTGGGACAATGCGCCGGCGGGGGTCCCGCACAAGATCGCGGACACCGCCTTCTCTGTCCTGACACCTTCCGGCAAGACACTCGCGGCCCAGAAGGTTGGGGAAGGGCACTACTGGGGGCACGACTACGTCACGCTGGCGTTTCCGATAGACCCGCTGTCCGGCTTCGGCTATGCCGCGTATGTCGTCGATGAGAACGAAACCCGGACCCGGAACCCGCTGGGGCGTCTCGGCGACCGGCTCGTGCTGGAGAACGAGTTGGTCAAGGCTGAGATCGACATCGCGAGCGGCACGATCAGGCGGCTCGTTCACAAAGCCTCCCGTGCGAACGTGATCACTCCGGCCCGTCCGGCCGGGCTCCTGGAGTTCGGGATCGAGCGGCCGCACGGGATGAGCGCCTGGCGGCTGGACAAGCTGGGAAAGAGGACGGCTCCCCAGGTCAAGAGCTTCAGGCTGGCGGTCAACGGGCCCCACCTTGCACGGGCGGACTTCGGGCTGAGAATCCGCCGGTCCGAGTTCACCCTCCAATACGAGCTCCGGGCGCGCGACCCGAATCTGTACATCACCCTGGAAGGGACCTGGTTCGAACGGGGCACTCCCCGCAAGGGCGTCCCTAATCTCAGCATCGCTTTCCCGTTTGCACTGCGGAAAGCATCGGGCCGGTATGAAATCCCGTTCGGCGCGATCGACCGCACGCAGAGCTCTGGCGAAGAGGTGCCCGCGATCCGATGGGCGCAGGTCAACGGTATGGCCGGGCGGAAGAAGGCCGGCTGCCTGCTGATCAATGACAGCAAGCATGGACACTCGCTCGACGGCAGCACGCTCCGGCTCACTCTGATCCGGAGCAGCTACGAACCGGACCTGCTGCCGGAGATCCGGCAGCACAAGATCCGGCTGGCGCTCTCGCCGTTCGCGGGCGAACTGTCCGTGGCGGACGCGATGCGTCTTGGCGCGACGCTCAACCAGCCGCTGCGGGCGGCCGGCACCGACGTCCACAAAGGCAAGATGCCCAGGGCCGGGCAATTCATCTCCGTCCGGCCGGGCAACATCGTGCTCTCCTGCATCAAAAAGGCGGAGGGCGAGGACGCACTGGTGGTCCGCGTCTTCGAGACAAGCGGGAAACGCACCGTAGCCCGGATCAAGCTGAACGGAAAGCTGCTCGGCAGGCTTCGCAAGGCGGCCGAAACAGATGTTCTGGAGAGGCCGCTCCGCGCGTCGGGCCTGAAACGGACGGCCAACACCGTCTCGGTTCCCGTGCCCGCTTACGGCATCGCGACGGTGCTTCTGAAGACCGGCAAATGAGCCGGCGTGCGGGAGGGCGCCCGAACGGATCGCTTACAGCGCTTCGCCCACGTCGGTCCGCGTCAGGTCGCCGTACAACTCCGGGCGGCGGTGCACCAGGTAATCGTGCGACCGGCGCCGGATGTCGTAGTACTGCTTGGCGGACAGGTCCGCCACCGCGATGTCTTCGCCGGTGGAAGCGCACTCGGCGATCACGTCGCCGTCGGGATTGAGGACCATCGAGCAGCCGAGGCTGCCATCGTCGCCGCCGGCCTGGTTGATGAACGCCGCAAACAGGGAGTTGTCGAACGCCCGCGCCCGCAGCCACGTGAGGACCCAGTTCTTCGCCTGCTGGTGCGCCTCCTTCGCGGGCAGGTCGCGCCACCAGCCACGTCCCGCGGTCACGTGGGGCATGATAACGGCGTGGACGCCGTTGATGGCGTAGATCCGGTGCGCCTCGGGGAAGTGATTGTCGTAGCAGATCAGCACCCCCACGCGAAGCTTGCCCAAGTCGAACACGGGGAACGCGTTGCCCTGCTTGAAGTAGGCGAACTCCACGCCCGGCACGCAGTGGCACTTGCTGTACCGGCCGATGTAGCCGCGGGGCGAAACGATGACGTAGGTGTTGTAGACGGCGTTGTCGCGGCGGAGTTCCGGAAGCCCGGCCATGACGATTACGTTGTGCTGGGCGGCGATCTCGATCAGCCGCTGTGTCGAAGGGCCGTCAGGGACCGGTTCAGCCAGTTCGTACGGATGCGCGCCGCGCTGGGTCCAGTCCGGCGGAATCCGGCCCTCTTCGACGCCCCCGGCACCGTCGCGTTCGTAGTAGTCGCCCAGGCCCCACAGACTGTACCCGGCGATGGTCTGCTCCTGGAAACAGACGATTTCGGCGCCGGACTCCGCGGCCCTCGCGGTCAGCTTGGCGATCTTGGCGAGGTTTGCCTCCTTGTCAACGCTCGTCGGCATGAACTGCGCGACAGCCAATCTCACATCCTGCATTGTCCGCCCTTTCGTCAGATTGCTCGGATGGATACGTCGCGGCTATCATGGTGCATCCGCGCGCCCTTTGTCAAGCATTCGCTCCCTGCAAGCGGGGGACAGCGGGCGGCGGCTCCGGGGGCGTCCTGACTGGGCGTTGCGGATCGAGAACGCATGTGATATAGATGCTCGACGGAACGCCCGGCCGGGCTGGCGGAACGGAAGCTGCCGCCGCAGGATGCCCGCACCCGCGCACCCGCAATCTGTGCCTTCGAGGTCTGCCAATGAAAGCTGGATTCGCCAGGATCCGCATCACGCCGAAGATCGGCACGCCGATGGAGGGGTTCAGCGACCGTGACGCCGAGCAGGTCTGCGACGCTGTCCACGACCACCTGTTCGTGCGGGCGCTGTACCTGGAGCACCTGGAGCAGGCCGCCCTCATCATCGGCCTTGACGTGCTGTTTCTCGACTGCGAGACCGTGGCTCGATACAAGCGCGCCATCGGCCGCGAACTCGCCCTCGAGCCGCGCCAGATTCTGCTGAACACCTCCCACACACACGCCGGCCCCCGGGTGAGCCGGTGGCACTACGGCGAGCCCGATTCGGCGTACCTCGAGACCATCGAAACGGCCATGGTGGAGGCGGCGGCGCAGGCGCAGGAGTCCGCGCGCGAGGCGACCATCTGGGCGGGCGAGACCCGTTCGACGCTCCCGCTCAACCGCCGGAAGAAGGACGCGGACGACGCCGTCATCTTCGCGCCAGACCCGCAGGGCCCGGTGTGTGACGCCCTGCCGATCTGCCTTATCAAAGATGAGCAGGACGTTCCCATCTCGCTGCTCTTTTCCGTCTCGTGTCATCCGTCGACCATCAAGAGCTGCGAGATCTCCGCAGACTACCCCGGAGTGGCGATGGCCCGGCTCGACGAGCATCTTGGCGCCGGCGGCAGCCTGTTTCTGCAGGGGGCTGGCGGCGACGCGAAACCCTCCGTGATCGGCATGGGTGGCGTGTGGCACGTCGGCGACTGGCACGACGTGACCCGGGCGGGCCTGACCGTCGCGCGAGAGGTGATCACCAAGCTCGCCGAGGGGCTCTTCCAGGTGGAGCCGCGGCTCCAGTGTGCGTCGGTAGACATGAGGTGGCCGCTGGTGCCCCCGCCCGAAGCGGATGAATACCAGGCGCTTCTGGACAACCCGGCCTCTCAGGGCACGGACCCGAAAAAGACCGCGAGGCGCCGCTGGGCCGAGGAGCAGCTCGCACGCATTCGTGATGAAGGCGGTCTGCCGGAGGCCGTCGATATTGGATTGCACGGAATTCAGGTGGGCAACCGGGTGCGTCTGATCGGTCTGGAAGGCGAGCCGGTGGCCGAGTTGGGGCTGCTGATCCGCGAGTTCTACGTCGAGGGCGTCACGTTTCCGCTGGGCTGCACGGATGGCGCCCAACTGTATCTGCCGACGTCGGAGATGCTGTACGAAGGCGGCTACGAAGTGACCAGTTATTTCGAGTACCACCAGCCATCGCCGCTGGCCAAGGGAGTGGAGCACATCCTGCGGGACGGCTTGGACAAGCTTCGCCGCGCGGGCGTACGATAGGCGTGGGACGTCGGCGAGGCACGCTCATGCTGCGGCGGCGCCGGTCTTTTTCGTGGCGTTTCTGTTTCTCTTCCCGTATATAGGTGGTCTATGACCCTCTGGATATGGCGCAATGTGCGGCTTGAACTCCCGGCCGACTGGGAAATGCTCCAGTTTTCCAGGAACGTCCAGGAGGGACGGTGCGCGTTCGCGGACCGGTACCAGTTCCGGCTCGAACTCAGTTGGCGCGCCACGGCGGGTCGTCCGGATTTCGCGCGGATGATCTCGGATTATGTGGCCCGCCTGAAGGAGCAGGGGGCGGCAAACGCCCGCCGCCTTCGCCACGGCCCGTGGCACGGGCTCCAGGGGGATTTGGATGGGCAACGGACCTCACGGTTCGGCCGCTATTTGCCGGCCGAGTCGTGTCTGGTCGAGCTGGTGTTCCTTTGGCCGGAGCGAAGGGACGTCGGACTGGAGCAGAAGGTCCTCAGCAGCGTAGCCGTAGAGCCGGAGCACCTCGGCCGTTTCAGGCGGTGGAGCGCCTTCGGAATGGACTTTCTGACTTCGAAAGATCTTCAGTTACAGGCCTGCACCGTGGAGCCGGCCAGCGTGGAGATGACCTTCGGCGACGCCAAGCGCGGCGCCGTGGAACGCTTCGCCCGGCGCGGCATGGTGCCGGAATGGATGAACCAGACGACGGCCGAATGGCTGCGGGGCTGGGTCGACGGAGGTGTGCGCGTGACGGGCGTGGATGCCGCAGACGCCCGTGGACATCGCGTCGACCGCCTGGACGGAGAGAAGCGGGTACCCGGGGTGCTGAGACGATCCCTTCGTTGTGACGCGGCGGCGTGGATCTGCCCCAGGGACGGACGCCTGTACAGCACGTCGCTCGCCTCGCCCGCGAAAGAGGCCGACACCGGCCCGGCCCCCGCAGGGGCGAGGCTGTCGTGCTGCTCGGGACTGGAGCTGCCCATATGACACGAGCCGGCCAGCACCTCGCAGGTGACGGATCGTGGCGGCGTATGCTGACGGCGCGGCCCGTTCGGAACGAGGCCGCGCGGCTGGGACAGAGCGGGGAGGGGAATGTGACCGTGCGCGTGACAAAACAGCGGCCGTGGTATCTGCTTCCCCCGCTCTCGTGGATCGTCCCCTTCCGGCGCGAGCGGGCGGCGGCGCTCGACCGGGTGGGCTCCCGTGTCTGGCGGCTGTGTGACGGCGAGCGGACGGTGGAGGGCGTGATCGACGAGTTCGCTTCGTCGTACCACCTCACCTTTCACGAGGCGCGGGTGGCGGTGACCGGTTACCTGAAGGAACTGATCCAGCGCGGGGTCCTGGCGATCTCGATCCCGGAGGACGATACGACGTGAAGCCAATCCAGGTGGCGGATCAGCCGAGACTGGGTTTGCTGCGTACCACGCGTATCACGGTGGACGGAATCCGCTATCGCCTGTTCCGTACTTCGGTCACGGTCGCCGTCATAGCCATGGCCGTTGCGTTTCTGATGAACATCTTGAGCGAGAGCCTGATGAAGCGGGCCGTCGCCCATGACACGCGCGAGCAGATCGCGCGGATGCACACGGTTCACGACTGGGCGGCGCGCTTGACCAGGCCCGGCACCCCGGAGGAGATCATCGCGTCGCTCTCTCGCGCGGAAGAACACGATGCCGTGTATCGTGAGACGGCGGCAATGGCGAAGTTGACGCCGGAGGCCATGGCGGAGCTTCACCGCAGCGCCCGGGAGGCGGCCGACATCCTGAGATTCTTTGATGACCTCGACTACGCGCGGCGCCGCGCCCTCATCCACGCGGCATCGGGAGCGGGCATCTTCGAACGGCTGGGCACGCCCACGGGATTCGAGCAGTTCAAGACGGCCCTGGCGGGCATGAAGTCCGTCCGGTTCATTATGCGGCTGAACGATCTGACTCGATTCCTATCCGCGTGGCCGAAGACGCTCGCGCGAATCGAGCAGGTGCGCCAGGGACGGGCCCAGGCGATCCGAAACGTGGATGCGGCGCGCGGCGGGCGCACCATTCTGGCGGCGCTGGCCGAGACTGGCGGCGAGTTCGGCCAGGCCGTGCGGGACGCGGGCTTCGCGTTCGACGCGCAGGTAACCGCGCCGGGGGTCGCCGACCGCGCACAGCGCATTCTCGACCAGCGCCGGCTCGAGAAGAGCGCCGAGTCCATCCTGATGCTCCAGGCGATCGCGCAGCGCCGAAACGTCGTCCCTACCGACGTAACGGTGGCGATGATGTGGGGCCTGCTCCGCGGTCGCAGGGCGGCGACGTGGTACCGCGGCCGTCTAGGGCAGAGCATCGACACCCTCAAGACCGAGAATCAGAAGCTCGCAAGAGAGAGCGAGGAACTGAAGAAGAATGACGAGCAGATCAGGAAGAACAACGAGCAGATAAAACTCAACGACGAGAAGACGAAAGAAAACCTTCATACGATACGTGAGAAGCTTGTGCCGGCGTCGGATCTGACGCCGGAGCGGATGACGGAGCTGGCGCGGCATCGGAACCGCGAAGCCGCGCTCGCCCGGGCCGAGCGGCTCACCGTGGGCATGGGCCGCGGCTGGATGGGTCTGGGGGAGCGAATGGGGTGGCTGCTGTTCGTGTCGATGCTGGTCTGCGTGATCGGGATCTCCAACGCCATGCTGATGAGCGTGACGGAGCGCTTCCGTGAGATCGCGACGATGAAGTGCCTGGGGGCGCTGGACGGGTTCATCATGATTATGTTTGTGCTCGAATCCTGTTTCCTGGGTGTAGTGGGCGGCCTGATCGGCGCGGTGCTGGGCAGTCTGATCGGGCTCGGACGAATGCTGGCGGCGTTCGGGACCACGTTCATGGCTTCGGTGCCGGTGGTGGATCTGCTGGCCGCCATGATCGTCGCAGTGGGATTGGGTGTGGTGCTGGCGGCGGTGGCCGCGGTGTATCCGTCCTTCAAGGCCGCCCGGCTGGCGCCAATGGAGGCGATGCGGGTCGAATAGGCGATGAGCGAAAAGAAGCACGAGATGAACGCGACACCACCCAAGCCGGATCACGGCCGGCGGCGCGTCATCATCCGAACGGTCGGCCTGAAGAAGCACTATGACATGAAAGGTGTCGTGACCGAGGCCCTGCGCGGAGTGGACGTGGAGATCTACACCGGCGAGTTCATCTCCGTCATGGGGCCGTCCGGCTCGGGCAAGACCACGTTCTTCAACATGATCGGCGCCCTGGACAGTCCTTCGGCAGGGCGCGTGTTCATCGACGAGGTCGACGCCGCGCAACTCACGGCCGAGGAACTGGCGTATCTGCGCTGCAACAAGATCGGCTACATCTTCCAGTCCTACAATCTCATCCAGTACATGACCGCCCTCGAAAACGTCACCACGCCGATGATCTTCGGCGGGGTGCTGCCCGACGAGGCGCGGAAGCGGGGGATGGAGCTGCTCGACCTGGTCGGCCTGGGCGAACGGTGGCACCACCGTCCCATCGAGATGTCCGGCGGCCAGCAGCAGCGGGTGGCGATCGCACGGTCGCTGGCCAACCAGCCGAGCGTGCTACTGTGTGACGAGCCCACCGGCAACCTGGACCTCGCGACGGGGCAAGGCATCCTCGAGGTCTTGCAGCGCCTGAACGAGATCAAGGGTGTGACGGTGATCTGCGCGACGCACGACCACCGCATGCTCGACATCTGCGACCGGCTGATGTGGATCCGGGACGGCCGGATCCAGCGGATCGCCCGCCGCGACGAGCTGCACATCGAGGTGGGTGCGATTGGAGGCGAGACGGCGTGACGGTGACGCGGGTACTGCTCGCAGCGCTGGTTGGCGCGGTGGCGGCGCTCCCTGCCGCGGACGGCTGGGCCGCCTCGGCGCGGTTCGAGCAGGACTGCGCGGCTCTGACGAAAGCACCGCACCGGCTCACGGGGACACCGGAGTATGCATCGGCCGCCGCGCACGTGGAAAGGCGCCTGAAGGAGATTGGCGCAGACAAGATCATCGTCCAGAGCTTCCCCGTCGCGCAGACGCGCGTCAAGCGGTGCGAACTGCACGTTGCGGGCGCCGACACGCCGCTCCTGCTCCTGCCGATGCGCCCGAACGGCATCATTCCGCCGGTGACGCCGCCGGAAGGGATCACCGGCCCGCTGGTCCACGCCGGCGCGGCGAGGTTGCAGGACTTCGAGAAGCAGTCGGTGCGCGGGGCCATCGTCGTGGTGGACTACAACGCCGGCGCGGGCTGGCTGCGAGCGTTCCGGCAGGGCGCGAAGGCCGTGGTGTTCGTCGGGACCGGCACGGCCGACGCCCGGCATCCGCATTACGTCCGCGCCTGCGCCAATCTGCCACGGTTCTACTATCCGGGCCGCCGCCAGGACTTCCCGGCCGGGAAGACCGCCACCATCCACAGCGAGGTTGTGTGGGAGGGCGCCGTCGGGCGCAACGTGTTCGCCTTCCTGCGCGGCACCGAGCCGGAGTTCGCCCAGGAGAAGGATGAACTCATCGTGCTGGCGGCCTACCTGGACAGCTACGGGGAAGTGCCGCGGCTCTCCGCGGGCGCCCGAGGGGCGGCCAACTGCGCCGGGCTCCTCAAGCTGGCCGAGCATTTCAAGAACCGCCGGCCGCGGCGGCATTTGCTCGTTGCGTTCTTCGACGGCCAGGCCCGCGCACACGCCGGAAGCAGCGCCTTCTATCGCGCGCTGGAAGACAAGGAGAGCAAGGTCAAGGTCGAGACCCGCCAGAAGTCGCTCGTGAAGGAGCAGGGCTTCTTCAAGGAGATGCGGGCGCTTTTGGCCCGGCCGGATCCTCTCGGGGAACCGGCGGCCGAGACCCGGCCGATGGCGCTGCCGGCGGCTGCCTTGTTGCTTGCAGTCGCAGCGGGCGGGTTCCTGATCTGGTCGTTGCTTCCGCCCGGGGCCGACGGCGCGGATGAAGCGCCGGTCGCGAAGACTGCCACGGCAACGCAGCGGCGCCGAACGAAGGGGGTTCCCCTCATCATCGGTTCTGCGGCGGCCTTCGCGTTCTGCCTGGTGCTTGCGTACCTGGCTTTCCCGGAGAGCGGTGGCCCCGAGCAGCCGGGCGCCGGCGCCCGAAGGCAACTGCTAAGCCGTCTGCGGGACTGCGCGGCGGCGCACACCCATCTCA
>Ga0315553_10003692_pt1 | contig 11798 bp, 8 predicted proteins | sample SalMarSW160140MG_FD_203099 | JGI IMG/M metagenome (GOLD analysis project Ga0315553, IMG submission 203099) | Salt marsh sediment microbial communities from the Plum Island Ecosystem LTER, Massachusetts, United States - Salt Marsh Sediment SW1601-40 ... | reverse complement strand
GACGCACTGGCGGGACCCGCGAAGGCGACCGCCGAAATACTGGCAACGACCGCGAGAAACCATCTCCAACGCGCGGAACCTAGCTTGGCAAATCGCCAGAACATCGAATAGTCTCCCAAAAAGCTTAGTTGCTTTGACGATTCATGGCTTGCACGCGAACCATCCGAGTCGACTCGCGCAGCGCAACTGCTTCGACTGTTTTACCAAGCGCCAAGTCTGGTCTATCGCATGTATCCACCTAATATGTACCGCCTTGGAGCCATACCTTACGACGCGTGATTCTCGCCCCAAAGTTTTTTTGGGAGCCACGACTATCCGCCGCATGCAAGAATTTTTCCGAGCTTCATGGATCAGTTCGATAGTCGCCCACCTTCCGGTCTGGCTGCTCGATCTGACGCATACCGCCGCCCTGGACGCTTAAAGTATAGAGGGGACTGCGAACCGGCTCTCGGCGTCAGGCGGCGGCGTCCAATCCCCCCAGATGGCGGTGACGAATCAGCGAGCTGGCGGGACGAGCGCCGAATCTTGCTCGTCAGCGCAATTCGATCCAAAGCAACTCGACGCTGGTCAAAAGGAGCAACTTCTTCCCCGCCGGGTGGACCAGGTACTGCATCACGTCGGTGCTCTTGGTGACTTTATACTCTTGTTGTTTCATGCCGCTCAGGGTAAACACAACCAGCGCCGAGTCGATGTTTTGCGCAAAAATGGTCGCGGCCATCCAAAGGCGCTACTCGGCGCGCGGCTCGACCTCCAGTAGGTTTCGCACGAAAAAGTCCTGCGTGCGACGGTGGCCGTAGGCTCCGCCGTTTCCGTGGCCGGCACCCGGGATGACGACCAGGTCGAAGTCTTTGTCGGCGCGGATCAGGGCGTTGACCACTTGCATGGTCGACGCGGGATCGACGTTGCGATCCATCTCGCCCACAATCAACAGCAGCTTGCCCTGCAGCTTGGCGGCATGCGTGACGTTCGACTGCTCGTCGTATTCCGGGCCGACCGGCCAGCCCATCCACAGCTCGTTCCACCAGATTTTGTCCATGCGGTTGTCGTGGCATCCGCAGGCCGCCATGCCCGCCTTGTAGAAGTCGCCGTGGTGCAATAGCCCGGCGAGCGCGCTTTGCCCGCCGGCCGACCCGCCGTAGAGCCCGACTCGTTCCAAGTCCATGAACGGCCGATCGACCGCCGCCGCCTTCATCCACGCGATGCGGTCGGGAAAGCCCGAGTCGGACAGGTTCCGCCAACACACGTCGTGAAACGCCTTGGAGCGATAGTTCGTACCCATGCCGTCGATCTGCACGACGATGAAGCCCAATTCGGCCATACCCTGGGCGTCGTAATAGGCACTGAACCGTTTGGGCACAAACGCTCCCTGCGGCCCGGCGTAAATCGCTTCGAGCACGGGGTATTTGCGATTGGGGTCGAAGTTGGTCGGCCGATAGATGACGCCGTAGATGTCGGTCTCGCCGTCGCGCCCCTTGGCAACGAACCGCTCGGGCGCTTGCCACCCGGCAGCCACGAGCCGTGAAATGTCTGCCCGTTCGAGCTCGCACACGAGCTGGCCGTCTTCCACGCGGCGCAGCTCCGTCACCGGCGGCATGTCGACCCGCGAATACGTATCGATGAAGAATCGCCGGTCGGGCGAGTACTGAATCGAGTGCGTGCCATCGCCCAGCGTGAGGGACGTCAGGCCGGTGCCGTCGAAGTTCACGCGGCAATAATGGACGTAGTACGGGTCCTGCTCGGCGTAAATGCCGCCGGCGCGGAACCAGATTTGCCGGTGCTTTTCGTCGATGCGGTCGACACCGCGGACCACCCATTCGCCCCGCGTGATCTGGTTCTTCACTTGGCCGGTACGGGCATCGTACAGGTAGAGGTGGTTCCAACCGTCGCGCTCCGACATCCAGATCAGCTCGCCTGGGTCGTCGAGGTAGCGGAGGAAGAGCTTGCTGTTGTAGTCGATGAACGTGGGACTATGCTCGTCGACGACTGCCGTAGCGTTGCCCGCGGTATCGACGGCGACGACCCGCAGCACCTGGTGGCCGCGCTGGTTGTAGAGGAACAGAAAGCGGCTGGAATCGGCGTCCCAACGCAACTGGGAAATGCTCCACGGATTGGGGAACAATTCCTCGCTGATGGGGATTGGTTTTCGTTCGGATATGTCGAACAGCCGTGGCCGCGTGAGCGGGATGTCGTCGCCTGGCTTGCGGTACTCGAACGTGTGCAGCTTGGGCTGAACCTGGTCGCGGGGGGACGATTCGACCAGCGTGATTATGCGGGCCGGCGCGTCCTTGGTACGCAGGGATACGAGCCGCGTGGAGTCGGGCGACCAGTAGAACTGGTCGGTGTAAGCGTCGGCGTCGGTGCCGTCGTCGCTGAGGGAGAATTCCTCGTCGCTCTCGCGATCGGCGATCCACACGTTCGCATCGCGGATGAATGCCCGCCATCGGCCATCGGGCGAAACGCCGCGAGGGGCACTGCGGCGCTGTGGCCGATCGCCGTCATCACGTGCGCCGACGGGTGGCGCATTGCGCGCGAAGCGGCCGGTAATCACCGCGTTAGACGGCGTTTCAACCGCCTCAAACACCGCCAGCGACCTTCCCCGCTCATTGACGACGAGCCACACGTGGCCGGCGTACGTGTGCTGCTCGTGCTGTTGGCCGGCGGCCAGTTTGCCATAGCTTTGACGATCGCCGTTGCCGTCGAGCCAGAACAGCTCGACTTCGCCACGCGTGCGGTTGATGAACGTGAGCGACGTTTCGGGGCCGTTGCGCACGCTGGTTCGCGGCCCCTCGTCGGGCTGCTGGGCGACGAGCGAGTCGTCGCCACCTTCCGCGACCTCGCGCTCGGTCAGTTCGTAAGTAGCAAGATCGCACCGCCAGCCTTTACCGCCGGCGCGAAACAGAACGGCGTTTTCGGCCGACTGAAACTCGAGCGCTTCGATGGGCAGTCGATCGGCCTGAGCGCGGTCGACGCTCGCTTGATGGAGCGCTTCGGCAAGGCGCTGGTGGTCGAACGCGGGCTGGCGAGTTCCGGCCTCGGCGTCGACGAGCACAAACTCGCGGCCGCGGTCGGCCAGTTCGTTGCGATACCAGAACCGCCCGCCATCGTCGAACCAGTGCGGCGCGACGCTCGACCGGAATACCTTGCCGCGCATCGTTTGCGCGAGCCGCGCGGATCGCTCGTAATCAGCGCGGGTCCCCTGCCCCGACGCACGCGGCAATGCGGACGAAAGAAGCGCCGCCAACACAGCGACGAAGAGCACGATGGGAAAAAGCCAAGACAGGCGGCGCGGTCGGTTCGGCATGATGGGTCCTCCAGCATGCCAACTATATCACCGCCGGCACGCCGGATGCACCCATAAGTAGGTCCCGCTTGCCGAGCGGGACCTTGGCCGCGATGTGGGTGGCCGACCGTTGTGCGCGGCTCTCCCGACCCCGCACCGCCGCTCTCATGATGCTCCGCGGCGAGAGCGGCACGGTCGGGAGACCGTGCCACAACTCGACCTTTGCGTCCGACCGCAATCCCACTCGTTCCAGGTCCCGCTCGGCAAGCGGGACCTACCATGAGCGAACCGCGCCTACTCGTCGAAGATGCCCGCCCCAAATTGGTCGCCGCGGGAAGGGCGTTCGGCCTGGTCCGAGCGACGCGCCGACTGCTGCGAGCGCCGCGCCGGCTGCTCGTGCGGCGACTTGTGGGGACCGCGCGGCTCGACCTCGGGGGGCTGAATCTGCTGCGTGCGGCCGCCCGGTTCCGTGCGCACCGCCGGTTCGCCGCGATCCGCGGGCGATGCCGGTTCACGTCGCGCCGCGGGCTGCGATGGCACCACGTCGTCGCCGTCGTCGTACTCGTCGTCGTACCGCGACACGTAGCCCGGCTCCTTGGCCCGTTCCCGCTCGGCCTGGAATTCGGCAATGACGCGAGACTGAATCATCTCGCGGCACTCTGAGTGAATGGGGTGCGCGATGTCGGCGTACAGCTTGGTCCGCCCTTCCGCATCGCGCATCGTGCGGTCTTCTTGCAGCCGCTCGCCGCACTGGTTGCAGTAGGCAGCCCGTAGGTGATTCTTGTAGCCACACTCCGAACAGTGCGACGTGAGCTTGCGGCTGGGCATGGCCACGAACGGGCCGTTGCTGCCTTCGATGACCTTCAGGTCGCGCACCACAAACGCATCGTCGAAGGTGATGCTGCAAAAGGCCTGAAGCCGATCGTCCGAGTCGTCCATGAGCTTGACGCGAACCTCGGTGATCTTCATGGTGTTCCTCCTTGCGCTCGGTCGATGTCCGTAACGCAATCTCGTTCAAGCTGCCTCTGTTTCCGTCAGGGTCCGCCTCCCCCGCCCGGAACCCGCGCGGTCGCCACGCACCAGGTTGTTCCCAGTTTTTGGGCTGCGAGCCGGCCGGCCGTTCGTCGGGCGTGCCGCACATGCCGACAAACGGTGAACCACGCCGAACCGCTGCCGCTCATCTCGCTCCCGCAGCCACCGACCTCCGCCATGCGTCGACCAACTTCGCCCAGCCGCGGCACCAGGCTCTCGGCCGTCGGCCGCAGTCGATTCACCAGCTTCTTTCCCACGGTCGCCACGTCGCCTCGCCGTGCGGCTTCGAGCATGGGTTCAATGTTCGACGCTGCCGTGCCCGCCGACTGGCATTGCCGGTACACCTCAGCAGTCGACATGCCAAACGGCGGCTTCACCAACACCAGGTGCAATCTGGCCATCGCAGTCGGCTCGACTCGCTCGCCCCGCCCCGTGCATACTGCCGAACCACCGGCGAGGAAAAATGGCACGTCGCTCCCCAGTTCCACTGCCAAGTCGGCCAGCCGCTCGCGGGACCAGCCCGTCTGCCACAACTCGTTGGCCGCCACCAGGGCGGCGGCCGCATCGCTCGAAGCGCCGCCTAGCCCTGCTTCGACCGGGATTCGTTTCACGAGGCGTACTAACACCCCCGACTCAATGCCCGCTCGCTGGCGAAATAGCTCGATCGCCCGCCAGACAATGTTGTCGCGTTCAGCGGGGAGCGCCGCGCTTCCATCGGTTCCCACCTGCCGCGCTTGATAGCCCAACGCCCAACGACACTCCAGCCGCACGCAGCCGTCCGCTTGGGGCGTCAATTGCAGTGTGTCAAACAGGGTGACGGCCGACATCAACGTGTTTACGTCGTGATAGCCGTCGGGCCGCCGCCTGAGCACGTCGAAAAACAGATTTACCTTGGCCGGCGCAAGGACGTGAACGGTCGGACCAAGTCGACGCAGATACATGGGTGCCGGCGCTCCGCGTAACGGCGCAGATTGCCGTCGTTCGTATGCTCTGCCCACTCACCCACTCGCAAGCACTTCGCGTCAATCGATGTAACGGGCGAGATGGACGCTTCAGCGCTCTACCCCAATTGTCGATTCTACCGACGGCACCAAAGCGGTCAACTAGGTGCGATCCCATGGGGATGTCGGCATTGTTCCAGAGACTACCTGGAGTTCCTATCTTGCTTCGTCGCGCCGGCGCGTTGCCGTGTCGCCGCGCCACTTCCCTGGATTCCCGCCTGCGCGGGAATGACAATGTCGCCGCGCGCGGCGGTGATGTTAACACGGACAGGCACGGACGAGCACAGACGACCGATCGCCGGCAACCAGCAACTGACGACGGACGACGGTCAAAGGCCGGAACTCGGCGTGGTTGGTGTCGCGCCGTTCCGCAGCAAAAGCTATGATTGGATACTCGGACCGGCGGAACATCGGTGCGGCATAGTGCATTCCCGCTCGACTCGCGCCGCTGGGACAGACACGGGAACCATCAAAAGTGCTCCATACGTCGAATTCCCTTCGGCACGATGCGCTAATCGCCGCGCGAGGAGTCTGCATGGGCGCCGCCGACGTCGTTCCGGGCGTGTCGGGCGGAACGGTGGCGCTCGTGTTGGGCATTTACGAACGCCTGGTCACGGCCATCAGCCATTTCGACCGGCAGCTTCTTCGCCTGTTGGTGCGGCGCGAGTGGCGGCAGGCGGCGGCCCATGTCGATCTGCGATTCCTGCTGGTGCTGGCGTCGGGAATCGCTGTCGGCTTTCTGACCATGACCGTGGCCATGAACTACCTGCTCACGCATGGCGGCACGCGGTCGCTGACCATGGCCGCGTTTTTCGGCATGATTCTGGCCTCGGCCATCGTGGTGAGCATGTGGATCCGCTCCCGAACGCTGGCCACGGGAATCGGCTATATCGGGCTGGGGTTGTGCGGAGCCGCTCTGGCGCTGGCCGTTTCGTTGATGCAGCCCACCGCGGCAAACGACCCCAGCCTGGTTTACCTCTTTATCTGCGGCTCGATCGCCATTTGCGCCATGATCTTGCCGGGCATCAGCGGGGCCATGATGCTGCTGATCCTGGGCGTATACGTGTACCTGACCGACATTCCGCGACAGGTGTGGCAGGGCGAAAACGTCGGACAGTCGCTGGTGACCGTGCTTGTGTTCGGCTCGGGCTGCGCCATCAGCCTGGTGCTGTACAGCAAGGTGCTGCGGTGGCTGCTGACAAAGTACCGCTCGGCCACGATGTCGTTTCTGTGCGGACTGATGTTCGGCGCGTTGCCCAAGCTGTGGCCGTTTCAGATCGACACGACTCCCGGAACCGCGGAGTGGAAACACAAGGTGTTCCAGCCGCATTGGCCCGGGACATGGCGCCTGGAAGAACTGTCGGCCATCGCCGTCGTGTTGGTGGCCATGTTGTTGGTGCTGGTCGTCGATCGGCTGGTCGGCGGCAGCCGGCGGGGTTTGTTCACGACCGGATCGCCAACCCCGCGCGACTAGACGAATTCGTCACTGCCGCGCAGGCGGGAACCCGGCGCCCTGACGCGGTGACACGGCGACGCGGAGAAAGTCGTCATTCCCGCGCAGACGGGAATCCAGAGGGGATTGGGGATTGGCACCGCTGCCACAACGTGCCCCTGTTCTGCATTCCGCACTCTGCACTTGCGCCGCGCCGTCGCCGATGGCTCGGGGCTAAACGCGCGGCGATCGTCACTCCGCCGCAAGGTTCGCGCAAACGATCTCCTTATCGCTGCGGGCGAACACGTGCCGGTTGGCAAACGCTGGGTGCGACCAGCACACCCCTTTGCCGCGCCGTTCGAGCTGATCGGTCGTGGGCTCGATGAGTTTGGCTCGGCTGATTTCCTCGAAGCCCTTGGGCGAAAGCCGGGTAATAATCAGCTCGCCCCGCTCGTTGAACATCCACACGCGGTCGCCGTTTTGCACGAAGTGGATGTTGCTCCAGCGGTCGCGGGGCGTGGCGGTTTGATCTTCCCAGATTCGCTCGCCCGTCGCCGCCTCGAGGCACCGCAGCTCGCCGTAGCTGTCGTCGCCGTACAGGTAGCCGCCGACCATCAGCGGCGTGCTGATGATCGAGTGCAGCGCCTCGGTCTCCTGCTCGCTCGGCCCAACGCGGCGCCACAGCACCTTCGCGGTGAGTCGATCCTGCCCCAACTCCAGCATCAGCGAGCCGTCGTAGAACGACGTGACAAACAAGCGGTTCCCCTCGACAATCGGCGTGGCAATGCCGATGGGCATGCTCTTGGGCTTCATGGTGATGCGCCACAGCACCTCGCCCGTGGCCGCGTCGAGCCCCGCCACGTTGTCGCCGGTCCAGCAGACGATCACCTGTCGGTCCGCCTGTTCGATGAGAATCGGCGCCGAATACTGCGCGCGGTCGTTCAGTGCCCGCCACTTTTCTTCGCCCGTGCGCTTGTCGAGCGCCACGACGCAGGCGCCGTCGCTGCCGCCGATGTGCAGCACCAAGAGGTCTCCGACCACCAACGGCGCGGCAGCAATGCCCCACATGGGCATGCGGTTCTCGACGCGCTTCTCAGAGCGAATGTGGTATTCGGCGTTGAGGTCGCGCTTCCAGATGACATTGCCGTCGGTCACGTCGAGGCAGTGCAAGTTTCCCATCGCCCCCAGGGCGAACGCCCGCCCTTCGTCGATGGTGACGCACGCCCGCGGACCGGCCGTGTACCCAATCCCCTCGTAGCGGCACGCATACTGGTACGACCACTGCGGCTCGCCCGTCGCGGCGTCGAAACAGTGAACTCGCTCGATCTGCTCGGGCTCGCTTTGCCGATCGGTAATGAACACGCGGCCGTCGGCCACCGTTGGGCCGCTGTAACCAGGGCCGATCGGCTGCCGCCAGACGATGTCGATCTGCGGCTTGTCGAACTTTTCGACGAGGCCCGACTCGCGCCACACACCGTCGCGATTGGGTCCGCGCCACTGGGGCCAATCATCGCCCCGAGCGGCCGATGCGCACATCGCCGCAGCCGCGCACAGGGCCAAGACGCAGCGGATTGCAAAAGCCGACGCAGTCAGGCGATTTGGACGTCTTGCCGTAGAAGGTCCACGAAAACCGACCGTTTGGAGTTTCGACATTGGAGCTTGTTTGTGATTTGTGGTTTGAGATTTGGGATTTGCCGCCACCGCGGAACCGCCGATCTTCGGGACAGGCGACGCTAATGCGGCAATTTCCCTTCCGCGACTTCGCGCTCCCACTCGTCCATCAACGGCCAGTCTACCGCGCACGTGCCGAAGTCCGCCATGTGCAGGTAGGTCTTGAGGCGGGCGATCGTTTTATCGATCAGCGCGTTATTCTTGGCGAAGATCGGCCCGTGGCTGGGCAAGAGCCACTTGACGTCGCTTTCGCGGATGCGCGTGAGCGACTTGAGAAAATCGGTCAGGTCGCTGCCATGATGGGCGTCGATGGCCCCCACGCAGCCGTCGCGATAGATGTTGTCGCCGCTGAAGAGCAAGTCGCCCAGGCGAAACGAAAGCTGGCTGTCGGTGTGGCCGGGGGTGTGCCACACATCGAGCTTGAGGCCGCCCACTCGAATCGCGTCCCCTTCCTTGATCGCGCGGTCGATCTTGACCGGCGGCATCTCCATGTGAATGTTCTGCGCCTCGATCTCGGCGAACGTGTGCAGCTTGTCGCCCGACTCCAGCGGGCCGATTGCTTTGGGATGGGCCACGACCTCGGTGCGCAGAAGCTGCTTGGCTTTGGCCATTCCCTGCACGTGGTCGACGTCGGCGTGCGTGGCCACCAGCATCTTGCACTGCGAGAGCGGAAAGTCGAGCTGTCGCACCAGCTCAATCAGTTCCTCGACTGTTTCCTCGTAGCCGATGTCGATCAGGATCCACTCGTCGCGGTCGAACACCAGGTACACGTTGCAGCCCAGCACGTGCCCGGCCTGGAAGTTGATCTCGATGACTCCCGGGAAGACCGGCTTCCGCTCGAGCATGACCTGATCCTTCGTGCTGCGCCGAACGCGCACAGAGAGTGCCTATTCCCTTCCCTTCGCGCCGGGCCTGTCGCGATTGTAGAAGGGGCGCTTACCTGCTTCAACCGGATGGACTCCCGAGTCGTGGTTAGCCGGTGAGCGCTCCCATGGTTCAACGAGAAGCGGGGACTCACATCGACTGACCGAAAGCGGGAACAGCGAGAAACGGGCGCCTCGCGGACTGTTGAGACACCTTCTCAGCAGACTTTCTCGGAACGTGCAAAACATCGTAGAATAGGTGAAACGACCTGCCGCCGACGACAAAGGCACAACATGTACTTTCGCACATCGCGGACCGCCGCCGATTATCGGCTGAAACCGCTGGTCGGGTGCAGCATGCGCGGATCGCGGATCATCGTTCTTACCATCGTGCTTGTAGCAACCTCGGTCTTCGCGGTTGCCGTTGCGGGTTGCTCTGGCGGTAACGTCGACACAAGCGGCGCGAACAAAAGCGGCGCGGACCGACGAGCGGCGTCGAACGACAAGTTCGCATCGTCGGGCAACACTGCCAACAAGTCGGCTCCGCGAACATCGAGCAACCGCGGCGGTTCGGCGCAGGGCGCTGCCTCGCAGACCGGTAACGACACCAGCTCGGCAGCCAACACCTCGCAGCCGCCCGAACGCGAACCTCGTCGCTCGCTGGCCGACCTGCTCGAGTCGGACGAAGAACCTGGTGCGGCCAATGGCGGTGTCGGATCCACTGATTCGCCACGGACGAAGATTCCGCCTCCACCGAAAGTCGACGAGACGGCCGCGTCGCAAGCCGGCATCCGCAAGATCGAAGGCAAGCACGTTGTGATATTCACAGACCTGCCCGACGACGACGAAGTCGACGCGCTGCCAGATGTGTTCGACCTGGCCGTGCCGCAGTGGTGCGCGTATTTCGACGTGCCCGTCGATCGAGTCGGCGACTGGCGACTGAATGCCTACCTCATCAAGGAGAAGCAGCGATTCCAGTCAGCCGGGCTGTTCCCCGACAATCTGCCGCCGTTCCTCAACGGGTTTCAGCGCGGCAGCGAGCTGTGGCTCTACGAACAGCCGAGCGCCTATTACCGTCGCCACTTGCTGCTGCACGAGGGAACGCACGGCTTCATGATGGCCCACGTCGGCGGGTCGGGTCCGCCTTGGTACTTCGAGGGACTAGCCGAATTACTGGGCACGCATCGTTGGCAGGACGGCACGCTCGAACTCGGCTACATGCCCCCCACCCGCGACGACGCGCCTTACTGGGGTCGCATCAAGGTCATCCGCGACGAGTACGATGCCGGCCGCGGCATGTCGCTGGTGCAGATCATGCGATACGGACCCGAGGCCCATCGGCAAAACGAGCCGTACGGCTGGTGCTGGGGAGCGGCCGAGTTTTTCGAGAAGCACCCGCGATATCGCGACGCTTTCCACCACATGCGCCAGTACCTGGCGTTCGACGCCGACCGGTTTGCCCGGCGATTTGCCGCGCTGGTCGATACGCCGTGGACCCAGGTCGAGGAGGAGTGGCAGTTATTCGTGATGAACGTCGATTACGGATACGACGTGGCCCGGGCGGCGATCGACTTTCGCAAAGGTGCGCCGCTCGTGGCCGAGGGAGCGGTTGTCGAAATCGCCGCCGATCGTGGTTGGCAATCGTCGGGCATCTTGCTTGAAGAGGGCGGCTCGTATCGTCTCACCGCTTCGGGCCGATACCAGGTGGCCGACGAGCCGGTCGTGTGGTGGTGCGAACCGGGAGGCGTGACGATTCGCTACGATCGTGGCCGACCGCTGGGCATGCTGCTGGCCGCGGTGCACGACGATGACTTCGACGGCAGCACTGTCAGTGCGCTGGGATTGCCGCAGCCGATTGGACTTGCACGCGAGATGTTCATCGAGCGCAGCGGCACGCTGTACTTGCGGATCAACGAATCGGCCGGCGATCTGGCCGACAACGCGGGCAAGCTGACTGTGCGGATAGAGAAGGTCGAGCAGTAGCCTCCAACTCTCGTACGGGCTATCATCCTCGTTCCCCAGGCTCCGCCTGGGAACGCAAAGCACGCGAGGCTCCGCCTCGTGCTACCTCGACCAGCATACAATCTGGACCATCATCCAATCACCGGCGGAGCCGGGCAGACAGTGCGGTCCCAGGCAGAGCCTGGGGACCGAGGATCATCGCCATGAACCCGCTCGAAATCCAAGACCCCGAGGTTTGGGCCGCCGTTTGCGGCGAGGCCGAGCGGCAGCGCGACGGCTTGGAGATGATCGCCAGCGAGAACTACACCAGCCCCGCAGTCATGCAGGCCGTGGGGAGCGTGCTGACCAACAAGTACGCCGAGGGCTATCCGGGAAAGCGCTATTACGGCGGGTGCGAACACGTCGACACGGTGGAAACGCTCGCCCGGGAGCGCGCGCTGCGGTTGTTCGGCGGTGAGCATGCCAACGTGCAGCCGCACTCCGGCTCGCAGGCCAATCAGGCCGTCTACATGACCGCCGTGGAGCCCGGCGACGTCGTGCTCGGGCTCGACCTGGCA
>Ga0315553_10003689_pt1 | contig 11806 bp, 9 predicted proteins | sample SalMarSW160140MG_FD_203099 | JGI IMG/M metagenome (GOLD analysis project Ga0315553, IMG submission 203099) | Salt marsh sediment microbial communities from the Plum Island Ecosystem LTER, Massachusetts, United States - Salt Marsh Sediment SW1601-40 ... | reverse complement strand
GCGGATCACGCCTTCTTCGTCGCTTCCCAACAAGCGGTTGAGCACCTTGCCTAGCAGCGTTTCCGACTCGGGCATTTTGCCCTGGCGGATCAGCTCGTAGGTGGGACGATACGCTTCGTCGGTGCGGGTAAACAGCCGCATGCTCTCCTGGTCGGCGCCCAGCTCGTCGAGCATGGAATTGACCGTCTTGTAATCGGCAGCCTCGGCCAGCGTGTCGTCGGTGTCGATCTTCTTGAGCATGTCGACCACAAAGTCAACGTGCGTCGCCACGATCAAATGGCCGTGAGCGACGGTGATCGCCATGTTGGGAATGTGCCGCGCTTCCTCCACGTCCTCTTCTTCCTCCTCCTCCACGGCGCCGAAGGAGCCGAAGCCGGGGCCGTCGATCTTGGGCGCCGCCACCTCGTGCTCTGCCGGCTCGTTGAGGATTTCCCAGATCACGTGCCCTTCGAACTCGCGCTTGCGGGCGTCGGGGTCGGTCTCCATGGCCTTGTTGACGGTTGCGGCCACCGCGTCCGGGTCGGTCAGCTCGACCGCAAACAGCAGCCGCTCGCTCTTGGGCGTGATGGGCAGGCGGTAGTCGGCCGCGATGGTGGCTCGCTCGGCCAGATGAGCGATCACCCCCTGCTCGATATCAACCTGGGGTCCGTTAGGATCTTCTTTGATGGCGCGGATCACTTCGCGGAACACTTCCTCGCCGGCGATCTCGTTGACGAGCGATTCGGAGTAACCGAAGGCCTCCTTCATCTTCCAGTTGAACGACCCGTACGTGGCCAACTGCCGGGGAATCCAGCTCTGCGCCGTAAGGCCGTCGGCCTGCGTCTTGGCGGGAAACTGCAGCATGCGGGCGGCCAGCTCGTAGCGCTCGGGCGCGGGCCGGCCATCGATCGTGACGGGCGGAGCGTAAACGAACGTCCGATGCAATAGCTCGTGCTTGCCGGTGGCCAGCGTCACATGGCCGCCTACACCCTGGATGGCTTTGAAACCCTGGTTGCCCAGCACTTTGAGCATGTCGGTGCCGCGGCGCTTGCGACCGCCGGCGGCGGCGCGGACCACCTCGGCATAGCCGAACGGCTCGACAAACCAGCGGATGTGTGGGACGTCGTCGCCCGCCTCTCTCTCGCATCGCGCCATGCTGGCCTGGAAGGCCGGCACATTCGCCAGCGTATCGGCGTGCTCGCCCTCAATGCAGCGCAGCACCCCGGCGGCCACCTCGGCGTCGTTCGACGCCAGGAGCTGATCGCCGAACAGCGCATGGCACGCGACTGCCGGGCGAATCTCCTCCGCCTTCTTGGGAAGCGTGTAAATAGACAGCTCCGTAGCCCCGATCTTTACGACTTCCTTCCTGGCTCCCTTGTCGGCCAGGTTCCGGCTCACTTTGGCCAGCAGGTCGCGAGCGTTGTCCTCGTGGCCGGTTACGTCGATCAGCAGCACCAGTGCGTGCCGGTTCTTGTCATGGCCCGGCTGGACGGCCGCCATGCACAGCTCGCCGCCATACAGGGCGCGCAAGTCGTCCCAGGTCAGCCCCAGCTCGACGCCGGCGCGCTGCAGCTTGGCCCGAATCTGTCGCTGAAGATCTTCGGCGAATGGCTTCATCACCGGATCGGCCATCAACTGCCCGAGCTGCGTTTCTTCCCACTTCTCCAGCAGCGTGTCGACGTCCGTGACAGACAGGTAACCCTTCGTCGTGTCGGGAAGAAGCTTGGCACTGGGCGTCGCGGCACGAATTCCCGAGAGGGGAGCGAGCCACACCAAACACGATGCGAGCAGCGTAAATGCGACACGTGTTGACACGCAGATACTCCTTTGGGCGAGGGTTCTCGGTGCCCATCCCAGGGCAACGGCGAATGGCGCGCCGGGGCGCATCGCGCCGGGGCGCATCGCGCCGGGGCGCATCGCGGCGGGGCGCAGTTCGCGGAACAACAACAGGGGGGCCGTCCGCATCCTTGCACGGGCTTGGGATTGGCTCGCAGGCCGGGGCGCGCAGGGTGGGAGGTCCGCGCAAGATATCAGCGGTTGTTCTTATATCGGCACTTTCAAATAGCGACAAGACCGACAGTTGCGACCTTGGCCGACAGTGCCGGGCGGGCAAGGGATGCAAACTGGGTAAGGAGTGACGAATGTTGTGCGAAGCCGCCCGGACGACGACAACGCATGCTTTACGCTCGCGGGCGCGACCGGCATAATCCCACCCATGCGGGCCTACGACCGGGAAAACCTGCTGCACGACCCCATTCACGGCTACATCCCCTTCACCGCCGCGGCGGAGGTCGAGGGCGAAGTCACCGAGCGGGACATCCTCGACAACGCCTGGGTGCAGCGGATGCGGCACATCCACCAGTTGCAGACGGCGTGGTGGGTTTATCCGTCGGCCGAGCACACGCGGTTCGCCCACGTGGTGGGGGCCATGCACCTGGGAAGCCGGGCCACGGCGGCGCTCTATGACAGCCTGCGCGAAGTGTGCCCTGATGTCCCCAGCCGGGGATACGTCGAAACGCTGCTGCGGATGGCGGGCCTGTTGCACGATCTTGGCCATGGCCCCTTCGGCCACTTCTTCGACGAGCATTTTCTGAAGGACTACGGCCTGACCCACGAGACTGTCACCGCGGCAATCATCCGCCAGGAGCTTGGTGAGCCGCTTCGGGGCGTGCGGCGGAACCCCAATTCGCGGCTTGCGGACGACGAGCGGCTCGACCCCGAACACGTGGCGTGGCTCGTCGTGCGGCCTTCGCGCACCGACGAAGCGGGCGACTTGCCCCGCTGGCTGCATCACCTGCGAAGCCTGCTCAGCGGCCTCTATACCATCGACAACATGGACTTCGTCCTCCGCGACGCCTACATGTCCGGCTACAGCCAGCGGGCGTTCGACCTGGAGCGGCTGCTGCACTACAGCTTCATGAGCGAGCACGGGCTCACGATTCACGACCGCGGCATCGAGGCGCTGTTGCGGTTTCTGACCGTGCGGGCCGAGCTGTTCCGCTCGATCTACTTCCACCGCACCGTGCGGGCCATCGACCTCACGCTGGCCGACTTGTTCGCCCAAAGCAAGCAGCACCTGTTTCCGGGCAACCCGCTCGACCACTTGGAGGCGTATCGCGAGTTCACCGAGTCGTCGCTGTTGGTCGACGTGGGGCGGTGGCACCGCAGCCAGGACCCGGCGCTGCGGGAACTCGGCAACGGGTGGCGCGACCTGCTCGAGCGTCGAACAGCGTGGAAGATGGTATGCCAGCGGACGCTCGTGTTCGCCGAGGGCGATTCGGAAGCGAGTAGCCTGTTCAGCGACGCGGCGCTGGTCGAGCGAAAGGTGCGCGAGGGCCTGCCGCGCGAACTGGCCGACGTGCCGCTACGGCTGGATATCGCCCGGCACCTGCACCGCCCTCACACGAAGGGCCCCGCCGCCGGGCAGAATTTTTTGTACGACTCGTCGCGGCGGATCGTGCGGAAGCTGGAAGCGCACGAGCTCTACCGCCGGCTGCCCGTCAGCCACCGGATTTGCCGCGTGTACGCGCGCACCTACGAACACAAGGAAATCATCGCCGCCGCCCTCGACGCCCTGGTAAGCGGCGCCTCGGCCGACGACGCGACGAATATGTGAACTGTCGGCTGGCCGGGGCTTGACCGCACATCGAATCCCACCATCACCGTTGCAGCGCAGGTGGGGACGCCCCGGTTCGCTGTCGGCTCGTGTTGCCAGTAGAATACAAGCATGGACGCTTGGCTGGCGATGCCCCGGTGACCCGCGCCGTTTGGGATTTGGACATTGGAAGTTGTTTGTGATTTGTGGTTTGGGATTTGGAGCTTCAACGGCCGAGGCTCTCGTAGTTGAAGAGTGGTGTCAGTGGACGGGACTGTCGAACGGTCGCGTCCCGGCCATCCCTCTTACCGCTTGACCCCCCAGCATGTCGCACCAAGAGTACGAAAACCCGCTGACCTCCCGCTACGCCTCGGAGGAAATGCGCCGCCTGTTCGGCGCTCAGCGCAAGTTCAGCACGTGGCGGCGGCTGTGGCTGGCACTGGCTACGGCGCAGAAGCAACTGGGGCTCCCCATCAGCGATGCCCAGCTCGCCGAAATGCGGGCCCATCTCGACGACATCGACTGGGACGCCGCCGCCGCCCACGAACGCCGATTGCGCCACGACGTGATGGCCCACGTCCACACGTTCGGCGACAACTGCCCCACGGCCCGCGCAATCATCCACCTGGGGGCCACAAGCTGCTTCGTCACCGACAACACCGACCTGATCTTGATGCGCGAGGCATTGGGACTCGTGATCGGCCGCGTAGTGTCCGTGATTGATGCCCTGGCGTCGCTCGCCGCCCGATACCGCGATCTACCCTGCCTGGGCTACACCCACTACCAGCCGGCGCAGCCCACCACGGTGGGAAAGCGCGCCTGTCTGTGGGCGTACGACCTGGCGCTCGATCTGGCGGAACTGGAACACCGCCGTTCGTCGCTTTTGGCCCGCGGAGTGAAAGGCACCACCGGCACGCAGGCGAGTTTCCTCGCTTTGTTCGGCGGCGACCACGCCAAGGTGCGAAAGCTCGAAGAGCTGGTGGCCGGCGAGATGGGCTTCGCCGGCAGTTACGCCGTCACGGGCCAGACCTATTCCCGCAAAGTCGACGCGCAAGTAGTCGAGGCACTGTCCGGCGTCTCCCAGAGCGCGCACAAGGCGGCCACCGACTTGCGGCTCCTGGCCAATCGCCGCGAAGTCGAGGAGCCGTTTGAGGAGGAGCAGGTCGGCTCGTCGGCCATGGCGTACAAACGCAATCCCATGCGGTGCGAGCGAATCTGCGGGCTCGCCCGGTACGCGATGAGCCTGTCGGCCAACACGTCGTCGACCGCCGCCGTGCAGTGGCTGGAACGCACGTTGGACGACAGCGCCAACCGCCGTATCGTGCTGCCGCAGGCGTTTCTCACCGTCGACGCGATACTGAGTCTTTACCACAACGTAGCGACGGGCCTGGTCGTGAACGCTAATGTGATCGCCGAAAACCTGCGACAAGAGCTGCCGTTCATGGCCACCGAGAACATCCTCATGGCGGCCGTGTCAGCAGGGGGCGATCGCCAGGATTTGCACGAGCGCATCCGCCGTCACAGCCAGGCTGCGGCCGACGCCCTGAAGCAAGGCGCACCCGCGAACGATCTTTTGGAGCGGCTGGCGGCCGATCCCGCCTTCAAGAACGTCGTCCTCGACGAGGCCGTCACCCCGGCCGCCTTCGTGGGCCGCGCCCCCCAGCAGGTCGACGAGTTCCTCGCCGAAGTCGTCGCGCCGATCCGCAAGAAGTACGGAAACGGGGGGGCGGGCGCCGCGCCGATCTGGGTATGAGAGGCTGCTTCAAAACCGCCGGGGACTGGCTCATTTTGCGCTCTTCCGCGGAGCAAAATGTGCCTGTCCCCTTCTCCGAAGGCGGTTTTGAAGCAGACTCGGAGCCGCCGGCAACGACGGTCTAAACCAGATCGACTCGTCGCTTCGTCCGCCGCCTCGCCCGCTGGCACGTCTCGCAGATGCCGGTGATGATCAACCGGTGGCTGGTGACGCGGAACGAGTTCTCTCGCGCCACCGCGTCGCGCAGTGCAATCAACTCCGCGCTTTGAAACTCGATGAGCCGCTGGCACTGCTTGCAGTACAGGTGGTCGTGCTGCGGATAGCCGTAGTCGTGCTCGTACACGGCCCGGCCGTCGAGCTCGAATTTGCGCAACAGCCCCGCGTCGACGAACTCGTTGAGCGTGCGGTAGACGGTGGGGCGGCTCACGTGCCCCGGCTGGCCCTTGCGAGGCAGTTTGTCGATGAGCGTGTCGGCGTCGAAGTGCTCATGATGGCTGAATACCTGCTCGACCAGCATCCGCCGCTGGTCGGTGTTGCGCATGCCGCGGCTCTGCAGGTACTCCTCGAACCGCTCCAGCGGCGAGAGGGCGACCTCAACGGTGCCTAGGGATTGTTCGTCAGACATGAATCCAGAATCCGCCGATCGGCGAGTTGACGCGCTTATTGAGACGGGTTGCCGCAGCGTAGCATGCGTTTTTTCCGGTACTTACGCCCGGAGCACGACGGCCGAACCACGCTTATTGATTCTAGCCGCAGAAGGCCGCCAGGGAAACCCGCCCCCTTTTCGGCTGACGCGGCGACGCGGCGACGCGGGGACACGGAGACGCGGCGAATCGCAAGCTAGCAGCTAATGAGCACGCCACCGTCCATTGCGTCCATACCGTCCATTTCGTCCATCAGGTGAAACGCACGGCACAGTGCAGCCCGAAGGTGCCGGCGCAGCCCGAAGGTGCCGGCCCAGCCAATGGCGCACCGCCAAAGAAAATCACCCGCCAATCTCATTCAGAAGTTGATCGAGTGCGGCCTCGAGCTTGGCGTCGGTGTCGTATGTGCCCTCGGCGATTTGGGCGCGAATCTGGGCCACCCGCTCGGCCCGCACGCCCGGGATGTCTCGCGCGCGGCTCACCAGGTCGGCCTGCGGCGAAATGTCGAGTTGATCGACCGGCGAAGATTGCGCTACCTCGCCGGTCGGGCGCGACGCGGCGGCGCGATGCGGTGCGTTGATCGGTTGCGGGCCGTGAACGTGAGCAGGGCCGTGGATTTGCATGATCTAAAATTCTCCCCCGAGGTGCCGTCGCGACTCGGCGATTCTCTTTCGATCCGCCACCCGCGGTTGCTACGCCGGCGACGGAACTCCATTGAACCGTGAGCGAGACGGAAACGTCAATTGGGAATAGGCACTCGGCATCGAGCCATTTAGCCACGGTTTCCCGGCAGCTTCAACACGGCCCGAACGAGCCGAAATCAGACTGGAATAGTCGTCGAAGCCAAGCGGGGCGGCCGGTTGCGGCTCACCGAAAAAGATGCTTCATCCCCTTAGTATACGCTACGCGATTGGTGCAAGCGCCGCGTTCCGTGTCGGAGATGAGCCGTCCATGCCTGTTTGCAGACTTGCAGGCGCCAAGGCAAAGGCACAAGACGTATCGACCGACCCGCGGCCTCCTTTCCACGCATTCTCAATCAGGGTGACTTGTATCGTACGCCCCGCCGAAAGCGGCTGTGCCCTCTGGGGCAGTTGGCCAGAATCGAACCGAGGGCGGCGATCCGTGCGGCGGTACGACCGTTTTCACATGAGCAAACGGTGGGCCGGCGCCGTCGCCTTTTCGCCACGACGTAGGAATTGCCCTACATCGCCGTCCTTTTTTGTGGGCAAACCGGCCCCGTGCGGCCTGGTCCGCCGCACCGGCTTTTTTCGTTTTTTCAATCTGTCGCTGGGGAGCGGCTTGGCCAGCCGCCCGCGTCCAAGGTTCCGGCGGGAGTATACGGATCGAGCCGGCAGGCGGCAAGTTCAGCCTGACGCGGCGCCACTCGATTCACCCGCCTCGCCGACTCGCCCACGTTGCCTATGACCGCTACCGTTTTCGCAGTTCCGCCAAGGTACCGGAATCCGGCAGTGTCCGGCACCAATTTGGTCTGGCCCTAAATGCCCACTTGGCAAGTACCTGAAACCGTCGGGGACTGGCTCATTTTGCGGAGCCCGCTGGAGAATGTCCTGCATTCGTGGGCTCTGCGGAGCAAAATGTGCCTGTCCCCTTCTCCGGGACGGTTTCGGCGCCGAATCGAACTTTTTCCCTCTGGCGAGCGTTTAATAGATGCAGGGCTAGCAGCCGAAACTGTAAGTAGCAACCGCCTTCGCAGGACAGTTCCGCCGTGACCCGCCAAACGCCCCACCACCTGCAGCTTGTGTTGCACGAGGACAAGCGCCTCGGCCGCGTGGTCGTCGACATGGAGGCGTACTTCGATTTCAGCACCCGGCTGAGCGACTGCCTCGTCCGCCTCCAGCGCCGCTGGCAACACTTCTCGGCCCACCGCGCCGACCGACTCCGCAATCGCGGCCGCCGGGTTCACGACCATCACAAACGCGGCGTTCAAGGCTAGGTATCTGCTGCCGCCGTCGACGCTATCCGGGCGTCGTAATCTATAAAGGTGCGCCGAGTCATATTCCTTCGGCGCCTCGCATTTCGGCAACGCCCCATTAAGGCGTTCCCCCAGATCGTCGCCGCCAGTAACCGGGACGCCGTTTTGCGTGCGCGATGGCGACGACAAAGACTCGATCGCCTTCTTTGCGGTAAACGACCTGAAACGGATACTTCATTAGGTTGCACGCGCGATGCCGCGATCCAACCTTGGGAAATCGATCCGGGTCGTCCGAAACCTTCTGAAGCGCTCGTTCCACCGAGATGGCAAACCCTTGGGCGGCCTTGGCGCTGCGTTCCAGATACCACTCGGCCGATGCCTCGAGTTCTTCGATGGCCTCGGGATGCAGTTCAACTCGCGCCATCGAGCCCGACTTTTTTCTGTAGGCGCTGACGCACTTCCTCCCAAGGAACCGTCGAGGCCGCACCGGTGTCGATCTCGGCAGACCGCCGCTCGATCTCGGCCAGCCACTCGGGCGAAAGCGTAGGCGGCTCGTCGTCCGGAACCGATCCCGCCAGCTCGTCGATCAGACGCAATCGATCGGCAACCGACAATTGCGCCGCGGCGGAAAGAACCGATTCATAGTCAAGCATGGAACCGCACCTCTGAAGATATTCTAGCCGCCCTCGCGATGTTTTTGTTCGAACGGGTCGACCGCGACGCTCGGCCGCAACAACTGGTTATTCTGCACGCCGGCGTCTACGGATACGCAGGCGAAATGTGTTACCTTCGGGGCTGCCATCGTCACGGATCGGATACTTCAAACCTACGCGCCGCATAAAGTCCGTCAACTGCCAGTCGATGCCATAGGGAAACTCATCGTCGGGGTAAGCCTTCCGGCCGCCGTCAGCAACCTCTTCGGTCCACTCGACGAAGTAGTTTTTGATGGAATCGGGAGACAAGCCGGGAATGTGCTGACAAACGACTTGCGCATCTCCCGCCCAACTTGCTTTCACCTCCGGATCCAATTCCTCCCAATACTCGGGAATCGGATTGAACTGTACCACGGTCTCCCCGTTGCGAAACAGCACAAACATCCAAAGATCGCCATCGTGAATGTGAAAGGAGAATACGGGCACGTGGAGGTCTTTCGAAAGTAGCTGGGAAACCTCGTCCCAGTACGTGAATTCACGGGGATAACGAATCGTTGTGTTGGGGCCGCCCTGCGTAATGACGGCGATGTTCGGATCATTGTTTGTTCCCGACGACGGTTCAAAGGTTCCGCCACGTGCGCTGGCAATGGAATCGAGCGAGCGCTCAACGGCAGCGCTGTCCGCTCCAATGACGCCGGAGGCTGCAAGGAAGAGTCCCATACAGTTTCCTTTCGCAGTTGAGCGCCCATTTCCCTCCAGCCGCGCTCACTGGCGAAGCAGCCATGTGACCGCTGCGTCGGCGGCTTCTTCCGATTTGCCGTCGAACGTGGTGACTGCATCGGGTGCGCCTGCCGCGCGGTAGGTTGATTCGACGATCTTGGGCAGCTCTTTGCCTTCGCCGGCGATCCACAGCTTCATTGGCGCGGCGAGCGACAGCATGCCGGGCACGTCGCCGTACTTCGCACCGCCGGGCAGAAAGTTTACGTCGTGCAGGTCGCTCACCTTGCCGAAGCGGAAGCCGCCCGTGTCAATCGCCGCCCCGTGCAACACCTCGCGAGCCAAGGGGCAAGCGGCCGCGACCAAGGGACCGGCCCCTTCGACGCCGACCAGGTCGATCCGGAGCGGCTTTTCCTCTTCGTCTCGTAAAGAAGCGACGATGGTCAGCACGTCGTGCACGCGCTGGGCGAAGAGCGAATGGTTGTATCCGAATGTGTATCCGGCCGCCTCTCGCGGATTGCCCACGCGCCGCGTCTGCGTTATCGGTTTCCCGTCGGCCAGGAATTCGCCCTGCATGAACAAGTCAGCACCCATCACGCCCACACCCGCGTCTAGCAGCCGTCGCACAGCGGGTCGCGGCTTGCCGTCGTCGCCGTATAGACCCGCCTTTCCCTTACCTGTCAGCCATATGACAGCGTGCTGCTTCTCCGATTCCAGCGGAACCAGCACTACAGCCGGCAGCCATTCGCCGTGCCGCTCGTTCGCGAACTCTACCACGTATTCCTTGTAGCCATCTCCGTCGGCTCCATCTTCCCCGTCCTGGACAATGTCGCTAGCCGACGGCAACGTCCGCCCGATGATCGCCTCGTGTCCCGCTCCCACCAATTCGCGGTACGCTTCCAACGGCCGCCCTTCGCCTGGCACCACCGCCTCGATCTGCTTTCGCGCATCATCGGTCCACCACCGCAGCAGCTTGCGCTCGAATTCGTCGCCCCCCTCGGGTCGCGGGTGATCGGCATTCCACACCGACATTTCGTCGCGCGACAGCCGGTGATAATCCTCCTCGACGATCGGCTCAGGCAGCCCCAGTTCAAACTGTCGATCGACCCAACTGTACATGGCCGCCCGGCTCACGTAGTTGTAGTTGTGGCCAAAGTGGGTGAGCGCTTTGAGGGCCACCTTGTCCTCGGCCCCCATCAGACCATACAGCCGCTGGAGCTCGGGAAAGCCTTTGGTCTCCATCTCCTTGGTCCAGTCGTCGGCTGCCGTCACAAGCTGCGGCTTGGGGGCGAACAGGGCCGCGATCTCGACGTTGCCCGTGCCGACCCGCAACAGCGAACAGTTCTCGCACGTGCATCCCCCCTGCATGGCCGTTGAAACCATGACCGCCGGAATCGCCACCGCCGGTCGCGGGTCGATGGCGCACAGAACGAACGTCTGCGTACCGCCGCCGCTGGCGCCGGTCACCGCGATCCGCTCCGGATCCACGTCGGGGAGCGAAGTCAGAAAGTCGAGCGCCCGAATCGAGCCGTACGCCTGCATACCCATGATCGACTGCAAGTGCGACTCGGCCTGCGGACTGAACAGCCCCCAATTCTCGGCGGCGTTCATCTCCGGCCGCTGCTTGGCGAACCGATGGGCGATGTCGAACGAAATCTGCTGGCTGTCGGCGTAGCCGATCATGTCGTAGTGGAATACGACGCAGCCCATGCGCGCCAACTGCACGCACCGCGCCTGCAAGGGACTTCGGCCTCCTTCCTCGAACCGCTCGGCCCCGTTCACAATGTCCCGCCGCACCGCATCGACCCCCGCATCGGTGAACCGCCCGTTCGACCAGTGTCCGTGCGGACAAAGCACGCCGGGCTTCTTATCCATTCCCTTCTTGGGCCGGTAGAGATTGCCAGTCACGTAGAAGCCGGGAAAACTCTCGAAGTACACTTTCTCGACCGTGTAGTCGTCGCGACCCACCTTGCCATGGATCACCGCATTGAGCGGTGTGCGAGTCGGCATGGGCCAAAGACCCAAGGCAACCAGCAACTGCCGCCGCACCTGCGCCGATCGCGCTTCCCACGCTTCGCGCGTCTCAGGCACCGCGAACGGAAAGTAGCCGTCCAGGTCCTTCAGCGGTTCCAGCCGCACATCCTTCGGCAACTCCCCCTCAGGCAAGACCCGCGGCACTTGCGCGCTGGCCGGCGACGAGACGAATAGCAGCACCGCGCCCGCGATTATCGCCAGGCACGAGCGTAGGAACCGCGATCGAACACGACGGGACACAGCAAACCGATGGCGATCGGGTGATTGAGCGTTCATGGCTTCATGATCCGAGAAGGCAGGAAGGAGCAGAGAGGTCGATTCCGGCATGGGCTCCGCATTTCGCAGCCTCGCCCATGCGCCGCCAAGTGTAAGCGAACCAACGGCCCAATGCCACTTCCGCCCCCAAAACCACCGCGAATCGGCCCACTTTGCCAAGCCGCAGTCAATCGTCCGTGGTCCGTCTCCGTCCACGCCAGTCCATTTCCCCCGTCCATAACT
>Ga0315553_10003688_pt1 | contig 11806 bp, 8 predicted proteins | sample SalMarSW160140MG_FD_203099 | JGI IMG/M metagenome (GOLD analysis project Ga0315553, IMG submission 203099) | Salt marsh sediment microbial communities from the Plum Island Ecosystem LTER, Massachusetts, United States - Salt Marsh Sediment SW1601-40 ... | reverse complement strand
CGTGGCCCATAGGTGGTGAGTTTGCCCGACGATAGCTGGCGTAAGGCTCTCACGCCTGCGCGATAGCCCTGGAAGATGCTCTCGTGCGCATTCGTCGGATAGTGTGCGCTGCCACACGCGAAGATGCCCCTGGGGATGTAGCTCCCGGGTCGCAGCCGTACGCTGGGTTCCAGCAAGAAGCCCCGCTTGTCCGAAGGTACGGCCAGCATTCTGGAAACCGACGCAGCATCCGACCGTGGCACCAGAGGCATAGCCAGAACCACCAAATCACAGGGGATAGTGGCCTGGCCTCCACGCAGGTAATCGAAGACCTCCACTCCCTGGTCCGTGATGCGCGGAGGCGAATCTCCATCGTATTTGTAGAACTGGACGCCCAGGCCCCTGGCTTCCCCGATCATGGCGCTGGTGAGGTCCGAAGAGAGATCGTTGAAAAACAAAGAGACCGTGGTTTCGGGATCTCTGCGCTTCAGCACTGCGGAGTTCTTCAGCGCCGCCGCGGCGGATACTGAGGAGTACTGCTCGGGGTTCGACTCAACCACCACTATCGCGGCATGCTTGGTTTGGGGACCACCCTGCTGAAGTGCCTGCTCCAAATCCGACTGCGTCATCACTCGAACACTGCTGTGCTCGTATTCCTCGCCAGGCTCAGCCTCTTGCGCCCCTGTGGCCACTATCACCGCCCCCACGTGGAACTCCAGATTCTTCCCGTCCTGGGTCACAGTAGCCTTGTACTCGCCCGCCGAGCCTGAGAGTTCTGTCACTCTGGCGCCAACCAGCACCTCGATGTCGTCATACTCCTGCGTAGTTCGGATCTTCTTCTCAATGAACTCCTTGGCGCTCTCGCCGGATGGATAGAGAGTATGCAATCGAGCGACCTGACCACCCAACTGCGGTGCTTTCTCCACCAGTTTGACCGGGAATCCTCTCGCGGCCACGGTCGTGGCCGCGGTGAGGCCAGCTATTCCTCCGCCGATGACCAAGGCCATCGGTGCCACGTTGACTTCCACCTTGTGCCAAGTCTCCAGCACCGCTGCCCTGGCCACTCCCATTCGTGTCAGATCCAGGGCCTTCCTGGTCGCCCCCTCCTTGTCCTCAGCGTGCACCATCGCGCACTGCTCTCTAACGTTGACCATCTCGAAGCATGAGGGACTCAAGCCCACTTCGCTCAAGGCAGCCTCGAAGAGAGGTCCATGGGTACGAGGCGTGCAGCCCACGATCACCACACGATTCAGGCCTTGTTCCTCTATCGCTCGACTAATCTCACGGAGTCCTGCCTTGGAGCAGCCATAGAGCTCTCGTCGCGCCAGCACTACGCCAGGCATCTTCGCAGCGCCTTCCGCGACCATCTCGACGTCAAGGGCGCCTGAGATCTTCGCTCCGCACTCGCACACGAAAACGCCGATTCTGACTTCGCCTTCAACAGTCACTTCCCATGCTCCTTCACGTAGGTCTCGGACTGTCGGTCACACGCCTGTCTCTTCGAGCGGTTGTCCCACTTCTGCCACGAACTCAGGCGCAAGGTAGTGGTCACCACAGATCTTGCAGGCCCTAGCCTCGAAAGCCGAGGCCCAACGATGCACAGATCTGTTGGCCAACACATCCTCCAGCTTGATGGCACCCGTCGGACAGATGAAGACGCACGTTGTGCAACCAATACAGGCATTGGACCCAATCTCGAAGGGCGGACGCACCTCCTTGGTGAAACCTCGATTGACCAGGCTGATGGCGTTGGCCCCGACTATCTCGCGGCAGGCACGGACACACAACCCGCAGAGGATACAATTGCTGTCGCCCAGGCTTATGCGCGGCTCCTTCACGCCCAGCTTGTTCGCCAATTCCCGTATCACTCGCGCGTTCGGAGCTGCGGCCAAGAGCAGTTCGGCGGTGACGCGGCGGGAGCTCTGCACCATCTCCGAATCGGTCTTCACCAACGCCCCTTCCTCGGCAGGATAGACACAGGACGCAACCAAGCGAGGCCCTCTGGGCGTAGCCAGTTCGACCACACAGAGACGGCAGCTACCGTAGGGCTCGAGAGCCTCGTGGTAGCAGAGAGTTGGGATCTCTATGCCGCTCTCCCGCGCAGCCTCCAGTATCGTTGAACCTTCTGTGGCCTTTACTTCCCGGCCATTGATGGTTAGGGTGATCATCCACTGTCGCCTTTCTACTCCACGACGATAGCATCGAACTTGCACAGCTCATAGCAGGAACCGCACTTGATACACTTCTCCTGGTCTATGGTGTGGGGTTCCTTCTTGGCGCCGCTTATGGCCTCGGCCGGACAGTTGCGAAGACAGCGTCCGCAGCCAGTGCATTTCTCAGCATCAACGGAATAGTGAATCAGAGCCCTGCAAACGTGAGCCGGACAGTGCTTGTCCCGGATATGCGCTTCGTACTCATCGCGGAAGTAGCGTATGGTCGAGAGCACCGGGTTGGGCGCAGTCTGCCCCAGGCCACACAGAGAGGACTCTCTGATCTGCTTGGCCAACTCCTCCAGGTAGGCCACATCCCCCTCTCGACCCCGTCCTTGCGTGATCGCGGTCAAGACCTCCAGCATAGCCCTGGTCCCTAGACGGCAAGGCACACACTTGCCACAGGATTCCTGCTGGACGAAATCCATGAAGTACCTGGCAAACTCCACCATGCAGGTGTCTTCATCACAGACCACCATTCCGCCGGAGCCCATGATGGCGCCGAGTTCCTGCAAGGACTCGAAGTCGATAGGGACATCGAAATGCTCCCGAGGCACACATCCTCCGGACGGTCCACCGAGCTGGACCGCCTTGCACTCCTTGCCCCCCGGAACGCCACCTCCGATGTCGTAGACGATCTCGGACAGAGTGGTCCCCATGGGCACCTCGACCAGCCCTGTGTTGTTGATGTTCCCCACCACCGAGAAGATCTTGGTGCCCTTGCTCTGGTCTGTCCCCACCTGCGAATACCACTCCGCTCCCCGGTCGACGATGATGGGGACGTTGGCCCAGGTCTCCACATTGTTGATGTTGGTGGGCTTGCCCCACAGACCGCTTTGCGCAGGATATGGCGGCCTCGGTCTCGGCTCCCCAACCCTGTCCTCGATGGACGCCATCAGGGCAGTCTCCTCGCCACAGACGAACGCGCCACTCCCGGGGCGGATCTGGATGGAGAAATCGAAGCCCGAACCCAGAATGTCCTGGCCGAGGAATCCATAGTCCCGAGCCTGCCCTATGGCTATCCTGAGGTTCTCCACCGCTAGAGGATACTCGTTGCGGATGTAGACGTATCCCTCGTGCGCTCCAATGGCCCAGGCGCCGATGATCATGCCCTCCACTACTCTGTGAGGATTGCCCTCCATGATGCTACGATCCATGTATGCACCTGGGTCGCCCTCGTCTGCATTGCAGATGATGTACTTGGTGTCTCCATCTGCCTCTCTGCACAGTCTCCACTTCACCCCGGTCGGGAACCCTGCTCCGCCACGGCCCCTGAGGCCAGACCGCGTGACCTCCTCGACCACCTCTTCCGGTCTCATCTGGCGCAGAGCCTTGCTCAGAGCACCGTACCCGCCAAAGGCTAGATAGTCCTGTATGCTCGTGGGATCGATGTCGCCATTGAGGTCCAGTACCAGCCGCTGCTGCTTACGATAGAAGGGCACGTCCTCTTCGTGGATTACCCTCGCACCGCTTGCCGGATCGACGTAGGTCAGCCTGTCGATGACTGCCCCATTGAGCACAGTCTCGGAGACGATCTCGGAGACATCCCCCAGACCCACTCTCTGATAGAAGACGCCGCTCGGCTTGAGGACGACGACGGGACCCTTCTCACAGAACCCATGGCATCCTGTGCCAACGACGCTGACGTCCCCGTTCAGATTCCGCTTGTCGATCTCCTGTCGAAAAGCCTCGATCACCTCCATGCTGCCATGGACGCGACAGCCTGTTCCACAACACACAGAGACGCGCGGCTGGTCTGGTTCCCTTGCCGCCAGCAGCTCCTCCTTGAGGCTCTCCAACTCCTCCGGGGTTCGTACCATGGTCATGTGCTATACCGTCTCGACCTCAGCCATCACTTCTTTCAGCAACGCCTCTGTCTTCGCACTGGTCATCTCCCCGGAGTAGGCGCCGTCCGCCACAACGATGGGTCCCAAAGCGCAGGCACCGAGGCAATTCACCGTCTCCAGCGTGAATTGCCCGTCTTCCGTAGTCTCGCCAGGCTGTATGCCCAGCCTCTCGGAGATCCTCTCCAGGACCTTCCTGGCGCCTCGGACCATGCACGCTGTCCCAGTGCACACGTTGATGACGTGCCTGCCCTTGGGCTTGAGGCTGAAGGCGTTGTAGAAAGTAGCCACGCCGTAGGTCTGGCTCAACGGCACTCCCATGCTCTCGCTGATCAGGATCAGTGCATCCCTCGGCAGATACCGGTAGCGCGCCTGGACTTCCTCCAACACGTCCATCAGAGATCCGTTTCCGCCATCTCTCTTGCCATTCAGCAAATCATCGATCTCACTCGCGTCAAACGTCGGCTGGAAATCCACTTTGCCCCTCCTTGTCATCGTCCCAACCCAACGCCGCTTGCACGTCGCGCGTGTAGTTAGAAGGTCTCGTGGCCACGACGCATCGCGCCAGCACCATTCTACCGGACAAACCGTGGAGTTCTCATAAAAGGGAAGGGTTGAGAAATGAAAAACCCGTGAAAAATCACGGGTTCTTCGTCTGCAAGTATGGCAGTGAGGGTGCTATGGAAAGTCTTCTAGCTGCCCTCGGGGCACGAAAGCATGTAGCCCACCCCAGGGGTGGTGAGGATGTAGCGAGGTTGAGACGGATCTTCTTCTATCTTCAGCCGCAGATGGCGCACGTATGCTCTAAGATAGTCGATGTCGTCACGATACTGTGGACCCCAGACCTCCGTGAGCAAGTCCTCGTGCAACATCACGCAGTTCGTATTCAGTGCTAGCTGCTGGAGCAGCTTGAACTCGGTTGGCGTGAGCGCGATTTCGCGCTCCCCCATCCTGACTCTGCGCCGGGCGAAGCTGACTGTCAGGTCGCCGCACGAGAGGTCAGCCGTGATCATGGCTTCCTTGCCAGGCAGCGTGCTGCGGCGCAAGACCGCCTTGACCCTGGCGATCAGCTCCTTGGCATTGAAAGGCTTGGTCAGATAGTCATCAGCGCCGGCGTCGAAGCCTTCCAACATGTCCACCTCGCGTGTCTTGGCCGTCAGCATGACGACGGGTACGGCCGAGAATTCTCTCACCCGCTTACACACATCGTAGCCATCCATATCGCCAGGCAACATGATGTCTAGCAGAACAAGGTCTGGTTGCTCGATGGCCAGGACCTCCAACGCCTCCTTGCCATCGCGTGCACTGAGTACGTCGTAGCCCACCGCCGTCAGAATCTCGTGCACCAGCCTGACCAGACGCGGCTCATCATCAACCACGAGAATGGTTTCTTTTCTCACTTTCCGGCCCGCCGATTCGAAGTGGCGTTGTCCGGCAACCTCCTCGCGCGAGTGTCACTGATGTCTCACGCCCAACCGCGGAGTCTCACGGCCTCGGCGACCCTGGCCACTGCCACTAGATAGGCCGCCAGTCGGTTATGTACACCCTTGGCCTGAGCCATCTCGTGCACCGCGTGGAACGCCGCCGTCATCTTCCGGTCCAGCCTTTCGTGAACCGCGTCGAGATCCCAATAGTAGTTGTAGGCGTTCTGCACTCCCTCGAAGTAGGAAACGACGACTCCCCCGGCGTTGCACAGGAAATCTGGAATGACGTATACCCCGTTCTCGTGGAGTATCTTGTCGGCCTCCGGCGTCGTGGGCCCATTTGCGAGCTCGACCACGATCTTCGCCTTCACCTGATGGGCGTTCTTCTCGGTGATGACGTTCTCCAGCGCGGCCGGAATCAGCACGTCCACATCCAGCTCCAGGAGGTCCTCGTTGCTGATGGGCTCGGAGTCGGGCAGACCCACGCAGGTGCCGGTCTCGTCCTTGTGGCCCTTAACCTCTTCGCACTGCAGGCCGCCGTCGGAAACGATTCCGCCCTTGGAGTCGCTCACGCAGATGACATCCAGTCCCAGCAACTCCTCGCCAAGGACCTGGCCGTAGTAGCCAGCGTTGCCGTAGCCTTGGATGGCAGTGGTGGCACCCTTCAAGTCGATGCCCAGCACTTTTCCTGCCTCACGCAGACAATACATGCCTCCCCTGGCGGTAGCGTCCATACGGCCCGCAGACCCTCCGAGAGGCAACGGCTTGCCCGTAATGACGCCGGGCTCGCCGTGCCCCTGCATCGCGGAGTACTCGTCCATCATCCAGGCCATGATCTGGGGGTTCGTATACACGTCAGGCGCCGGAACGTCAGCCTTGGGTCCCAGTATCCGACCCACTTGCCGAATATACGCCCTGCTCAGTCGCTCCAACTCTGCTTGAGACATCTCCTTGGGGTTGCAGATTATTCCCCCTTTGCCGCCTCCCAGCGGTATGTCCACCACCGCTGTCTTCCAGGTCATCCAGGCGGCCAAAGCCCGCACAGTATCAATGGTCTCCTCCGGATGAAAGCGTAGGCCTCCCTTAGCTGGGCCGCGGGCGTCGTTGTACTGGACACGGAAGCCCTTGAAGACCTCCACGGAACCATCGTCCATCTTGACCGGGAGGGTGACGTGCAGCTCCCGCAGCGGCTCTCGCAGAAGGGCATGCATTCCTGGGTCAAGGCCCAGGATCTCCGCAGCTTCGTCTAACTGCCTCTGCGCGATCTCGAAGGGGTTCAGCTTTTCCATGATTCTCCATTCTCCTTACATTTTAGTCTGACGGATACACGTCAGTCGTTCTCGTATGTCTCTGCGCCTCGCTGGAAGGGCAGAGAGAAGTACATCGTCGTTCCCTTGCCGACCTCGCTCTCGGCCCAGATCCTGCCGCCATGGCTTTCCACTATGGTGCGGGATACTGGCAGCCCCAGCCCGGTGCCGCGCACCTCTTCACCAATCGGCGACTTCACCCGGAAGAACTTCTCGAAAAGTCGGTTCAGGTGTTCTGGGGCGATTCCTACGCCATTGTCGGCCACACTGATGATGACCTCGTCGCCTGCCACCTGTCCCCTCACAACCACCAACCCGCCGTCAGGCGAGTACTTCACCGCATTGTCGAGCACATTACGTATCACTTGCTCGAGACGCCGGGGGTCCGCATCCAAAATCGGAAAGTCCGCGGGGAAGCTTATCACGAATCGATGCCTCGCTGTGCGACGAGTCATCTCACCCACGAGACTCTCGACCAAGCGAGGCACCAGAGTGGGTTCCTTAGCCAGTGTTAACAGGCCGGCGTCGACAATAGATGATTCCAGCAAGTCTTGGATCATGGCCTGCAGATCCCTGGCCTCCGCTTCTATGATCTCCAATTGTCTGGCCCTGGATGTTTCGTCCCACTCCACATCGTCGAGCAACAACGCCGACGCATAGCCCTGTATGGAGGTCAGCGGGGTGCGCATGTCGTGCGCCAAGGCAGCAATCAGTTCCGATCTTAATCGGTCCGCCTCTTGCACGGCCCGAGCTTCCTCTGTCTCCTGTAGCAGCCGGATCTGAGTCAGGTTGATGACCAGCAACTCGGCAAGGGCTTGCAGGAACGGAACGTGTGACGCCGAGAACCACTCAGTGCCGCCAAAGGTCTCCAGTGTGAGCACGCCAATCTTCTGGTCCCGATAGATGAGCGGTACGCCAATGGCACTTCTGGGGAAGTCCAGACCGTGCGATGCCTGCCTGAAGAACTCACGGTTGTGCGCGGTCATGGTGGCCATGGCAGACTTAGACTCGTCTAGAGTGCTCCAGACCTCCGGCATCCCAGATTCGAACACCGTGCCGGACATGGATTCGCCGACCCGCAAGCTGATTCTGTGCAGGGTCTCCACCTCGTAGCCGAAAGAGGATGCGACCCGGAGCATCCCCGTCACCTCGTCGAACAGGAAGAGAACCCCGGCTTCGGCAGGTGCGAGGGCCTCGATCAGTGTGTGTTGGATGGCGGGCAGCAAACCTTCGATATCCACGACAGATGCAAGTGCCTTGGAGACCTCAAAGAGAGTGGAAACCTCTTGAACGTGGCGTTGGTTCTCCCGTTCTACTGCATCCCGCGCCACGTACTGCGCCACTTGCTCTGAGATCCCGCGAAGCAGATCGATCTCCTCCTCCAGGAAGCGCCATTTGTCATTCTGGTAGTACACGGCAATCGAGCCAATCGTCTCCCCGTTGACGAAGACCGGCACCGCCAGCACGGACTTGACGTCGCACTCCTCCGGGAGATTCTCCAGCTTGGAGACTGCATACTCCAAGAGCACTCCCCTCTCGACCAGGAGCTCGCCCAATGTCCCCTCGCCTGGGACGACAGCCAGTCTCTCAACGATGGCCTCGTCCACATTGTCTGACCACTTCGAGTAGTCGTTGGTCCCCGCTCTACAGAACACGACCGCCTTCGCCCGCTGGTGCTGCATCGAGGCCGGTAGTCGGCGGGCCACGAAGCTCAAGAAGCTTCCAACGTTCTCAGCCACCAGGGCTTCCCGGCTAACGTCGTAGAGGATGCTGAGCTCCTTGACCCGTTCTCGCAGATGGAGCCGAGAGCTGTCCAGCCTCTGTCGCAGAACGGCGCTCTCAATCGCCCAACTCAATTGACCAGCCAGGATGGACAGGAAGGCTTGATGGGGGGAGGTGAATCGAAACGGCTGTGCGCTCGCCACGCTCAGGACGCCCAATACGGTCCCTCTAGACTGGAGCGGTAGACTCGCAATGCTGCGAGCTTGTGGCTGCCCAGCCGTCCCAGCCGAGAATCTGGGGTCGACCCAGGTATCATCAACCAGTACTGCTTCCGCCGTGCGCGCAACTCGCCCCACAAGGTCCTGGGGCAACATCGTCCGGCTATCCTTGCCGGAAGAGTTCTCGTCCCGAGCCGTGTAGGCGACGACCTCCAGTTCCCGGCTCTCCTCGTCATAGAGGCTGACGTAGGCAGTCTCGAGCCCTGTGATCTCCGTTATCCTGTCCAGGGCAAGGCGAAGCACTTCGTCTAGGTCTACGGATTCCGCACTCGATTTGACAAGCGCATCGAGTGCCATCAACTCACGGTGCGAAGCACCCAATCCGCAATCCTCGACGTCGCTCGTTGCCGAACACACAGTCACACAAGCCTCGCGCTAGTCTGTGTCGCCGAACACGACCTGGAGGCACGCGTCGCATCTTACCATGGCTAGATCCCAATGTCAAGCACGGAGCGCACGCCGTTGCCCAATCGAGACGGCTCCCAAGGGCAAGCGTGCCAGACCTCGACACCCTGTTCCATGATTTGACCGCCGGTCTCCACATCTCGAGCCGTCGACCGGGATGCGCGGCCTCTCTCAGCGTACGTCTCCCAGGACCATCCGTCCGTCCGATGAGTCCATCTACCTCGGCACCCGGAGGTGCTCCGGCCCCTCCTTCCGACCACGTCACTTTGCATCCCAGCGACAATTGTCATACAATAAAGCAGAAGCTCTGTCAAGGGAGGAGCAGTTGGCGCGAAAACGGTCGCAGAAACCCCGAACCAGTCAGATCCTTTTCATAATCTTGAGTCTCTTGGTGGTTCTTAGCATGGCCATCGGCTACGTGCTGACCGCTCTGCCCTCACCGATTCCGCCCACACCAACGCCCGCGCCAGTCCAGACCCCTCTTGTTCTGCTGATTAGCGCCATCGTCTGACTGCCAGCGTATCACGCCTCGGCATCACCTCTCGTCACTCTGTGCCAGAGAGGACCACTCGTAAGACACTCAGAGGTCGTTCAGCTCGCGCAGACGTGGCTGCCCGATATCGGGAGAGGCCAAAATCAGGGGAGTGGCAGACAGCAAAAAAGCCTGGGTGTGCGGAAGTATGGGGACTCCCTTTTCCCGGGCTTTTTCTTCGGCAATCGGTCTAGAGAACACCGTCTGCGACCGCAGGAAGCTCCCTAGAAAAGCTTGGGCTCCTTGTCCGGATGCAGCTTCTTGAACTTCTCCAGCAGCTCCTCCTGGGTCTCCTCGTTGTCCGGATCGGGGGCGCAAGCGTCCACCGGGCAGACCAGCGCACACTGCGACTCCTCAAAGAAGCCCACGCACTCGGTGCACTTGGCGGCGTCTATGACGTACACCTCGTCACCCTCACTGATGGCTTCGTTGGGGCACTCCTCCTCGCATGCTGCGCAGGCGATGCACTCGTCCGGATCGATCTGGTAGGCCATTTCAAACTCTCCTTTCCACGCTTCTACTGAGATAGTCCCCGCTCCTGCGGGTCGCCATTGCTAATTATACCCAGGTATGCACCCATTGCAAGCAAGTACCCTTCAAGACGCAGCGAGGATGCCACGGAGCCCGTCGCCCTGTGCACCCAGAGCGGGGAGTGGGCCGCGCCAGGGCCCGTTCTCCGCCTCCGGCAAGGAGGAAGCTTGCCCAGTGACTCGCCCCCAAACCTATTCCCACGTGTCAACCACGCGGCAATGATCCCAGATCCGGTCATCCATCGGTCTGGACTGGCTCAGACAGCGCAGGTTCCTTGACAGGTAAGGTGAACCAGAACGTGCTACCCTTGTCCAACTCGCTCTCCACTCCCATGTTGCCACCGTGCGCCTCGACCAAAGCCTTGGCAATGCTCAGGCCCAGACCCGTCCCCTCGATAGCCTGGGCGGTTACATTACCACCTCGGTGGAAGGGCTGAAACAGATGGGGCAGATCGTCCGGAGGTATGCCGACACCCGTATCTCTCACAGTGACCACCAACTGCTCTCCCTCCAGCTCCGCCTTGACTTCCACCCTTCCTCCCTCAGGCGTGAACTTGACTGCGTTGGACAGCAGGTTGTTGAGGACCTGCTCCAGCCGCCTTTGATCGCCCTGTGTCGGGGGCAGCGTCTCTGCACAATCTACCTCGAGCGAGATGTTCTTCCTGTAGATCAGCGGGCTCATCTCGTCAACCACGCCAGCGATCAGGCGAGGCAACTCTATGGTCTTCACGTCCAGGCTGACCCGCCCAACCTCCAGCTTCGATATGTCCAGGAGGTCGTTGACCAGAGCCATCAGGCGCTGAGAGTTCTCGAAGACTATGCCGAGGAACTCATCCTGTGTCTCATTCAAGGGACCGGGGCTGCCCTCCAATAGCATCTCGCTGAAACCCATGATTGATGCCAAGGGCGTTCTCAGATCATGGGACACGGTAGCCAGGAACTGGCTCTTCATCGCCTCAAGACGCCTTCGCTCGCTGACATCCCGACCGATGACTTGCCAGCCCTCCAGGCCCCCTGCGCGCTCGAGGGCGCTGACGCGGATCTCCAGAGGAACCCGCTGCCCCCACTTGTCGAGGAGGTCGATCTCACAGGCTTGCTGTGACACTTCCCCACTGGCATCGGCCAACAGCAGACTCTGCATCTGCTCAACGTGCTCCGGACACAACATTTGAGTGTAGTGGGCTCCCAGCACCTCGTCACGGCTGAAGCCAGAGAGCCTCTCCGCTTCCTTGTTGAAGAGCGTCAACTTCCCCCGCGGATCCAGATTGAATATGGCATCAGCGGCCGATTCAATCTGGTCCCAGAGTTCGGTCTCTCTTTCAGCGACCGATTGATAGAGCCGGGAGTTCTCGATGGCGGTCGCCGCATGGCTCGCCATGCTGATCGCCAACTGGAGATCCTGGTCATCGAAGGGCCGCTCTCCGAACCTAGACACTGCCATCACTCCTGCCACATCCCCCTTGATGGCAAGTGGCACACACAGCATAGACATCGGTTCTTGTGTGGTCCCGGGGATGTGCAAGCCTCTCGGATCCCTATGGACATCATTCACCACCTCTGCATTCCCTGTGGCAG
>Ga0315553_10003686_pt1 | contig 11812 bp, 10 predicted proteins | sample SalMarSW160140MG_FD_203099 | JGI IMG/M metagenome (GOLD analysis project Ga0315553, IMG submission 203099) | Salt marsh sediment microbial communities from the Plum Island Ecosystem LTER, Massachusetts, United States - Salt Marsh Sediment SW1601-40 ... | reverse complement strand
CAAAAGTTTGAGCTTTTTATAGTTTTAATTTAAAAATCTATCATGGGAATTCCCGATCACTCTGCAATAGTATCAAAGATAAAACGAACTCCTGAAAAATTTAAAATTCACAATTTATTTATTTTCAATAAATCAGGGATATGCATTTACGGATTAAATCTTACAAATCTTTACCCCATAGAGCAAGAACAACTCATCTCTTCTTACTTTACAGCCCTGATGTCGTTCACCAAAGAATTAATTGGAGATAAAATTAAAACAGTTGAGATGGGGGGTGGTATAAAGCTAGTTGTTTTTGAAAAAAAGACATTATTTTACAGTATTCTTTGTAGTACAATTGAAAGTATAGAGTTTCTTGAAGATTTAATTTCTAAAATAGAATTACAATTTTTGATTTATGTTAATAAAAATAACATTAAGACGGATTTAGAATATGTTTACGACGAGCATTTAAACTACCTCATAGAGGATATTATCAAGGAGCCTTTTAACAACGAATTTGATATAGCTCAACAAAAAGAGGTCATAAATTTCCTTATCGACTTTAAGTCAAAAGACGATATTAAAGGTGTTATTCTTTTAACTCATAGAGGAAATGTAATTTACTCTTCAATAAATGACAACATGTTGAAACCATTCTTAAAAGAAGTAGATTTTAGGGTGAAAATATCGAATAATTCTATTTTAAAATTATTTTATACTTCTAAAAACAGGGAGTTAATTTTTTCTGAAAATGTGAACGATTTGTTTATAGTTATTCTTATTTTTGAAAGTAAAATTAGATTTGGAATAGCTGAGTTTTATTTACAAAAAGTTATAAAAAAAATTAAGACCCTTATTGGAATGTAACTAATGATGGCGTTAAGTTAATACTACATAATCTGAAACCTTCGCACTTGAAATAGAGAAACTGTAAACAATGGTTTCTTATTATTTATAAAATACAAATTAAAATATTATAATAAATAATAAAATATAAAAATCTTAAGTGAAATTTAATATGACCAAATCAGAAGAGGGATTAAAAACAGCATTTGCTGGTGAATCCCAAGCCAATAGGAAGTATTTGGCTTTTGCGAAAAAAGCTGAGCAAGAAGGTTTTCCAGGTGTAGCGCGCTTATTCCACGCAGCTGCTGCCGCCGAAACAGTCCACGCACATAATCACCTGCGGGTCTTAGGAGGCATCAAATCAACTGCTGAAAACTTAAAGGAAGCAATTGAAGGGGAATTTTATGAGTTTAATAAGATGTATCCGGAATTCATAAAAGCAGCTATTAATGATGGAAACGAGAGCGCAAAACGTTCTTTCAATTACGCTAATGAAGTAGAAAAAATACACCATGAATTATACAAAAAAGCATTAGAATTAGTGGAAAATGGGAAAGATCTAGAAGATAAATCAATGTATGTCTGTGCTGTTTGTGGATACACACATCAAGGAGATCCTCCAGATACATGTCCTGTCTGTAATTCTCCTAAAAAAGTATTTGATAAAATTGATTAGAACCTTTTTTTTTAAATTGACCAAGGCTTATAACCTTCCTGTATTTTACGGAAATAATCATCAATTGAGAATTCCAATTCCTTTTCAACCCTTCGCAACGCTCCCATAGTTGCTCCATTAGCGTAATACCGTAAGAGCAATTCGGAAGTAGAAGAATCGCCTAAGGAGATAAGTGCCTGTAATCTCGCAGCACTAATTGTTCTTTTTATATCTTTGAATTTAATTTTAATTGAAGAGAGTTTTCTTAATTCATTTTCTAATAATTTAAATCTGTCTAATAAAACATTTAGATTTTCAGATAAATAATAATGGCATTTATTCTCATATGGAGTGTTTAACTTAGGAACAAATGGGTTAATATTTACTTTTAGTTGATTTCCAGTAAAACCTAACTTTTCGATAGACTTTAAGAGAGTGACTATATCTAAAATATCATCATCAGTTTCCCCGGGTAACCCTATAAGAAAATAAAATTTTATATTTTTAATTTTGGACTTACGAATCATCTCTATTGCGTGTAAAATTGAATCGTTAGAAACTTTTTTGTTTAAATCATATCTTAGTGAATCATTACCAACTTCAGGAGCTATTGTAATAGTTTTTATATCGCTTCGCTCAAGGATTTGAATAACATGGGGTGTAATATGTTCAATTCTTATAGAAGGTATGCTAAGGCGTTTACCAGATTTAAGTATAAACTCACAAATTTCAGAAAATCTGGGATGTGAAGAGACACATGAACCTATAAGGCTAATTTTTTCAAAATTTGAATATTTCAATCCATTTTTAATCGATTTGATAATTTCATCGAAACTTTTATTTCTGAAAGGATAGTTATGAAATGAAGATAAACAAAACTTACAGCGAAAAGGACATCCCCTATTTATTTCAACTAAATAGTTCTCTTCAAAAATTTTTTTATTATTTTCACTTTTCGATAATAGTTGATATGCTGGAGTAGGTGATTGATTCAAATTTTCCAATACTGTGCGATTTGTAGGATTATCTATACTTGGAATATAAATACCTTCAATTTTTGTAACCTTGTTAAAAAAATCTTCAATAGAATAATTTCTAGATTTGAAATCTAAGAATTTATCAAAAAAATCTTTCAGGTTTGGCTCTGCATCTCCAATAAAAAAAAGATCAAACACTTTGCTCATTGGTAAGGGATTAGAGGTTATAGCGGGACCCCCACCTATTATTAGAGGAAAACCTTCAGAGTTTCGAGATATATGGTTTAATCGTTTTTCGGATTCCAAAGGAATTTGTGCTTTCTCCAAAATCCATAAGATGTTTTTGAAATCGTTTTCATAATGAACGGAAAATCCTAGAATATCAAAATCTGTAGGTAATAATCTATTTTCAATGCTCCGAATGCGATTAATAGAGGAGAAATCATCAAACGCGGGATATTTTATATTTTCTGGAAGGAAAAATCGTTCACAAGCATAATTTGGATTTGAATTAATCATAAAGTAGAGCAATCTAATAGAATAAGAAGACATACCCATTTTATATGTATTTGGATATATTAATCCAAATGACAAATCGATTTTTCTCCAATCTTTGATAATTAGGCTTTCTTCAAACATACAGAAATTACCATGATTCGTTAGAACATTGTATGATCAAGAATCTCGCTCTAGTACTTTTAATGATTTCTTAATTTCTTCAACAATTAAAGGTAAAACTCTCCCAATTTTATGGTGAATTACAACCTCTGCTTTCTCATCTAAATCTGTTCGTTGATCATTTACGATGATTAACTTTCCCTTTTCTCTTAAAGTATATAATGGTAAATCACACGCAGGAGCAACTGAAAGAGAGGAACCTGCAATTAGCATTACATCCGCTTTCTGAGCTAATGCTTGAGATTGATACATCTCGAACCGGGGTAGACCTTCACCGAATAAAACAACAGAGGGTTTAAGGGGTGCAGCACAAAAATCACAGCTAGGTCCTTGTTTCTTCTCTCTTTTTAATTTTCGATAAATTTGTTCTTTTGTATATGATGCTCTACATCCTAAGCAGCTAAACCTATTGATACTCCCGTGAACTTCATAAACTATTACATGGCCAGCCTTTTGATGAAGCTCGTCTATATTTTGAGTGATTACCGCTTTTAATATGTCCAAATTTTCGAGTTCCGCAAGAGCGTAATGTCCTAGATTTGGTTTTGCTTCGAATATATTAGGAGCAATCTTCTTAGCCATTTCCCAGAATTTAGCTGGATTTTTAAGAAATGATTGTATGTTTCCATAAATTTCGGGTTTGTATTTTTCCCAAATACCTCCCTCGCTTCTAAAATCCGGAATTCCTGATTCTGTAGAGATTCCTGCCCCAGTTAACGCTATTGCTTCTTTAGAATTAAGAAGTAAATTCGCTGCTTGCTGAATTTTCTTTTTTTCAAGTAAATTAATAATTTTCATGTACTTTGGTTACAATTTCTAGATTAAGAATTGAGTATCTATTCAATACTCTAGTGGCTTGATTATTTTTATTATATTTATAGAAATTATTAAAAGTTAATTGTTATAGAGGTACAGAAAAACTATAAAATTCCTAAAATTAAAATATATCTTATATTTCTTTTATTTAAACTTAATTTAAAAGAAAAGAATTAAATTTTTCATTAATTTAAATTCTTAAGGGATATCTTAAGTATTGAGCTATTATTTTCTTTAAAAAATGATTACTGGGTTCTCTATAATCATAGATGATGATGTGTTATATATTTCAAATGAAAACAAGTATCCCGCATTTGAAATTGTAATATTTGTACAGAAATTAATAAGTAGTCTTAATCCTAAAAATTTCTGGCGATTAACTGACATCTATTTCGAAGGAGAAATTGGTAAAGAACGTATGATAATAAAACACCTTGTCACTGAGAATGATCAAAACCTATTTTATTGTATTACAGGTGATTTCCTTTCTAATTCTGAAGAAGTATCTAAGCTCATGACAGAGTATTATGAAAAAGTTACACTGAACTATGAAACGGCAGAAATTATTCAAAAAGCCTCAAAAAATTCTGAATTTTCAAAAATTATCAAGCTTATTACTGGTTATCTCTGGGATAAATATAGAGAGCCATTGGAAGATGAAAATATCGAATTAAAATTTTCTGATACGGAAAACAAAATAATTTATTGTGGAATTTCTTCTCAAGGATTGCCAATTATTTCACAATTATACGACAAAACGCTTCTACTCAACTTTCACAGAGAAGTTACGAATGAAAATATAGAATTATTAAGCTCAAATATTTCAGCTAAATTAGCTACGATAGCTATGAATACTCAAATTAGGGCTAAAACTAACATAAAAGAAGTTCATTTTGATGATTTAGGGGATAATGGAAGCAAAAAAATAATACTCTATAGTAATATTAACGATTACTCCTTAGATTTCATTGCTTCAGGGGATTTTGTTAAAATTAAAGAAATTTTCAAACAATTGGAAGAAATTATCTCTCAGGAACACGTTTTAAAAAATGAATTCATGGGTAATTTAAAACCATATAGATATTTAAAAACTCATCTCGATGATATGATCCTTCAATTTGATCAATAATTCCTAAATAAAATGGTTCGTTCTTATCCATATGAAGGCTGTTATTTTAGCAGCAGGAAAGGGTACACGACTTAATCCCATCACATCTACGGTTCCAAAACCAATGATTCCTATTGGAGGTAAACCGTTATTAGAACACGCCTTATTAAACTTAAAAGACATCGGAGTTCAGGAAATTTTAATACTCGTCGGATATAAAGAAGAAATTATCAAGAATTATTTTAGTAATGGGCTATCTAAATTGAATGTTAAGATCGAATATGCTACGCAATTAGAACACTTAGGAACTGCTCACGCGGTTGGTTTTGCGAAAGATTTCGTAGGAGACGATGACTTCTTACTAATGTATGGTGATTTATTAACAGATCCACAAGTATTTAAAGAAATTTTGGAGATTTACAAGAAAAGTAGCTGCGAAGGATTGATTACTTTATTTAAAGTCAACAATCCACAAGAATATGGGATTATTTCATTGAATAAAGAAGCTTATGTTGAAAAAATAACTGAAAAACCTTCCGTAGATTTAACTCTCGGAAATCTAGCAAATGCCGGAATATTCATCTTTACTCCTTTAATATTCAAAGCAATAGAATTAACAAAGTTATCCATACGGAATGAATATGAGTTTACTGATTCAATGCAAATCCTGATTAGCCAGTTAAAGGGAAAAATAAGAGGATATGTTATAAAAGATTTATTCTGGAGTGATATAGGATTACCTTGGCACCTTTTAGAAGCAAATGAATTTATTTTAAAAAGAATGAAATCCAGTTTAGAAGGAAAACTTGAAGAAAATGTAAATCTGTCAGGAAATGTATTCATCGGTAAAAACACATTAGTCAAATCTGGTTCTTACATTCAAGGGCCTTGTTATATTGGAGAAAATTCCTTAATCGGTCCAAATGCATATATACGACCATACACATATATCGGTAATGATTGTCACATTGGAATGTCTGAGGTTAAGAATTCGTTAATTTTCTCAAATACCTCTATTCCTCATTTTAATTATATTAGTGATTCGATAATATGTGAAAATGTTAATCTCGGCGCAGGTACGAAAATATCCAATCTAAGATTTGATAATAAACATATTTCGATGAATATCAATGAAAAACCCATCAATTCAGGTAGAAGAAAATTAGGTGCTATTATCGGACCTAACTCGCGAACGGGAATTAATTCCAGCATAATGTGTGGTAAAAAAATCGGGAGAGATTCGATAATAGGCGCTCAAACACTCGTAAACGAAGATGTTCCTTCAAATACTTTATTCTACCAAGATGAAAACGGGATAATAAAAAAAACTAGAAAAATATGATATAACTGGATTTAAAAATCCAAAAAAACAATATTAAACGCTAAAATTGTATCAATTATTCAGAGGATTCTTCTTTAACTTCATCCAAATCACTTGAAATATCATTTGTAGAAGGCTCTGGTTTTTTATATGTTTTATTCTTAGCAAACTTCTTTACATTTATTCGCTCTGTTCTTTTTATGTCGCTTTTTCGAGATCGTTTGACATCAACTTCGACTAAATCAAAATCTTCATCTTGAGTTACGTATACTGTATCCTCTCCCCCCTCTGGAACGCTTACCAATTTACATTTAATGATTGAGCAGTTCGATAGCGGATAAATAGTTTTAGCTATTCTTAAGATTTGATTGGTAAATTCAGAATAAATCATTCCAGTAATGAATTTCTCATGGTTTAATGTTTTTGCGAACTCTTTCAAAATTTCTCTCATAATTTTACGAATTACAATTTGTTGCGAACTTCGGGCTTGTTTTATCGTAGTGCATATAATCGTTAATCTATAGATATAATTATCTTTAGTAGTTAGATTAATTATGGTTTGAATCTTAGAACTTCCTCTTCCGATTAAGGATCTAACATAGTCGTTAGTATATGAATGCCCTAAAAACATAGATTGTGCTTGCTTTGTTTCTTGCTTGACTTGGATTACTTTGAATTTCAGTTTTAAACTTATATCTTCGTAACGATTCGTAAAATCATATAGTAGGGTTTCAATGGTTCTTCCGTTAATAGTGTTATCCATTCCTATTATTTCTCCAATAGGTTTAAAGTTGAAGCTTTTTGGGGCAATGATAGTGTACCAATCTTTATCTTTAAATGTTACTCTCCTTAACTTTGGCTTCTTTTTTTTTACTTTCTGACTCATACCTTATGTTTACCTCATCACAATTGTCCTAATTCTATCCGGATCGTATTTGAAATCAGGTTCGAGCACTTTTTTTTCCTTGTAATATTTAATCAACCTATAAATCTTACTCTCTGTTCTTTGTAGTCCTTTCTTTGAATCCAAATCCTTATGGTTTGACTCCAAATGTTTTCTTAATACAAGCGCTTTTTTTACTAAATTAGTTAAGTCTTCTGGTAGAGGGGTTTTAATTTCATTTTCTTTAAGGATTTGTGAAATAGATTTACCGGTAACTACTTTCACTAAAGGGATACCATAAGAATCTCTTAATATCACGCCTATTAGGGATTGAGAAAAACCCTTTCTAGCTAATTTAATGACCTCGTTTTCTACTTCTTCAGAAGAAAGTTCTACCCACACAGGTTTTTCTAATCTAGCTGGGCGTGTACTTCCAGATTTCCCTTTTTTTCTTGAGTGCATTCGAGCCATTTTATGCGGCCTAGTTTATGAATAATTTAATAATAGTAATTTTATTGATGAACTATATAAAGAATCATGTAAATTAAAATTTTTGAAATTACTAATTAAAACCTTATTAATCTAAATATATCATAGGAATTTATTGTACATATGAAACAAGAAAAAGAAATAATTTATTTTATAACTGGGAATAATCATAAGTATAAGGAAATTAAAAAATTATTCCAAAAGGAAGAATTAGATTATGATTTAAAGCAGAAAACCGCTGCAACTATTGAGATTCAAGCATCTAATATTAAAGAAGTCGCTCTCTTTAAACTTAATAGTGTAAAAACGAATTTTAATAACTCTTATTTTGTTGAGGATGCGGGATTTTTTATTGATGTTCCTCTCAAAGGATTCCCCGGAGTATATTCCAAGTTTGTATTAAATACTATAGGTAATAAAGGTATATTGAGACTCATTAACGATTATTGGAACACTGCTGCTCATTTTGAAGCTGTAATCGCACTTTATTTTCAACCTCTGAACGAAATCATAGTATTTGAGGGAACTGTAGAAGGAGAAGTTTCAGAGAAAATTAGGGGAACGGGAGGTTTTGGTTTCGATCCCATCTTTATCCCTAAAGAAATGCCAACAAGCACCTTTGCTGAATTAACTACTGAGGAAAAAAATAGTGTATCCCATAGAGGGAAAGCTTGGAAGAAAATGTTTGAATTTCTTAAAAAAAATCCAATTTAATCGTTAAAATGTTTGCCGGAATATATCCATTACGCTTTGTCTGCTTAATTTTATAAGAATCAAATACATACCCAACGTACCCACGATAATTGAGATGGAAAAGACCCTAATAAGAACATCCGCAGGAATTGAAAAAACAATAGGCATTTCTGTAAATAGACCTAAATTTGTTTCCATTAAATACGCGCAATAGGTACCTATTATTGTTCCCATTGTCCCACTACTCAACATGATAATCAAACTTTCAACCAAGAACAAATTCCTAACATCTTTGGTCTTCATACCCATGGATCTTAATATACCGATTTCAAATTTCCTTTCTAACATGATCGCATACATGGTACTAACTAATCCGAAGATAGCAATTACGATCGCAAACCAAAGAATTACTTCCATTAAAACACTCTGTCTATCAAGCATATCTTGCATAAAAATGACTTTTGTAATTGCATCATCTAGAACATATTCTTTGTCTATAGCTAGTTTTTCTATTTCATCTTTTGTTTCATCGATAGTTTCTATGGAATCATCTGCTAATTTGATGAAGACTTTATCTATAATCATATTCGAACCACCAGGATTCTTAACATTCATTAAACGCATATAATTCTCAGTGGATACCATAATACCTCCTCCTTCTGCCGTAGCTTCAGAGCTTTTAAAGTTAGTAAAACCAGGCATTCCTCCTGAGATTCCTACAACGCGGAGAAGCGTTACATTTCCCGGATCGTTAGGAACTTGAGGGTTATAGAACGTTAATCGAATATATTCACCAATTTCGTTTATTCCAAGGACGCTAGCTAAAGAATTCGCAATTATGCAAGTGTTATTATAATCATAAAGTTGACTAAATGAATAATTAAAACCACTCTGTGGGCTACTCCAAATCATAAGATTTCCGTCCATTACTTTGTAATAATCTTTTTCAACGCCAATAAACCCAATTTCAATTTCATCAAAGTTTGCGATATCTCCTGCTATTACTTGAAATTTTGTAGAAGCTTGTGCAGAATAAAATTCAAAAATGTTTATGAACGATTCAGTGATAGCTTCTTCATCAAAACTAGCAGTACCTTCGCTGAAATCAAATAGTACTGATAAAATAGCGGTAAGATCAAACATGTTGAATAATGTTATTGCTGTATTGTCAACTCCATGAATCGATTTGAGTTCTTGAACTAAATCTAAAGTAATTGCATTGTTTTCAGAATCTAATCCTTGATTAATTAAAACCAAATCAGAGCCATACTGGAATTTTAAGTTTGTTGCCATATTTTTAGATTCCATTTCTGTAACGCTTGTTATGAAAAAAATAAACGAAAAACTAATAGCAAACATCACAATCGTGCTTGTATTTCGCCTTCTATTTCTTTTTAATGAAATTTTTATAATGTGAGCATATTTCTTAATTAATGGGGAAATAGCACCTATAAGTAGGCTTTGAATAATCGGGATAATACCTACTGATGCGAATACCAAACCAATTAATATAGCAACAATAAGTCCAATAAATAAGGCTGCTACAGTCATCAGTTCTCCTGTTACGAAAATGACTGGGAGGAGAAGAAAAACAATCATACCGATTGTCGCAAGAGAGATACCAATTAGAAAATTCCTAACGTTCATACTTCCCTCTTTTTTAATTTCCCAACCTTCTTCCTTTTGATGAAATGGTGTAATTGATTTTATGATATCAATTTTTGCGGTTCTTAGAGCGGGAAACATTGATACTACTAAAGAAACACCAAATCCCACCGAAAAAGCTATAATAATTGTCTGTGGTTGAATTACATACTCCATATCTTGAATTAGAAAACCTGTCGCAATAAATAGTGTATTTACTATTGGTTCTGTTCCCACAAGTCCTATGATAATCCCTATAATTGATCCAACAACTCCAACTATTACACCCTCAAAGACAACCATCTTCACGGGGAATGTCTTCTTTCCACCCACTACTCTTAGTATACCATATTCCCTTACCCTTTCTTCTGATGATGTAGAGAGAATTGAATTGATTAAAATACCCGTAATAAGCATGGATATTATTGTAATAAACCAAAAAATGATTGTCATGCTTATAAGCATAAATTGTTGACTAATTATTTGTTGTAATTTCGGCATTGATACGGAATAAATATTTGGATCTAATCTCTGTTGAATAAGCGTACCAATTTCCCGTATTTTTCTTGTTGTGAAATCTACATCGCTTACAACATAAATAGATTGTGGATTTTCAATAGTACCCATAATTAAATTAATCTGTCCTACCCTATCTAAAAATAATTGGGCTTGTTGTAAATTTATAATTACTAAAGCGTTTTCTAAATCAGTAAATCTAGAATCTTGCTTACAGATTGCGACAACTTCAACATCTAAAGTATCATATTGGTATTCTAAATGCACCACATCCCCCAAACTAACGTTTAGTAATTCTGCTACTGTCCATAAGATAACGCATTCTCCAATTCCTGGCTCGCTATTATAAATTTCACCCGTTTCTTTGCCATCGTTATTAACTAAATTTAAATTTCCCATATGTCCATTAGTAGCTTCTTTAATAAAGTCAATTCCATATATTTGTAAAGTACTAGTTGAGTTTATATTATCGGATGAAGCTTTTGCAAGCATCAATATCCTAGGAAAAAACTCTTCTACTCCACTTATATCTTGCAATTCGTTATCGATTATAGTTTCATCGAAGAATGGATCAAATGTTAAATCTGATTTTGTAGCTTCTGATATGATGATATCCGAGCTCCCTGTACTGCTTGTGATCAATCCCATATAATTATAAGACATAGAATCATTAACCATTCCAATTGCAGTTAAAAGAATTATTGAAACTGCAATGCCCCCTATAGCAAAAATAGCTTTTGCACGATCTTTTTTGATATTTAACCATGTCTGCTTCACGAACTGAAGCTTTATATTCGTTTTAATCTTGTATAAAACATTTTGTAAACTCAATTTTTCCGGCTTTAACTACTCTTATTTTTATTAGAAATCCAATATACTAAATTTTCTATTTTTAATTTCGTATTTTCTTAGATATTTACCTTTTTGATTTAAAATAGTTCTAATCTCCTCTTTCTCGCGTCTTATCAATCTAACACCTTCGCATTTTTTATTCTTACAATAGTAATTCTCGCTCGGTTCGTCTTTAAAATACCATTTTTTGCAATTTATACAATGATAAGCCGCGTAAATTTGATCATGGTTGCATACAGGGCATAAATAATTAAAATCATTTGATTCAAACCATGACTTGCAATACTTACAGTGAAGAATTAATGGTCTAACTCGTCCTTCTTGAGTCTCTATTAACTCTATCCTTTTAATG
>Ga0315553_10003685_pt1 | contig 11814 bp, 16 predicted proteins | sample SalMarSW160140MG_FD_203099 | JGI IMG/M metagenome (GOLD analysis project Ga0315553, IMG submission 203099) | Salt marsh sediment microbial communities from the Plum Island Ecosystem LTER, Massachusetts, United States - Salt Marsh Sediment SW1601-40 ... | reverse complement strand
AGTATCTCATTTATTACTGAAACAGCGTTAATGAAAATTGACTAGAGAAAATGAAAACAGGGGCAAAATATGATGAAGAAGAGCCCAAAGCAACGAAGTACGCTTAAGGACAGAGTACGTAGAATATTCAAGACGAACAAACTCTGTGAAGTTGCGTTTGAAGAACTTGAGAATGATATCGAAGTCCAGACCATGCTTGAAGATAGTAATCGCATGGCCATAGACCGAATGCACTATTCAGACCATGGTCATACACACTCTCTGATTGTAACCCTGAATGGAATACGACTCCTTAGACAGCTGGTTGTTGGACTTCAACCAACAATTGTCCAAGAAGAAACTGGCGATGTCAGCGATTCAGAACTCGTGGTCATGATGGGGTGTTATCTTCACGACATAGGTATGGTAGTTGCCCGTACGAATCATGACGAGTTCTCAGTTGTGTTAGCTTTACCAATAATTGATCGAGTTCTAGCTAAAGTTTATCCAAACGATAAGCACAAACAAGTTCACATCAGAGACCATATTCTGCATGCGATATACTGTCATGATAGGGTGGCAAAACCTCTGACAGTAGAGGCTGGTGTAGTAGGTATTGCTGATGCATTAGATATGACAAAGGGTCGAGCAAGAATTCCCTTTGAGGCTGGAAGCGTCAACATTCACAGTACTAGTGCACGTGCAATCGAAAACGTGAGAATTCGAAAAGGCGAATCAAAAACAGTCAGAATCGAGGTGACCATGAACAACGCATCAGGAATCTTCCAGATACAGGAACTCCTCGAAGAAAAGATCCGCAACGCTAAATCCCTGATTGACCATATAGAACTGTATGCTATCATGTCACCACGAGAAGATGCGATAATCAAGGAAGAGCTAAGAGTACTCTAAGCTTCACTCATATGATTATTTCGTACTTTCTTAAACAGCTATCTAACGAATTCACACACAACAGCTAATATATATGCACGATATCGAACACTAAGTTGCGTTTCATGCTGGGCCATGAAAATGAGGTGAAGACCATGCGACTAGATCCCATTGACTCTCAGATTATTTCGATGCTACAGAATGATGGCAGACGGTCCTATAGTGAGATTGCGGACACTGTAGGTAGAACTGAAGTCACCATTCGACGACGCGTGAAAAGGCTCATGGATGAGGGATACATCAAACGGTTTACAGTAATACTAGATCCCTTGAAGATTGGGCGGAAAATACGTGCAGTCATTCGGGTCAAGGCAGCAATGAAGGAAGCCGCGGTGATCTCTAAGAAACTCAGAGATTTCCACGAAGTCGATGAGGCTTATTTCCTTGATGGAGCATGTGGTCTGATGATCATGGTGACAGTGGATGATCTCACTGAACTGAAGGTATTCCTAGAAACGCGTCTTGGACGAATTCCTGGAGTTGGCGATGCTGAAACCTGCATCGTACTCGAGGAAATCAAATCTGCTTTCTAGACATTTGGAGGTTTTCTGATACAGCTTTCACTGCATCTCTCTATCTTGGATTTAGAAGATCTCCATAATCATGCTGAAACCAATCTTCCATTGGAAGCCGCTGCACTTCTTTTCGGAAAGGTATCAGAATTTTCAGTAATAGTCAATCGCATTGAACTAGTTTATAATGAGGCATCCTCCAGTACTACATCATTCATGGTGAACCCTGAGGAACAATATCGCCTCATAATTGAAGCGGAGGAACAGGATGAAGATTTCGTAGGAATCTTTCATTCACATCCTGCGCCTCCATTCCCCTCAAACAGAGATCAACAAAATATGAAACTCAATCCTGTCGTTTGGCTTATTGCATCAAAAGAAAGTGGAAAATGGGTGAGCAAAGCTTTTCTGATGGAGAATAATCACATTAAAGAAGTAGACCTGTATTTGATCAGATAGAACACTATCGTTTGAGACCCTTGATAGTTCCAGAGGTCTTCTTTGGTTCGAATGAAACAAGGCTTTTTCCAATAGAGCCAATCAGAACTGCTGAAGTAATCACGTCGTCCAGTGAAGAAGCTGTACATTGTAGAATTCCTGCTCCACTCTTTTCATCGAACTCAACAAGATACAGTTTCGAATCAGCAGCAGACACCTCGCCATAGAGGGACAATAAATTCTTCCAAATTGCCGTACCAATCTGTTTGTCATCTAATTTGGAATCATCTGAATGAAGGAAAAATGAAAGATAACGTCTGCGCGTCTTCTTCATTTTTTAGTCCCTCTCTGAAGGATTTCCACTCCCTCTGCTACATAATCAGAACTGAATCTTCTACGATTTCTTTCAACTAGATCTAATGGTGCTTGATTGATAGCATTTCCTGCATATTTTAATCCCATGCCCAGTAATTCACCAAGATATCGAATTGCCATTGCCGAACGCATATGCAATGGGTGCAAGGCACCACTTGAGAGAATGACTTGCATTTCTGAGTCAATAGCAGTCCGTATCGACTCCCGATAGACCTTGATGACTTTGGACCGATTCAAGCCAACTAAGTGCAAAAGAGGTTCGATTCTAATCTCCAGAGCTGTATCAGATGTAGCTGCAAGACGCGCTGTAGAGTCACGAAGTCGATATGCCTGAGAATGGTCGATAGTGAGTAGATCAACCCGTTGGTCTTCAGCTGCCCAATTAGCTGTTTCAACTGAGGCTAGCTTCACGGACACAATCATTGAATGTTTTCTAACATTGTCAACTTGTTTCCTTATAGATTTCAAACCTCGTCCAAACACATCCGACCTTTTCAGTATGGTGAACTCATTTTTGAGAAGCTGGTCTGGTTCACCTTCTATGTTATGAGTCGCAATTCCTGTGAAACCTAACTTTCGTGCTATCTGGACAAATGACCCCAAGTCCGTGGGGGTTGATGGACACACTCCAATATCAATAACCACTAGACATCACCATCCGCTGCACGCAAACGCTCTTCCAGCATTATTTTTGCATCTTCCTGCCTACATTTTGGATATTGTCGAACATGTATCTGGATACTAATAACATCCGGTCCTTTCGCTAATACAATATCATCCAAGAATGCTGCCTGCTTATCAATCCTGACAAAGAAAAGACAATTCCTATCTAATCTGTCTTTCAATGAGTTACCAAGACGTCTACGGTCATTCTCGTTCAACCTTCCAAAGATGTAGTCCAGCGTTGTTTCAGTTCCTATTTTGTCCAACAACTTAGACTCAACAATTAGGATAACATCACCTGATTGGCCCTCTACCTTTGTTGATTTCAATTCTACAAGCTTGCGAAATTTCTCAGGATATAGATTGAGAATTGCCGTAACTACCCTATCGCACTCCTCCGTTGCTCGGGAGTATGCTCGAGCCTCAACTTTGGCCACGAAAGACATGATACACCCCCCAGATTAGGGAGTCCAGTCTACTTGCCGAGATTGCGGTTGGCACCAAGAGATGGTCGCATCTTCTCAGCACCTCTTCCCTTGTTACGTAGACCTCTACTCCTCTTACCTGCAGATGTGAGTCCTCTGTTCTCTCTGCCCTTCTGAACAGAGTCACAGATCCAGTTGATATTTGGATCATTGAATATCACTGGATGATTAGGATCGACTAGAATTACTTCATGCCAGACCCATCTATGGTCTGATCCCACCCAGTAGGAGTTTAGAACCCTAAGATTCGGGAATTTTCTACCAACACGCTCCTCAGCAATCCAACGTCGTGATTTTTGAGGTGTATACTTCACAACACCTAGGCTTCTGGGTTTACGTCCCATTTTAGGTCTGGGTTTCTCACGAGGGCCTCGACCTGTCATGATTCGAACCACCATATATCCCTGTTTAGCCTTATAACCCAAGGATCGTGCTCTTCCAAGACGTGTGGGACGGTCAAGTTTCACGATACTGCCTTGTTTTCTCCAGACAATCATTCTGCTTCTGATTAAATCAGAACGTTCCTTCTGTTCCTTCAACCAAGTTTCATTCATATGCTGGTATGCCGTTGGCATTGTGTAATTCCATCCTTTGTTGTAACTATATTCACTTTGTTTGTGGTTCAGCCTCTAGGGGCCACATCCCGTGCGGACGTATCCGCCAACACAAAGGAAATGGTATGACTCCGGATTAATGTCCAGAACCAAGTCGTCACGCAAGTTATTCGCTTAAAGATGTAACGCTCTGGCTCTTCGTGACTATTTCAGTCCCGCTATGACCTTGTCAGCTGTTAATTCACCGACTCGTACCTGAGCCTCTTCTGTAGAGGAAGCAAGGTGTGGAGTTGCGACAAGACGTGGATGCTTGACAAGTTCCCAATCGAGAGGTGGTTCGTTCTCGAAAACATCCAAAGCAGCACCTGCTATCTCATTATCATTGAGTGCTTTTAGGAGGGCTTTCTCATCTATTACACCACCACGTGCAGTATTCACTAGAAATGTGGTCTTCTTCATCAGAGCGAACTCTTTCTCCCCAAGCATCCCTTTTGTCTGCGGTACTAATGGCACATGGACTGAGATATAATCTGAATTCTTAACCAAATCAATAAAATCGGTCTTCTTTACGCCCATTTCCATGCAAAGTTTGTCTATGTTTAGTACATCATATGCCAAGACATTCATATCAAATGCCTTTGCTCTCCTCGCGACTTCACACCCAATCCTACCAAAGCCAATAATTCCAATGGTCTTCTTCCACAGTTCACTACCTGTGAACTTCTTCTTCTCCCAACGCTCGTTCTTCATGGAGCTATCAGCTTGAGTGATGTTCCGGGCCATTGCAAACATCATTGCGAAAACCATTTCAGCTACAGAAACAGTTGGGGCTTCTGGAGTGTTCTGAACTTCAATTCCTTTCTCATCGGCTGCTACCTTGTCCACATTATCAAGTCCAACACCAGCTCTGACAATGAGCTTTAGGTTATCTGCAGCTTCAATGACCTCTCTTGTTATTTTTGTGGCACTTCTGACGACGACACAATCAAACCCTTTGATCTGTTTTTCAATTGGTCCATCTGTATCTTTGTTTCTTACCACTACTTCGAGTCCGGCAGCTTTTAGCTTCGCCATAGCGGACTCCTCGATTGCATCAGCCACAAGTACACGTTTCATTATTACAACCTTCTAGGTGTTCTGAGCTGTGCGAGTCCAAGTAGTTCTTAAATCCAACGGCCCGACATTTTCTTAACCCGGTTGAAATACTATTTCCATATGAAACGACAGATGAATCCCGGAACGGTACTAGTGCCCTGTCCAGTTGTGCTACTGAGCGTGGCAGGAGAAGACAGACCTAACATCATTACACTATCTTGGGCGGCTAATGTCTGCAGTAAACCTCCCATGATTGTTGTTGGTATTAGACCTGAACGTCACAGCTATAATCTTGTTAAGGACGCAGGAGAGTTTGTACTGAACATTCCCTCGTCCGATCAGATTGAAGGAACCGAATTTGCAGGGACTAAATCCGGTCGTGACTATGACAAGTTTACAGAGGGTGGGTTTACTTCTGAACCTGCTGCAAAGGTTAATGCTCCAATGGTCAAGGAGTGTCCAATAAATATCGAGTGCAAAACCACTCAGATTATCCCCTTGGGCTCACACGACCTCTTTGTGGCAGAAGTTGTCGCAGTACATGTGAATGAGTCAACGCTCAATGAAAAGGGACGCTTTGACGCGTCAAAGACATCTTTGTTCACGTATTTGCCATTGAATGGACAATACTGGACGCTGGGAAAACAGATTCCATAGTGTCAATAGAAGACCTGCTATTGAGTTAGAATATCGACAGGCTCTTCATCCTCGTATTGATTTGGAGGTTTGATGTGTTTCACTGAATAATAGAGATTAGATTCTGTGATAATCCAAGCACCTGTAGGTACATGTGATTCTTTCAAGAAGATGTCAAAGGTTATTCCAGGGAACTCGACAACTACCGGATCATGCCCAAGTAGAACAAATAATCCTGTAGCTTCCTGAGCCATTTGTAAGGTATCTAATCGTGCTAGTACAGGCACCCAATCCTCTCCATCCCATTTTAGAAACGGCCAAGACTTTTTTGGAGGCCACTCCCCCTTGCTAACGAGAATATATTCATGATCGAGGCGTTTGTATATTGTGGGGAAGTGGCCACATCTGGCTAGGAAACCGCCAGTATCTTTAGCGTCATCAAGGGTTGCGAAAATCTCCAATGTTAATCACCCATCACAGTTTTTCTTTCTAGTACTGAATCATGCTGACATCTGAGAGCGCACACTGTGATTGTAAAGCTTGGATTGAATATGCAACGTGACGAATCGGTATCAATACATCCATAAGAAATCATAGAAAATTGGTGAGCATAAATTGGATAGAGAAGAACAGATACACTCTATTTTAGATGGTTTCTTGTAAGTCATTTCGACCCTTTGGCGCTTACAATTTTGATGACATCTCGGTCTTTTAGCACATGTTTATCACTAATTCTCATCTTTGTCCGAGCATCTATGCCATGGATGAAGGACTCCATGAGGTCCGTGTGTATATGTCCTGCAAACTCCTTAGCAGTTGTACCTTCTGGAACAAGAAACACATCAGGAAGCACATTTCCATCACTATCGGTGAGCGAATTGACGTCATGGACTGGGTATATAGTCATCATGTGTAAGTAATCAAACACAGCACTGTTTAACAGGTTTTGTACTCCAGCCCCTCCATACTTCTTTAGGATATGCTCCTTAATCTTCGCTAACTGGTCAAGCTCAGACTCCTTCAAGCTTTCTGGCTTCAGAATTTCAAAGTCATCATCACCAGGTATGTACTTGATTATGCCCTTCTTTTCTAAATCTTTCAGTACTTTCTCTGTAAGGGCGCTTACAGGCACCACTAGATAGTCGGGAAATGTTTCTTTCATGCGTTTGAAGTTATCTTCGGCATTTGGTCGATCAATCTTGTTTGCAGCTATAATAATCGGTTTTGCAATTTTCCGTAACGTAAGCACGAACTCTCGTGTCTCCTCATCCGTCCATTTGTCTACAGTTTCTCCCTTGAGGTCCAAATTTCTCATTGCTTTGAGAATGTGTCCTCTTGTTATCTTCAGTCCTGACAATTTTTCCAGAAGTAGTTCTTCAAGCTTGGCTCCTTCAGATCTAACGCGACCAGTAATCCGTCGCCAATCTTTCTGAATTATACTCAACATCCACTCTACTAATTCCTCTTCTAAAAATTTCACATCATCGACTGGGTCGTAACTCCCCGCAGCAACTTCTTGTCCTTCTGAATCAAGACCCCCGCTTATGTCTACAATATGAATGAGAACATCTGCTTGTCTGAGATCATCAAGAAACTGATTTCCCATCCCTCGACCTTCATGTGCTCTAGGGACCAATCCTGCAACATCGATCAGTTTGATAGGGACTAGTCTAACTCTATCAACACATAACGAGTTCTGAGGATCATCTTTCACATCAAAATCTGCACAAGCACATCTGGTACGAACATGAGCCACACCAACATTGGCCTCTATTGTTGTGAAAGGATAACTTCCCACCTTGAAATCAGTCATGCAGGCGGCATTCGTGAATGACGTCTTGCCGCTTGAGGGTTTTCCAACTATTCCAACACTGAATCCCATGAGAGGCGTCTCCATTGATATTAATTCCATTCCCCTACCAAGAGATAAACACTTCACTTTGGTGCGAATATAGTCATTAAGGTCTATACAGAGTCAAAAATTAAGGAGTTAGTTAGTCATTAAAATGTGCATTTGAGCAATCAAAATATGCCATCTATAATGTCTACAAACGGTAATAAGAAACCTCTGTCATATATATCAGGGGATTGAAATGCAAAGGCGAAGAAAAGGTGGCCGCGGTAGGTTCCCGATACAACCCAGAATAGGACGTAAGCCTAGAGCAGAAAAAATGACCCCCGAACCTTCAGGCACCGAAGTACCAATTCACATCGATCTGGCAGAGGTAGAAGTACTTCGTCTTGTTGACTTGGAGGGATTGTACCAAGAACAGGCTGGTAAACAGATGGGCGTTTCACGAGGTACCATCTGGAGACTCCTTGCCAGCGCAAGGGAGAAGGTAACACGGTCAATCTATGAAGGAAGACCGTTAGTGGTGGGTTTTCCATTAGAAGAGGACACATGACAGATGATTAGTCGCTGAGTTTACACTCGGCCAGAGTCTCAATTGTGGCCATTTGTTAAGTAGCCAATTTCTTACATTTACTTCCCTTACTTTCCACTGCAGTGACTTCCAGTCCTAGGTATTACTAACAGTTTAGAGTGACCTCAGAGTGCATCAGAATGAGGCCCCAGAGGTGTCGTAATACGCGATGCCCCCTTATATAGAGAAACTGCAACTCTATCACTGGAGAGGATGACTATTCAGATGAACATACCCAACCGGATTGAACCAGTCGCTGACTATGTGATCAGACGTCCTGGTATCCCCCGATGGTGGGACCCTGTGGCTCGACCGCATGTTGCGGTGATCATGAAGAACCCCGCTAACGGTGGAGCAATCAGGTATTTTCTCTCTCGACGTGGAGAGAAGGACAACAAAGGACGTACGTTTCTTGACGTAGGCGATATTGACAGGCTTCCAGAAGGTACTCTCCTTGAAATAAGATATAATGCCACCAAGGCCAATCTGTATCAACTTGAGATGGTGGGGGCTGTGGCCTGTTGGCGTTGGATAAACCGCAGCCATGGTCTCCAGAGCTTTGAAACCGACTCGTCTGACTGGAATTACCGTGTTGACAGTTCACTTGATCCGAACAGCTATATGCTGGCTTAGTGAGAGATTTTGCATGCTCCTCAAATCACACATTTAGAATTCTCTACTTTCTTTGGACAGATGCTTTTCTTTATATCTGCCAACTACATTCCTCATCTTGAGGCGGATTTTATGGAACCATTTGAAATTATGAAAGGTGTATACTGGGTTGGAGCATTAGATTACAACATCCGATACTTCCATGGTTATAGCTATTCAACACATCATGGTACTACATACAATGCATATCTGATAGTCGGCAAGAAAATCGCACTTGTTGACTCAGTAATGGGTCCTTTTACTGATGAGATGCTTACCAGAATCTCCAAAGTGATTGACCCTCAGAAAATAGATTTCATGATATCTAACCACACCGAGATGGACCATTCCGGAGCAACGCCTAATATTCTCAAGATGGCTCCAGATGCCAAACTAATCTGTACATCAAAAGCTGTTGACCAACTCAAAAAACACTATGAAGATGGCTGGAATATTCAAACAGTCAAGACAGGTGATGAACTAGACCTGGGAGGAAAAACACTCCGATTCTATGAGGCACCGATGCTTCACTGGCCGGAGTCTATGTTCACCTACTATGTAGAAGAACAACTCTTGTTGCCAAATGACGCCTTTGGCCAGCATTACGCTACAGCGCAGCGGTTCGCAGATGAGGTGGACCAACACGTCCTCTGGCGAGAGGCTGAGAAATACTATGCAAACATTCTCTGGCCATTAAGTAGGATGGTCCAAAGAAAGATCGAGGAGGTTGTTGAACTTGGCTTGCCAATCAAGATGATAGCCCCTTCACATGGACTGATTTGGCGCAAAGACCCACTTCAAATTGTCACTAGATATCTTGAATGGGCAAAGGGTGAGAGGTTGCAGGACAAGGTGGTCATCACTTGGGACACCATGTGGAATAGTACCACGAAACTCGCACGTGCCATCGCTGAAGGTGTTCACAGCGAAGGTCTGGAACCTATCTTGAAACTAATTCCCCAAAGTGACCGCAGTGACATCATAGCTGACATGTTGGAAGCAAGAGGCATTCTCGTAGGATGTTCGACTGTGCACAATGATATCCTGCCCACTGCTGCTCCTGTTCTCTCTGACTTGGAAGTGCTGAAACCAGCTGGCAAGAAGTGCGCCGCGTTCGGCTCTTATGGTTGGGGTGGAGGTGCTGTGAAAAAGATTCAGGAGTCCATGGAGAAAGGAAAGATGGACATAGTCATGGAGCCATTCACAGTGAAGTGGGTGCCAGATAAGGATGAACTCGACCAGGCTTTCAACTTCGGAAAGGAGTTCGCCCGAAAGGTAAAGTAAGCACTATCTAATATCGAAGTATTAGGACGATTGTTCATCCCTCACATAAGGTAACAGTCACCCTGTTAGTAGGATGATTCTCAATGACGTCTATCATCAGTCCAATCGTTGTCATGATTGAGATAATTATACTAATGACTATCTTTATTGTAATTCTTCTTCGTCTTTACTCGGATAGATTTTCTGAAACATCAACACTGCTTCGACTTGCATTTCTATCAATCTTAGCAACTGATACTGGTGCTTCATTATACTTGATAACATTCTACCTCGTCAACATGCCCTACCTCATTGGGTCTGTATTGGGGATGTTACTTCTCGCTTTTGGCGTGTCTTTTTGCATAGGTTTTCTAGCTCCTGTTGATAAGAAAAGGGATCAAGATGATGTCTGGACAAGATGGTTCAAGGAACGCAATGAAGGACTAGAGAAACAGAGGAAGAGCAAATTGGCTGATGAGGAGCACCTATCCTAGAAGGTCCTGCGAGTTTGTTTTTCAGTTGCTTTCACTCTGGGAGCAAATCTACCTCCTATCTCCTCTAGGAGTAACCGACACTCTTGTTCGCTGCAATTGTACATTCGAGGTCTCTGTATATAGCTCAATACATATGGAGGGGGGCAGAATAAGAGAAAGAGTACTAAGCTGCCATATGCGACGATGCCAAAGCTGCCAAATACACTGGCAATCAACCATTCAACAATAAGAACTACTGCTCCTATCAGAATAATCACAAGTTCTAGTTTGTTTGGTTTCTTCACTAGATTCTCTTTCGAAAACAACACCCACTTCTCTTCTGGACTCAGGATGACAGCTGGCAAGAAACTTCTCTCTCTAATTGAATAGTTCCTTCCCACGACGACCACCTTGTCTCCAACATTCACTGGTGGTCTTTTCGTAAGGTGAAAGTCAACAAGTTTTGTTTCGTTTCCAAGGTTAAGGGTCATTCCTCGAGTCAGTCGTTCTGGGGGCACCGGATATATGGTGTCAAAATCCTCAACCACTCCCTCTATGGCATACTCAGCCTTGTAGTCATCGCATAAGCGATGGAACTTTGCAAGTAGCTTCGAATCACCCATCTCTTTCCTGCTTGCTATACAATTTTGCCAGATAAATGAACCGACAATTCCTCGCGCTCTACGAATAACTTTAAAACTCACATCAGCAAAACTCAATCTACACATAGCGGGTTGGGGAAGCCAGTCCTGCTCGGACTCGTCCGGGTGCGGGCGACGCCTATCCCGCGGGGCTCATAAAAGCGGCAACGCTTGAGTTCCGCCTTCGGGAAACCCCGAGATCGGATGTTCAAAAAGCTGTGCAGGGTCATCCTGTCGGCTGGAATATCATCCACCCGCTACCATCACTCTTCTTTACTATTGTTAACTAATAATCCGAAGATATAAGGATGATTCGTATCACAAAGAACTGTGTGAATCTCTGTGGAGGAGCAAGAGTTGAACATTGACGAAGTTCTAGATGCGGTTCCTAAATACAAAGAGTTTCTGACAGTCAAGGAGCTTGATGTATCCAGTACGGAACTTGCGGATGAGTTCTCTGAGATGACCTTAAGGAAAATCGGAGAGTCCAGAGAAGGAAGACCAATATCCTGCATGAAAATAGGTGAAGGAGATCGTAATGCACTTCTTTTTGCTTTTCCCCATCCAAACGAACCAATTGGTAGTATGACTGTTGAGTTTCTGTCCAAGTACCTCGCAGAGAATCCTGACATGGTCAAACAAACAGGTTTCACATGGTATTTGATTAAGGCAATT
>Ga0315553_10003683_pt1 | contig 11822 bp, 10 predicted proteins | sample SalMarSW160140MG_FD_203099 | JGI IMG/M metagenome (GOLD analysis project Ga0315553, IMG submission 203099) | Salt marsh sediment microbial communities from the Plum Island Ecosystem LTER, Massachusetts, United States - Salt Marsh Sediment SW1601-40 ... | reverse complement strand
CGCTTACGTTGCCTTCAATCCATTCAGTTGGTCCATTCCAAGTATTTTTGAACAGCTCCGCTCCTATGTTGCCCTTCGACGCGTTTAAGTTTAAGCCCCAGGAAGTGACTTCATTGACGCTTACGGTACCACCGACTACTCTGTCATCAAACAAGGCTGATTGAACGCTTCCCGATAGACCGGTTGGTATGGACACGTTCCAACTCCATGCATGCGCGTTATCTCCATTGTGTGTTCTTAGATGGGCTGCGCTTCCCCAACTGCCTTCATCGGAAATGAGAGCCGTCATGTTCCACAGAGCCATCCAGCCCCTTTGTTGGTTAATCTGTAATATGTAGAGTTCACCTTTTGGACCGGTTAGCCTGGTGCCCGAAGGCACGTTCTCGATGGTAAACCGCCATTGTCCATTGTAGGGATCAAATGCATACCAAGTTTGTGGACCGGAAGGTCCACCGAAGAAACCGCCACCACCACTAGTCACATACAAGTATGGGAAAACGCCGTGATAGTTGTATGAGTCCCAATAGAATAGTTGACCAAAGGCTAGAGTTTGATTGTCTAGGAATGTTTTAGCCCACAGTTCTTCTCCGGTATGTATGTCTACACAGTGATACTCTACTGGTCGGTCGTAGGCGCCGGTTTTGTAGTAAAGTTTTCCAGCTAGGACTAATGATCCGCCCCATTTGCCTTCGTACGCGTCTCCACACTCCATTCCCTGAACACCGGCTGTTCCTCCAGCAAGACCTCCAATTGTAAATGGCGTTGTCCATAGTATGTGGGCGCTCTCTGGCGCGTAGTCGTTGTAGGGAGCGTACCGGTTGGGGATATCAGTTCCGCCAAACGTGCCTGATCCCCATGTCCAGCTTCCTGCGATCGTTGACCATTCTCTAAGCTGCGCATCTATTGGGCGAGTCCAGTATTCGTTTGGAAGCGGTTGTCCTGGATAATACTCTATTTTTTCTTCTTGCACAATAAGCTCGAGTGTTTCGCTTTCACTGGCTAGCATCACTGTACCTATGGCGACCGATGTCGAGAACATACTTCCCGCTCGTTTATCACGGGTTGTCACCTGTTCAGGGAAGTGCGACTTGATATAGTATTTGCCCACTTGGTTAGGCGTGTAGTCTCTGGTTGTTCCGCCTGTCGAGTCGGTTCTGATATCGCTAATCGTGTCGATTTGACCGTCGGGTCTTTCGATTGTTATTGACAGATCATCCCAACCCTGGGCTACGTTATACAAGTTTTCTGTGATCCCAACATGGAGCAGAACCTGTTGGTCAATGCCCGCTGGGTTAGGAACAGCACCAATGTAGGCGAAGGTCTTTTTTGTAGGCGCCTGTGCGGTAACCGCTGGCAAAGCAACTAGGCTAGCAGATATAGTTAACACCAGAATTAAAGTAATTGTAAACTGTTTTGTTTTGCTATGTAATTTTTTCATTTTTTAAAACCTGATTAGTGTTGGATGCTTGTTTTTATAAGCTTTTGTATGATGTTTTAATGTGGATGTGGTGAGACCCCGCACATTAGGTTAAACTCTTCTTGTTTAAGCAGCAGGGTTTAGCATTGCGCTCCTGAGCTTGCAAGAAACAGAGGCTCGTAAGCTTAAGATCGTAATTATTTTTGAGACGCAGAAAACAGGATTGCTGTCTGCACAGTATATTTATAAACACCCAACAGAATGTACAAATTGTTGCTGTAGTTGAATATTCGTCGACTTCTGTAGTATGCGTAAACCTGCATTATGCCGTCACTGCATACGAACCGTCGACGGGTGCCGACACTAGCAAAACAGAGTTGAACAAGTGTGAATGCTGTAAGTGAGGAAATGAGGTATAGACTCCCACGATTAATTGCTAATGGGTCGATTGCTCTGGCTTTCGCAGGGATGAGTTACATTGTTCTATGGACGCTAAACAGCATTAGCGCTGAAATCGTATTTTTGTTACAGATAGGGTTATTGCTTGCAGCTGGAATTTTTCTAGTTAGAACCCTGTTTGATGCCTTAACGATTGTCGATAATGTAACGCGGCTATTTTTGAGACTTTTTGGCATAACAGAGGGCTGGTCTAGACAGCGGGTCTTAAAGGACACTATCTACATAGTCGCCATCCTTTTGGTGGCTGCTGCAATATTTCCTCTGTTCAGTAATCTATCAAATTTTGGAGCATTGTTGCAGGAAATCACTACATATGCTGCTTTGGGATTGATTCTCTTGTTCGTGTATGATATTGGACGAACCTTCTACAGAATTACCGAAAAACAGGCTAACTCGGTTGCAAACCGACTTTCAAATTCAAGTAATGAGGAGAAGAAAATAAATGGAAAATAGTATCTGTACGATTGAACAGCTTAAAGACTTTGTTGATTTGTCGCCTAAAGAAGAGAAAAAACTGAAACAAATTACCCAAAAGCATCCAATGCGTGTTACTCCATATTACATGTCGCTGATAGACTGGAACGACCCTTATGATCCAATAAAAAAGTTGGCGATTCCATCAATGGGGGAATTTGACCTTCAAGGCTCCTATGACACAAGCGGTGAAGCAGAAAACACCAAAATGTCTGGGCTTCAATACAAATACCAAGAGACCGCCTTGATATTAGCCACAAACAAGTGTGCGATGTATTGCAGGCACTGCTTCAGGAAGAGGCTTGTTGGCTTGCAAACCAAGGAAATAATTGAACGTTTCGAAGATGCGGCAGAGTACATAAAACAACACGAACACATCAACAATGTTTTAGTCACTGGTGGTGACCCCCTTGTGCTCAAAAACGAAGTTATCGAAAAGCTTCTTTCGATTCTATCCGACATTCCGCAGCTAAACTTCATACGGTTTGGCAGCAGGGCTCCAGTAACTTTTCCGTCACGGTTCGAAGATGTTGATCTCTTACGAATCTTATCAAGGTATTCGCGTCCAGATAGACGGATATACGTTGTTACACAGTTTAACCATCCAAACGAGATAACCAAACAGTCCATCAAGGCTGTAGATAACCTGATAAAATCAGACGTTATCGTGAACAATCAAACAGTCTTGCTGAAAGGCGTCAATGATGACCCTGCAACGCTTGCTAATCTGCAGAACAAGCTGGCTAGTATCGGTGTTAATCCATACTATGTTTTCCAATGTAGACCAGTCAAGAGAGTTAAACAGCATTTCCAAGTACCACTATGCAAGGGGATAGAGATTGTCGAAAAGGCAAAAGCGCGCTGTAACGGTTACGGTAAACGGTTCAGGTACATCATGTCTCACAGAACCGGCAAAATAGAAATACTGGGCATATTCAACGATGAAATCTACTTCAAGTATCATCAAGCAAAAAACAGGAAGAAACTAGGCAAAATATTCACGAGACCCGTTGATGAAAATGCTGGCTGGCTGGACGACCTCCAATCAACTTCAGTGCGTGTGCTGGATGCTGCTCCCTATCTTTTGTAGTATTCATCCTCTGCAGCAGGGTATATCTCCAGTGCCTTCACGGGACTATCTATTACCCGTGCTGTGTGCCGTGTTTTAGCGGGGACAAACAGGCAGTCTTTCTTCTTCAGGATGAGTTTTTGGTCTTCAAACATGAATTCCATCTCTCCCTCCAGAACAACGACAAGATGTTCCACGGGATGTTCATGGAAAGGAATCTTCACGGCTTGGTTTTTCAGTTCAAAGTAGTTCAGCGTCAACTCGTTTCCGTGGACAAGCCTCACAAGAACATCCTTGTACAGTTCCTTCGTTGATAAAGAGTCTAGTTGGAAAGCCAATATACAACACACCTCAGGTCTTTGATACTTTAAGGAAATGGGCAAGTTTATGTAGGTTGTGTCCCCGAGTGCAGAACATCATCCAAGTTTCATTATTCTGATGTTGCCCTCTTGTTCATTTGTGGCTTGTTTAGGAAAGATTTATCTTGGTTGAGATTGGTTTTCCCATACATAACGCATCTGCTGAGAAACGTGACCCTGATGATCTACGACAATTATGGACGCCCAGTTCTCAACTTGAGAATTTCTGTTACCCAAAAATGCGACAAACATTGCCCCTACTGCCACAGGGAGGGCGAAACCAACCCCTCAACACTCATGACAGTAGACGAGATCGTTCGCATAGTTCGGATAGCCATCAGCCTCGGAGTCTCCCGAGTTAAACTAACCGGAGGAGAGCCCCTGCTTCGCAAGGAAATCGTCGAGATAGTTGGGGGCATCAATGGGCTGGAGGGCTTAACAGACCTGTCCATGACCACCAACGGAACACACCTGAAAGGTTTAGCTAAAGACCTGAAGAAAGCGGGGTTAAGCCGGGTGAACGTGAGTCTCCCCACCCTAGACCCTGACGTATATAGCAGCCTCATGGGAGGCGACCTGCAAGACGCCATCAACGGAGTCAGAGCCGCGGTAGAAGCTGGGTTGCACCCTGTGAAAGTGAATATGCTGGTGCTCAAAAACGTGAATGACGGTGAGATAGATAGGATGATCGAGTTTGCGGCGGAAACGGGGACAATCCTGCAGTTGATTGAACTGGAGCCGATTAACCTCAGCAAGGGATATTATGAGCGCTACCATCTTGGCTTGGGTGAAATAGCGCAGAAGTTGGAGAAGTTTGCGTCGGAGACGAGGGTTCGAAAGTATATGCAGAAACGGCGGGTTTACACTCTGCCGAAAGTGAAGGTTGAAGTTATTCGTCCCATAGAAAACACCGAATTTTGTGCCAACTGCACTCGCCTCCGGGTGACAAGCGACGGAAAACTGAAGCCCTGCCTAATGAGAAAAGACAATCTGGTGGACATTCTGGCGCCAATGCGGAACGGAGCCGATGACAAAAAACTGACAGCCATCTTCCTTGAAGCAGTCAAAAAGCGCCAACCATACTACAGGGCAACCCAAACATCTAAACTCACAGCCTGATCCATTCCTTTTGCGAGTGCATTTGACCCGAAAAACTTTAGAACCGACGGTTACTCTAAGAAGAGCCAATACCCATCTGAAGCGTGGAAGAGTGAATGATTTGATGCCCGAAGAGCCTTCATCTTCAAGTTCCAGCAAGTGGATTTACGCCTTTGCAGCAATCCTCATACTCCTCATCGTCAACACGGCAGTGTTTGCTGCAGCTTTCTTGAATCTTCAAAATCAACTGGAAAAGATGGAGACAAGCATTACAGAGCAGAGCAGCGAAATTCAGGACCTGCAGAACCGACTCGAAATTCTGGGCACCATTAATAAGACAGGTCTAATGCCATGGTCCACGATTTACAATCAGCTCAAAGAATCCGTGGTTCTTATCCAAACCAACCTTGGTTTAGGCTCAGGATTCGTGTATGACCGGGAGGGACGTATCATAACTAATCATCATGTAATCGAGAACGCCAGCGCAATACAGGTCACTTTCTTGGACGGAAACATAACCTCAGCCAGCATAGTTGGAATGGACATCTACAGTGACATAGCAGTCATAAAAGTCGATCCGCAAGTCACAACATTGCATCCTGTGGTTCTCGGAAGCTCCTCTGACCTTACTGTGGGGGAACCTGTTGCAGCTATGGGCAATCCTTTCGGTCTCAGCGACACCCTAACCGCAGGCATAGTCTCTTCTCTGGAGAGAACCATGGATGCAGCAGGAAATTATGTGATCATAGACATAATCCAGATAGACGCAGCCGTGAACCCTGGAAACTCTGGCGGTCCTCTGGTTAATCTCAAAGGTCAGGTTGTGGGCGTAAACACGGCTATCCAGTCGGAAACTGGCACCTTCACGGGCATAGGCTTCGCTATTCCCTCCGACACTGTTAAGCGGGAGATTGACGACCTGATAGAAACTGGAGACTACAAGCATCCGTGGTTGGGTGTCTCTGCGTTGGATGTGGACATGGCTATTGCGGACGCCATGGGTCTGGAGAAGCCTCAGGGGGTTCTTATTGTGGAGGTGACTGAGGGGAGCCCTGCGGATCAGGCGGGGCTAAGAGGGGCAGACCAGAATGTTACGTTGGATGGGCAGCTGACTCCGATCGGTGGAGACGTGATTACCGGAATAGATGGTTTACCCACAAGAAGAATGGCTGACCTCGTGGTTTATATGGAGCGGAACACCAGCCCCGGAGATTCTGTGGTTTTCGAAATCATCAGAGACGGAGAGGAAAGAAGCGTGGAAGTGACTCTGGGAGAGAGACCTTTACCCCAAAGTGACGCTTGATACACAGAAACTATGACAACAGTAAAAAACTAACGGTCATCACTTGTTCTAGAACAATTTTTGCTGAGGATTTTCTCCCTTTTTCAGGCACTGTGGACACACGCATTGAAATGGAAGATTTTTAGTTTCACAGAAATCCGCATACTTGCAATCAGAACAGGGAAAATCCTTGTTGCATATCAAGCAGTTTTGGAGAAACAGGGCTTCATCATTTAGAATGCTGGAGATTGTGTCGATAAGTTCTTTGATGTTGCCGAAATGGCTTATACTGTAGGTGCCTTTATTTCGGTTGTATTCCATACCAAGCCTCATTAGGCGCCTAAATTTTTCTCGTTCAACATGAGGAAGTATGAATGAATTTTTATTCAGAACTACCATTTCGTCATCCAACTAGAGTTTGTTCATCTTCATGAGGTAATCTACATCATCAGGCTCCAGTTTGAGCCATGAAACGATTGGACTTGACTTTTGTTTCTCCAAAATTATCTGAACATATGGAACAATATCTGTTTTAGCTGTATTTTGTGAAACGTGACATTTTAAGGCTATTTTTGCACAGATATTCTTTAATTTTGTTCTCTTGCCTTTTGTCCAAAAAAGCTTCATTATCCTCATTGGCGGGTGTATGAAATCAAAAGGTTTAAACGATTTTGGGGAAACCGTCGCAGCCTCGGCAAGAAGATTGAAAAAATACCTTAGAAGATGCCAATTCTCAGTTCCCACCCTGCCTCTGAAGACATCTGCCCTCGAAAGCATGTCATACGCAATGGCTAAATCATCTGAATCAGGGTACCGAAGCGGAAGATTGTCACTAACTGAAAGCAGAAAATCGTCATAATTGACGCTTGAACGATTAAGCGCCATTGCTGCTTCTTTAACAGATTCCGCTGAAAATACTCCTTTAAGTGTCTCATACAAGCCTATGTCCTTGTTTCGGGCGGTCAGAAACACGGTGTCTTGGAGGGTCAGCAGTTGTTTTCCTTCAGCTGTGCTCTGTAAATCATTTATTGCAGATCGCATGTCACCTAGACTATTCTGAGCAATTCTCTCAAGAGCTTCAAATTCTGCTTCGATGTTTTCCGCAGCACAGATTCTTCGTAACGTAGTGATTATCAGCGGTATACGCACCTGTTGAAACCGTATCAACTGGCAAACTTTTTTTAAAGGCCTAAGCTTTTTTTGATCAGTATCGTTTGCAGCCATTACAACGGGAATAAGCGATTCTTTGACGATGTTAATTATGGCTTTTATGCCTCCCCTGTCCTGTTGCCCAAAAACGCCGTCAACTTCGTCCAAGAACAGTATATTGCCTTTACTTTCTGAAGAGAATCGATCTAGGGCAACAAAAGAAGTGGCTGGTTTTCCTACCTTGTTAATCGCTTTTTCTGTTCGTGTATCGCTTGCGTTCATTTCAATAATTGTAAAGTTAAACTCGTTGGATGCCGCGTTCACCAAAGCCGTTTTTCCTACGCCTGCAGGTCCATAAAGCAACACTGCCTTTTTTCGTCGGCGCTTATTTTTTAGCCAATTGATGAACGCAGTTTTTGCCAGTTCGTTACCTACTACGTCTGATATCTTTTTTGGGCGGTACTTTTCAACCCATAAAAGATCAGTTGTCAATTACCTTCCCCTTGCTATGTTCTAAACTTTGAGAATTGAGCCAGTAATGCGCTTAATTGAATGTCACTGTTTGCGCCTTGGGTAAGGCGATAATCGTATTCTCCGATAATGTTGGTCAATTCAGCTTTTTGGGTGTCCGTTAAATGTGGAACTTTCATTAGTTCTCTTTGCATTTGTCGGACTATTTCTGAGCCAGAAAAACCGTATTGTCCGATTAGGTCGTACATCATTTTTCTTGCTTCTATGAAGTTGCCGCTGAGTGCCTTGTTAAGCATTAACTGTACCTGCCTTGGGCTAGCCTCACCGAATACTTGAAGAACTGTTTGTTCATCTATGACATCTTTTTGGTATGCAGCGGTGGTCTGTAATGCGTTTATTGCATGTCTGAGGTCTCCCTCAGAGTATTCCACAATTCTTTCTGCTGCTTCGTCTAACAATCGCAAATTTTCGTTCTGGGCAATTTTTTTGAGATGATCTACCATGGCTTTCTTATCTAGTTTTGAGAAACGGAATATGGCACAGCGACTTTGAATCGGTTCAATAATCTTGCTAGAATAATTGCAGATTAGGATGAATCTGCTGGTTCGAGAGCTGGTTTCCATTATTCGCCTAAGCGCTGTTTGTGCAGGTCCTGTCATTTGATCGCTTTCATCCAAAATTATGAGCGAATAAGGTGCGTCTCCAAAGCCTGTTCTGCTATAACGCGAGAAATCTTTAATCCTGTCCCTTACTGTGTTTATTCCGCGTTCATCCGATGCGTTGAGTTCCAACGTGAAGGACTTCCATTTTTCTCCGAATAATTCACGTGCAATGCATAGGGCAACCGTTGTTTTTCCTGTGCCGGGTATTCCTGCTAAAAGTAGATGTGGCATTGAATGTGGATTTTTAAGAAAAGCTTGTAGGCTCTCTATAACATGGGTCAAGTCCACGATATCGTCTAGGGTTTTTGGGCGATATTTTTCAACCCACATAACTTCTTCATTAAGGTTCATAACTAATGCTCCAGTAGCCGTGTGACAAGTAACGTATTAAGTTGCACTAATTTGTTTTTCTATATGCAATCGTAATAGTTGCCCAGTTTCTAGTAGGAATCCAAAACAGTTGGTGATTGAAGCTTTTCTGTTTTCATTGTTCCTTTTTCTGTTTTGAGTATCCGTATGTTCCCAGTTTCTTGTTTAGGCTCCAGTATTCGCCTTGGTTGTAGGTGAAGGGGTCTGCTTTTGTGAAGTCGATGTTTCCTTTCTCGTCCAGAATGTCTTGGTCTATGTGGACTTGGACGATTTCTCCGAGGAACAGGTCATGGGCACCCAACGATACTTTATTCTTTAGTACACATTCCATGTTTACTGGGCACTCCCGAATCAGCGGAGCTTCTACTTTGTCTGCCTGCTCTGGGGTTAGTTTTGTTTCGGAGAACTTGTCAGTGTCTCTGCCCGAGGTTACTCCACAGTAATCTGTTTCTCTCAGGATTTTGGCTGTTGGAATATTCACGACAAATTCTTTGCTGTTTTCGATCAGCTTGTGAGAGTATCGTGTCGATCTGATACCTAACCCTATTGTGGGCGGTTCAGAGCATACGGTTCCAGCCCACGCCAAAGTGATTATGTTAGGTTCTCCAGTGGAATCTACGCATGTCACAAGAACAACCGGACACGGAAACAACGCAGTGTAAGGCTTCTTTCTGGTTTTCATGAAGCAACTTCTGATCAGAACAATTATTAACGTTTTCTAAGATGCGAACGAATAGACTTTGGTTTGCGCGTGCTTCTAACGAGTGTAAACCTGTTTCTTGCTGTGTGTATGTGCCCCTTAGGCTCTGGCACCCATCATCATTCTTTCGCAGTCTAGATCGGATTGAACTGAAGATTCGCATTAAACGCCTTCATCATTTTGTTGTCTTTTGAATCAGTATTTTAATTTCATAATTTATTTAGAATCGAAATCCGAAATAGAACCCAAGAATGATAGTGCGTGACCTATTTGCTCAAGCTCATTAAAGACAATAAGGCGCTTAGCCCAGTGATAGCATCGATTATTCTAATTGCGGTTGTCATAGCTGTTTCCGTCGCGGCAACCACGTGGATGGGTTCAATCTCGCTCAACTTTATGAAAGTCGATGAGTTGAGAATAACTGACCATTCATGGGCTTCAGACATTTCCTACGTTGAACTAATAGTCAAAAATCTTGGAACCAGCTCAGTTACAATAGGCGAAGTGGAAGTGAATGACGTAACCGCCAGTGATGTAATGTTTGTTTCAGGCGACGCAACATTGGACGCTGGCGAAACGGCAATCATCAGAGTAATTCAGAGTTTCACGTCGTCACAAAAGTATGAATTCACGATTGTCACCGCATCTTCTACAAAATTTGTGCATGTCGCCACGTCATCGTCTTCCTCGGAATCTTCGGAAATCTGGTATAACCCGCATTGGCTCAAAAGAAAAGCAGTGACAATCGACAACACTCTGAACCCCAACGACTTGACTGGCTACCAGATTCAGCTTAATGTCCCATACGACTCGGACATGAACTCAGATTTTTCTGATTTACGATTCACCGATAGCGACGGGCAGACCTTAATCTCCTACTGGATTGAAAGTTACGCTCCCTCAGACTCCGCTGCGGTATGGGTGAAGGCTCCCGCTATCCCAGCGTCTTCTACAGAAACGATTTACATGTATTATGGGAACCCTTCTGCCACTTCAGAAAGCAACCCAGATGACACCTTTGACCTGTTTGTGGACTTCACCCGAGACGGGGTGAATACTCATGGAGGTAGTGGTCAAGATGTAGACTCAGCACAATGGGAAATAATCGATGATGCAATTTTGAGGATGTGGGGAAATAACTGGAAGGCAACTGTGAGAAGTTTATCTGTTGTGGACGATGGTAGCCAAGCAATCTGCTTCGATTTTAAAAGCACTGGAGATCAGAGTGAAATATGTGGGGTTGGTTTGGATACAGATAGCGGTCTAAATGTGAATTGGTTCTACCAAATCTATGGATCTCAAAGTTGGGGAATTAATGATCACAAAGGTTATTCCGGTGGTGGAGACTGGCGGTCTTACGTTCTGGTTTTAGATGACTTTAGCGGCGATTTTAACCGATTTGTATTCAGTAACGACGCTGATGGTGGACAGGCAACGGACATCTACTACCGGAATGTCAGGGTCTCCCAGTACACCCCTCAAACGCCCTCTACAGGATTAGGCGCAGAAGAAACCATGTAGCCGTTTCGTAACGGAATCAGATATTTGTGCCAATCTAATTGCCGAATATAGCCTCTAAAAGGTAAAAGGTCAAGTTTTTATCCGTGAATTTTTGCTGTTTGTGGCTTAATTGAGCTTATATCTGTGACTACAGTATTGTTTGTGGGGCAGAGTTTCTGCCCACAGGAGAGTTGGGATTGTCAGCTGACCCTTTAACCACTATCAGAGACGCTGATTTCGTCTTCGAAAACATGCCCGTCAAGATAGTGGCAAACAGGAACAGTCCCAAATTTGATCTTCCAGGCGTGAAAGTTGGTCCCTTCACAGAGGGAAAAGAATACGAAGTCAAATACTGGATAGCCCAAGAACTGAAAAAGGCTGGAATAGTCCACATCCGCATGGAAGAACCCCTAGACTTGAGAATAGTTAACAAGATTCACTGGAAAGAACGTACTCAGGCTTCCCAAAGGTTAACGCCTCTTCCAGAGGATTTTTATCCTAAAATTCGGCGTTACCTAGAAGAGTTGAACGAGGAAGCCATCAAGAAACCGGAAAAAAGGAGCGATTATGACAAAGCGAAGAATCTATCCGACGACATAACCCAGATGAGACTGAAAAAGATAGTTTCTTTGGCATCATCAGCAAGAGATCAAACAGGTCAAATCCTCCGAAGCCTAACAAAAGAAGAAAAATATGTTTATGGCTGTTTACACAAGATCATTAGCGAATGGAAAACTGAAATCCTGAAAACACAAGGAGGCGACAAAACATGACAGAAGAAACGTTAACAGCCGACCCAGAAACACTCTTTGT
>Ga0315553_10003682_pt1 | contig 11823 bp, 11 predicted proteins | sample SalMarSW160140MG_FD_203099 | JGI IMG/M metagenome (GOLD analysis project Ga0315553, IMG submission 203099) | Salt marsh sediment microbial communities from the Plum Island Ecosystem LTER, Massachusetts, United States - Salt Marsh Sediment SW1601-40 ... | reverse complement strand
GAGCATGAAGTAGCAAGAACAGGTTCAGTGCAACATATAGATGGAGTACCTGATGATGTCAAACAGGTATTCAAAGCAGCACAAGAGATAGATCCCGAGTGGCATCTTAGGATGCAGGCCGCCTTTCAGAAACATACTGACAATGCAGTCAGTAAGACCACAAATCTACCTAATAGTGCCACAACTGAGGATGTTGAACAAATATTCTTGTTGGCCGATAAGCTTCAACTCAAGGGAACGACTGTGTTCAGGGATGGGTGTCTAGGCGGAGTTCAGGTCCTGTATACAGGATGCTATAACTGTGATTCATAGGTGAATATCAGAAATAAGGAGTTCATTGTCCCCTTCGAATCTCTTCAGAAACAATTGCACGTCTGGTATTAATCAGCATATTATAGGTCCGCTTGAGATCTTTTTCTGCATCATAGAACCATAGTTGTCTGGCTGTCATCCATTTGGTTTTCAATTCTCTAAAACTATGTGATAATACTGTATAGTTCTTCTTCACATTCATAAGTGGAATAGCAACGTCTCTACTCATCTCACGAAGGACACGTATCTTTTCCTCTAACGGAGTCAGGTCTCTAGAAAGTGTCTGCTCAAATGCATGTTTGAGATGATTGGCGCCATCCAAGTTAATAATCCTAAGACGTGTCCAGCGTAAAGCAATGCCTCCATTCTCACGAATCAGTCTGCTGAAATCATTTGAATCAATCAATATTCGTTCATCTTCTGATCCCAGAACTCTTCTTTGTTCCTTAGCCCTGAGAAGTGGAAAGAGAATCACTCCAGGTCTTAATCTGATGCCTGTTGTTTTCTTGATAAGTCGTTCAACACGCTTCTTTTGTTGTGCCGTTGGGTTGCTATAGGAGAATGAAACTACTGAAAATACTCGATCCGAATATTCATCCTCAAGTCTTTTCCGAGTTTTGGGTATCTCGCGAGTCTTGATGAATGAAACAAACGATTGGGATTGAAGAATCGCTTCATGACTCTCTGAATATCCTTGAACGATAAACAGACCTCTTCGAACCTTCTCAACACCAGCGAGAGACATTAGTTTCTTAGAGGTATCCTTGATACCCTCAGGTAACCCGAGTAAAATGACTAGTCTGGAATCACTCTTGAGTTTGGGTTTTGCCAGAGCGATTTCATCTATACTTGCTTCGGTCATCGTGAGCTACACAATTGTCCTTTATACAGCGGCAGAATTAATTCCAATGTCATAGGTGACACATCTACGCGACTATCATATTCGTTAATATCTTTGTCTAGCGTATTTAAATACCCATATCAATGTATTTTCTTTTGATATAATCATATTTATTTTTTAAAGGATTAATAGGCCCTTTTAGAGTATTTAAAGTAATATGAGTGTTATAAAAAATATTAGACATCTTTTACACTTGATTCGTGTGACACGAGCGTGAGGTGGCATCAATGCACTTCGATGATGACGATGTATGGGCTGAAGATGGCGACGATGACTGGGAAGACGACGACGATAGTGACGATTGGTGAGTCCAAGTCGTTTAATCTTTCTTGATAGCAATTCGTTCAATCCGACCCCAAACAGGATATGATTGCTATGGCAAAGAAGAAACCAGCAAAGAAAACAAAGACTGAAGCACCAGCTAAGAAAAAGAAGAAATAATATCAAAAGATCGGGAGAAGTCTTTCGGGACTCCCCGGTCTTCTTCTTTCTTTTTATCATAAGCTCTATTTTGCATTTTTTATCTCATCTACTGCCTCAGGGTTGACCAATGAGGAAGTATCCCCCGGGTCTTCTCCTAAGTAAGCTGCACGAATCATTCTACGCATCACCTTTGCATTCCTAGTTTTAGGCAAGTCAGAAACGAACAGGACTGCTCTAGGTGTTAGTGGTTTTCCCATTGCCGTGGCTACTGACTGTTTCAGTTCTTCTCTCAATAGCTCTGATGGTTCAACCCCTGGGACAAGTACACAGAAAACAACTAGTTCATTGAGCTTTATCTTGTGCGGAACACCTATTGTTGCAGCTTCAGCAACTGCAGGATGGCTGACTAGGACTGATTCTGCTTCCGCAGGTCCGAATCGCTTGCCTGCGACCTTAATGATGTCATCAGAGCGACCGAGTATATACCAGAGTCCATCCGAGTCAATCGCTGCAAAGTCACCGTGGACCCACGTATTCTTCCAACGAGACCAGTATGTATTTTCATATCGTTCGGAGTTTTTCCAAAATCCCCGTGTCATCCCTATCCACGGAGATTTGATGACCAGTTCTCCTACCTTATTTCGAATAGGTTTGCCATCCTCATCGAACACATCAGCATCGATTCCTGGACATGGACCAGAGAATGCACAAGCCTTGAGGGGTAATAGAGGATTGCCCATGACAATGCCTCCTGAGATTTCTGTCCCACCTGAATAGTTAATGATTGGGACCCTTTTCTTCCCAACTTTTTCAAAAAGCCACATCCAAGGATCAGGATTCCATGGCTCACCCGTTGAAGCAAAGTAACGGAGTGAAGACAAATCATGTGGTTTGACCGGGCCTTCGCCATGGGTCATCAGGAGTCGAATTAGAGTAGGTGATACACCCAATATCGACACCTTGTGTTTCTCAACTATCTCCCATAGACGGCCGGGTCCAGGATAATCAGGGGCGCCATCTAAAATAAAGAAAGTACCTCCTAGAATCAATGCTCCAAATATTAACCACGGGCCCATCATCCAGCCTAGGTCAGAATTCCACCATATTATTTCACCAGGATGTAAGTCAGTACCAAATGACATGTCCTGAGCTGCCTTGATAGGAAATCCACAGTGAGTGTGAACAGCGCCCTTAGCAAGTCCAGTGGTGCCAGATGTATAGATTATCATCATTGGTGATTCAGCATCGGTGATCTCCGTTTCTGCAGATTCTGATTGACCAGAGATGAGTTCGTCCCACCAATGGTCCCGGCCGGGTTTCATTTCAATTGATGTTCCTGTTAAATTCAAGACAATCATATGTTTCAGTGATGGAATACTAGTGGCAACCTCATCTGCAATTGGTTTCATTGGAATAATCTTACCTCTGCGGGCAGACCCATCAACTGTGAATATTGCCTTAGCATCAGCATCCCCCAAACGGTCAACGATTGCACTCACTCCAAATCCTGAGAATAATGGAAGGATTATACCACCAATTTTGGCTATAGCTAACAGTGCGACCACAGTTTCAGGAACCATAGGCATGTAGATTCCGATAGGGTCTCCAACTCCCAAACCAATTGAACGAAGCGCGTTTGCAGTCTTGTTTGCCTCTCGGTATAATTCACTATATGTCATTGTGCGAGTCGTACCATCCTCTCCCTCCCAGATCAATGCTGATTGGTTCTCAGTAGGTGTGTTCATGTATTTGTCCAAACAATTGTGAACAATGTTCATCTTCCCGTTAACACACCAGTGTGGCCATGCAATTCCTTTGGAGAGGTCCACAACTTTTTCATATGGTTCATAAAATTCAATGTTAAGATATTTTAGAAGAGCATCTGTAAACCACGCTACATCTTCTGTTGAACGTTTCATGAGCTCATCAAAGGTTTCTATCCCATAAAGTTTCATGAATCTTGTAAGGTTAGCCTGTTGTATTTGTTCTAAAGATGGCTGCCAGATAATCTCGCCACCAAACTCAAAGGTTTCTTTCAAAGGACACGCTCCTATCAGCTTAGAACCTGAAACTATAACCCGTCCAAGATGTGAAATCACCTATTTCACGATAGTGATTCGTAAGACTCGGAAGTTAGAGAGATAGTTTGGACTTGTTCACTGCATGTTTCGTGATCTCAAGATTGCAAGACTTCTTCGCCCTACACCAATCTTCACATTTCTGTGCGAGTTCTTCCTCGTGATACAATAGATCACATTCTTCGCACAGAAACAGGCTATTCACTCTCTTTGTCATAAAGAAACCTCTAGTTTAGTCCTCATTAAGTTGATGATATATCGATGACTTTATATGAATCAAGATTCAATATTATAGTGAATCAGGATTCATTTAAAAAAGGTGTGAATGATGACAAGAATCTGTGTTACTTCATCAGGGCCAACATTGGATTCAATGGTTGACCCTCGATTTGGTAGGTGTGCGTACTTCATAATTGTAGACCCTGAAACATATGACTTTGAGGCTGTGTCAAATGAGGCTGCAATGGCCTCTGGTGGTGCAGGAATCAGGGCAGCTCAGACTGTGGCTTCCAAGAATGTTGAAGCAGTCCTCACCGGTAGTGTAGGCCCTAATGCGTTTCCTGCACTTCAGGATGCAGGGATTAGAATACTTGCTGGCGTTTCAGGTACAGTCAAGTCAGCAATAGAAACCTATAGCAAGGACGGATTCCAGGAGCTAGCTACTCCTGGTCCTGCTAACGTTGGAAAGGGTCAAGGTGGTCCTGGTCGTGGTCTTGGAATGGGTTATGGCGGTGGCATGGGAATGGGCCGTGGTATGGGTCGGGGAGGCGGTGGCGGACGAGGCCGTCGTAGAGGGGGCCAAAACTGGTGACGACTAGAATACTTATTCCAACCGAGGATAGGGAAGGTACTGAAGCCGCTGAACATTTCGGAAGAGCTCCTTACTTTGCAGTGATTGATCTAGATGACAATGGAACTGCAATTGAGATGAAAGTGCACCCGAATACAGGTGAGCATTCGGGCGGCCGAGGTCATGCGCACATCAACGTCCAGAAGTATCAACCCCGTGCTGTAATTGTCCAGGGAATGGGACCTCGTGGAATCATGAGTTTTCAAGCCCTGAATATTGCAGTTCTTAGAGCAAACAGTAAATCCATACAGGAGATTATTCAAGCCTATCGTCAAAACGCGTTAGAGGAATTAACTGAAGGCTGTGCTGACGCCCACCACAAATGAATGTGGGTAAATATATTATGGGTGTGATTTATTGATTATTACAGTTGCATCTGGAAAAGGTGGTACTGGCAAGACTACAGTTGCTGTGAATATGGCTCTATCAATTGGGGCTACGAATCTGCTAGATTGTGATGTTGAAGAACCAAATGTACACACTCTTCTTCACCCCACTAAACTACAGACATCCTCAGTGACCGTTCCAACCCCGTTGGTCAATCAAGACAAGTGTACTCTTTGCGGCAAGTGTGCAGAATTTTGTCAGTTCAATGCAATCTTTGTGGGTAAGACAAAGACAATGATCTACGAAGAAATGTGTCATTCCTGTGGCGGATGCAAATTGGTTTGTCCAGATGATGCAATCACTGAGGTAGAGAGGTCAATCGGAAAAATACACCAATCATCTATAGGGCAAACTCATTTGGTCTATGGAGAACTTTCTATCGGGGAACCAATTGCGACTACTCTAATAAAGGCTGTAAAAGAGCAGGTCAAGGCTGATGCAATCAACATCCTTGATGCCCCTCCTGGAACAGCTTGTCCTGTTATTGAAACAATGAGGGAGAGCGACTACCTAGTTTTGGTTACTGAACCAACACCCTTTGGCCTTCATGATTTGTCCATGGCAATTGATGTAGTTCGCGAACTGAAAATACCATTTGGTGTGGTAATCAATAGGGCTGGTATCGGTGATGAGGGAGTTACTGAATTCTGCAAAAAGAACGATGTTCCTCTACTATTAGAGATCCCATTCAATAGACAAATTGCTGAGCTCTATTCTCGTGGGATTCCATTTGTGGAAGAGATGCCTGAATGGCGTCAACAATTCAAGGACTTGTTTAATCATATTGTGGAGTTGATACAAAATGGTGAATGAGATAGCAGTAATCAGTGGTAAGGGCGGTACTGGAAAAACAACTGTATGTGCAGCCTTAGGTGTGATTGCTGAGGATGTAGTCATGGCTGATTGTGATGTTGATGCCCCGGATCTCCATATCCTCCTGAGTCCTTCAATAAAGACAGCAACTGAATTTGTGGCATCAAAAGTTGCAGTGATTGATGAGGACCTATGTACAGAATGTGGAATTTGTGAAGAAGCATGCAGATTCAGTGCGATTACTGATTCAAGAGTAGATCCTATCTCGTGTGAGGGTTGTGGTGTATGTGAGTATGTTTGTCCTGAGGATGCCATCCAGATGGTAGAACGTCAATCTGGTAATCTCTATGATTCGGACACTAGAATCGGTCGAATGGCTCATGCAAAACTCCTACCAGGCGAAGGAAATTCTGGAAGACTAGTTACTGAAGTTCGAAGATTAGGCACAAAAATCGCTACAGATAATGGAATATCCACTGTTCTCATTGATGGATCTCCAGGTATTGGCTGTCCTGTAATTGCCACTGTGACCGGAATAAAACTAGGCATTATCGTCACAGAGCCCACAATGTCTGGTATTCACGACATGCGACGAGTCCTAGAACTGCTTGGAAAGTTCCGCGTTAAAGCTACCGTGATAATCAACAAGTTTGATTTGAACCTGGAAAATACAAAGGCTATAGAAAAATTCTGTAGAGAAAATGATGCAGAGATTCTTGGAAAATTACCATTCGACCCAATAATGACAAAGTCTATGGTTGCAGGAACGACACTTCCAGAGTTTTCACCTGAACATGAATTAGTAAAAATGCTGGAAAAGATGTGGAAAAGGGTTGAGAGTATTGTGAAATCGAGTCAATAGTACTGATTACTGTGGGGAATCCCATCTCTGCCATCGAAGTTTCGACGATCCACATTTTGGACATACGTTGCGTTTGTCCTTTTCCATGTCTAGTCGATAGTTACAATCAATGCACTGTAGTCCACCAGAACCATCGCCCAGCACATAGCGACCACCTTCAATACGCAACACCTGCCCCTCTACTATCCCTTGTGCAATCTTATGTCGGGCTGAAGCAAGAATTCTGTTGAATGTTGGTTGACTTATTTTCATAGTAGTGCATGCTTCTCTCTGATTCAATCCTTCATAATCAGCAAGACGGATTGCTTCAAACTCATCAATTGCAATAAGGATTTCTTCAAGATCCTTGGCTGGTATACCAGCAGGTTTGTAGACTGACACTGTTGGTTCTCTGTGAACAAACCGATGTCGCTTACGCCGAGGCATATGAAATATATCAAATTAAGATTCAAAAAGGATTCCGGTTGCGCGGTTTCGTAGAAGAATAGTCAAGAGATGTATCCGAAAATTCAATGAACTATATTGCCATGGTTTGTACTGGCAATTCTGAAATCGGTGTCAGAGATATCAGCACATAGGATTACTACTCCTTTGTCAATACCCACACCAACTCCAGTTACATTAGCAGTTTTTCCCTTCAGCTTCGTTTTTCATACTTCTCGTTCAGGTTAAACAGTTCTGTTACTGCGCACGTTCACACATTATTGCAATTGATTCATTGATTTGAACGCATATCTTCATTAGAGATTTAGACTGATTCCGAAACTCACAGGTGAAATTGGAGAAATTCAATAAATTGACTCAAGAAGTAAAGCCTTCATTGTCATCCGAGGAAACAGAGAAGGCTCTTGGCAAGATGGTGAAACAAGGGGTCACCGTTCAAGTCAAGACTACCTTTACAGAGAGTGTCTTCCTTGTTGGTTTTGCTCTTCTCCTTCAAGCCCCGAACACAGTTATTGGAATCCTAGCAGCAATTCCAGCAATCACTCAGCTTTTACAGATACCATCAATAATCCTTATTGAGAAGTACAGAAACAGGCGTAGATTAAACTCATTCACGCAGTTGGGAAATCGATTAGGAATCCTCCTCATGGCTTTAATCCCATTCATAGCAGTTGGCCAGATTGGTCTATTGCTTCTAATTGGAGCAATGTTTATCCAAAGTGTGTTTACTGCTATTGGTTCACCGAGCTGGAACTCTTGGATGCGGGATGTGATTCCTCCAGATCGTCTTGGTCAGTTCTTTTCAACAAGGATGGCACTAATGGGTCTGGTAGCTATTGTCGCTTCTCTTTCAGGAGGTTTCTTCATCAGTAATTGGTTGGCAATCACAGACCCAGGCAATACTTTTGCTCAATTATCTGCATACTCAGTTCTCTTCTTTATCGCATTTCTTTTTGGAATGATAGCTATCTATTATACAAACACCACACCTGAACCGCCAATGCACACCAGACATGAGGAACTCAGTTTCTCTCAATTATTAGCAGAACCGTTCCAAAGTGAGAATTATAGGAATCTGATGATTTTCTCTGCTGTGTGGAGTCTAAGCACTTCCTTCGCAAGCCCATTCTTCACAGTCTATCTACTTGATGTGAACATACTTGGATTAGAGGTCGTATTTGTTGCAGGTCTTGTGGCTTTGACTCAACTTACGAGTGTGATTTTTTTAAGACTCTGGGGTCGTCTTGCTGATCGATATAGCAACAAATCTATCCTGCAAGTAACACTACCCTTGTTCACCATTGGCACATTTCTATGGACCTTTAGCTCTATTGCAAAAAACTATGGTGTCCTCATTCCTTTGATTGTCGCAATACACATTCTCAATGGTTTTTCTGCTGCAGGAGTCAATTTGAGTACTAACAATATTGGTCTGAAATTAGCACCTCGTGGTGAGTCTGCCACGTACCTTGCAGCAAGAGGCTCGGTCATAGCTATAGCGGGGTCAATTGCTCCTGTAGTGGCTGGATTATTAGCAGATTTGTTTGCACATCACACTATCGAGTTCTCACTTTCATGGTTCATTGATGGAGTTTTGTTCACGTTAATCCCAACATATCGTTTGTCTGGTATTGATTTCTTATTTATCATATCTTCAATCATAGGGATATATGCCATACATAGGATTACACTTGTGAATGAAACGGGAGATGTAGATGAGAGGGTTGTGATTGAAGCTTTGATTGCAGAAACCAGACGAAATGTAAGGACTGTTTCAACAATCGATGGTCTGCGACATACCTTCGAGGCTCCCGTCAAAGCAACGAAAAGAGCTACAAGAAAGAAGAGGGATCAAATCAAGGAACAACCCATTCTTGACGATGGTAGATATGACGAAGGACAATAGTCATTTCTCTGGATTTGAGGATATGTTTATATCTGTTTGAATACATTATGTATACTGATGTATTCCATATGTATACATCTAGTGGTGTGAGAGAGATGGCTGCGGTACAACAAATTCGGAACCAAACACTGGTTATGGCTAAAAACAGCGACTATAAGAAAGTCGTAGAAGAAATGAGAACAATAGCCAGATTAACGGGAAGACAGACCTAAGCAGGCACCCCAAAAATTGCAAAACCAGATAATTTTCATTCATTGACACAGTCGAAATATCACTATAAGTGAATTTTAGATTTAGAATAATTGCGCTGCCCCTTGAGGGAATGGAGCTAAATCGTATGGCAGCATCTCGCATCTGGCAATTTAAAATCTGTCTAATTGGTGATGGTTATGTTGGGAAGACCAGCATCCGTCGAAAGTATCTTGGACAGGGATTCAGGTCAAATTATATCCCATCGCTGGGTGTTGATTTTGCACAAAAAACAGTGATGCTCTCCAACGACGAAACTGTCCGTCTGGTTATATGGGACATCGCGGGACAACCTCAGTTCCAGAGTCTCCGCAGACGATACTACGAGGGGTGTAGTGGGCTGATTCTTGTCTATTCAGTAGTTGATAGAGAATCATTTGATGATGCCACCAAGTGGCTCGTCGAGGCGAAAGGATTCATGGAGAAATTCCCAGCCCTGATAATAGTAGGTAACAAGATAGACCTTCGGTCATATCATCCGAAAGAGGACATAATCTCATACGAAGAAGGCCTTGAATTCACCAAGAAATTTAGCGACAAGCTGAACACTCCAACAATCTTCATCGAAACCTCAGCATTGACCGGTGAGAATATCGATATGGCATTTGACAAACTGACTAGGATGATGATCAATCCTGAAGATCGTCAGACCATTACTACAATACATGAAGTATCAGTGAGAGCCATGGAACAAAGTCAGCCCTCTGAATATAGCTCCAATACACCTACAGTTGCAAGTGGCGTAACTACTGGTGCAATGACAGAACCTGTCACAGAAACACCAGTCGCTAAGGATTATCACCCACTTCAAGAGGTTGAAATTGGAAAAGACATGGCTGAGCTGATTGAGCTGCGCGCAAAACTCAAGGAGTCAGAGGAAGAGTTCCGTGATTTTTCATTAGAAATCGAAACCAAGCTTCTCAACCTTAGAAACACTGTGCATGTGAAGAAGATAATGTACGAGCATCTAAGACAACAGCTTACTCAAACCAGACAAGAATGGGCGGATGCTTATGATGAACACGTAGAGCTGGATAAAGAAAAGAAGGGCGAGGTAGAGAGAAGACTGGCAAATATTGAGAGCATCCGAAAACAGATTGATAAAATTGAAGCAACTGTAAGGGCCCGTGTCCATGAGCTAGATTTGAAGAAAAGAATGGAATAATCCTGTCGAGTTTGTGCATTCATTTATGAGTTAGAGAAACGCAGTGCAAACTGAAAGTACTTTAACCAGAGGCTGATGGTCCGAGTCATCAAGGACGGTCACTGGTCTTGTCGGAAGAACATTATGAACTAGATGGAGAGAGTACACCAAATTCGAAATATGAGGGTAGTGTGATTACTGTCCTCAACCTCTCGCTAGTGACTTTCTTGGTCCTTCTAGGTCTAAGCATGGTTGCACCTATCCTTCCCACCTACGCTGAGAGCTTTCAGGTTTCCTATACTCTTGTTGGCTTCGTAGTTTCATCATTTGCTGTAACACGAATGGTTCTCGATATGCCTGCTGGGCTTCTCTCAAGGAGGTACGACAAAAAGAAAATCATGATCTCCGGATTGATCCTTCTCTCAACTTCATCTGTGGTAGCAGGTCTCGCTCCTGACTACATCACGCTAGTAGTTGCTAGAATGATAGAAGGTGTAGGTTCAGCACTCTACGTCACCACAGCCACGGTGTTTCTTGCTCAAATATCTGGAGAGGAGAAAAGAGGGCAATGGATGAGTTTGTACATGGGGATGCTACTTCTTGGGTCTGTTTTTGGACCAACATTTGGAGGAGTTGTCGCGGACCTATATGGCATTCGTGCACCCTTTTTCATCTATGCCTTATTAACAGGTCTGGCTGTTGTCCCAACACTTGCACTCCCCAGTTTAACTAACTCCGGAGATATGGCTTCTCTCAATTTTAGAGAAATCGTTCGTGACATGCGTCAAGTTTTTTCCAATCCCTCTTTTCTTCTTGTGACATTCGCAGTCTTCACTATGTTCTTCCTACGAACTGGTGTGAGGAGTACATTAGTCCCTCTTTTCGCAGCAAACAATCTAGGATTGGATTCGGGTGCCATTGGTTTTATTCTTACGATAGGAGGAATAACGACCGCTGTTACAATGACACCAATGGGAGGCATTTCAGATAGAATAGGGAGAAAGGTTCCTCTTGCATTGTGCCTTTTATTGACTGCAGGTATCACAATAGCAATTCCATTTTCTACCGACTTACTAACTCTATCAATGGCTATAGCAATCTATGGAGCGGTCATTGGTCTATCTGGACCAAGTGCAGCCTATATCACAGATGTGTCTCCGAAAGACAAACTCGAGATATCAATGGGACTCTACCGTATGATAAGCGACCTTGGATTCGTAATAGGACCTCTTCTACTTGGGTTCTTGGCAGACATAACAGCCACCCCTGTAGTAGGAGAAACCCACTCGGGCCTGATTGGAGTTTTTCCGTTTGTTGTAGCCTCGATAATTCTCATACTAGCATTCTTTGTACTTCTAAAAGCTGAGGATCCAGTGAAAGAAAGAATTCAGAATGAATATACGAAGAACTAACGTTTTTTGTTGCAGATGGGTAATTAATCAAAAAACTCATTA
>Ga0315553_10003681_pt1 | contig 11823 bp, 3 predicted proteins | sample SalMarSW160140MG_FD_203099 | JGI IMG/M metagenome (GOLD analysis project Ga0315553, IMG submission 203099) | Salt marsh sediment microbial communities from the Plum Island Ecosystem LTER, Massachusetts, United States - Salt Marsh Sediment SW1601-40 ... | reverse complement strand
ACCGCGACATCAAGCCCGGGAACATCCTCCTGTCCGAGGGCGGCGCGGTCGTCACGGACTTCGGGATCGCGAAGGCGATCGATGACGCGGGGGAGCGGCTGACGGAGACGGGCCTCGCGATGGGGACCCCGGCCTACATGTCGCCGGAGCAGGCGGAAGAGGGGAGGCGTCTGGACGGCCGGGCGGACCAGTACTCGCTGGCGTGCGTGCTATACGAGATGCTGGCGGGCCACCCGCCGTTCTCGGGGTCGACGGCGCAGGTGATCCTGTCGCGTCACGCGAAGGACCCGATGCCGAGCCTGGGGACGGCGCGGTCTCGGGTGACGGGCCCGATCGAGTCGGTGATCGGGAAGGCGCTGGAGAAGGCGCCGGCGGACCGGTTCCGGAGCGCGGGCAAGTTCGCCGAGGCGCTGGACATCGCCGAGCAGGGGGTGACGCCGCGCGGCGTGACCCCGGTGGGCGTGGCCACCATGCCGGCGGGGATCTGGGGCGAGCTGGCGCGGCGGCGAGTGTACCAGGTAGCGGCGTCATACGCCGTGGTGGCGTGGGCGCTGATCGAGGTGGCGGCGACGGTGGGTCCGGACCTGGGTGTGCCGGGCGGGTTCAACCGGTGGCTGCTGTGGACGGCGATTGCGGGGTTCCCGGTGGTGCTGTTGCTGTCGTGGGCGTTCGAGCTGACGCCGAAGGGGCTGAGGCGGACGCAGGCGCTGGGGGTGACCCCGTCGACGGGGGTACAGAAGCTCAAGCCCTGGCATCGGGCCGCCATGACCACCTCGGTGGTCGCCGTCGGCCTCGTCGGCCTCGTCCTTTCCGATCTCGTTTCGACGAGTTCTGAGGCCTCGCGCGACGGAGACACGGCCGCGGCCGCGGGTCCGGGCGTGAATCCGAGCTCGCGTGCGGATCTCGACGCGCGTCGTCTCGCCATCCTTCCACTTCAGGATCGGACCGAGGACTCCACGCTGTCAGCCCTCGGGGCGGCGGTGGCATTCAGGATCAACCGGGATGTGGGCCGGGTCGCCGGGCTCTCGGCCATACCCTTCGAGATCGCGCTCAATATCGCCGAGCACTCCGAAGACAGCAGAACCGCAGTCGCAGCGGCCGCTGAGCAGAGCCGCACCGGGACCGCCCTGGTTGGCCACTATCGAACGGTAGGCGACCAGCTCGAGATCCGCGCGGAGCTCATCAACGTAGCCGGCGAGACCCAGCTGGACGCGGTGGGCCCGATCGTCGGCCCTGTCCGGGAACAGGGCCGACTGGTCGAGGAGTTCGCTCAGCGGGTGCTCGGGGCGCTCGCGAACCAGTTCGACCAGGAGTTCCCCGGAGCGCTCGGCAGCGCGCCGCGGTACGAAGCGTATCTCGCATACGCTGAAGGTGCACGACGATTCATGATCTACGGGGTCGGCTCAGGCGCGATCGAGAAGCTCGAAGAGGCGCTCGAGCTCGACCCGGACATCGTCGATGCCGCCATGTTGCTCGTGGTCCTCTACGGTGCCAGAGGCGACATTGTCCAGCGGGACCGAAACTTGGCCTACGTTGCGGAACGTCTCGATCGGTTCAGCCCGGAGGGCCGCCTCTGGCGAGACTACTATGTGAACGTGTACCTGGGTGAGCGCGACCTGCTACGGGTGTATCAGGCCACTGCGGACTACCATGAGCGGACGCTCGGCGGGGCTCCCGAGATGGTTTCTCAGTACGCGCTGGCCCTGAACCAGCCCGGCGCGGCCATCGAGTATATCAATGAGGTCGGGGGGCTCAGCCGCCCCACCGTGGTCTTCTTCGAGCCGGTCATCTATCTCCACTCGCTCCACTTACTCGACCGGCATGAGGAGGAACGCCAAATCGCCGACAGCGTCGCGACTGCCTACTCCGGGACCGTGCTGGAGTCGTTCTTCACGGTCTTCGACTTGATGGCGCTGGCCGCTCAGGGAGAAAGCGACCGGATTCGGGAGCGGCTTCCGGAGATCGAGCTTCTATCGGGCGCGATCTTCCCGGCCGGGTGCTCGTACGGCTACGTAGGGCGCGAGCTCTGGGCGCACGGCGACGAGCAGCTCTCGAGCGAGTTGCTCCAGCGCGCGGCAGACTGGTTCGACGATAACCCGTCCCCTGACGTCCAGACGTTCTGCGAGTATGCCATACCGGGTCCGGCCGAGCGCGCGCGCGCGTTATACGAAGCGGGCCGATATGCCGAGGCGCGTAACCTGTATCAGGCGTTGATAGATTACGGGCCGGCTCTCGACTGGCAGGCCAATCTCTACCGAGCGTTCATCGCCCGCGCGGAGGCGAGGATGGGGAACGGTGAGGTCGCTCGGGCCATTGCGCACGCTCTTCTCGATTCCCCCGGGTTCCTCTACCAGCCTACGTATCGAGGCCTCGCAGCTATGGCCGCAGTTCTCGGGGACTCAGATTGGGCCATGGAGCTGTTGCGTCGGGCGGAGAGGGTCGTGGCCCCTGACGGCAAGGCCGACTGGTCGCTCCACTATCTCGTCCACTGGGACCGCGACTTCGAGAGCCTGCACGGATTGCCGGAGTTCCAGGAGCTCATGCGCCCGAAAGGCTGACGCCCCGCAGCCACATCCCGGGGGGGCCGCCGCCCTCACTGACTCACGGCTCGTCTCCACGGCCGGACCATTGAAGAACGGAGATACCATGGGACCGGAGCACCCTTTGCTCAGGACGCGGCGCCGGACGATCGCGACGAGAACTCGACCGATCTGTCTCGGGTTCCTTGTCACGGTCTGCGGGTTCTGGTGGCCTGTCGGTTCGACGCCTCTCGCGGCCCAGGACGTGGGTGGCTCCCTGGCCGGGAGAGTCGTGGATGAGGCCGGCACCGCGCTCGAAGGTGTCCTCGCCCGATTGACTGACCCGCGACGCTCGCTCGATTTCACGACGACCACTGATGCCCGGGGCGGCTTTCGCTTCGTGTCTCTCACGGTCGGCGAGTACGAGCTGACGCTCCAGCACATCGGATATCGGACCCACGTGCAGCTCGGCGTCACCGTGCGTCTCGGGGCGACGGTGTCGCTGGGAGAGATCGGCCTCGTCGTGGAGGCCGTGGAGGTGGATCCGATCGAGGTCAACGCCCGCGCGCTGGCCATCGATCCCGTGAGTACCGAGGTCGGGTTCGAGCTGAAGTCGGAGGTGTTCGAGCGGCTGCCGTCCGGTCGCGACTTCAAGTCGATCGCCATGCTGCTGCCCCAGGCCAACGAGAGCTTCTTCGGCGACCCCTTCAACGTCTCGGGCAGTACCGGGTTGGCGAACATGTACTACATCGACGGGATGAATGTCACCGACATCTTCAGGGGTCGGGCGGGGACAGACCTGCCGTTCAACTTCGTCGAGGCGATCGAGCTCAAGCAGGGCGGGTACCAGGCCGAGTACGGCCAGGCGCTCGGCGGTGTCTTCAACGCGGTCACTCGCACCGGCACGAACGACTTCGAGTTCGACGCGTTCGCGTACATGTCCGGGAGCGGCCTGGCGGCCGATCCGAAACCGGTGCCAGGAACGAGCGGAACGGATGCTTTCTCGGACTATGACGTTGGTGTGAGTGCGAGCGGACCGCTCGTGCGGGACCAGCTCTGGTACGTGGCCGCCTACAACCCCCGCTTCGAGGGCTCCGACGTCGAGCTGTCCGGATTCGGTGTACAGCGTGCGTCCGTCACGCGGCACATGTTCGCGGGGAAGCTCGACTGGCAGGCCGGAGAAGACAGCCGCCTGTCCCTCTCGGTCTTCGGGGACCCGACGCGCATCGACGACGTGAATCCGCCGGAGTCGGGTACGTTCCTCGAGACCATTGATCCCGCTCTGCTCATCAGGGATGAAGGGAGCATCAACGCTTCCCTGAAGGCGACATCCTCCGTCGGCGCCAATTGGCTGCTCGAGGGGACCGTCGGATACCACTCCCGAAGGGAGTCGTCACGAGGTGCGACGGAGATCGGTCGAACCGAGCCTCGCTTCAACGATCTCACCCACCCCTCGGGGCTCATCGCCATCTCGGGCGGTGTCTTCGGAGAGGAGCGCTTCAACTCGAGACGCGCGCTCGCGAAGGGTGCGGTGACACGCTTCGTCGGGAACCACACCATCAAGTTCGGCGGCGAGTTCCAGAACAACATCATGGACTGGTTCACGGATGGCCCCGGTGGACTCGGAAAGTACGCCGACGACCAGTACGTCGGCTTCTACGAGCTTCACGATGGAGTCGTCCACAACCGAATCGGCTCGGTCTTCCTGCAGGACGAGTGGGCCGTCTCGAGTCGTCTGCAACTCAATCTCGGCCTGCGATGGGAGGGGCAGTGGCTCGACGGCGGCGAGGGTGGAGTCCTCCAGCCAATCCCCGACCAGTGGCAGCCCAGAGTAGGCTTCGTGTACCAGCCCGGCGAGCTCGGAACCCAGAAGCTCTACGGCTACGCGGGACGCCACTACCAGCAGCTCGCCCTCCTCATGACCGCGCTGGAGTTCTCGACCGGGAACCGGATCGGCCAGCGAGTCTCCACCACCGATCCCCGCACGGATCCTGACGCCGAGGTCGAGATCATCGAGTTTGTCGGACCCGACGATCATTTCCTCGAGCGAATCGAGGGACTGAACGGCGAGCACCTCGACGAGTTCGTTCTTGGCTACGAGCGATTGTTGGGTGACGGATTCAAGCTCGGCATCAAGGGCACGCACCGGGTGCTCCGGGACAACATCGAGATCGCGTTCAATCCGGATCCGCCCCCGATGGCCGCCGGCGGGAATCGAGGCAAGGGGAGCATGGCGGAGTACGGCGATCCCGAACGGAAGTACTCGGCAGCCGAGGTAAGCCTCCAGCACCAATCTGCCCGAGCCGCGTTTCTCGCTTCCTACGTACTCTCCCGGAGCTACGGAAACTACCAGGGTCTCTTCGGCACCGAGTCCGGAGGGCTGGAGAGCGGATCGTTCGGGCCCAATAACAACCAGACCCTCTACGCGATCGCGCAGTTGGACAATAGTCGGGGCCTTCTGCCGCAGGACCGGACACACGTCGTGAAGTTGTCGGGGGCCTACGTCTTCGACTTCGGCCTGACGGCCGGGACGTTCTTCTCGGTCGCGAGCGGCACGCCGCTCAACGAGTTCCAGTACCTGCCGACGGGCTTCTACACACCCCTGTTCCGAGTCCCCAGAGGCTCCGCCGGGCGGACTCCCGCGATCTGGGATCTGAGTTTCCGGCTCGGATACGACCTGCCGACGCGTTTCGCCGGGCGAGTAGTCCTCGACCTGCTGCATGTCGGCAACCCGCAGGGAGTGACGAACACCGATCAATGGAGCTACAACAGCAGCCTGTGCGATGATGGGAGTCGGGCCTGCAACCAGTCCGACTCTTACGACGACGCGATCGCGGGCGCGGCGCAGCCGAATCCGGCTTTCGGGGACCCGATCGCGTTCCAGCCTCCGTTCACGGTGCGTCTGGGCCTGGAGGTCGGGTTGGGCGGGGGGTAAGAAGGAAGGCTGACAAGGTCGCCTCCCCGATTGCGTGGTCTTGGGTGGGACGGGCTCCCTCGCCGACCCGGGGCCAATCCGACGTCACGCGCCGGGGGTTTCGGATGGCATCGGAGCCACATAGCGTCGATCGTGGATCTTCCCGTGAGAAACGGGGGCAGCGCATGGCGATCACGCGCGAGGACCTGCAACGGGCCCTCGGCGAGCGCTACGAGGTACGCCGGGAGCTGGGCCGCGGCGGAATGGCGGTCGTGTTCGAGGCGTGGGACGCCGAGCGCGGCGGCCCTGTGGCGCTCAAGGTGCTCCACCCGGAGCTCGCGGCCACGGTCGGCGGTGACCGGTTCCTCCGAGAAGCGCAGATCTCGGCCCGGCTCGGCCATCCCCACATCGTCCCGGTCCACGACTCGGGCACCGCCGGTCCGTTCGTCTACTACACCATGCAGGTGGTGGACGGCGAGTCCCTCCAGGACAAGCTCGACCGCGAAGGCCAGCTCCCGGTGGACGAGGCGCTCGAGATCACGCGTCAGGTCGCCTCCGCGCTCGACTACGCGCACGCGCAGGGAGTGATGCACCGGGACATCAAGCCGGGCAACATCCTCCTGTCCGAGGGCGGGGCGGTGGTGACGGACTTTGGGATCGCGAAGGCCGTGGACGACGCCGGGGAGCGGCTGACGGAGACGGGGCTGGCGATGGGGACGCCGGCGTACATGTCCCCGGAGCAGGCGGAGGAGGGCCGTCGGCTTGACGGCCGCGCGGACCAGTACTCGCTGGCGTGCGTGCTGTACGAGATGCTGGCGGGTCAGCCGCCGTTCACGGGCTCGACGGCGCAGGTGATCCTGTCCAGACATGCGAAGGACCCGGTGCCGAGCCTGGGGACGGCGCGGTCGCGGGTGACGGGCCCGATCGAGTCGGTGATCGGGAAGGCGCTGGAGAAGGCGCCGGCGGACCGGTTCCGGTCGGCGGGGAAGTTCGCCGAGGCGCTCGACATGGCGGAGCAGGGGGTGACGCCGCGGGGGGTGACGCCGATCACGGGTACGCAGCCGTACCCCCAGGGGCTGTGGGGTGAGCTGGCGCGTCGGCGAGTGTACCAGGTAGCGGCGTCATACGCCGTGGTGGCGTGGGCGCTGATCGAGGTGGCGGCGACGGTGGGTCCGGACCTGGGTGTGCCGGGCGGGTTCAACCGGTGGCTGCTGTGGACGGCGATTGCGGGGTTCCCGGTGGTGCTGTTGCTGTCGTGGGCGTTCGAGCTGACGCCGAAGGGGCTGAGGCGGACGCAGGCCCTGGGCGTGACCCCGTCGACGGGAGTCCACCAGCTGAGGCCCTGGCACCGCCTCGCCATGATGGGCGGGGTGCTCGCAGCGGGGGCGGTGGGGCTCGCGCTCTCCACCCGGACGGCGCCCGCGACCGGCGACGCTACGAACGCTGCAACGGACGAGCGGCTCGATCCCCGTCGCATATTCGTCCTGCCGCTCGAGAACTCCTCCGGTGATCCCTCGCTCGACCTCGTCGGCGAGAATGCCCAAGCCGCCATCATTCAGGCGATCGATCGGCTGGATTCGGTGACGGCGACTCGAGGAGTTGCGGGGTCCGACCCACCGGCGGGATCGGGGATCGGGACCATTCTCGCTGGCCGCGTCAACCTCCAGGGAGACGATGTGCAGCTCGCGGCGGATCTGATCAACGCGGCTGACGGATCGATCCGAAAGAGCGTTGGACCCATCGTCTGGCCTCGGGCGGACGTGAGGGGTGCAATAGACGAATGGACGCAGCGCATGCTGTCGGCCACGGCGCTCCAGCTGGTCTACGACCTCTGGGAGGAGCCGATCGTGCCCCCGCGTTTCGATGCGCTGCGCGATTACCTGGCGGGCCTCGCCCTCTTCAAGGAGAACTTCGACGCCGAAGGGGCACTGAGGAACTACCGACGGGCGTTGCAGATCGACAGCGGGTTCGTCGAGGCGGGCTTCCAGGGTTGGGGAATGCTGACCCAGCTGACGCGACAGGCGGAGGCGGATAGCGCCAGACGGTGGGTCGAGCTTCGGAGACACCGAATGTCGGAGACCGCCAACGCCGTGATCGACTTCTGGTTCGACGGGTTCGGTTCTTCGGACGGACAGGCGGCGTACGATCTCGTGAGGATTGCCAGCCGGCGGTCTGGTGAGCTCGCCGACATGTGGGCTCAATACGCGCTGAGCATGGGTCGACCCGCCGAGGCGGTGCGGGTGATCGACGAGGCAGGGCTGCTCGACGATCGAAACACCGTGTTCTGGGTCTGGATCATCTATGGCATCGCGCTCCACCTCCAGGGAGAGCACGAGCACGAGCTCGCTCTTGCCACGGAGGAAAGCGCGCGACGCGCCGACGGGCCCTTCGCGACGTACTTCCGAATGCCCGTGGCCGTGGCCCAGGTCGCGCGCAACGAACCTGACGATGCGATCCGCGTCGTGAACGAGACGCTTGTCCGGCCCACGGCGGTCTTCCCCCCGCCCTGTACTCTCGGTTACGTGGGGCGGGAGCTGCTGTCTCATGGGTACGAGCCGAAGGGAAGGGAGATGCTGCGGCGAGCGGCGCGCTGGTTCGACGACGGCGCCCCCGCCGATTTGGATTCGGGCCTCTGGTGCGAGGAGATGGTCCCAGGGAAGGCGGAGAAGGCGCGAGCGTTCTACGAGGCGGGAGTTCTCGAGCGGGCCCGCGACCTCTACATGGAGTTGGTCGCCTCGGACCCCGTGGACATCGACCTGAGGCATCTTTACACGATTCGTCTTGCGCGAACCCACGCCAGGTTGGGGGAGCGATCGGAGGCCAGGGAGCTCCGGCGTCGGCTGGTCGACGAAGAAGCGCGTCGCGCCGCGTCCAAAGAACCACGCCCACCGTACCAGCACTACTACTACGGTCTAGCGGCGTTGTCGGTGCTGCTCGATGAACACGATGATGCCGTGGAGATGCTGCGCGAGGCGTCGAGGACCGGGAAGGCGGTTCACAAGGGGGACTGGTCTCTGGCGTACATCGTCCATACCGATCCGGACTTCGCGCCCATCCGTGACGATTTCGAGGTGCAGTCCATACTCATCAGGCAATAAGGTCGGGTCATGAAGCCCAGAGTGACGTCTCGCCTGCCGCGCGCGCTGTGGTTGCTTCTATCGGTCATGCCGGCGGACGCTGCCGCCCAGGAGACTACGGGTGACGTCAGAGGTCGGGCCATCGACGTGGCTGACGGACCGCTGGCGGGGGTGGCCGTCACTCTGTCAGGACCGGGTCTGGTCGCCGAGAGAGCCATCCCCACGGACTCCAGGGGCCGGTTCCGCTTCCTCCGGGTTCCGGTCGGGGAGTATCAGGCGCGACTCGAGCGCATCGGTCTTCGCACGGTCGTGCAGGTCGGGATCCGGGTTCGCCTGGGCAGCACCACGGATCTGGGCGATATCACACTGCAGACTCAGGCTGTGGGCGTCGCTCCGCTGGTGGTGAGCGCCCCGCGCCTGATGGTCGATCCGATGAGCACGACGGTTGGTTCGCAGCTCCACAAGGAGCAGTTCGAACGCCTTCCGACGTCCCGCGACTACGCCTCGATCCTCGAGCTCATGCCGCAGTCGAACGCGAGCGGGTACGGGGATGCGGTGAACATCGGCGGAGCCACGGGTTGGGAGAACAGCTATCACATCGATGGCGTGAACGTCACCGACGCCCACCGGGCGTTCGGCGGGACCCGTCTGCCCTACAACTTCATCGAGGCGATCGAGCTACGTGAGGGTGGTTACCAGGCCGAGTTCGGCGGGGCGCTGGGAGGGCTGGCCAACGTCGTGACGAGGAGCGGTAGCGACCGCCTGGAGGTGGGCGGTTACGGCTTCTTCACCAACGACGCTCTGGGCGCCTCACCGAGAGCGTTGCCCGGCGCCGTGCCTTCGGAGGGCAGCAACGAGTACGACATCGGAGTCCACGTCGGCGGCCCGGTCGTGCCCGGGCGCCTCAGGTTCTTCGCCGCGTACAACCCGAGCTTCGAGCACCAGAACATCGCGGTTGAGCGCTTCGGCCTGCACACGGCCGAGATCGACCGCCACATGTTCGCCGGCAAGCTGGATTGGGATCCGGGCTCCGGTTCATCACTCTCCCTTTCGGTCTTCGGCGATCCGACCACGCAACAGATCGTGAATCCGAATGTGCCGGGCCTCGGAGGTGTCGCCGCCTTCGAGACGATCGATCCCGCTCTCGGCACGCGGAAGACAGGGGGCGTGAACTTCGCTCTGACGGGAAAGACCTCGTTGGGGGCGAGGACCCTGCTCGAGGCCACGCTCGCGCATCACAACCGTCGCGAGTCCGAATTCGGAGCGACTCCGGCCGGGCGAAGCGAGCCTCTCCGGGCCGACCTCAACACCGATCCGATCACGCTCGGCGGTGGCTGGCTGAACGACCTGGAGTCGACCGCTTCGCGTACGACGGCCCGCATGAGCGGCACGGTGTTTCTCGGCGCACACACGGCGAAAGCCGGATTCGAGTACCAGGAGAACACCCTCGATATCGTCTACAACAACAAGGGGTGGATTCTGCAGTTTGGCGATGAGTTCCAGGTGGACGTACAACACAAGGACTTCGACCTCGCGAACCGGATCCCGGCGCTCTACATACAGGACACGTGGCGGATCTCCCCCCGGGTGACTCTCAATGCGGGGCTGCGGTGGGATTCCCAATACCTCACTGGGTCGGACGGCCCGGTCGCGCAGAGATTCACTGACCAGCTCCAACCGCGACTCGGTGTGGTCTTCCAGCCGGGAGAAACCGGAACGCAGAAGATCTTCGGGTCCTTCGCCCGCTACTATCTGCAAATGCCACTCTTCATGTCTTCGAACGTGTATGCGAAATGGGAGGAGAACCGCGGGCTCAGTTATGGACCGTTCGACCCCCGACTGTTTCCTGATTCGATCCAAGCGGAGGAGGAGCGCACCGATCCGTGTTGTTACGCGCTGGATCAAGTGGACGGGGCGTCCGCGGACCACTCCGACGAGTTCGTGCTCGGCTACGAACGAACGTTCGGGGACGGGTATCTGCTGCGGGCGAGCGTCGTGCGGCGCGTCCTTCGAAACACGTTCCAGTTCCTCTACGATCCCTCGACCGAGAGCTGGTTCGCGGGGAACCCGGGTGAGGGCGACCTCAGCCACCTCGAGAGGATGAAGCGGAACTACACCGCGCTCGAGCTCACGGGCATGTGGGAGGGGGAGCGGGGTGCCGCGCGGCTCTCTTACGTTCTCTCACGGAACTCCGGCGACTACTCGGGAGCCATGGCGCAGGAGGTCGCCGTCGACCAGCAGGAAGGCCCGAACAACAACTTCACGTTGCAGCTGCCGGCGCAGCTGGTGAACAACGACGGTCTGCTGCCCAACGACCGCACGCACGCGCTCAAGCTCTCCGCCGCCTACTCAATCCTCGATGGGCTCACCGCCGGGACATTCTTCACGGCGCAGAGCGGCACGCCGCTCAACGAGTTCGGGGTGATCAACTTACTGGGCGTGCTGACCTCGCCGATCTTCCTCCAGCCGCGAGGTACGGCCGGGCGCACGCCGGCGCTCTGGGACCTGAACCTGCGGTTCACGTGCGACCTGCCGATTCCTGGTCGCCTGAAGGAGTCACGCGTGATCATGGACCTCATGCACGTCGGGAACCCTCAAGCCGTGATGCACTTCGATCAGTTCCGCTATCGCTCTAACAGTGCACCACTTGGAGCCTCGTACCAAGAGCAGGTGGCCGGGCAGAACATCCCGAATTCGAACTACGGAGAGCCCCTGGCTTTTCAGGCGCCGTTCGTGTTTCGAATGGGGCTCGAGTTCCGGTTCTAGGCGCCGGGGGCGGCGCTGTTCCGCTACGTGAATCCCGTGAACGGCGACCACATCCGCACGCGCAGGAAGTTCCACATCACGTTGAACGCCCACGGCGATGTGACGGTTCTGTTCGACCAGCCCTGGTGCTGACGACCATTCGGTAGCGGGGGCCGGGTCGCGGCCCCCGCTCCAACCAGCCTTCCCGATCCATCCGGCACCGTCGAGGACGTAAGAGTCCGACGCTGGCGCTGGGACCTGTCCCGGTGCCGGGCCACCCTCGACGCGGAGGCCCGCAGGCCGCATCTAACATGCGTGATCTGTCCCGCCTGGCCGACGACGAGAGGGAATCGCATGACGGAGCGCGACGGAGCGTATCGAGGGCTGAATCGACGTGCGTTCATGGCCGCCGTGGCCGCGGCGGGGATCGGGGGAGCGACCTTCCCGAACGCGCTGTGGGCGCGGATTGGCGAGGCGCCGGCCCCCGACGCCGGTCGGACGCATGATCCCGACCCCGGCCCTCCGCCCCAGGAAGCCCAGGAAGGCCCCCTCACGAAGCAGATGATCG
>Ga0315553_10003680_pt1 | contig 11833 bp, 13 predicted proteins | sample SalMarSW160140MG_FD_203099 | JGI IMG/M metagenome (GOLD analysis project Ga0315553, IMG submission 203099) | Salt marsh sediment microbial communities from the Plum Island Ecosystem LTER, Massachusetts, United States - Salt Marsh Sediment SW1601-40 ... | reverse complement strand
GCCGTTGCGGTGCAGCTCCTTCAGCTCGCGATCGATGACCTCTTCCAGGATGTTCATCAGACCGCGCACTTCGTTGCTGGGACGTTCCCAGTTCTCGGTGGAAAAGGCGTAGATCGTCAGGTAGCGGAGACCAAACTCGGCCGCAGCCCGAATCACCCGGCGCAGGTTCTCAACTCCCGCCCGGTGGCCGGCCAGCCGCGGCAAACCCCGCTCGCGTGCCCAGCGGCCGTTCCCGTCCATGATGATGGCTACGTGTTCGGGAACGCTCTGCGGCAAACTGTCGACTGCTTCCATAACCTGGATGGTCAGACTTCCAGAACCTCGGATTCTTTGCGCTCGCTGACCTGATTGATCTGTTCGATGTGATCGTCCGTCAGTTTCTGTAGGTCGTCTTCGGCGCGGCGCAGCTCGTCCTCCGAGATCAGTTTTTCCTGCTCGAATTCGCGCAGCGTGTTGTGCACGTCCCGTCGTACGTTGCGGGCCGCTACCCGCGCCTCCTCGGCCCGCGATCTGACCTGCTTGACCAGGTCGTGCCGCCGCTCTTCGGTGAGCGGCGGAATGCTCAACCGGATCAGCTTCCCATCGTTGTTAGGCGTCAGGCCCAAATCAGAAGCCAGGATTGCCTTTTCGATGTCCTTGACACTGGCCGGATCAAAGGGCCGGATGGTCAGTAGGCGGGGTTCAGGCGCAGAAATGGTCGCCAATTGAATTAGTGGGGTCGGGCTGCCGTAGTATTCCACCAGAACCTTCTCGGCCAGCGCCGGCGATGCTCGCCCAGTGCGGATTGCGGCCAGATCGTCCTCCAATGCCCGCACCGCCCCGGACATTCGGGACTCAGCCTCGGTGAGGGCTTCTTGGATCATTTAGACACTCCTGCTGCGGTGCGCGGTAATTCGGTGAGGTTTCTGCGGTCAGCCAGCGCCAAACCGCGTCGTCGGCGGCTGTCAAAACGCATCTCATAGCATAGCTCAAAACCGACGATTTGCGAAGTTGGGGGGCTGTGTGGCCGCTGAGTGCGCCATCGCGCCGGCCTTCCGCCGTTCGGGAACCAAACCTAGGTACTGACCAGGGTTCCCACCGACTCGCCTTGGACGGCTCGCAACAGACTGCCGGGTTGCCACATGTCAAGCACCAGAATCGGAAGGCCGTTGTCCATGCAGAGCGAGATTGCGGTGGCGTCCATCACTTCCAGCCGCATATTGAGCGACTGGATATAGGTCAATCGATCGAAGCGCTGTGCATTCGGGTCCTTGGTTGGGTCACTGTCGTAGATCCCATCAACCTTGGTCGCCTTGATCACGATCTCGGCCCCGATCTCCATCGCCCGAAGTGCGGCGGCCGTATCGGTGGAGAAATACGGGTTCCCCGTCCCGGCGCCCATAATGACCACCCGGTCTTTTTCCAGGTGCCGGATCGCGCGACGCTGAATGTAGGGCTCGGCCACCGAACGCATCTCGATCGCAGTCATCACGCGGGTCACCACCCCGCCCCGCTCCAGGGCATCCATCAGCGCCAGCGAGTTGATCACGGTGGCCAGCATACCCATGTAGTCGGCGGTGGCGCGCTCCATGCCTCGCTTGATCCCCTCTCGGCCACGCCAGAAGTTGCCGCCCCCGAGCACCAGCGCTACTTGCACCCCAAGTTCCTTGACTTGTTTGATTCGGGCTGCGACCGCTTCGGCCTGCAGCGGGTCGATTCCGAATCCGTCTTCCTGGGCCAGCGCCTCCCCGCCCAACTTGATCAATACTCGGTGATAAGCTGCCTCAGCCAATCGGACCATCCAGGATTACAAAAAGAGCCAACCCAGGGTTGGCCCCTCGCTTAGTCCCACAAAAGGATTCGTCCACAAGCTCAATCCTTGGCGGGATTTCGGCAGCCGCCTCAATCCCGCGAGGACTTCGCTGACGTTCAGGCATCCGCCTCGCCAAGCTCCCAGCGCTCGAAGCGCCGGATAGAGACATTCTCCCCGGTCGACAAAATGACCTCCTGAAGTATTTGCTCGACGGTCCTTTCGGCATCACGCACGTAGGGTTGACGCAGCAGGCAGTTGTCGTCAAGGAACTTCTCGATCTTCCCTTCGACGATTCGTTCGATTACGTTATCCGGCTTGCCTTCGCCGCTCGCTTCCTGCCGGGCTTGCTCACGCTGCTGCTCAAGGATCTGCTGCGGTACGTTTTCACTTGCTACCCATCGCGGGGCATTGGCTGCGATCTGTAGCGCCATCTCGTGAGCGAAATCTCGGAATTCGGTCGTGCGGGCAACGAAGTCGGTCTCGCAATTCACCTCGACCATCACCCCCATGCGCCCTTCCCCGTGGCTGTAGAGGTCAATGGTGCCCTCTCTGGTCTGGCGATCGGCCCGGGCCTCCATCTTGGCCAGGCCCTTCTGCTTGATGAGCAGCTCAGCTTGGTCCAGATCTCCGCCGGCTTCTTCCAGCGCTTTGCGACAGTCGAGGACTCCGGCTCCGGTCCGCTCCCGAAGCTGCTTTACCTGGTCGGTGCTGACACTCATTCAGCTTCAGGATCCTGGTCACCGTCGCCCATAGCGGGCTGGTCTGCAATCTCGGCCGATGCTTCAGCTTCCAACTCGGGCTCGACTGCCGGCGCGTCGCTGGCTTTCACCTCACCGGTGGGCTGCTCGCCTGGCTGATCGTCTACTTCCGGCTCAGCCTCCGCCTCGGCTTCGACTTCGGCCTCGGCCATGACTTCGCCTTCCGCCTCAGCCTTCTCGTCGAAGTCCCCGGTCTTGAGCTTGGCCAACGTGGCTTCGCCCAGCAACTCTTCATCGGTCATCGGCTCGCCGCTTGTGGGCTGACCAGCATCTGCCGGCTCACCCTCCTCCACCTGGCGGTCCTTGCGCATTTCCAGGCCTTCCGCCGCGGCGTTGGCAATGGTCAAAGTCAGCAGCTTGATGGCCCGGATGGCGTCGTCGTTGGATGGAATGACGTAGTCCACGCCGCTGGGGTCGCAGTTGGTGTCGACCAAAGCGATCACCGGAATTTCAAGCAGATTTGCCTCATGCACGGCGGTGTCTTCCCGCCGCACATCGACCACATAGATCAATTGCGGAACCGCCTTCATATTGCGGATCCCGCCCAACCGCTCTTCCAGCTTGTCGATCCGCCGGGTCAGGGTCAGGGCTTCCTTCTTGGTCACCAGTTCGAATTCGCCTTCGTCGCGGCGGCGCTCGAGCTCGTCCAGCTCATCAATCCGGCTGCGGATGGTGCGCCAGTTGGTCAGCGTCCCGCCCAGCCAGCGCGAATTGACATACGGCATTCCACAACGAGTCGCCTCGAGCTCAATCGTTTCCTGTGCCTGCCGCTTGGTGCCGACGAACAGGATCTCCCCACCCTCCGCGACTGTCTCGCGCACCAGGGCGTAGGCCTCCTCCAGTGACTCCAACGTCTGCTGCAGGTCGATGATGTGGATATTGTTGCGCTCGGTAAAGATGAAGGGCCGCATGCGTGGATTCCACTTGCGGGTACGATGCCCGAAGTGCACCCCCGTCTCCAGCAGTTCCTTCATGTTCACTACCGACATGCTTCCTCCTAGCGTCGCAAATCTCCCGCCAGGCTGCGAACAGCTCCAGGCGGGAGCGGGAGGCAGTATATCACAGTTGATTACCCGTCTAACGGAGTGTTAAAGGCTACCGCCACCGCAACCGCGTGATCTTCAGTGTGGCTCAAGCTGATCGCCCAGTCGCTCAGGCCCAGCGACTCTGAAAGCAGCTGGGCGTTGCCGTGCAACCGCAGCATGGGCTCTCGTCGAGGGCCGTTCACCACTTCGATCTCCTTCCACGCGACCTGACCGATGCCGGTCCCCAGCGCCTTGGCGACCGCCTCTTTGGCAGCAAAGCGTGCCGCCAACGCCGGCGTCTGGCCATTGGCGTCGATCAGTTCCTGGCTGGTATAGAACCGGTCGAAGAAACGCTGTCCGTGGCGAATGATGGCGTGGTCGATGCGATGCACCTCGACGATATCTACACCCGAACGCAAGAGGTTCACGCCGGGGTGCTCTCCGGGCCAGCGCTGCCGATCGCCAAGTGGTCGGGGTCGATGAAACGTCGCGACGCCCGCAGGATATCGCCGCGGGTGACGCCCGCCACCAATCCGGGGTAGCGTTGGTGGTAGTCCAGTCCCAACCCATGCCGCTCGGCGTTCACCAGCGCTCCGGCGACCCCTTCATTCGATTCCAGCTGCAATGGCAAGCGGCCAATGAAATTCGCCTGGTTGTCCGCCAGTTCGGCGGCGGAGGGCGCTCGGCCAATCATCTTGCGGAATTCAGTTCGGATCAATTCGACCGCTCGTTCCAGATTTCTGGGGTTCACACCGGCCATCACCTGCCAGGGGCCGGGGCCATAGCCTCCGATCAGCGCGCTGTAAGCGTAGTATGCCAATCCGGCCTGCTCCCGCACCACATCCCCGATCCGCCCATACATGCCAAAACGGCCCAGGATGTTGTTGGCCAGCGAGGCAGCCAGGAAGTCCGGGTCGGCTCGCGGCGGACCGGCGAACCCAAGCACAATGTCCGACTGGCTCTTGCCCTCCAGCGGAACGTGCTCGCGCACAATGCCTTGCAGTGGCCGCAGGTCAGGCAGGGTCGGCTGCTTGACCTGGCGACCGGCAGCCCAGTCGGCGAACCGCTTCTCGACGGTCTGGGCGGCCCGCTTCGCCCGCACCCCGCCGACCACGCAGATCACCGTTCCGGCCGGTCGATAGTACCTGGCATGGAATCGGCGCAACTGCGCCGCGGTGAGCTTCTCAACCGTGTCACGATTGCCCTCGGTCGGCACCGCATACGGATGGTCTGAATAGATTAACCCGCTGAAGGCCAGGTCGGCGCGCGAGCTGGTATCCTGGTCGCGGATCGCCAAAGAGGTCAGCTTCTCAGCCACCATTCGGCTCACTTGTGTGGCCGGAAAGACCGGGGTCAACAGCACTTCGTGCAGCAGGTCCAGCAGCACTCCCAGGTCTTCCGCCAGCGCCTTGCCCGAGAACGCGGTGGTGTGCTTGGCGGTTGAGAAGCTCAACCGGGCCCCGATAGACTCGATCGATTCGTAGAGCTCGGCAAACTTCCGCTGCTCGGTCCCGAGCATCAGTCCGCCGGCAGTGGCTGCTGCCAATCCGGCTTGACTGGGCTGCTCCAATAGCGAGCCCACCGGCAGGTAGCCGGCAATCACCACTGAGGGGCTGGTCAGGTTCTCGCGCGCCAGCACCAGCATCCCATTGCCGAGCTCCCGACGCAGGACGGTGTCGGGGCCGGGCAGGCTGTCGAGATTGAGCTTAGGAAGAGCCAAATGGTTCATAGACCCCGACCACCCGATTCGAAGGGATCAGGCGCCGCCGGGCGACATCCAACATCGACTCCGGGGTGACCGCCGCCAATAGCTCCAGGTAGCTCTCGAACCATAGATAGTTTGCAAACATCTCAGAGAAGCCCAGCCACAAGCCCTGATTGGTGATGCTCTCGCTGCCATAGGCGAACAGCGCTCGAGCTTGCTTGATCGCCTTGGCCACTTCGGCCGCGCTCACCGGTTCCTGCAACAGCTTCTCCAGCTCCTCATCTACAGCCCGCTGGACCGTCTCCAGATCGCTGTCTGGCCGGAGTGTGACGCTGATCGAATACAGGTAGGGATGAATGGTTGGTACCAGCCCGCCAGAAACCGAGGCTGCCAGCTCGCCTTCCACCAGCCGCCGGTACAGCCGTGAGGTCTTGTTCGACACCCCGCCGCCGAACAAGTTCAGATTCGAGGCACCGGTCAGCGCGCTGTCAATCACGGCCAGTGGCACGAAATCCGGGTCGGTGGCGTTGGGCGCCCGGTAGGCCAATTCAAGGAAGACCGTCTCCCCCGGCCCTCGCACCGCAACGCGGCGTTCGCCGGCTTGCTCCGGCTCGGTACGGTCATGGTAAGCAGGAACTGGAGCCTTGGGGATCTTGCCAAACAGCTGTCGAATCTTGCGCAGCATGCTGCTGGCAGTGAAGTCACCCGCCACCGCCAGCACGGCGTTGCCGGGAACGTAATTGGTGCGGTAGTGGTCGTAGAGCTGATCGCGCGAGATCGAGTGCAGGTCCACCATGTCCCCAATCACCATGTGATGGTAGGGATGCAGCCGGAAAGCGGAGGCGTGGATCTCCTCCGACAATCGAAAGGTCGGTTCATTCTCGCTGCCCTGCCGCTCAGAGATGATGACCGTGCGCTCCGACTCGACTTCCGTGGGCTCGAACAGACTATTCTGCATCCGATCGGCCTCGATGCGCAGCGCCAGCTCGGCACGGTCTTGCGGCATCGTTTCGAAATAGGCGGTCCAGTCCAGCCAGGTGAATGCGTTCCAGAAACCGGCGTTGCGCGAAATCTCGCGGTCCAGCGTTCCCGCCGGATAGGCCGGAGTGCCCTTGAATTGCATGTGTTCGACCCAGTGCGACAGGCCGGTACCGCCGGCGCGCTCGTTGCGCGAGCCAACCCGGTACCACACCCAGGTGCTGATCAGCGGTGCGGTGTGAATTTCCTTGAGCCGGACTTGTAAACCGTTACGGAGCCGGGTGCTGAGAACGGCTCCGCTCATACGGCGGACTCCTCCGCGCCCGCCAGCTGTCGCCGGGGCTCCCCATCCGGCCCGTATCCTTGCCCAAACCCCATATAGCTGAATCCGAGTTCAAGCAGCTTGCGAGGGTCGTAGATGTTCCTGCCGTCCACGATCACCGGACGGGCCATCAGGCCCCGCACCCGCTCCAAATCGAGCTGAAGGAACTCGTTCCACTCAGTGCACACGACCAGGCCGTCGGCACCCTCCGCCAGATCGTACGGATCACGCGCCATCTCAATGTCCGGCATCGTCTCCGACGCGCTCGGCATGCCGACCGGATCGTAGGCCCGCACCCGGGCGCCCGCTGAGAGCAGCATCCGGGCCACATCCAGCGCTGGGGCCTCACGCAAATCATCGGTGTTGGGCTTGAAAGTCAGGCCCAACAGGCCAACCGTCTTCCCCTCCAGGCCACCCAACAGGGCGCGGGTTTTCTCGACCAATTGTGCGCGACGGTCCTGGTTGATGTCCATTACCGCTTGGAGCAACTGGGGATGGCGCCCCTTCTCTTCGGCCATGTAGGCCAAAGCCTTGACATCCTTGGGGAAGCACGAGCCGCCGTAGCCCAATCCTGCATCCAGGAAGTAGCGAGTGATGCGCGGATCGTAGCCCATTCCAGTAGCGACCTCCTTGATGTCGGCACCCAAGGCCTCGCAGATATTGGCAATCTCGTTGATGAAGGAGATCTTGGTGGCCAGGAAGGCGTTGGAGGCGTACTTGATCATTTCGGCCGTGCGCAGGTCGGTGATCAAGATCGGAGCCCGCAGCGGCAGGTGCAACTGGGCCACTTTCTCGGCGGCCCGTTCGTCAGTGGAGCCGAGCACGGTACGCGAGGGATTCATGAAGTCTGCGATCGCCGCTCCCTCCCGCAAGAATTCGGGGTTGGAGACCACCGAGAAGGGGATGGACACTTTTTGGTGCTCGCGCACGATGTCAGCTACCCAGTCGCCGGTGCCGACCGGGACAGTGGATTTGTTGATAATGATCAGCGGGGCGATCATGTGCTCGGCGATCGATTCGGCCGCTTGACGCACGTATTTGAGGTCGGCTTCCCCCTCAACGCCGCCAGGAGTGCCGACCGCGATGAAAATGAACTCCGCCTGGCGGATCGCCTCTTCGTAGGAGGTGGTGAAGCTCAGGCGACCGGCGTCCACGTTCCGCCCCACCAGCTCCTCCAAACCAGGCTCGTAGATCGGCAGCTGGCCACGCAGCAACCCATTGATGCGCTCCTGATCGGTGTCCAGCCCCACTACCCGGTTTCCAAGATCAGCGAAACATGCCCCGGTTACCAGCCCGACGTGACCTACTCCAACCACGGCAAGGTTCTTCAATTCGCCTCGCTTTCTCCCAGAGTCGGCAAAGTGGGCAATGATACCATGGCGGGTCCAAGCGGACAGTTTCCGGCCGCAAAAGCTCACTTTGTGGCTATGACAACTCACACTTGCCCGAATTTAGTCGACTTTCTAGACTGGATTTGGCATGCATTTCACGCGGCAGGCCGATTACGGCCTTCGTACCGTACTCTACCTGGCGGGGTTGGAGGCTGGGGAGTCGGTTGCGACCTCCAAAATCGCACGCGACCAGCACATCCCGACCTCTTTCCTGGCCAAAATCGTGTCGCAATTGGCGATCGCCGGCGTCTTGCGCACCGCTCGTGGTGCGCGGGGCGGGGTGTCGCTGGCCCGGCCAGCGGCCCGGATCAGTGTGCTGGACGTTGTGCAGGCAATCGACGGTCCGATCGAGTTGGTCCATTGCCTGGACGACCCCGAGGATTGCATCTTCAGTCAGGCCTGTTCGATCCAGCAGACGCTGCAAGAAGCGCAGCAGGCACTGAGAGGCAGTTTAGCAAGCACAGATTTCGCCAGCCTGGCAAGCAAGCAGGCTGTGATGCTGAGCTAGGGTGCGACACGCCTTGAGTTGAAACGGCGCTCGACAATCCGGGAGCCTGCCAGCTCGCCAGACCCGGACAGCAGCTGACTCAGACGAAGAACCCCCGCCAGCGGGGGTTCTTCGTTTTCAACGCCAGAGGAACCGTGGCGTACAATCGTCTGCGTCCGCCTCGGAGCAGCCATGGAAGTGTTGCACGCTATCCAAACCAAACGAGCAGTACGCAATTTCAGCCAACGGCTGGTTGATGAGCAGACTCTGCAGACCATTGTCAATGCCGGGCGTCGGGCTCAGTCATCCAAAAATAGTCAGCCCTGGCACTTTCTGGTAGTCCGCGACCGCTCGACTCTCAGCAGGATGTCCGAGCTCGGGCGATATGCCGGACAGCTTGCGGAAGCTGCGGCAGCGATTGCCATCCTCACCCCCGATCCTGACGAGCGCTGGTCAATCATGTTCGACGCTGGGCAGGCGGCCGGCTACATGCATCTTGCAGCGTGGTCGCTGGGGGTCGGCACCTGTCCGGTCACAATATATGAATATGAGCAGGCCCGAGAACTGCTGGGCATTCCGCCGGAACTACACCTGCGAGTTGTGCTTTCGGTGGGCTACCCGGCCGATCCGGAGGCGCTAACTGACAGTCCGAAGCGCGGCGGGCGCAAGCCATTGGAGGAGGTCCTGCGCTTTGATCACTGGAACTCGTAACGCGCCTAAGCTGCGCGGCCTGCTGCTCTCAGTCACGCTGACCCGGACCGTCACCAACACCGGCTTCCGTATGGTCTACCCGTTCCTGCCGGCTCTGGCACGTGGCTTGGGCGTGCAACCGGAGCTGCTTATCGCTGCTGTCACGGCACGCTCAACGCTGATGCTCACCAGCCCGCTGCTGGGCTCGCTGGGAGACCTGCGCGGCCGGCGCTTTGCCATGGTTCTTGGCGTGATCGTGTTCGCGGTCGGGCTGGCGCCCGTGACTCTTTGGCCGTCCTTTGCCACATTTGTGATTGCTGTTCTGGCCACCGGCCTGAGCAAAGCACTGCTCGATTCTGCGCAAGCGGCGCTGCTGGGCGATCATATCGAATTCGAGCGCCGCGGAACGCCGATGGCGTTGGTGGAGGCCAGTTGGTCGCTGGCCTACTTGCTCGGTGTCCCCGCGATTGGCCTCTTGATTTCGGCGTTCGGATGGAAGTCGCCATTTCCGATCCTGACCGCGCTGGCGGTGCTGAGTGGGCTGTGGATGCTGCGCACGATCCCGCGCGACCGGGGACGGCAGCCCAACCAACTCAAGCTGGCGGGAACCTTTGCCGCGATCCTTTCCCGATCTTCGGCGTTGACCGCGCTGGCGGTTGCGCTGCTCATCGCCATGGCGAACGAAGCAGTAGGCATCGTGTACGGGCTGTGGATGGAGGGTTCTTTTGGCCTACAGATCGCGGCGTTAGGGGCAGCCTCGGCTTTGATCGGGGTTTCCGAACTCGGGGGCGAAGGCCTGGTCGCCGGAATTTCCGATCGGCTGGGCAAACGGAGGGCGGTCAGCTTTGGCCTAGCCTTCAGCGCCGCTGCCCTGCTGGCCTTGCCGATCCTGGCGAGAAACCTTGGCGGAGCATTGCTTGGATTGTTTCTGATGTACCTCAGCTTTGAAGTCTCGATCGTGGGCATGCTGCCCTTAATGACCGAACAGGTGCCACAGGCGCGTTCGACCTTGCAGGCGACGGCCGTCGGCGCCTTCTCGCTGGGCCGCGCCTTGGGGGCGCTCATCGGCGGGCCGCTGTTCGCCAAGGGAATCCAGGCCAACGCACTGGTTGCCGCCGGTTTGAATCTGATCGCCCTGCTGCTGTTGCTGACCCTGGTAGACGAGCGCGGTGCCTGAAGCTGATCTGCTGATCTACAACTGCGGTCAGCTGCTCACGCTGCGGGGCGGACTGCAGCGCGGTTCGCACCTGGGCGAACTCGGAATGCTGACCGAAGGCGCGATCGCCCTATCCGGGAGTGACATCCTGGAAGTTGGCCCCAGCGAGCAACTGCGGGAGAGCTTACACGCCACACACGAGATCGACGCCGGCGGCCGGGTAGTCATGCCTGGATTCGTCGATCCTCACACGCACCTGATCTGGGCCGGCGACCGGGCGGGCGAATTCGAATTGCGGGTGGCAGGCGCCAGCTACATGGAGCTGCTGGAGGCCGGGGGTGGGATCTTATCCACTGTGCGTCAGACCCGGGCCGCCGGGCTGGATCAGCTGATTTCTCAAGCCGCGCTGCGCGCCCAACGCATGCTGACCTACGGCACGACCACCGCGGAAGCGAAGACCGGCTATGGACTGGACTACGATACCGAGCTGAAGATGATGCAGGCCATCCTGTCGCTCGACCGGCAAGGACCGCTCGAGTTGATCCCTACTTTCTTGCCAGCACATGCCGTGCCGGAGGAGCACTCGGTCGGCAAATATACGGCACTGATCTGCGAGCAGATGCTGCCGCAACTGCGTGAATGGTGGCCCGACGACCGACCGCTTCCATTTGTTGACGTGTTCTGCGAGCGGGACGTGTTTGATCTGGACCGGACCCGGCGCATCCTGGAAACGGCCAGCCAACTGGGCTTCCCGCTGAAGATTCATGCCGACGAGTTTGTATCATTGGGCGGGGCCCGCCTGGCGGCCGAACTTGGCGCAGTATCGGCCGATCATCTGGTTGTGACCCCTCCCGCCGATCTGCAGGTGCTGGCGCAGTCTGACACGGTGGCAGTCGCCCTACCAGCCACGCCCTTCGGCCTGGCCCAGCACGAATACACACCCGCCACGGAAATCCTCGAGGCCGGCGGCATACTGGCCGTGGCCACCGACCTCAACCCCGGGACGGCCTGGTGCGAGAGTATGCAGTTCGTGCTGGCCCTGGCCTGCCGCTACCTGGGATTGACGCCAGCCCAGGCGATCGCAGCGGCCACGATCAACGCCGCCGCGGCGATCGATCGCCAGTCTCGCCTTGGAAGCTTGGAGCCTGGAAAACAGGCTGACCTGCTGGTGCTCGAAGTGGGCGACTACCGTCAGCTCGGCTACCGTTTTGGCACGAACCTTGTACGGGTGGTGGTGAAGAAGGGCCGGGTCGTCGTGGACCGCTCGGCCTGAGGTCGCTGATCACCCCGATCGTGCTTGGTCAGTTGGAGGACGGATGCACTTCTCAGAGTTGCCGACATTCTTGCAGGCGGTTGCGCTAGTGGGCGCTGCCTTTGTGGCATGGATCGCCTTGCGATTTGCGCTGAAAGTCACCGTGCGCCTGTTCACCGTGGGCTGTCTGGCGATCGCAGTGTTGGTGTTGATCGGGGGCCTTGCCGGCTGGATTGGCTGAGCGAAGCGAAGTGCCTGCGGTGCTGAGCGAAGCGAA
>Ga0315553_10003679_pt1 | contig 11833 bp, 9 predicted proteins | sample SalMarSW160140MG_FD_203099 | JGI IMG/M metagenome (GOLD analysis project Ga0315553, IMG submission 203099) | Salt marsh sediment microbial communities from the Plum Island Ecosystem LTER, Massachusetts, United States - Salt Marsh Sediment SW1601-40 ... | reverse complement strand
CTGGACGTGTCGTTCATCGATCTGGGCGGGGGACTTTTTAGTCCGTCCGCCGGAGATCAGTTCGACATTATCGCCGCCGGCAGCCGTAGCGGTGCGTTCGACTTTGTCAATCTGCCAACGCTTGCGCCGCAGCTGGTCTGGGACGTCGGCTATCACGTAGCGGGACTGACGCTCAGCGTCAGCGACGTGATCGGCGACTTGAACGGCGACGGCATGGTAACAACCGACGACGTGAGCGCCTTTGTGCTCGCGCTGACCAACCGCGCCGCGTACGATGCGCTCTACGACTTTGTCGATGTCGATCACGTGGGCGACGTGAACGAAAACGGCACCTTCGACTTCGGCGACATCGGGCCGTTCCAATCGCTCGTGGCTTCCGCCGCTGCCGCCGGCTCATCCGCGGCGGTACCCGAGCCGGCGACGCTCGTGTTGTCCGCGTTCACGCTGATTGGGCTGGCCTCGCGACGAGTATGTTCTCGGCATACGAAGCGCTCCGCGCCGGCCGGGGAACTGTGTTAAAGCACCCCAACGAGGCTCACAAACGCTTTCGTGACAGACCTTCAGGAGATACCCCATGTGCCGTTGGAATTGCCGATACAGTCTGCTCTGTTGGCCACTTGTACTGTGGATCGCCTTTGCGGTCTGCAGTGAGGCCCTCGGCTTGCCGATCACGCATCAATTGGTGGTCAATCCTATTCAGGTTTGTAATGACGCCGGCACCACTTGTGCGAATCCTGATCGCGAGCTTTTCCTCGCCGAGACCGACAAGATCTGGAGTCAGGCGGGCATCGACGTCAAGTTTCTCGATTGGAGAGTGATGAATGACAGTGATGCTCTGTCGATTGATCCACTCAGCGACCTAACGTCCGCCCCGAACAACCAGTCGATGGGCGGCGACATAATTAACATGTGGTTCGTCCAATCGATCTCCGGAGCCTTCGGCAAAGCGAGCATCAACGGTCGCACTGCAGCAATCAGCGACGGCATCTTCTCTTATTCCGGTGGCGCGGGCCGCCGCGATACGATCGCTCACGAACTCGGGCATACACTTGACTTGCCCCACATAGCCGGCGATTTTCCGCTCAATCTGATGGAAGAAGGCGGGCCTCGAACGCCTGCCACCAACATAGACCAGATCTATCCCGACGGTGACCAGCGGGACCAACTCTTCGCGGATCAAATCGACACTGCCCTAGACAGCCAATTTCTCGAACTATTGGACTTCTCGATTCCGGGCGACGCCAACATCGACGGTGTGGTCGATGAACTCGATGTGGCCGACTTCATCGATGGCTGGCTCAATGAGGAGCCGGATCCCGGCGAGATCTCCTGGCGAAAGGGCGATTTCGATCTGGACGCCAAGACGACGTTGGCCGATGCGTTCATTCTTCACAAAGCGTTGATCGACGCGGGCATGTCGGGCCTCAACTTTTCGCAGCTAGGTGCGGTACCCGAGCCGGCGACGCTCGTGTTGGCCGCGTTCGCGCTGATTGGACTGGCCGGCTGCGGCCGGTCATGTCGTCAGACCACCTTGTCGCGCGAGCGAAGCTGAACTTTCCGGTGCGACGGCCCAGCTGGGCAGTTAACTTTAGGGTGCGCCAAGAAGGAGCTTCACGTCGCGTGCGTTGGCTTCGAAGCTGGTACGCACGTGCAGGAGTTGATTCTTGCCATCTGGCGGTGTTCTCTCGAAGACAACGCTCTGCAAGAGATTTCGCCACAAATCCAACCAGGCTAGCTCCTGTGGTGTCTTTTCGAGCGTGACATCGGCTGCGGCGCTCTCCCTGACAGTGTCCATGGTCGTCGACAGCGCACACATCGCCCCGAGTACCTCGTCAGCAGCGGTTTCGCTCTGGCAGGCCGCCACCGACTGAATTGAGAAGCGATTCGTCTTGGCGTTCCAGTCCAGGCCGACTCCGTAGAAATCCACGTTTTCGTAAAGTGGCTTCAACTGAACTACCATCTTCTCTTTGTCGTTCGGCGTAATCTTTCGGCCCAGGCTGTCGTTGTCGCAGACGAACGTCACCAGCCCGCCGTCGACCGCCCGCCACGTCGCTTCCCATCGGTACGGCTTGTTCGCATCTCTCGCTGCTACCTCTTTTGCTTCGGCAGTTTGATCGTCCTGTTTGGTTGACGACTCATCAAGAGAAGAAGAGCCAGCAAGGGTCACCACGATCGTCCGGTCATCCGGAAACCGCAGACGAGGCTTGCCTGGCCCCATCGCGGGTATGGGGGGAAACTCGATGCATTTGGTACCACCTTCCGTAACCACCTGTGCTTTGGGAAATTGTTGGGCAATGAGGTCGCGCCAGCTTCGCGATTTCGCCATGTGGATCACAAAACCGTTGGCCCCGACCACAAGCCGGCCACCTTCACCCGATCCACCGACCTTTACCTCCTTGGTGACGCGAAACTCGGCAATAACATTTGCCGCAACCCAGTCGACCTGTCTCAAATCGAGGTCCGGAAACTTTTCCCGTTCCATCGCGTAAGAAATAAATATTTCGGCGAATTCGCTGTTGATCAATTCAACGTACGGCTGCACCTCGGGATGTCGCAGGATTTCACCCACGCGAATCAATATTGCGCCATGCTCCGCGTCGGGGATGCACGACGGGTAGAACGGCTCGCGGCGAAACTCGGCGTCGTAGATCGACAGAACAGCGGCGTCCGCCTCGCGCATCGCTTTGCCGTCGAACGTCATCACAGTGCGTCGGGCCGTTCGTGCCGCTGGGTCCGCACCGGACGCCGGCTTGGTTACGGACTCCGCGCTCTTGGTCGAGGCAACACCCGCGGTCGGTTCTTCGGCCGTCGCCACGGGGCCCCGCAGCAGGCTGGCCGACACCGCGACCGCCACCACGCCGGCCACGGCACAGATCGTCACGAGACTGCCGTGGCGCACTTGTCTTGTAACTTCATTGGATCGCAACATTTCTATCCTCCTTGATAAGAAATCTGACGACATGGGAATGATCGAACCGCCCGACCACACTCGTTTACTGCCATAGTTGCCGTCCAACCGCAACGCCGCGTGGGCCAGCCCGCGCACGTAGCCCGACCGATCGCCGCAAAGGACGATCGCCAAGCGGTCCGTGGCCGCTTCCTGGTCCATCGCCAGCCAGCGAGCACCTGCCCGCACCAGTGGGTGATAGAAATGCAACGCGACGCTCAGCCGGCCCAGTAGCCGGAACCAGAAATCGGCCCGTTTCACGTGAGCGACTTCGTGAGCCAGCACAGCGTTCAATTCGTCAGCGGACCAGTCCAGCCAACACGCCGGCAACAGGATCACCGGTCGCAGCCAGCCGAACGTGGCGGCGCAACCAAGCCGATCCGTTTCGCGCAGTTCAATCGCCCGAGTGCCGCACTGTTTGGCGAGGTCTGCCACGCGGTCGACGACGTCTCGATCCGCAACCATCTTGCCTGTTGCGCGAAGTCGCTGCACGCCAAACAGCGCTATCGCTAATCGCATCAGTCCCAGCCCACTTCCCGCCAGCAACAGCCACAGCAATATCCTGGTCGCCGGCGCTTCCTTTGCCCGAGCCGACGGCGTAACTGCACGGAACGCACTCTGCAAATAGCGCAGCAGGTCGGGCGCAACTGCCACGTTCGCAGGATTCGCGTTGCGACCGCCACTCGAACTGTCTTCGACGGACGGTCTGACTTCTGATTCGCCGACGTTCGATCTTTCGGCGAGATTGGGTTTGTCTCTGACACCTTCTCCTGAAAGCTGGCCCGCGGGCTCCGCAAAAAGTGACAACCAGGTCCACGACCGCGGCAAGGGCACGAACACGACGAGCGTCAAGAGCACAAAGGTACCTGCTGTCGCACTGCCGACCGCCGCGCGGCTGGCCGACAATGCCCCGGGCAAGCAGACGCGAACGATGATCGCCGCCAAAGCGACCAGCGTGATTTGAATCGCACAGGCGGTGAGAGTTACGGACAGCGTGCTCATTTTTCGTGCTCCTGCAGAACCTTGTGCAGCAACTCGCGCTCTTTGGCTGTCAGCCGTCGTTCCTGTAAAACCTTAACCAACAGTCGCTCGCGCGAACCGCGGAACACGCGGCGCACCAGATCACCCACCAACTTGCGCGAAACGTCGTCGAACGATCGCGCCGGGCGATAGGTGTACGGTCTCTCGTCGTTGGTTTGCCGTAGAAACCTCTTTTCCAACAGTGTGCGTACGAGATTGGCCACCGTGACGTACGCGCGGTTGGCACCACCCTTTGCTAGCAGGTCGCGAGCCTGCGAGGCGGTGAGTTCCCCGTGCCGCCAGTAAACCTGCATCACTTCCAGTTCACGCTCGGTCAGTTCCTTGGCCGCCGGTCGAGGCATGCGTGGCGTCTCCTTTGAGAATCCAAATTTGGAGTTTCAAATTTGAATAATCAAATACCATGCGGCGACACTATCGGTCAACACGAGTTTCTTGAGAAATCCGTCCACTGAATCGACACCCCTGGGGTTTACCGAACTTCGGCACTAACAAGCTCAGCCGAAAACGTTGCTGTCGGCTGCCACCCCTTGATTAGACTGGCCGGATCTCCGGGCCGGTCTGCTTGCGAAGCCAGCGCACTGGCGGCCAGTGCGATCTAGCGTATAATCACTCGCTTTGGGTGTCGGCAGTCGATTTCCTCGAACCGGTGGCCTCCCGGCTGCCGTCGATGCTTGTGAAGCGCTATTCAAACACCCTCGTCGAACCCATGAATCCACCAGACCGCGAACCGAGAGAAGTGCGAGAGATCGCGGTTGAAAACGCCGCGACCGGCAGGCGGGTCGAGGGATGGGTCGTCACCGGCGGCGGTCGGGCGGTCGTCGAGCACGTCGCTCGTCTGGCCGATTGCGACGGCGCCGCGGTGCTCGAGCGAATTGTCCGCCGTCTGCTCGTACAAAAAGGGGCCGACTGGACCAGCGTCATCCTGAGTGAGTATCTGGGATTGTACGACGATTCGCAGGGCACCTTCGCGCTCGTTTGGGACAAGCAGTCTCGGCAGCTCCTAGCGCATGGCGCGGTGTTCCAATCGGCCAGTCATCCCGCCGCCGCCCTGGTGGCGCACATTCGCACGGCCGATGAATTCAAGACGCTGGGGTTGGGGACCCTGGTCACGGAAGAAGTGACGCGGGCCGCGCTGGATCAAGGGGCCGAGGTGGTGGTGCTGGCCACCGACGACAAGTTGCACCGCGTTGAACAGGGGGAACGGGCCGCTTACACGATGTACGGCAAACTGGGCTATGCGATCGTGGCCGAAAAGAACCTGGCCGACACCGTCGACTGGCTGATGGTCGTCGATCGGCCGATCTTCGAGCTTTGCCAGGGAGCCAAGCACGCCGCCGGCGGACGCTTTCCCCGTGAGGCGTCCGACGAGGTGCAACGGATGCAGCGGGACCTGGTTGACCGTACGCGGGCGCGTATGGGAGACAAACTGGCGAGCGGACGCGTCGAGCCGGTGGGCGACGGCGATCTGGCGAATCTCTTCTTGCTGATGAACCTGGCGCCTGGCGACGATTTTCGCCTCAAGCTCGGCCCCTGGGGCGTTCACCACGGCCCGGAGCTGGAACGTGCTTTCATCGTGGCGGTGCGGCCGGCGCTGTCGGATCGTGACCGCCTGGCTGAGGCCAGTCTGACGCTGCGAAATGAGCAAGGCGCTGTCCTGGCCGTTTGTGCCGCCAGCCGGGTCAGTCCGCTGACGCGCAACACGATGAAGATCGACTTCTACTGCCTGCCGGAGTTTTTAGAGAACAATGCGTCGGCCGTCGCCTCACTGGTCGAAGAAACGATCGGGCGGATCGAGCGTTCTGAATTATCTCCCCGACCGTGCAGGCTGTCGTTCGTTGGCGTCGATGCTGCGAAGATGGCGGTATTTGAAGCGGCCGGATTTGCCGCGATGGGAGCGGCGCACGCTTACTACGCTCAAGATGGACAGAAGACGTTTGAAGCGCGAGAGTACGTGAGGGAGAGATAGGCAAACGGGGAAGGCGGAAGGGGGAATGGGGAAGGAATTTCAAATTTCAGATTGATGATTTCAGATTTCCCTGATCCCCGCATCCTGTGTCCTGCATCCACTAACTAACAACCAGCTACCAACAACCAACCTTGAACCTTGAACTGAATCAGCCATGCAACAAAAAAGTCTCTGGCTCGTTTACGCGATACTGGTCACGGTGTTCTGGGGCGTGTGGGGGGCGGTGGTCGACGTGCCACGCGACAACCACTTTCCCGAAACACTCAACTACGTTGTTTGGTCGCTGACCATGGTGCCGCCCGCCATCGTGGCCCTGTGGATCGCGAAGTGGAAACTTGATTACGACTTCCGCTCCGTGTTGCTCGGTCTGGTGGTAGGATTTCTGGGAGCCGGCGGGCAATTGATTGTGTTGAAGGCACTGAGCCTGGCTCCCGCTTATCTCGTGTTTTCGGTCGTTGCCCTCTCGCCGGTGGTGACCATTCTGCTGGCCTTGGCCATTTCGCGTGAACGTGCCGCCTGGTTCGGCTGGGTCGGAATCGTGCTTGCGCTGGTCGCCGGCGTGATGCTTTACTACAACCCTGAGAAGAAGGCAAACAGCGAATCGCTGTGGGTAATCCTGGCGCTCATTGTTCTGGTGGCCTGGGGTATCCAGGGATTCATTTTTTCTTATGCGAATCGGACCATGAGGGCCGAAAGTATCTTCTTTTACATGGCGCTTACGGGAGTTTTGCTGGCGCCTGTTGCAATCGCCATGACCGACTTTTCCCAGACGATTAATTGGGGACTCAAAGGGCCCTACCTGGCGGCGATCATTCAGCCACTCAACTCAGTTGGTGCACTCTTGATCGTGTACGCCTTTCGCTACGGCAAGGCGATCATCGTGGCTCCGATGACCAACGCCGGTGCGCCTGCTATTACTATTGCCATCTCGCTGGCGCTAGCGTCGAGCAACCCCACTGCGATACAAATCGCGGGCATGGTCGCAGCCGTCGTGGCCGCGCTGCTGATGGCCATTGAAGAGGAGCAGGAAGCTGAAGCAGAAGAACCCGCCACCGAAGCGCCGTAGCTTGTGCGCGCGTTGCTTGCTCCACCAACGATTTGACAACTTCTGTGAACAGTTCTGCCCGGTCCTCAAACTTGGCGGCACTGTTTCAGTTACCCAATTCTACCGAGATCGGCCAGCTCGCCGGCCTGTTGATCCAAATACACAGGCCAAGCCCTCGCGGCTAAGAAGTCGTCGCTTTTCGACTAATCCGCGCCCTGGGTCTGGGCCATTTTGTATAGTTCGCTCGCGGCGAGCAAAAACCCACCCGTCGCATACGGTGCACTTTTCTCTAGCTTCGACGTGGCGGGCCTATCACCGACCGGTTGCACCCAGCCGAGTTTACCGGACGGCTCGACGGCTGCGACCAAGGCTTGCCACCCGCGCAGCGCCGGCTCTAAATACATGTCGCGGTCCAGCACCCCGTGATTCACACCCCAAAGCAATGCGTAGGTGAAAAAAGCTGTGCCACTCGTCTCCGACTGATTCCAAGTTTCTGCATCGAGCAGCCCGGATGCCCAGTAGCCGTCCGGCTTTTGAAGCTTAACCAGTTGCTTCATCATTCGTCGGAACAGGACCTCGTACTTCTTGCGACGGGGATCGTCTTCCGGGAGCGCCTCCATGACGTGCGTCAGGCCAGCGACAACCCATCCATTACCGCGCGACCAAAAAACGGGGCGTCCATTGGCTTCTTTCTCGGTGAAGAACCGCGAATCACGAAAGAAGAGCGAGTCGTCTTTATCAAAAAGATAGTCCGTCGTTTTCCACCAAAGGCGATGTGCTTGATCCGCGTATTTGGGGTCTCCGGTAATCTCGGTGAGCTGAAAGAGCGTGGGCGGTGCAAAAAAAAGTGCATCGCACCATGCCCATTCACGTCGGCTTATTTTATCTTTCCACTCGAGTGGCTCGTCGTAAGGAAGTTTGCTAAGCCTGTCGAACTGCGAGCGCATCGGCTCAAGCATCCTGGGCTTGCCATAGTGCTTGAACAGTTGCCCATAGAAGTAGCCAATGCAATGCTGGTTTGCGTCGCGTTCACTATCACCCATCCGCCACTCGTTTTTCTCACCGACATCCAGAAGCGTTTGAAAGTAATGCTCCTGATCCGTTGCAGCGGCGTATTTTGACAAACCGACAAAAAAGGTCGCCCAGACCCAGCCGCGCGTATTATCCCTGCGACGCGCGTTTTGCCGGGTTTCAAGCTGCCAATCCGCGACTCGATCGGCGAGCTTTTTGATTTCCTCCGAGGGCGGAATCTCGGTTGCTGCAGCTCTGGAAACCACGGCTCCCGCCGAGACGAGAACCAGAACTACCAGTCCGTGTGCATAAAACCTTTGGTTCGCTAACTGTCCCATCTGGATGTACCCCTTTACGAATCGTTGCCAGCTCTAAACGTTCTCGCGCCATCGACACACCTCCACCAGACGGTGACCTAACTCTCCGGCAGGCCGTAGAGCACTTTGTGGGCATTTTTCTCGTAGATCTTCTCCAGCACGTCTTTCGGGAGAAAGATGCCGTAGATCATCCAGAAGCCCTGGCGATGGTGGCTTTCGGCCGAGTCCCAATACTCATCGTCCGTTTCCAGGAAACGGTAATAGCCGCGATACGCGTCGACGTTCGGCGGCGTGTCGGTGCCGAAGAGAACGCGGTCCTGATACTTGATGAGGAACTTCCGCGCGGTGTATGGCTGGCGGCCCAGTTCGTTGATCCGCGCGTCGATGTCGATGTACAAATTCGGATACTCGTCGATCCATTTGCCGACGGTCTCCAAATCCTCCGGATCGTTGGCACAATGTGCCCCGATGAACTTCGTGTGTGGATGCTTCGCGATCACGTGGTTGCGCTGGTCGAGCAATTCTTCGCGCGACGGGAACTTGTCACCGTAGAAGAGCCAATCGGGATGCTCGTTCAGTTCGTGCCACCGCTCGTTGTTACCATCGAGCGGTGTAAAAAAGGCGGCCGGATCGGCCGTGTGAATCATCACCGGGCGGTTGTACTCGGCGCACAATTCCCAGATCGGGTCGAGCTTCGGATCGTCGACCGGCACCAGGCGACCGTCCTTGTAGTGATGTGTGAGTCCCAAACTCTTGTGAAACTTGAGACCCTTAGCCCCGGCCTCGAAACCCTGGCGGAGCCGTTTCACTTCGCGGTCGGACCAGCCGGGGTCGTCGATGCCTTCGAAGTTGATCAGGGCAAAGGTGAGAAACCGTCCCGGATGTGCTTCGTCGAGAGCGTGGAGCGTTTCGGTGAGCTTTTCGTCCCAGCCGCCGTCGAGATTCACCACGGTCGTCACGCCGGCGTCGTCCATGGCTTGCAGGTATTGTTTCACGCGCTCGGGCGTGAGAAATTTGGCACCGCCGCCCAGGTGGTTGTGCACGTCGATGGCGGGAAACGCCGGCTTGTCGGGCGTCGTGTCCTTGGCCTTGAGCATCGACTTTGGATGCCAGTCGCGGAGCTTCAGTTCGCGAATATCGTCCTGGGCCATGGCGACCGTCGACATCAAAAGGAAGGTGAGCAGGCAGGTTACGTAACGCATGACGAGGGTCCTTTCTGCAGGAGTCAAGAGTTGAGAGTCCAATGGTGAACTATAAGCAATCGACACTCGATGCTCTACTCTGGACTCTCCGCTTTGGACTCTCGAGGCGAATCGAAAACAAGCGTTCCAAACTTTTTGAATTCGTGAAAGCTGGGTCCGACCCGGGCCCAATCCCAGGCGGTCGACTCTCCCTCGTCATAATCTACGCGATAAAAATTGGCTCGCCAGCGGGTGCCCGGCCGGGGAGGCACGTTTTCGAGCGGTTTGAGCAACGCGTAGGGCACGAACACCTCGGCTCGCCAGCCCTGGATTTCGGCCCCGCTTTTCTGCGGCCCGCCGACGAGCGAAACCGCCTTCTTCGTTTTTCGTTCGCCCTCGTAGTGCCAGGGCCGCCAACCAAGTTGCTTGCCCTCAAAATTGGGGATAAGGATCGGCAGCTCCTTGCCGAGCGGCGAGATCTCGTACTCCAGGTAGAGCGGATATCGCTCGTCCGGCCAGAGGAAAAACTCGAACACGTCCTCGTGCCAGAGATCGTCGAAGTCGTTTTCCATCGTGGCCGAGAGCCGGCGGTCCGTCCCATCCATCAGCACGTAGAGCCCCGTCTTGGAATAGAGCACCTTGACCCGGGCCGTGTAATCGTGAGACCCCTTGGGCCGTTTGCTCAAATTGGTCCAGTCGGTCTTGTTCCAGGCCGCGTTGCTGCCCTGGCCGGTGATCTGGAAATCGTCGGTGGGTTTCACGTGCATGGTGGGCGGTGACGGTTCGGCTGCTCGCGCTGCACCGGCCACGATGACCGCAGAGACAACCGCCAGCACGCGGAGCGGTCGGCTCTGCCAGCACGTGCGTCGGGCCGGTCGATCTGTTTGAATTTTTTGTGGCATGGCTCAGCCCGGATGGTTCTTGATTGCGAGGAAAACCGTGTCCAAGGGGGACACGCACCTGTGGCGCGAGACAATCGCGTGCGTCACAAACTACCTACCGTGAGCTACATGATATCAGGAAGTCGGCGTGCTAACGAGTCGCCAGCAGACCCGGGTTCTTCCTACCACCCTGTCCGTTCGATTTCTCGTCCTGCGGACTCTTTGAATGGCTCGACGATACCATTCGGTTGAGCGTGGGGTGGTTGCCACGGATATGGTGCGAGAGGGCTTTTCGTGCGGTGCGCCAATCGCCCTGGATCAGCGCCGTGAGAATCTCGCGGTGTTGCCGGATCGTTTCGATACTGGTCTCGCGATCCTGCGATTCCCATTGAAACAGCAGTTGGTAATAGCCGCCGTGCCGCTGCATGAAGTCTTTGATATATGGATTTCTCGACCTGTCAATGATGTACGCGTGCAGTGAGTTGTCGATCCGCAACGCCTCGTCGGCAGTCTCGGGCATCTTGTTCCTGTCGAGGAACTTGCGTAATTCATCCTTCTGCAGGCGGCCGCGGGCCAGCTTGAGGGCTTTGAGTTCCAACACCTCACGGACCTCGAGAAAGGCTTGCAGGTCTTCCTGGCGGAATGGCCGCAACCGCCAGCCGCACCGCGGGAAATGCTCCAACACGCCGTATCCGGCAAGGCGGTGGAAGAGATTGCGAATGGCCGAGCGGCTGATGCCGTATTTTTCGGCCGTCGCCTCCTCGCGGAGGTAGACCGGTTCGCCTTCCAGGCTCAGCTTCACCAGATCGTGGGAAATGATCTGAAAGACGTCGCGAGGCGGCGGCGGCGGGGACGGGGCTCTTGCCCCCTGATGTAACGGCTGCTGTCCGTCGTGAGGTGACAGACGCCGGTTAGCACCTTTTTTCAGGATGCCCTCGTCGATCAGCTCTGCCACGGCAGCCCGCACGGGAGTGACACTGACGCCGTAGTGCTCGGCGAGCGACTGGAGCGTCAGCGGAGCAGGCAGCTTACGGCCGGAGCGGAGGCGGCTGTTCAGGTCTGCTTTGATGTACGACGAAATGGACATGGGCACGCAAATATCGAGGGAAAGATACTCTCAAGTTACTTGATATAGCGGTCAAAAACAAGTATATTGGCACCAAAGTCATTTTCTGACCATTTGCTTGCCACGAGGAGGCCTGTTCTGAAATGAGTCCTTCCCATCGACGCAATTCGAGTGATTCGAGTGATCTGTCGCGGCGTGAGGTGCTGCGACTTTCCGGCGCGGCGGCGGTTTCGCTGGCCGGCGGACTGACGCTGCAGGTGGGTCGCGCCTATCCGGCTGACACGACCAAGAATGTGCGTATGGGCGTGGTCGGTGGAGGTTTCGGTACGCAGTTCTATTGGAACGAGCATCCGAACTGCGAGGTGTCGGGCGTCACCG
>Ga0315553_10003678_pt1 | contig 11833 bp, 18 predicted proteins | sample SalMarSW160140MG_FD_203099 | JGI IMG/M metagenome (GOLD analysis project Ga0315553, IMG submission 203099) | Salt marsh sediment microbial communities from the Plum Island Ecosystem LTER, Massachusetts, United States - Salt Marsh Sediment SW1601-40 ... | reverse complement strand
TCAGGCTCTGATTCTACGCCCTCTCGCTACCATTCGAACCGTATCGCCTGATCACAGATCGCGCGATTTTACTTCCTGCCACAGCGCCTCCAGCTCTTCGATCGTCAGCGCCGTCATATCCAGTTCGCGCTCAAGGGTGATCTGCTCAACAGCGCGAAAGCGGCGCCCAAAGCGGGTAGTGGCCTTGCGCAACGCCGTCTCCGGATCGACCTGTAACCAGCGGGCCCAATTGACCGCCGCGAACAGCAGATCGCCCAGTTCCATTTCCCGCTCCTCCGGGCTAGTCGCGGCCTCCACCTCGGCGATCTCCTCCCGCACCTTGTCAGCCACGCCGCTCGGCTCGGTCCAATCGAATCCCACGCGGGCTGCCCGCCGGCTGTAGGTGTCGGCCTGCTGCACCGCCGGGAGCGCCGCCGGGACCCCGTCCAGCACAGAGCGGAAGCCATCCTCCTCACCCTTTTCCTCGCGCTTCAACTCCTCCCAGCGCTTGAGCACCTCCTGGGTCCCCGTCACCGGCCGGTCCCCCCACACGTGCGGGTGGCGATGCTTGAGCTTTTTATCGATGCCGGCGATCACGTCCACCATCTTGAACTCGCCCTCCTCCGTGGCGATCTGCACCTGGAGCAGAACCTGGAGTAAAAAGTCGCCCAGCTCCTCCTGCAACCCCGGTATATCACCCGCGTCGATCGCCATCACCGCCTCGTACGCCTCCTCCAGCAACCCTGACCGCAGGCTCTCGTGCGTCTGCTGCTGATCCCAGGGGCAACCATCGGGCGCTCTGAGGTGGGCCACCGTATCCTGAAGGCCCTCAAGACTGGTCACGCCCGCGACCGGCGGCACGTATAGCGCGGTCAGGTGAGCCAGTCGCCCCCAGAGGTCGTCGTCACCCTGATGGTCCAGTTCATAGAGGGGCAGGTGCAGGACACGCTGTTCAGACATCCCCGCCGCCTGCACCAGCGCCACCTCGTGGTCGTCCGGATACTGGTTCATCAGCGTGAGCTTAACGTCAGCAGCCAGCACACGGCTGTGCAACTGCCCAACCAACACCGGAGAATCGGGGTTGAGCGGCGGATGGTAGCGAGCCCCAATCTCAACCGCATCCCATATCTGCAGACCGGCCAACGCATCGATGGCCAGCGCGGTGAGCGTGGGCCCGACAAAACTCACGCCTTCCACGACGCGCACCGCTACGCCGCTGGTTTCGGCTCGCGCCAGAATCTGCCGAACCGTGGCCTCCCCCACCAGGGGATGACCGGGTACGGCGTAGACGATCCCCTCCGACTGCTGAGCCCGGTGCAGCACCTCACTGGCAATCGCGTGGTAGACCTGTTCAAAGTCCTCGGCCTCCTTGTAGATGTGGTCGAAGCTGAACAGGGTCAAGTGGGACGGCAGTCCGCCGACGGTCGGGTGATGCTCCGTGCGCAGCCAAACCTCGTCGGCCGCCTCCAGCACCTCCCAGGCCTCTCGAGTCAGAAAACGCGGGTCGCCCGGGCCCAGGCCAACAATGGTGATAGCACCCATACGCACCTCACTGACAAAAGGTCGCAGAAATGCAAAAGGGGCAGAGCAAATCTGCCCTGCCCCACATAAGATAAACTGTCCCTCGCCTAACGCTTGGTGTACTGGGGTGCCTTACGCGCCCGCTTGAGACCAGGCTTTTTGCGCTCCTTCACCCGTGGATCGCGGGTCAGGTAGCCGCCCCTACGCAGAATCGAACGTAGCTCGGGGTCCACCTTCAACAGCGCTCGCGCGATGCCCAGTTGAACCGCCCCAGTCTGCCCGGTTATCCCCCCACCCTTTACCTTCACACTGATGTTAAAGCGATTCTCCGTGGCCGTCGCCCTGAGCGGCTCCCTGAGAATCGCAGCATCACCCTCCCGCACACAGTACTCTGCGAGTGGTCGCTCGTTGATTATGATGCTCCCCTCGCCTCCAGGGAACAACCGCACCCGTGCCGTAGCTCTCTTGCGCCGTCCTACTGCTTCGTAATACTCCACGCTCCGTCCTCCTGTCAGTTCAACTCCAGCTCTTTGGGCTGCTGCGCCTCATGCGGATGATCGGGCCCAGCGTACACCTTTAGCTTTTTGAGCATCCGCCGTCCCAAGCGGTTCTTTGGCAGCATACCGCGAACCGCGTGCTCCACCGCATGTGTGGGATGTCTCTGCAGCATCTTCCGCAGAGAGGTCTCTCTGAGCCCTCCGGGATAGCCCGAGTGTTGATAGTACATCTTTTGATCCATCTTGCGTCCTGTCACGTGGATCTTTTCGGCGTTAACGACGATCACAAAATCGCCTGTATCGACCGAAGGCGAGTAGACAGGCTTGTGCTTGCCACGCAACAAATGCGCCACCCGGGTCGCCAGGCGACCCAAGGTCTTGCCCGTAGCGTCCACCACAAACCACTCGCGCTGGACGTCTTCTTGCTGAGTTACAAAAGTCTTTGCCACGATCTTGACACTCCCATCCTAATACTTTACTTCGATCAGGCAGAGCCCGTGCGGAGGGGATGTCGGCCCGGCCTCGCTGCGATCACAGCTTGCCAGTACCTCCGCAAACTCCTCTGCCGTCATCTTGCCCTTCCCAACCAGGAGCAGGGTACCGACGATACTCCGCACCATACGGTAGAGAAAGGCGTTCGCCTCGATGTCAAAGGTCAGCCAGGGAGGATCTCCCCCCCACTCAGCCAGCAGCACCTGCCGGACCGTCACGCCGCCTCTCTCACGGCCATCCGGTGGCTGGCCAAAGGCTGCAAAGTCGTGTTCACCCACCAAAGCCCGGGCCGCCTGCCGCATCGCCTCCACGTCCAAAGGTTGTTTCACGTGCAAGCTATACTGTCGGCCCAAAGGCCACCGCACCGGCGCGTTGTACACTGTGTATCGATAGTGTCGGCTCCGGGCCTCGTAGCGCGGGTGAAAACCCGCTGCAGCCTCATCAACTTCTAAAAGGACAATGTCCGTGGGTAGAACCGCATTCAGCGCCCGCTGCAGATCGCCCACCGTGTGCCGCCAGGCCGTGTCAAAGGCAATCACCTGGCCTGCTGCATGGACCCCGGCGTCCGTACGACCTGCCGCCTGAATAACGATCGTCCCCTGGGTAATCTGCGCCAGCGCTGTCTCTAGAGCTTGCTGGATCGTCGGCGCATTCGTCTGTCGTTGGAACCCGCCATAGCCCGTCCCATCGTAGGCGACGATCGCACGCACCCGCATTCTAGCGCCTATCTACCCCCTAGCACAACAGCCCGTCCGTCCTACTCAACCAACTCCAATAGAACCATCGAAGCGGCATCCCCCTTGCGAGGGCCCAACTTGTACATGCGGGTGTAGCCACCCGGCCTGCTCTCATAACGCGGGGCGATGTCCTCGAACAGCTTGTCCAAGATGTCCACCACCGTGCCGTCAGGCTCTTTCGCCCATCGATTTAGCCGGCCTGCCGCCAGCCTGCGGGCATGGATGGTCCGAGCAGGATCTTGTTCCTGTGCCGCCAGGCCTTGCTTCGCCAACGTGATCAGCTTTTCAGCCTGGCCGCGTATCGCCTTGGCCTTCGCCTCGGTGGTCTCTATACGCTCGTGATGAAACAGCGCAGATACCAGATTACGCCGTAAAGCCTTGCGTTCACCACTAGAACGGCCTAGTTTCTTGCCAGCGACGCGATGTCGCATTTACTCACCTCCACTCTCAACCCAACCCTCTTCAAGAAAGCCTCGCTCCTCAAGACGCTCCGTCAACTCATCCAGCGATATCTGGCCAAAGTTCCGGATGGTCAGCAAGGTCTCTTCACCTAACGCCAGCATCTCCAGCACCTCGCCCACACTGGTTATGCCCGTGCGCCGGAGGGAGTTAAACACTCGGACACTCAAGTCGAGTTGCTCAATTGGAATTTCATAGACCTCGCCAGGAACACCGATCTTTTCCTCAACCGGTTCCTCCTCTTCCTCAATAGTGAGGCCAGCGATCAACCGGAGGTGAGTCACCAGGATACGTGCCGCCTCCTTGAGTGCCTCCAACGGCGCCATCCGCCCGTCAGTCCATATCTCTAGCGTAAGGCGGTCATAGTCAGTCATCTGGCCTACGCGCGCCCGATCTATGTCAAAGGCGACCCGGCGAATGGGGCTGAAAATGGCGTCGATCGGCAACTCACCGACCGGCATCCGACCGCGCCCATCAAACGACAGGTAACCCCGTCCCTGCTCAACGACAAACTCGATGTCGAGGTTTGTTTCCGCCGAATCCACCGTCAGCAGATAGAGATCCGGATTCAGAACCTCGATCTCTGGCGGAGCGTGAATGTCCCCCGCAGTCACCGTGCCTTCGCCCCGCACCTGAAGAGACATACGCATCGGTTCCTGACTATCCATCTGCAGGCGCAGTTGCTTAGCCTGGAGGATAAAGCGCATCACGTCCTCCCGTACCCCCGGAATGGCGGTGAACTCGTGCGCGATATCCGCAATACGGATTGAGGTCACTGCTGCACCTGGCAGCGCGGCGAGCAACACCCGGCGAAGCGCGTTACCTAGCGTAACTCCAAAGCCATTCTCCAGCGGTCCGATGATGAACCGGCCGTACATCTGGGAAACTGCATCTGTCTCGATTTTCGGCAGCACTTGAACTGACAACCGTCACCTCCTGTGTTCAGCTTCAGCTATCCTTCAGCCAGCGGGATGAGGCTCCTGCATGGGCAGTCTCTGTGTCCATCCAGTCAACACTCTTCCTGCCAGCTCTGAAGCGACACGTCCGATGCCCTACTAGCGCGAATAATACTCAACGACCAGTTGTTCTTTCAGATCCGCCGAGATGTCTTCACGAGTAGGCAACTGGAGTACTCGAGCAGCCATCGAGCCTGGATCCAGGTTCAACCAATGTGGCACTGACGCCGCATCCAAGAGCTCGGCACGCTCCCTAAAGTACGTCCGCTTACGACTTCCCTCCCGCACCACGATCGTATCCTGTGGGCGGACGAGGTAGGACGGGATGTTGGTCCGGTAACCATTGACCACAAAGTGACCATGCTGCACAAGTTGTCGGGCCTGCGGCCGCGAGTCAGCAAATCCAAGCCGATAGACGACGTTGTCCAGTCTGCTTTCCAGCACAATCAACAGGTTCGCACCAGTTAGCCCTGACCGTCGCTCCGCCACACGGTAGTATCGCCGGAACTGACGCTCCAGCACCCCGTATATACGTCGCACCTTCTGTTTCTCACGCAACTGGCGAGAATAGTCGGATGTGCGACGACGACGGAACTGGGCCAGACGGCCATGAGCTCCAGGCGGATACCCTCGGTCCTTCTCGAACGGGCATTTGGGCGAGACACAACGCGCCCCCTTCAGAAACAGCTTGTCCCCTTCACGACGGCACAGCTTACAAACCGGGCCGGTATACCTAGCCATACTATACTCCTAGTTCCAAAAACTGATTCGCGCCGACTATACGCGGCGCTTCTTTGGCGGACGACACCCATTGTGCGGGATCGGGGTCACGTCGGTAATCGAGCGCACCCGCAGGCCCGCTGCCTGGATCGAACGAATCGCAGCTTCTCGCCCAGGGCCAGGCCCCTTCACAAAGATGTCCACCTCAACCATTCCGTTGTCCATGGCGTCTCTAGCCGCCTTCTGAGCAGCCTGTCGGGCTGCAAAGGGCGTGCTCTTGCGCGACCCCTTGAATCCCATCGTTCCACCACTGGACCAGTTGACCACGTTTCCCTGTGTATCGGTCATCGTCACGATCGTGTTATTGAAGGTGGCGTGGACGTGAGCCTGTCCTCGCGGAACGCTTTTCTTAACGCGGCGTCCACTCCGCTGCCGTGATTGCTTAGCTTGCGCCATTAGTCCTCCTGCATAAAACCTTGCAGCACCAACAACTACTTTTTCTTCATACCACGACGCCGTCCGCGGCCAGCCACCGTCTTCTTGGGACCACGCTTGGTGCGCGCGTTGGTCTTGGTACGCTGGCCATGCACGGGCAGATTACGACGGTGCCGCAGCCCACGGTAGCATCCGATATCCATCAGCCGACGGATGTTCATCTGCACCTCGCGCCGCAGATCACCCTCAACACGGTATTCTCTGTCAATCGTCTCACGCAGAGACGTGATCTCCGACTCTGTCAGATCTCTGACCTTTTTATCGGGAACCACGCCAGCTTGGGCCAGAATCTCATTACTGAGCGCGCGTCCGATGCCATAGATATACGTCAGGCCAATCTCCACCCGCTTGTTCCGTGGCAGGTCTATGCCTGCAATACGTGCCATATCTTTTCCTCCCGCGCCCCACTATCCCTGACGCTGCTTGTGCTTCGGATTCTCGCAAATCACGCGTACCACGCCACGCCGCCGAATGATCTTGCACTTTGGGCAGCGACGCTTCACTGATGGTGATACCTTCATCCCACTCAACCTCCCCACTAGGCCCAGTCTTACTTGATGAATCCTTCATAGTGACGCATAAGGAGCTGGGCTTCCAACTGGCGCATCGTATCGATCACCACACCAACAACGATCAACATACCAGAGGCGGTGACCAGCAATACCTTGGTCTCCAGGAAGAGATCTACGATATAGGGCAGAACTGCCACGCCGCCCAGGAAGAGCGCTCCCACCAACGTAATGCGCCGATAGACAGAGTTTATGAAATCGGCCGTCTTTTTCCCAGGCCGGATCCCAGGAATAAATCCCCCCTGGCGCTGCAATGCGCCCGGCAGGTCCTGCTGTTGCACCATGACGTCCGTATAGAAATAGGTAAAGCCCACGACCGTCGCAAAGTAGAGCAGACCATACCACGGGCTCTGCCCACTGAAAAAGTTCATCACTCCCGTCGCAAACTGAGCAATGCGTGCATTCTCATTAATAACAAAGAACTGGGCGATCACCGCCGGGAACGTGAGAAACGACTGGGCAAAAATCAGTGGGATCATGCCAGCGGTGTTGACGCGCAATGGAATGTGAGTGCTGCCACCAGCATACATCTTGATGCCACGTACCCGCTTGCCATACTGCACCGGGATGCGCCGCTCGCCCTCCTGAACCACCACAATCACAAACATCATGAGGGCCATGATCGCCAAAAAGATGCCGACCATCAACAGCCCCGTCGCAACGCCCCCCTCCCTCGCCTGGGCCTGCGTCCAGATGCGCACCAGATTCTGCGGCACGCTAGCCACGATACCACTAAAGATGATCAGCGATAACCCATTGCCGATCCCCTGCTCAGTGATCAGATCTCCCAGCCAGATGGCAAACATTGTGCCTGCTGACATCGCCACCAACACTGAAATGGTGGGTAGGATGTTTTGAGCCTCGCTGAAGCCAAAGTTAGGAAGGACCGCTTCACCACCGGTACCCGAGCCGAAAACCCGCGCTTGCCCAAAGGCCTGCAACAATCCCAGGGGTATGGCCAAGTAGTATGTCCACTGGTTGATCCTGCGTTGGCCAGCCTCTCCCTCCTGCGCTATGCGTTCCAGCGCGGGGATGATCGGGGTCAAGAGTTGCAGGATAATCTGGGCAGTAATGTATGGGTACACACCGTTTGCGATAACCGAGAAGTTGGCCACCGCACCACCAGACAGGATATTCATCAGGTTGAACAACTGGCTGGCACCACCTTCGCCCGCCAGCAACTGCTGCAGAGCCGCCTGGTTCACGCCAGGCACCGGCACGTGAGCCGCCAGCCGATAGATGACAAGGATCAACAGCGTATACAACAGCTTACGCCGCAGATCGGGCAGAACCATTGCGTTTCGCAGGGCCTGAATCATTTGCTCTCAAATCTCCAAAGTGTACAACTGCTGACCCTCAGGATACTTAGCGAGTACGATAGCCACCCCTTCGCCAGGGCAATTCCTCCATCGCTCCCCCGGCGGCCTCGATCTTTTCCCGGGCGCTGTTCGAGAAACGATGCGCTTTTACAGTCAGGGGATGGGGCAACTCTCCGCGTCCCAGGATCGCCACCAACTCATCCGCTCGTTTGATGATGCCAGCTTCGGCCAATGTCTCCGGTGTGACTTCCGCTCCCTTGGGGAAAACCGCAAGCCGCTTCAGGTTTACGGGTGTAAAGCGAACACGCCACGGATCACGGAAACCCACACCCCGCAAAAACGGGAGCTTGCGCACCAGCGGCAATTGACCGCCCTCAAAGTACAGCGGTAGACTTCCACCACTGCGAGACCTCTGCCCCTTTGTCCCACGTCCAGCCGTCTTGCCTTGCCCGGCAGCAATACCGCGCCCAACACGCCTGCGCTTTTTCACCGATCTCTCAGAAGGTTTCAGATCGTGCAACTTCACCTTGTCACCCCCTACAGCCAGCCAACCCGCTAGCCCAACTCCTCCACCGTCAACAAGTGTTTTACCTTGTCGATCATCCCCCGTATGACAGGCGTATCCTCCTGCTCAACGGTCTGATGCATCCGTCGCAGCCCCAATGCCCGGACCGTTCGTTTCTGCCGTTCAGAGTACCCGATCGGGCTTTTGGAGAGCGTGATGTGCAGCAGTCTGGCCTTTTTGCGTTTCGCGCTACTTCCCTTTTTGGCTGCGCTCATCGACCTCGTCTCCAAAACGGCATCACGCCAACTTCCGACACGCCGCGATCGCGGGCCACGTCCTCAACACGACGCAACTGCCGCAGGCCATCCATCGTCGCGCGCACGACATTGAGCACATTTGCGCTCCCCTGCGATTTGGTAAGCACGTCGCTCACTCCGACAGCCTCCAGCACAGCACGGACACCACCGGCCGCGATCACACCTGTTCCCAGGGTAGCGGGCTTTATGAGCACTTTTGCTCCACTGCACCGCCCCGATACCTCGTGCGGTACTGTGGTTCCCACCAGTGGAACGGTCTCCATGTCGCGTCTCGCCCGTTCCGTGGCCTTGCGAATAGCATCGGGGACCGCGCGCGCCTTGCCAATCCCCATGCCAACTTGCCCGCGGTTATCCCCCACCACAGCCACGACACGGAAACCGAAGCGACGCCCACCCTTGACGACTTTGGCTACCCGCGTGATATCTACGACGCGTTCGTCCAGTTCCTCTCTATCCGTAAAGACCTCGCGATTCCTCAAGCCACCTCGAGCCATACTGCCTCCGTAACGTCTAGAACTCGAGCCCGCCCTCGCGAGCCCCGTCTGCCACAGCCTTTACCCGGCCGTGATACTGATATCCACCCCGGTCAAAGACCACTCTCCCAATCCCCTGCTCTATCGCACGCTCCGCCAGGACCTTGCCCACCACACGCGCCTGCTGTGTCTTGTTCAACCCTTGAATCTGGGACTCTATCTCCTCGTCAATGGTTGAAGCAGAAACCAACGTATGCTTCTGGCTATCATCAATTACCTGGGCGTATATGTGACGCAAGCTGCGAAACACATTCAATCGCGGCCGCTCCGGCGTCCCGACCACGTGCTTGCGGACGCGTCTGTGCCGCCGCAGACGAGCTGCTCGACGGTTAGTCTTTGCCATACTCAACCCCTTGGTTTCGGATCTGACGATCTGCCGGTCTGATCAACTCTAGAACCACGACGTCAGCAATCTCAGATCGCTTAGCTTAGGCTATCTTACCGGCCTTACCGGCCTTGCGGCGAACATACTCACCGAGGTATCGAACGCCCTTACCTTTGTAAGGCTCCGGTGGTCGCCAGGCCCGAATCTCCGCCGCTGTCTGTCCCACGAGCTCCTTGTCAGCCCCCCTCACCGTAATCACTTTTGTACGGGACTCTACCTCGAACTCGATACCCTCAGGTGGGTCAATGTGCACCGGATGGGAAAACCCCAACTGGAGGAGCAGACTGCCATCTTCCTGCAAGTCTACCCGGTATCCAACGCCCTGGACCTCCAACTGCTTCTGGAAGCCCTCACTCACGCCGATTACCATATTGTTCAACAACGCCCGCGTTAGACCATGCAGCGCCCTGTGATGTCGCTGGTCAGTTGGACGATGAACCGTTAATTGCTCATCTTCCAGCGAAATCTCCATGTCCGGATGGAACGTTCGGGAAAGCTCACCCTTGGCTCCGCTCACCGCCACCTGATTGCCTTGAATATTGACCTTCACCCCACCGGGTAAGGAAATCGGCATACGACCAATCCGCGACAATTTCAGCCTCCCTCAGGTCCTAGCTTTGACCTACCACACGTAACACAGTACCTCACCGCCGACGCCCAAGCGACGCGCCTGCTGCCCAGTGATGACTCCCTTGGGCGTGGTGAGGATCGCAACTCCCATACCGCTTCGCACCCATGGTATCTCAGACGTGCGAGTGTAGACGCGACGACCCGGCTTGCTGACCCGCTTGAGCCCCGTAATGACTGGATGGCGCTCCTTCTTCTCACCCACATACTTTAGTTTGATCACCAGGTGAGGTTGCGGACGGTCACGCGTCACGTGAAAATCCTCAATGAATCCCTCATCCACCAAGATTTTGGCAATGGCCACTTTGAGCGTGGAAGAGGGAAGACGCACGCTTACGTGCCCCACCATAAGGGCGTTACGTATACGCGCCAACATATCGGCTATTGGATCAGACATCGTCATTAGACAAGACCTCTCGTTCCGTGGTGCTTACCAACTCGATTTGACGACACCGGGAATCTCCCCCCTCAGAGCTCGTTCTCGGAAACAGATGCGGCACATCTGGAACCGCCGCATATAGCCACGTGGGCGACCACATATCCGGCACCGGTTGCGTACCTGGGTTTTGTGCTCGCGCCTCGCCTCTCGAATCGGCATGCATGTTTTTGCCATACTAAACTCTCCAATCCAGGTCAGCGACCATGTCGCTGGAAGGGCATTCCCAGCAGAGCCAACAGCCGCCGTCCTTCCTCATCCGTCTGAGCCGTGGTCACAATGCTGATTTCCATACCGCGTATCTTGTCAATCGAGTCGTAGTTTACCTCAGGGAACACCAGTTGCTCACGCAACCCCAGTGTATAGTTCCCATGCCCATCCAAGGTGTCCGGAACACCACGAAAGTCACGTTGACGCGCCAAGGCCACATTGCACAACCGGTCAAAGAATGCCCACATACGTGCACCACGCAGCGTGACCTTGACCCCGATGGCTCGTCCTTCCCGGAGCTTGAAGTTAGCGATAGACTTGCGCGCTCGGGTAGTCACCGGACGCTGTCCCGTGATCGTCGTGACGTCCTGCACTGCATGATCCAATGCCTTGGCATTATCTAGCGCCTCGCCCACGCCAATGTTCACGATAATCTTGCGCAGTCGTGGCACCTGCATCAAGTTCCCGTACCCGAACTCTTCAACAAGTGCGGGGCGAACCTCTTCAGTATAAAGCTTCTGCAACCGCTGCATCAGTCTGCCTTCCTCAAAAACAAGTGCTAGAAAAACGCTCTGTTCCTCTAGTCAACTACCTCGCCACACCGTTTACACACACGCACCTTGGTTCCATCATCCAGCCGTGTGTATCCCACCCGCGTCCGTTCATCACACTGGGGGCACACGAGCATGACGTTCGAGATATGAAGTGGCGCCTCGAACTCGATGACACCGGGCTGTATCTGGGCCCGTCCAGCACGCATAGGGCGCTGATGTTTCTTGACAATATTAACTCCAGAGACCACCAAACGGTCATCCTTCGGGTACACCCACTGCACGGTTCCCCGCAAATATCGATCGTTGCCAGAGATGACCTCTACAGTATCACCTTTTTTGATCTTGGCCACCCTTTTACTCCTTCGACCACCCGTCTACAACACCTCAGGCGCTAGCGAAACGATTCTCATAAAGCCCTTTTCCCGCAGTTCCCGAGCCACCGGTCCAAAAATGCGCGTACCTTTGGGGTTGGAGCTTGTTCCATCCAGAATCACCGCCGCATTATCATCGAAGCGAATGGTG